>Ga0316204_10008607_pt1 | contig 14036 bp, 12 predicted proteins | sample 6monrhotite_MG_2_FD_205661 | JGI IMG/M metagenome (GOLD analysis project Ga0316204, IMG submission 205661) | Microbial mat bacterial communities from mineral coupon in-situ incubated in ocean water Damariscotta River, Maine, United States -... | ecosystem: Environmental > Aquatic > Marine >... | reverse complement strand
CAGGACACTATAGAAATGGAGTGATTTTAGGTATTGCTAGTGCTCAAAGAGTTGCAAGGCTAATTGCTGAAAACTAGAGTTTTCCGCTTCAAAACACAAGCATAGCGGTGTTCTTACCGCTCATCCCGTCCGTTTATCAGGCATATCTCTTACTCCATCACTATAACGATGACATTGAAAAATTAATGGTCTTAAATAACAGCATGAAAAAAATTACACAAAGCGGTTTTACTCTACTCGAGCTCATGGTCGTTATTGCCATGATGGGTGTATTGATGGCAGTTGGCGTTCCTTCGTTCAGATCAATGCTTACTACGAATGAAATGGCTGACACTACCAATGAATTAATATTATCACTCAGAAAAGCTAGAGCAGAAGCGATTTCATCGGGTCGAAATACGATTGTTTGCAGCAGTACGGATGGAGTGACATGTAGCGGAGCAGCTGGGAATTGGAATCAGGGTTGGTTGGTTATGGTCGATCGTAATATAGACGGAAATTACGTCGCAGCTAACGATGAGCTGCTTTGGGTGTACGAACTAAAATCTAATACCACAATTACAATTACGCCTAGTCCAACTACAGCCACGATAGGTGTTATTAATGATTTCAGGGATACCGTGACTTTTTCTTATACGGGTGAGCTTGACGCTGGGACACCCGGTGAATTTCATTTGTGTAGTGGTGTCGGAGACTATCCGCGTAGAGAAATTAGTGTAAGTGTGGGCGGCGAAGCTAGCCTATTTAAAAATAATACGCCAGCGACGAATTGCTAATGAATAAATTAAAAACAAATCAGGGTTTCACGCTTATCGAAGTTATGGTGGCTTTGTTTATATTGACTGTTGGAATGATGGGTTCCACGGCCATGATGCTTCGTTCGCAGCAACAAGCAGAAGAAACAAGTATTGAAACAATAGTAGCGCAGCGCGCATGGAATATTGCTGAACTAATGCGGGCAAGCATAAGTAATGTCAGCCAAACCTCAGGCGATGCCCTTATCTTTCCAGTCGTCATTTCACCAGGTGGCACGGCTCCAGTATGTATTTCTACCGGGTGCAGTGGTTCAGGCATGATCGATTTAACGACCTTTCTTATTGGTAGGGAGCTAGAAACATTTTTACCCACAGAAAGCCCAACGGCAAAAATCAGTCAGTTAGCAGGCGATGCAATAAATCCTGTTTTACAAGTGGATGTCACCTGGAATAAATTAATTGCCGACGGCAGTGAAGCCACTCAAACCTATACACTTATTTTTCAGCCATAAGATAATTTACAAAAGCATATCACTATGAATGTTAATCAAACTCAAAAAATTATGTTTATAAAACGTCACAGCGGCTACTCAATGCTGGAATTACTGGTGGCTATGACCATTGGTATTTTGGTTTTATCCTCTGCAGTATCTATGCAGGTGTCTAATAGAGATGGTTTTAAAAGTACAACGGCACAGCTACATATGAAAACTAATGCCAAGATAGCCACAGAGTTTATTGGTAGAAGTTTGCGTGGTGTAGGTGCAATGGGTTGCAGAACAGCTGATGGACTCATAGGTGGGAAAAAAGAGGATGTCGCTGGTAACTCTTCATACAGAATAGTGCTTAACGCGGATGTAAATCGAACACCGCTACCCCATGCTGACTTTAACGCAGGTCATGAAGTATTGGGCTATCAGGCATCTGGTGCTGGCTGGATACCAACGCCAGATGCCAGCTTAAACTTAACAAATATGGTTGCTGGATCTGATGCGATTACTTTGCGTGGAGCTGTCGGTGAAGCCTATGTATTGGCGCCAAGGAATAATGGAGACGCGGCCTATATTCTAGATATCCCTGCGGGTACTGATGTGCGAATTGCAGAAAATAATTTTGCAGTAGCAGCAACTTGTTCTGCGGCAGAGGTGTTTCATGTGACCTCGACGGATGCGCAGATCGATGCGGGAATAATTGGTCGTGCTTCTGGTGCGGGAGTTGATGACAATAACGCTTCTTTTGGAACTTTTGTAGAAGGCGAAACTATAGGTAAGGACGTTTTTGCTGAGCTGATGCGTATGGCTACTACTACCTACTACATAGGTGAAAACTCTGCTGGAATTCCCACGTTATATCGAAATCTTGATGGCATTTCTAGTCCTTTAATTGAAGGCGTTGAACGGATGAAACTGGATTATGGTATTGAAGATGACAAAAACGGCATACGAAATGTTGCTGCTAGATATCTTCCTGCATCACAAATCCAGGCAACCTGTAATGATCCAATGTCAGTGCCTATGAAAGATGGCTGCTTATGGCCAGATGTAGTGAGCATACGCGTAAGTTTAATTATGCGCTCTAAAGAAGCCGTGTTTGGCAAAGATATTGCAAAAACCTATACCTTGCCAGGAACGGATACGTTAGATCTAGATGCGAACGATAAATATGCTCGTTCAATTTATTCAACAACCTTTACCCTACGAAATCGCGTAATTGGCGATCGTACCAATAAAGGATAAATAATGAGTTTTATAATGCAACAGAGTATGCCATCCAAGCAAACCGGCGCCGTATTAATAACGTCAATTGTATTGTTAATTATTTTCACTATGTTGGGTGTGGCGACAATGCGCACGAACATTACTGATATTACAGTTCAGGATGGCATTAAAAATAGAAACAATGCATTTCAGTGTGCGGAAGCTGCATTGCGCTCTGGCGAAACTTGGTTGGGTGATTTAAGTGGACCTGCACATGCGGTGGGTGCCAATCCAACTCAAAGTGGCAGTGAAGTTTGGGAAGCTAATTTAACAGCTATACGAAACCCATCTTTACAGTTAGATAGTTTGTGGGCTGATGATACAAAAACCTGGTCTTACGGTACTGACTTAATGAATGCAAATACGAATATTGGATGTAAAACCGATCCGCGTTATTTTATTGAATCAATGGGTGCGGTTTCTTCTGTAAGTGACAGTTTAGATTATGAAAGTATGGCGAAAGGTAAAAGCGCAATGTATCGAGTAACGTCATACAGTACCGGAATGGATGATAATGCAACAGTCGTGTTACAGACTACGTACTTACAACCCATTAACTAATATGAATTTTAAAATATATTTTTTGTACAGAAAAATACATCCCTTGGATGGAGCAGAGTTATGATAATTCGAATTTTTAAAACAGCTTATAAAGTTTTACAAGGGAGTGCTTTATCTAGCATTGTATTTTTCTCATCGGCAATGCCTGCCAATGCAGCACAACTTAGTATGGCAAATACACCGCTCTTTTTAGGTGCAGCGGTACAACCCAATGTGTTTTTTGTAAGTGATGATTCCGGTTCAATGGATTGGGAGTTTATGACACCTGCTCACTGGCGCTGGTTTAATTATGATCCTGATCCATTGCGCCAGGGTGATTTCTTTAATGGCAACACATGGACTCGTTTCACCGCAGGCACATTTTCATCAGCAGATTTTTCAGGCACTGATAACTACGATGGTGGTTATGCATATATTTATAATAATTCTGACAGCGTTTACGGTAATGACTCTGATGGTGGTTCATGTACTTGGGGTGATATCTATGGTCGAGTAGAGGCATGTGATGATAGTAATGATCATCCGTTTGATGTTGATTGGCGTGGTCGTTCATTTGGGTTAAATAAAATTTTCTTTAACCCCAATATTGATTATCAGCCATGGGATGGCCCATGCAATACAGCGGGCGACCCTTGTGAAGATGCCAGCTTTACCGCGGCACGATCAGATCCATATTCCACCCAAGACGGATATGATTTAATAAGAAATTTAGCCACTGATGGTGATGCGGCTGGCGGCCCTTTTGTCTACGAAGTTTGGATAGATGATTCAGGTTATAACGTGGCTGATGGAATTCCAAAGCGAGGAGATCGCTTTAATGAAACAGGTCATGCAGCTACGGCGTTTACACCAGTTATAGCGGCGGGTGTTATTACATCTGATGTAGCAAATGAAGAGGTCGACTTATGGGACTCTCATGTGAAGTTTACTGTGACGAATGCAGAAATAAACGTTCAGTTAATTGAATATAACCCAGTGCCTTCTGGTGGGTCACGAGGACTAAATGAAACGATAAGTGTAGATACAAATATTTCAAACCCAGCGTGTTACAACGTATTGGGTAATGCGGCAATGGTTAAAAATATTCGTGATCAAATGCTAATAGATCCAGCGAATGCGGCAGACTATATACATGCAGAAAACGCAGAGGGTTGTAGAACCATTGTAGAAACACGTCAGAATGCGGCCAACTGGTATCAGTATTATCGTCGTCGTGCTTTCCCTGTAAAAAATGCCATTGCAGAAGTGATCGATGCGCAACCAAATTTTCGTTTTGGTATGACGGTACTTAATCAGACCAATAAATTATTTACCGAAGTGCCTGCTATAGATGTGACGAATTACGGTCCTCACAATACTTCAATAAAACAAAAGTACTTTGCATATGATCAGCCAGGAGCAGGTACTCCGCTACGTAATGCCTTGTATCGTGCAGGTCAATATTATGATGACACATTAAGTTCTCCATATAATACGGATGATCCGATTCTTTATTCGTGTCAGAAAAACTTCACAGTGCTGTTTACCGATGGCTATTGGAATTCTTCATTCTCATACAGTGTTGGTGATAATGATGGTGATGGTGAAAGTAATACTGTTGCCGATATAGCGCATCATTATTATATGGATGTTGATTTGAGTCCGTTGGAAGATAACGTTAAGCCAGATTTACCCTTAGAAAGTGATTTGCCTCTTATAAAATTAAACCCAACTGAATCAGATGAAGAGACAACGCACCAGCATATGGTGACCTTTACTGTAGCATTTGGTGTAACGGGTAATTTAACCGATGGTGATGATGACAAGAAGCCAGACTTAGATGCAGATGGTAATGCATGGCCAGGAGGGGAACCTACGAAGAATGGAGATTGGGGAGATGCTTTTAATTCGAACCGGGAAAAAATAGATGACTTATGGCATGCCGCATATAACAGTGCGGGTGTGTATGCTTCGGCTTCAACACCTACGGAAGTATCTGAGCGATTAATTGAAGCAATTTCTGCTATTGCAGCAAGAGTTGGTTCTGCTTCAGCGGTTGCATTGAACTCTGGTACGCTAAATGCGAATAGCCGTTTATATCAAGCACGATTTAATTCTAATGGTTGGTCGGGTGATTTATTTTCAAGACCTCTACAGGACGGTCCAGTAGATAAAACAGGGCCATCGGGTGTGCCAGATGGGCTTGATGATTCACCAGCAGTTTGTAACGCATACCCAACGGTTGGAGAGGTATGTGATGTTGAGTGGAGTGCGGCAGCTGAGTTAGCTACCATGGCACATGCAACGAGGAAGATATTCACCTTAGAAGATGATACCTATACAGCGGTTGATTTTAAAGATTTGGGTGACCTAGGCGCTAATCAACAAACAGCATTAAAAACTGATCCAGATACAGCAACTGTCGGTGTAAATAGTGATGGTCAAGATCGCATTGATTATCTACGAGGCGATCATTCTAAAGAAGCTGATCAGTCTGGTGGTAGTTTCAGGACTCGCTTTGAGGTAATGAATTATGATAATTCTGCGAGCATAGGTTCAAAATCTGTTTTAGGCGATATTATTAGTTCTGCTCCAGCTTATGTTGGCGCACCGAATTTCTTCTATCCGAATACAATTGAAAGTACAAAATATACTGAATATAAATTGGCGCAAAGAGATCGAAAAGGCGTAGTTTATGTGGGAGCCAATGACGGAATGCTGCATGCTTTTGATGCCGAAACAGGCACAGAAAAATTTGCATACGTACCGAGTGTATTAGTGAATAAATTGAACCTACTAACATCGACTCGCTATAACAGCGGGCATAGTTACTTTATGGATGGCTCACCCACAGTATTTGATGCCTATGATAGTGACTGGAAAACCGTGCTGGCTTCATCAGCGGGTGCTGGAGCGCAATTGGTGTTTGGTATGAACATTACTGATCCTAATGCGGCAAACTTATTAACGGCATTAGATCCGTGGGAATTTACAGATAACCCTCGTACTGACGCCGGTGGAACTTATGGTGATGTTGATCTGGGTTACACTATTGGTGATGTAAGATTTGGCAAAATGAATAATGGCGAATGGGCGGTAATATTTGGTAACGGATATAACAATACATTTGCAGATGGCAATGTGAGCACAACAGGTAATGGTGCAATTTATGTTGTTAATGCATTTACCGGCGCGTTAATTCAAAAGTTTGATACGCAAGTAGGCATGAGTGAAGATCCAACCGGTGCTAACCGTCCGAATGGTGTGGCTACTGTTACACCTGTAGATACCGATGGCGATTTTAAAATTGATGCGCTATACGCCGGTGACTTATTTGGTAATACATGGAAAGTTGATGTGAAGAATTCAAATGAGTCGAATTGGAAGTTCGCATATGAGTCTTCTGGTGCACCTGCGCCATTCTTTGTTGCAAAAGATATTAATGGTGTAGAGCAACCGATTACATCAGCATTAACCATTAAGCGTCATCCTATTGAACGTAGCCAGACATTAGTGCTATTTGGTACGGGTAAATATTTTGAAGTGGGTGATAGCGCGAGTGCAGGAGCAGCAACGCAAATTCAATCTTTCTATGGTATTTGGGACAATAATAAATTGGCCGAGATTAAACCCGCGAGAAGTAAATTACTTAAGCAGGAAATACTAGCGATAGAAAATGTAACCGGTACAGATGGCCTTAAAAGAGAATTTCGTGTTACATCAAGTGAAAAAGAAAATCTTAGCTATAAGATTGATTGGACAACGGATAGAGGTTGGTACATAGATCTAAGGTTTGGTACTGAGTTTGGTGAGCGTGTGGTGGTCAATCCACTTATAAGGAATGACCGAATTATTTTCGTAACCCAAACACCAGATGAAGATCCATGTAGTGCAGGTGGTACCAGTTGGATTATGGAAATTAATGCCAATGATGGTAACCGCTTGGATGTTCCTCCATTTGATGTGAACGGTGACGGTTATATTGATGATAATGACGTAGTGAAATATTTAGGTAAGGATACAATTACATCTGGCGTAAGATCTAAACAAGGTATTGTTGCTCAGCCCGGTATCCTAAATAACAATAAAGGTGATGCAAGTGAGTTTAAGTACTTCAGTGGAACCAAAGGTGGTATTGATGTGGTTACCGAATCTGCCAATGCAGAGTTTAGAAAACGTCAATCATGGCGTCAACTGAGATAAGGTGTAAGTAATGAAAGTTATAAAGAACATCGTTTTATTTATTGCACTGATAGTATCATCTGGCTTTTACAGCCAAGTGGCTTATTCAGAAACAGGCCTAAGAGGCTTTGATGGAATGAGCAAATCTATCGCGATGATAGATCATAAGAAAAACATAATTAAACTTGCGGAAACCGAGTTTACATATGATGAAAAAACAGTGATTAAAAATCACAAGGGCCAGAAGGTGTCGGAAGATGCTTTGAAAAAAGGTGAACGAGTGATTGTTAGGCTGAACACTAATCAGCGTTACATAAGTAGACCAACGTTAAGTCTTATCCAGCTTGAGTCTGGCGATTAAAGAATTCAGCGAGAATTATTATGAGAAAACAGTCAGGTTTTACATTAATAGAGTTAATGATTGTAGTAGCAATCGTTGGCGTACTAACGGCAGTCGCTATAATTTCATATGAAAACTTTACGGCAAAAACTGAACGTAATATAGATTGCGCGCAAACCTTGCCGGAAATGGCACGTGATCAGGAAAAATATAAGCAGATCAATCGTGAATATGCAGATACATTTACCAAGTTAAATACTGTGGCTCGAGTTGGCATAACGTGGGCGGCAACACCCACAGATTCGACTAATACGCATACCTATACGCTTACAACAGCTAATTCGAATAAAACATTTTTGCTGACTTGCACTCCAACAAAAGTCACAGCAGGATTTGATGCTTCAGATTGCGGTGCTCTAACTTATGATAATTTCGGACGTAAGGGTGGTGTAGGTGCAGCGGGTGATCCGTTGGCGTTTTCAAGTGGGAAGTTGGTTGAGATTTGTTGGCGCTAATAAAAATGCACTAAAATAGTTCATGGCTACCTGAGTTCTTTAGGTAGCTGAAATACAATATTCTCTTTTGGGCCGCTGTCGCTAGACAGCTCTGCTCCAAACCATTCCTGAATTTTCAAGATGACACCTTCTACTAGTAGCTCTGGTGCAGAAGCGCCTGCGCTGACGCCAACGCTTTTTGTGTTTATAAACCAATCTTTTTCTAGCTCACTTGCATTGTCAACTAAGTAAGCCATCACATTATTCTTAGTGGCCAATTCTTTTAGGCGATTAGAGTTGGAGCTATTAGGTGAGCCTACTACGACAATAATGTCGCATGATTTAGAAAGTGTATTAATAGCGTCCTGACGGTTTTGTGTGGCGTAACAAATGTCGTCTTTACGTGGGCCTTGTATTTGAGGGTATTTAAGACGCAGTGAGTTAATTATCTCTTGTGTGTCATCTACGGATAAAGTTGTTTGAGTAACATAAGCTAAATCGGCATCATCACTAATATTTAATGATTCAACGTCATTTACGTCTTCTACTAATAGCATGCGAGAGTTGTTATTATCAAATTGCCCCATGGTTCCATCAACCTCTGGGTGCCCTGCATGACCAATTAAAATCACATTGGTATTGTTTTGCGCATATCGCGCAACTTCTAAATGTACTTTAGTGACTAAAGGGCAGGTTGCATCAAATATTTTAAATTTACGGTCTTTAGCTTCCTTTTGAATGGCCTGAGAAACACCATGGGCACTAAAAATAACAGTTGAATTATCCGGGATCTCATTAAGTTCCTCAACAAATATAGCGCCTTTTTGCTTCAAATCATTTACCACAAAAGTATTGTGAACGACTTCGTGACGTACATAAATCGGTGCACCAAAGATGTCTAGGGCGCGCTCGACTATTTCAATAGCACGATCGACACCAGCACAAAATCCACGGGGGTTAGCAAGTTGTATTTTCATAAGACTAAAATATATCTGTTATCTTTGCAGTAAAATTAATGGTACGACCGGCTAATGGGTGACTAAAGTCGACTTCAACATCATCGCCCTTGATCGCAAGTATAGTTCCAAGGATTTCGCTATCATCCGGGCCGTCAAAAGCAATTACCTGATTAACCTCAGGAGGCATGTCTTTTGGGAAATCATTCACCGGCATTGTGTGAATATTTTTTTCATCAGGTATGCCAAACGCCAGTTCAGGACTTAATGTAACTGAAACAGTCTCATCAATTGATTTACCAATTAGTGCATCTTCCATACCCATAGTTAGGCTGCCGTCACCAATTTTAAATTCAAATGGCTTATCATCAAAATTAGATTCAACTTCTGTTCCATCGTCTAATTCCATTTTAAAAAAAAGCATAAATGAATTATCTGTATTAACTGTCTTCATGAGTGTTCTTTAGTGTGTCTATAATTAATAAAATAGCGCCAATGGTGATGGCTGAATCGGCAATATTGAATGCAGGCCAATGATGGGTTTCATAGTAAACATCAAGAAAATCGATTACATAACCGTATATGGCACGATCAATTAAATTCCCGATAGCGCCACCTAAAATCAATGCAAGTGCGGTATATTGAAGAACTTGATGTGGTTTTAATTTACGCAGCCAGCTATATATAAAAACACTTACAGCAGTGGTTAAAATTAAAAAGAACCAGCGCTGCCAACCGCCAGCATCAGCTAGAAAGCTAAACGCGGCGCCTTTGTTATACAATAATGTGAAATTGAATAACGGCATTACTGCAACAGGTTGGTGATATTGCAAAAAATGGTCGGCTAGTAACTTAGAGGCTTGATCGAGTACTATTATTAATACTGTAATCCATCCCCAGTGTTTAATGCCTATGGCAGTGGCTTTCACATCGTTATTAGGCATGTTGTCTTGTTTCACCTTCGCCATCAACATTATCAATGCAGCGACCACATAGTTCTGGATGCTCACTGTGTGTGCCAACATCCTCACGTAGATGCCAGCAACGGCTGCATTTTTGATGTGATGATTTTTCTACGCTTATACTAATACTTTCGCCACTTTCTAATGTGTGTGTTTCGCAAGATTCAGGCGCATCTACAAGTGGATGAACTGTTGCATAAGAAGTTATAAGTACGAAACGAAGTTCATCTTCTAATGATGAAAGAGCATTAAAACTCTTTTCTCCACAAAAGAGTTTTACTTCGGCATCAAGCGATGAGCCAATCATTCCATCTTTACGGATTTGTTCTAATTGCTTACTGACAAAAGTGCGTGTTTCATGAATTAATGCCCAAAAATCAAAATTCATTGTTTCGTTGACATCTAAATCAAATAGTTTGTCATACCATGTTTCAAGCAATACAGAGTCGCCATGCTCTCCAGGAATGGATTGCCAAATTTCATCTGCAGTAAAACTTAAGATAGGAGCTAACCAACGCGTCATTGCTTCTACAATATGATATATCGCTGTCTGTGCAGAGCGACGGGCAACACTGTTTTTATGCGTGGTGTATTGACGATCTTTTATCACGTCTAGATAAAAGCTGCCCATGTCTACAGCGCAAAAATTATGTAACTTCTGGTATATAACGTGGAAGTTGTACTCTTTATAAGCTTCAATAATATCGTTTTGTAGATGTAATGTTTTTGCAACTGCCCAGCGATCAAGTGCCAACATGTCTTTTTCTGCAAGCATGTCATTTGCAGGATTAAAGCCATTTAAATTGGCTAATAAAAATCTTGATGTATTTCGAATGCGTCGATATGAATCAGCTGTGCGTTTGAGTATTTCATCAGAAACACTCATCTCTGCGCTGTAGTCAGCGGAAGATACCCAGAGACGTAAAATATCAGCACCCAAAGTGTTAAATATTTTTTGTGGCTGTACAACATTACCAACGGACTTGGACATTTTTTTACCGTTGGCATCAACAGTAAAACCATGGGTTAATACGCTTTTGTAAGGTGCTTTGTCTCTAATAGCAACCGACGTTAGCAACGAAGACTGGAACCAGCCTCGGTGCTGGTCTGATCCTTCAAGATATAAGTCTGCAGGTACGCTTAGCTCTTTGCGCTGTTCTAGAACAGACGCATGTGTAACCCCTGAATCAAACCAAACGTCGAGAGTATCAGTTACCTTGTCATAGTCAGCGGCATCATCACCTAGAATGCTTTCTATTTCTAATGAGAACCAGGCGTCAACACCGTCTTTTTCAATTAGTTGCGCAACAGTTTCTATTAACTCTTGTGTATTTGGGTGAAGCTCACCTGTTTCTTTATGAACAAACAAGGCAATAGGTACACCCCAGGTACGTTGTCGAGAAATACACCAGTCAGGGCGATTGCTAACCATGCCTTCGATACGAGCTTTGCCCCATTCAGGCATCCATTTTGTTTCATCGATGGCCTTCATTGCATTATCAACTAAACCATTTTGATTCATGCTGATAAACCATTGTGGAGTGGCACGAAATATAATGGGAGTTTTATGGCGCCAGCAGTGCGGATAGCTATGCTTTAGTTTACGATATTTTAATAAAACTTTATTTTCTTCTAAGACTTTTAGGATTTCATCATTAGCTTTGTTTACATGTATACCAGCGAACAATTCTGTATCAGGCAAAAACACACCGTTACTAGCAACGGGGTTGTAAACTTCTAAACCATATTTATTACCGACGATATAGTCATCCTGGCCGTGGCCTGGTGCAGTGTGTACCGCACCAGTACCCGCTTCAGTAGTAACATGCTCACCTAAAATAACAGGTACCTGACGTGAATAAAATGGGTGTTGTAATAATTGATTTTCTAAAGCACTGCCTGTACAACGTCCGATAATTGAGAATTTTTCTGCTTCATAACGTTCTAGTGCATCTTCGTGTAATGCATCTGCAAGTAGCAGATTGATAGAACCAATAGGCGTGTCGGCTTTAACTAAAACGTATTCGAAGTCAGGGTGGAGTGAAACAGCCATATTAGCTGGCAGTGTCCATGGCGTTGTAGTCCAGATAACGGTTGCTACAGGCAAGTCATTTTTTTCAGCACCACAGGCATCGAAAAATGCATTTGCATCTATTGCTTTGAAAATCACATCAATGGCGGGCGATGTTTTATCTTCATGTTCCACTTCTGCTTCTGCTAAAGCGGAACCACAATCGAGACACCAATGAACCGGCTTGCTGCCCTTGTGTAAATGACCTTTATCTATTATTTTTCCAAGTGTACGAACAATGTTTGCTTCAACATCATAGTCCATCGTTAGGTAAGGGTTTTCCCAGTCACCTAAAACGCCTAAACGTATAAAGTCATCTCGTTGTCCGTTAACTTGTGTCTGTGCATACTCGCGGCATTTGTCGCGGAATGTTTTGGCGTCAACTTTTTTGCCAGGCTTGCCGACTTTCTTCTCAACATTTAATTCAATAGGTAGGCCGTGACAATCCCAGCCTGGGATATATGGTGCGTCAAAGCCATCAAGTGTGCGGCTTTTGATTATGATGTCTTTTAATACTTTGTTTACAGCATGACCAATATGTATATTGCCATTTGCATATGGTGGTCCATCATGCAAAATAAATTTAGGGCGTCCACTGCTGGTTTCGCGAATCTTTTGGTAAAGATTTTTCTCTTGCCACTGTTGCAGCATTTTAGGTTCGCGTTGAGCCAGGTTTCCACGCATAGGGAAATCGGTATCAGGTAGATTAAGCGTGTCTTTATAATCGGTCACTATGTTTTCAACTCAATTTAAATTTATATTGTTATTAGTTGTGCAAAAAATATTTTTTTGCTTCTTTGCTATCTTTAATAATTTGATCTTTTAATTCATCAAAAGAATCAAAGCGCTTTTCATCTCGTATTTTATGTTTGAACTCAACGCAAACTTGCTGGCCATAAAGGTCGTTATTAAAATCAAACAAATGTACTTCTAGCTGTAAATTTTGTCCGTCTACCGTTGGACGCTTGCCGACATTTGCCACGCCGTTTACTGACAGATTTTCACTATTTGTCATGTGCACGGCATACACGCCATGCACAGCAGTAGCATGGCGATGTAATTTTATATTTGCAGTTGGGAAGCCAATGGTTCTTCCCCGCTTGTCACCATGAGCAATACGCCCACATATTTGGTATGGGCGACTCATCAGTTTTGCAGCATTATCGAGTTCGTTGCTTAACAGTGCTTCACGTATGCGCGTGCTACTTACGCGTTTTTCATCTAAGCAAAGGCTCTCTGTGTTATACACTTCAAAGCCATGTCTTTTCCCTGCTTGCTGTAACATTTCAAAGTCACCACAGCGTTTGTTGCCAAAATGAAAGTCATCACCAACCAGCAAATATTTTACATGTAATTTTTCAAGCAAAATTCTTTCTATAAATTCATTGGCAGATAAATTAGCCAATGCATGATTAAATTTGCAGCATAAAAAATAATCAATTTGCGTGCTTTCAAGGGCGCACCATTTTTCTCGTAAGCGATATAAGCGTGCCGGTGCCTTTTCTTTACTAAAATATTCTTCAGGCAGCGGTTCAAAGCTCATAATACATGAGCTTAAGTTTCTATCATCAGCTGCTTTTTTGAGCGTGTTGAGTATCTGTAAGTGTCCCAGATGTACACCGTCAAAGTTACCAATAGTGAGTGCGCACCCTTGATGTTGCTCACGCAGATTGTGTAGGCCGCTGATTAATTGCATTGAAGAAAAAAGGTCCGCACTAAAAAGTCAGGAATTATACCTGATAAAGCCCCGCGTGTGGGGCTTTGGGTGTATTTGCTTGATACAAAAACTAATGTTTGGGGATATTGTGTTTGATATGTCTTAAGCGTAAGCCTAAAAGTAATAAACTACAGGCATATATGCTTATGGCAATACAGACAAAACCTAGCAAAAATGGCGCGCGTTCAAGCAAGTTCCATTGTAACCAGGTTTCCATGCGAGGAGAAAAAAGGATCAAAAATAAAGCCATTGCAGCATTGGA
>Ga0316204_10008606_pt1 | contig 14036 bp, 8 predicted proteins | sample 6monrhotite_MG_2_FD_205661 | JGI IMG/M metagenome (GOLD analysis project Ga0316204, IMG submission 205661) | Microbial mat bacterial communities from mineral coupon in-situ incubated in ocean water Damariscotta River, Maine, United States -... | ecosystem: Environmental > Aquatic > Marine >... | reverse complement strand
TGGAACGTAAATTAACTATACAGATTCCGTCTGAAACAGTTGATAAGGAAATTGAAAGTCGTTTGGTTTCTATGCGTTCACGCGTAAAAATTGACGGTTTCCGTCCTGGCAAAGTGCCTTTGAAAGTAGTAAAACAGCAATACGGCGGTTCTGTTATGCAGGAAGTCGTAAGCGAAGTTATGCAAACCTCTTTGCGTGATGCCGTAGTTCAAGAATCTTTGAATCCAGTGGGTAATCCAACAATAGAGCCAACTCAAATTGAGCCTGGCAAGCCTCTAGAATACATAGCAACATTTGAAGTGTATCCAGAAGTAACCTTGGCTGATTGCTCTAATCTAGAGTTGGATCGTCAAACAGCAGAAGTAACAGATGAAGACGTTGAAACAATGATTGAAACATTGTTAAAGCAGCGCACAACATTTGATACTGTTGAGCGCGCAGCTCAGGATGCTGATCAAGTAGTTATCGACTTTGTTGGTTCAATTGATGGCGAAGAATTTGAAGGCGGAAAAGCAGATGCAGTGCCTGTTGTTATTGGTGCGGGCAGCATGATCCCTGGTTTTGAAGATAATCTATTAGGTAAATCAGCAGGTGATGACTTTACGTTTGAAGTTAACTTCCCTGATGACTACCATGCTGAAGATCTAAAAGGTAAAACTGCTTCATTCGCTACAAAAGTTATTTCAGTAGATGAGCCTAAAGTACCAGTACTTGATGAAGAGTTTGCTAAAACATTTGGTGTTGAAGACGGTTCTGTTGAGCAGTTACAGAAAGATATTCGTGAAAATATGCAGCGTGAGTTAAAGAACAAACTTCAGGAAGCACTGAAAAAAGAAGTTATGGACAAGCTTATTGATGCAAATGATGTGCTTGTACCAAAAGCTTTGATCGATGGTGAATGTGAAAACCTGCAGAAGCAAATGTCAGAAGCTGGTCAGTTGCAAGCTGGCATGTCTTTACCTAAAGAGCTTTTTGAAGGTGAAGCTAAGCGTCGCGTTAGCCTGGGCTTAATTGTTGGCGAAGCAGTGAAAGTTTCTGAGCTAAAGCCAGATGCGGATCGAGTTAAAGCTAAAATTGATGATTTGGCTAAAACTTATGAAGACCCTCAGGAAGTTATTAATCACTACAATAATAATCCTCAACTTAAGCAGAGTCTTGAAGGCTTAGTGCTAGAAGAGATGATTGTTGACTGGATTGTTGACCAGGCTAAAGTGATTGATGTACCTACAACGTTTAAGGATATTATGAATCCTCAGCCACAGCCGCAAGCATAAAATGTGGTTAAAAATTAATCGTTGATCTCTATTCAGAGATAAACAATTAAGTAAATTTTAAAAAAGCAGGCATTTAGCCTGCTTTTTTTATTTCTTCACTTGTATTTATTCAAGTAGATCATACAATCGGGTGAGTATAAAAAAGGCCTGTTAAGAAATGGCTGCACAAACATTCCCATCATAAAGATGAGGGAATCCATTTATGGCCAATCGTTCCCGGAGAACATTTAATGATTATTACACCTACAAACAATAATGGCGCATTGGATTTAGAGTCTAATCTAGTACCGATGGTAGTAGAGCAGTCTGCACGTGGTGAGCGTGCCTATGATATTTACTCACGTTTGTTAAAAGAGCGCGTTATATTTATTGTTGGTCCTATTGAAGACCACATGGCTAACTTAATTGTTGCCCAGTTATTATTCCTTGAGTCAGAAAACCCTGATAAAGACATCTCTATTTATATTAACTCTCCAGGTGGTGTCGTGACTGCGGGTATGGCTATATATGACACAATGCAATTTATAAAGCCGGATGTATCAACGTTATGTATTGGTCAGGCTGCTAGTATGGGTGCGTTATTGTTAGCCGGTGGTGCAGCGGGCAAACGTTATAGCTTGCCACATTCACGCGTAATGATTCATCAGCCATTAGGTGGTTTCCAGGGGCAGGCAACAGACATTGATATACATGCGCGCGAAATATTATCAATGAGAGAGCGTCTTAACGCTATATTGGCAAAGCATACTGGCCAGCCAATAGAGACAATAGCGAATGATACAGATCGTGATAACTTTATGAGCGCTGATGTAGCGGCTGAATATGGCATGATTGATCAGGTATTAAATGAAAGACAGGCTGCGGATACAGAGTAAATTAGCTTAATTTCTATTGAAGTACTTGAAAATCGGGTGATGAGTCACCATTAAGTACTTAGCTTGTTATGAAAAAACCGCTATTTAGGCGGTTTTTTCATGAAAAATAGACTATCTTCAAGGTAATCTTACTGTTAACGGGTTTAAAATTTATCCCAATTGAAATAAATGATGAGCCGGATTGCTTAAAAAACGATCACTTCCATAAAATAACTAAGGTTTTTAGGCGTTTAGGCTAAAAACCACTTTAATTATACCCTTGCAAGTTACCTGTAGAATTGGCATGGTATAAGTTGAAAATATAATCCAATCAGCTTCGAGCTAGTATGAGGAAACGTCATGAGTGACGACAAAAATAATGATGAAGATTCTGGCAAACTACTGTACTGCTCTTTTTGCGGTAAAAGCCAGCATGAAGTCAAAAAGCTGATCGCAGGTCCTTCAGTATTTGTATGCGATGAATGTGTAGAACTCTGTAACGATATTATTAGTGAAGAGCTACAGGAGCAGGCGGCATCATCCGTTGAAAAACTGCCCAAGCCAGTCGAAATTAAAGAAATTTTAGATGACTATGTAATCGGTCAGGAGCGGGCAAAACGTGTTTTGTCTGTTGCGGTATACAACCATTACAAGCGTCTCGAAGTGAAGCATAAGAAAGACGATATAGAACTATCAAAAAGCAACATTATGCTTATTGGTCCTACAGGATCAGGTAAGACATTGTTGGCTCAAACATTAGCTCGTTTATTGAACGTGCCATTTACGATTGCTGATGCAACGACGTTAACTGAAGCAGGTTATGTGGGTGAAGACGTTGAAAACATTATTCAAAAGCTATTGCAGAAATGTGACTACGACGTAGAGAAAGCTCAGACGGGTATCGTTTATATCGATGAAATTGATAAGATTTCACGCAAATCAGATAACCCATCAATTACACGTGATGTTTCAGGCGAAGGTGTTCAGCAGGCATTGTTAAAGCTAATTGAAGGCACAGTGGCATCTGTTCCTCCTCAGGGTGGTCGTAAACATCCACAGCAAGAGTTCTTGCAAGTAGATACATCTAATATCTTATTTATATGTGGTGGTGCATTTGCAGGTCTAGATCAGGTTATTCGTGATCGTTCTGAGAAGAGTGGAATTGGCTTTGGTGCAGAAGTACGCAGTAAAGAAAATAGCAAATCAACGGGTGAAATCCTAAAAGATTTAGAATCAGATGACTTAATCCGTTACGGCTTAATACCAGAGTTTGTTGGTCGATTGCCAGTAGTTGCTACTTTGGAAGAGTTAGATGAAGAAGCGCTAATTACTATTTTGACTAAACCTAAGAACGCCTTAACCAAACAATATTCCAAGATGTTTGAAATGGAAGATTGTGAGCTTGAGTTCCGTGATGATGCTTTGTCTGCTGTTGCACAAAAAGCAATGGAGCGTAAAACAGGTGCTCGTGGTCTACGTACTATTCTAGAAAATACCTTACTAGAGACTATGTACGAACTGCCATCAATGGATAACGTGAGCAAAGTAGTTTTAGATGCTGGTGTTATCAATGGCGAATCTGAGCCTTACATGGTATTTGAAAATAACGACTCTCAAAAGTCTGCTAACAACGCAGAGTAAGATTTTGAACTGCCGTCACAAGGATGTGTTGCGTAGTGTCAGGTAATTTAATTGAAATCATAGCTCCAAATAGTTTAGGCATTCTGCCTGCTCGCCGAAGAAAATGTTTCAACAGTCTTGAAGCTTCACATTCTGCCCCAATGTGAATTAAACAAAGAATTTAATACGGCGAATATAAAATTCCCACCTATGAGGTAATGACTGTGTCAGATATCGAAAATGAAATAGAACCATCAGAAAATGCTTACGAGGGAAAGACACCGGTACTTCCATTGCGAGATGTGGTGGTTTACCCACATATGGTTATCCCATTATTTGTAGGGCGCGAAAGATCGATACAGGCGTTAGATGCTGCAATGTCAAAAGACAAGCAGATATTGTTGGTTGCACAAAAAAGTGCAGAAATAGATGACCCATCAATTAAAGATATTCATGAAATTGGTACGCTATCGACTATTTTGCAATTACTAAAACTACCTGACGGCACGATTAAAGTTTTAGTTGAAGGTGCAACAAGAGTTAAAGTTGATGAGGTTTTTCAAGATGAACCTTTCTTTACAGCAGATTTCTCATTATTAGAAGACGATGTAACAGATAAAGAGCGCGAGCTCGAAGTGCTGTCACGTTCGATCATGGGTGTATTTGATCAGTACGTTAAATTAAATAAAAAAGTACCCCCTGAAATTCTAACCTCTTTAAGTGGTATTGATGATCCAGCTCGTTTGTCAGATACTATCGCGGCTCATATGTCGCTGAAGGTTGAAGAGAAGCAGAAAATTTTAAGCTTCGTAGATGTGAAAGAGCGAATGGAATATTTGCTAAGCATGATTGAGGCTGAAATTGATTTGCTACAAATCGAAAAGCGCATTCGTGGCCGTGTTAAGAATCAAATGGAAAAAAGTCAACGAGAGTACTATTTGAATGAGCAGATGAAGGCTATTCAAAAAGAATTAGGTGATCTTGATGAGGCTCCAAATGAAATAGAAGATCTCGAAAATAAAATCGAGAAGGCTGGCATGAGTGCCGAAGCTAAGAAAAAAGCGACATCAGAAATTAATAAGCTGAAGATGATGTCACCTATGTCAGCAGAAGCAACGGTTGTGCGTAATTATATTGATGCGCTTGTTGGCTGCCCATGGAAAAAGCGTAGTAAAATATTTAAAGACTTAAGTAAGGCTCAAACCGTTCTTGATGAAGATCACTATGGTTTAGATAAAGTTAAAGAACGTATTCTTGAATATTTAGCAGTACAACAGCGAGTTAAAAAACTTAAAGGACCAATCCTTTGTTTAGTAGGCCCTCCAGGCGTAGGTAAAACATCTTTAGGTCAGTCTATCGCTCGTGCAACAAACAGAAAGTTCACGCGTATGGCTTTAGGTGGTGTGCGTGATGAGGCTGAGATTCGTGGCCATCGTCGTACTTACATCGGTTCATTGCCGGGTAAGGTGATTCAGAATTTAAGTAAGGTAGGTACAAGAAATCCACTATTCTTATTAGATGAAATCGATAAGATGGCGCAAGATTTCCGTGGTGATCCAGCATCCGCATTACTTGAAGTGTTAGATCCTGAGCAAAATCATACGTTTGGAGATCATTATCTAGAAGTAGATTTTGATTTATCGGACGTGATGTTTATTGCTACTTCAAACAGCATGAATATTCCAGGTCCACTGCTTGATCGCATGGAAGTAATTCGAATTCCTGGCTACACAGAAGACGAGAAAATGAACATTGTTAAAAACTATTTGCTACCTAAGCAAATGGAAAACAATGGCTTAAATAACGATGAGCTTGAAGTGACTGAAGAAGCTATCATGGATGTTGTTCGTTACTACACACGTGAAGCTGGTGTACGTAGCATGGAGCGTGAAATGTCTAAGATCTGCCGTAAGGTAGTGAAGGATATATTGCTTAATCCATCTGATGAAAAGGTCGTTGTTACCTGTGAGAATCTGGAGAAATATCTGGGCGTAAAACGCTTCCGTTACGGTAAGGCCGAAGACAATGATCAGATTGGTCAGGTAACTGGTCTAGCATGGACTGAAGTGGGTGGTGAATTACTTAGCATCGAAGCGGCTATTATGCCAGGTAAGGGTAAACAAACCTTTACGGGGCAGCTAGGTGATGTGATGCAGGAATCTATTCAAGCGGCGATGACTGTTGTTAGAAACAGAGCGGCATCACTTGGTTTGGAAGATGATTTTTATGAGAATAAAGATATTCACATTCATGTACCGGAAGGTGCGACACCTAAAGATGGCCCAAGTGCCGGTATTGGCATGTGCACTGCGATTGTATCTGCAATGACAGGAAACCCTGTTAAGTCATCTGTTGCTATGACAGGTGAAATAACACTACGCGGTGAAGTGCTGCCTATTGGTGGTTTAAAAGAAAAGTTATTAGCAGCTCACCGAGGTGGGATAGAGACAATTGTTATTCCTCATGAAAACGAAAAGGATTTGGCTGATATTCCTAAATCAATATTGGATAAGCTGGAAATTAAACCTGTTCGTTGGATCGATGATGTATTAGCAATTGCATTACAAGATGTACCAACGCCTTTGGAATCAGTTGCAAAAGAGGCGGGTACGGGAAAAGGAAAAAAGTCTAAAAAAGAAGATAATCTTCGTCATCACTAATTATTAGTTTTGATTAAATAAAAAGCCGTTATGTTTTTATAACGGCTTTTTTATGGAGCGTATATTAGTTTTTTTGCTGATATTACTTAAATTTATGATGATGTTAAATATTTAATGATCAAGATAAATCGTGTTATTTTCTTTAAAAATAGTGATAAAAGATACCTTTTACCACTTGACACAAAATTAATCTTGTTAAATTAGGGTAAATACGTCAAAACCCATTGACACGGCGCTTTGCGGGCTGGTATAAATTTGCCGCAGGTATTACAAAAAGTTTCTTCCTGAAGTAGGGCTCTTAAGAAAGTCACTGATAGGTTAGAGATGGGCTTTACAATAATAAATTTTTTTTGCGGAAACAAAACGTTTCTCAATACATAAATTACAACAACCATATGTAGGATAAATAATGAATAAATCAGAATTAATTGACGCTATCGCTGACAACTCAGGACTTTCTAAAGCAGATTCAGGTCGTGCTCTAGATGCTGTTATTACATCTGTTACTGGTGCATTAAAAGATAGCGATCAAGTTACAATCGTAGGTTTTGGAACATTTTTAGTTCGTCAACGTTCTGCACGTACAGGTCGTAATCCACAGACTGGTGCAGAGATTCAAATCGCAGCAGCAAATGTACCTGCATTTAAGCCTGGCAAAGCATTAAAAGATGCAGTAAACTAGCGCCCGTTTAAAGGCAGGGTGGTTAGCTCAGCTGGTAGAGCGTCGCCCTTACAAGGCGAATGTCGGGGGTTCGACTCCCTCACCACCCACCAATTTAGGACCGGTAGTTCAGCTGGTTAGAATGCCGGCCTGTCACGCCGGAGGTCGCGGGTTCGAGTCCCGTCCGGTCCGCCATATAAAATAAAAAGGCCCTGTAGCGAAAGTTACGGGGCCTTTTTATTTTATATGGCTTTCATGTGTCAATCCTTTTGCGGCAGCCTCCACACTCTAGTATGATTCACCGCTAACTATTATTAATGGCCTGTACTGAAATGCAGGCTGACACCAAAGGGTTTTATACACATGTTGCAATCGATTCATGACAAAGCGAAGGGAATTCTTGGCATTATTATCGTCGCCTTTATTGGCCTAGTGTTTGCGCTTTGGGGAGTAGGGGATTATTTAACCGGTGCGACAGAGCAATTTGCTGCAAAAGTTGATGACATTCAAATTAGTCAGTCTGAATTTGACCAAAGCCTTGCAAGGCAGCGTCAAAAGCTAGAAGAAGTGTTCAAGGGGGAAGTTCCTAATAGCTCTTTTTTTGAACAACGTATAAAAGACGGTGTTCTAGATCAATTGATAACTCAGCGTGTGTTACAAAAAATGGTCGAAGATGAAGGCTATTATGTGGCGGACCAGGTACTGGCTCAAAAAATTAAAGCAATGGAAGCTTTTCAAGAGGCAGGCGTTTTTTCAGCTGACAGTTATAAGGAAAGAGTGCAGTCGCAAGGTATGGCTGTAAAAGAATTTGAAAACTTATTTAGAAGTGATCTGGCTGTTCAGCAGTTGCAAGATGCTGTGATGCGATCAGCAATAATTGGTAAAAATGAATTAGACATTTTAAACCGTATACAAAACCAGTCTCGAGAAATAAATTACCTATTGTTTAACGATGGGCAGTTTACTTCTGGCATTGAAGTATCCGATGAAGAAGTTTCAAATTATTTTTCGGCTAATCAAAATGCTTATATGCACCCTGAAACGGTAAGCGTGTCTTATGTTGAATTAAAGGCATCTAGCCTTGCTAAAGATATTCCTGTCGATGAGGAGGCTGTAAAGCGGTTATATGACGACTATTTAGCAAGTGTAGCAAATAAAGAGCAGCGCAAGGCAAGTCACATACTAATTGATGTAGCAGCGGATGCTGATCAAACAATAATGACCAGCAAACAAGCTGAAGTAGATGCATTGCTTAAGCGTATCGAAGACGGTGAATCGTTTGCTGCACTGGCAAAGGAATACTCAAAAGACCCAGGTTCCGCAGCTAAAGGTGGTGACCTTGGATGGATTTCTAAAGGTATGATGGTACCTGAGTTTGAGAAGGCCTTATTTAAACTAACTAAAGGTACTGTTTCTACAGCGGTGAAATCATCATTTGGATTCCATATAATTCAATTAAATGATATTAAATCAGCAGAAGTAATAAGTTTTGCGGATAAAAAATCTGAACTGACGAAGCAATTCCAGGAACAGGCTGTTGAAGATCATTTTTATGAGCAATCTGAACTGATGGCAACTACAGCTTATGAAAATGACCAAAGCTTGCAAGAAGTATCAAATGCACTAGATATAGATATAAGTACTTCGAAATCATTCTCCCGTCAACAAGGTGAGGGAATCGCAAATAATGAAAAAATTCGTAAGGCTGCATTTGATTCAAGTGTTTTATCTGAAGGTAGAAATTCAGATATTATTGAGTTAGGCCGAAATCATGCTCTGGTGCTTAGAATTGATACGCATACTGAAGCTAAGCCTAAAGAATTACAGGATGTTGAGAAGCAAATTAAAGCGGTATTGAAAATACAAAAAGCGAAGCAAAAATCAAAAGAGGCTGCTCTAAGCGCACTGACTAAGCTGCAAAATGGCGAAGCTATAAACAGTAAGTCTGTTAAAGGTTCGGCATTATTGATGAACTTGGGTTCTATTAAGCGTGATAATAAGGAAGCTGATCAATCTGTAGTGCGCGATGCTTTTATGATGCCTAAACCGGTAAACAATAAAGCAGTTTATAAAATTGTAGAGTTAGCTACAGGTAGTGCGATTATTGAACTAACAGCTGTTCATTTACCAGCAGAAGCTTCAAATGAACAATTACAAATACTGGTTAAGCAATATCAAAATGAGCAAGCGACAAGGGATATGACTGCTGTGCTAGAACAACTTAAATCTAAATCCGTTATTGTTCGTGCTAAGGCGCTTTAATCTATAGAGCATATAAGTCTCTGCAGTTGCACTAAAAAACTGTCATTGCATTAATGCTGGCCGTTGTGACACCAAGTATTGGGTTGTCAGTATGAGTGAATCAGTTTAATGAAAGCAGTGGATAGGGTGTTGGATACGTGCCGGACAGTTGTAAATGTATATAGCGATTCTGTTGTAGCATTAGTGATTAGCAGCCTGAAAGATAAAACTCAAATTTTGCATAAATAAAATTTTATTTATGCAAAATTGCAGATTTTCTAAGCCTTAGTTCTAAGGTGGCTTATAAAACTATTGCTTTATTGTCTTATTAAGTAATTAGTCTGCTTCATTAACTATGCCGACGATATGGAAGCCATTATCGACATAAATAACTTCACCCGTAATGCCGCTTGCTAAAGTCGATGATAAGAAAGCACCGGTATTGCCAACATCATCTATGGTTACATTGCGACGCAGCGGTGCGGTTTTTTCGACCTGATCGAAAAGTTTACTAAACTTGTCATCCCCGGTAGCGGCAAGTGTTCTGATAGGGCCAGCAGAAATAGCATTTACACGGATGCCTTCAGGTCCCAGATTTTGTGCAAGGTAACGTACGTTAGCTTCAAGGCTAGCTTTGGCTAGACCCATCACATTGTACCCTGGGAATGTGCGTTCAGCGCCTAGATAACTTAATGTGAGAATGGCGGCATCTTCTCTATTTTGCATCATATGACGGCCAGCTTTTGCAATGGCGGCTAAGCTGTATGAGCTAACATCATGAGCGGTGTTAAAGCCTTCACGGGAAAGGTTATCCAGGTAATCGCCTTCAAGTAATTCTTTTGGTGCAAAGGCGATAGAGTGAATGAGTATGTCGAAGGAGTCCCAATAGTCATCTAGGTGTTCAAATACGGCTTCTATTTGATCATCATCTTCCACATTACATGGAATCACAATGTCAGAATCGAGTTGTCCCGCGAGTTTTTCAACTCGCTCACGCAGGCGTTCGTTTTGATATGTGAAAGCTAAATCACAACCTTCACGGTGCAAGGCTTGTGCAATGCCCCAAGCGATGGAGCGATTACTTGCAACACCAAAAATAAGTGCACGTTTACCAGATAAAAATCCCATCAAAGGACTCCTATTTTTTATTGTTATCAATTGGTATGCTATGGAACTACTGTATCATCTGAATGACTTATAAGGCATTCATTGCCAAATATGCATAAATCAGAGCAGATGTTTTTAGATGCACAAAGCAGCCCCTGAGGTAGACTTAGATAATATGACGATCAAAACAGGATTGCACCCTTTTACATGGTTTTTTTTCCTAATAGTTGCAATCTATGCTTCAGGCGCTAGTGCAGCACCTTCAGTGGCGATGGGTTACATACCTAAATACGCAGACAACTTTAAACATTTTGATTATGTGAGTCCTGACGCTAAAAAAGGTGGGCGCTTAGTGCTTGCCGGAACAGGTGCCTTTGATAGTTTCAATCCATTTATATTAAAAGGCGTCTCTGCAGAAGGAATAGGGCTATTATTCGATAGTTTGATGGTGAGTAGTGAAGATGAACCTTTTAGTAAATATCCTCTTATTGCCAATGATATTGTATTAGCTGCAGATAAGTTATCGGTTGTTTTTCAAATTGACCCACGTGCTCGATTTAATAATGGCGATAAAATTACAGCGCATGATGTTAAGTTTTCATTCGATACAATTACTTCAGAACAAGCCCACCCACAATATAAATTTATGTACGCAGATGTAAATAATGCTGAAGTTATAAATAATTTAAAAATACGCTTTAATTTTAAGCGTAAAAATTCTGAGCTACATTTGATTCTGGCCGATCTCAGTATATTTTCAAAAAAATGGTTGGCAGGAACAACATTCGACAGATTAACAGAAGTCGAGCCTGTTGCTAGTGGTCCATATAGCATAGAAGAGTATGATTTAGGTAAGCGTGTTACCTATAAACGTAATGAAGATTACTGGGCAAAAGATTTACCAAGTAGAAAAGGCCAATACAATTTTGATCAAATTATTTTTAAATACTATCAGGACTTAGTCGTTTCATTAGAAGCCTTTAAGGCGGGTGAATTTGAATTTCGTCACGAATACTACTCTAAGCTCTGGGCACGAGAACATAATGGCCCAAATTATGATTCAGGGGAAATAATAAAAGAGAATTTATCTCATAGTAATAATGCAGGTATGCAGGGGTTTATATTTAATACGCGGCGCGAACACTTTAAAGATCCTCTGGTTCGTAAAGCGATATCGCTAGCATTTGATTTTGAATGGTCAAATCAACGTCTGTTTTACAATCAATATGTTATTAATGACAGTTACTTTAGTAACTCTGAATTGCAAGCAAAGGGCATTCCACAGGGTGAAGAGCTAGAGTTATTAAAAACCTATGAAAAAGACCTTCCTAAAGAGGTTTTTACTCAAGCTTGGCAGCCAGTAAGCACTGCAGAACCTTATTCTCTAAGGGAAAATTTACGTAAGGCACGAGATATATTAAAACAGGCTGGATGGCAGGTAAAACAAGGACAGCTAGTTAATCAGGATGATCAGCCATTAAAATTTAATGTATTACTCCGACAGAAAGGCATGGACCGTATTCTGGCACCATTCGCAAGAAATCTATCCAAATTGGGAATAGAGATGAAATATCGTACAGTTGATCGATCGTTATATGTGCGTCGACTACGTGATTTTGATTATGATATGGTCGTAGGGAGCTTTCCAGGATCTATGTCACCGGGAAACGAATTGGTGAATATGTTTCACTCTGCGTCGGCAAATAAAAACGGCTCGCGTAATTTGATGGGAGTAAATGATCCTGTTATAGATGCCCTAGTAGATAAAATTATTGCATCAAATAATCGTGATGACTTAATTGTTGCTTGTCGGGCGTTAGATAGAGTGTTGTTAAAAGGTAATTATTTAGTACCAAACTGGTATATCAATACTCATCGTATTGCTTATTGGGATAAATTTGACCGTCCTAAAATCACACCACTGTATTACAATCCCAAATCATGGATGATATCTAGCTGGTGGAGTAAAGACTCAAGTGGCAAGCAAACAGCAGTTAATAACTAATTATGGCTAACTATATACTTAAGCGTTTATTACTGATGATACCTACTTTAGTGGGGGTTATGTTGGTGACTTTTGTCGTGACTCAGTTTGTGCCAGGTGGACCTGTAGAGCAATTGATTAGCCAACTGGAGGGAGCAAATTCTGCAGGTGGAGAAGTTAGTAGTAGTTCATCGGGTTTATATCAAGGAAGTAAAGGTCTTGATCAGGAGCAGGTTGATAAGTTAAATGCATTATATGGTTTTGATAAGCCAGCACCTCAGCGCTTTTTAGATATGATGTTGCGCTATGCGCAATTTGATTTAGGTGAAAGTTATTTTCATAATAAATCGGTTATGGATTTAATTATTTCAAAATTACCTGTTTCCATTAGTCTGGGAGTATGGTCGTTTTTAATTGTTTATCTCACCTGTATTCCTTTGGGTATAAAAAAAGCCATGCATGATGGCACTAAATTCGACGTTATCACCAGTACAATTATTTTAATGGGTTATGCAATTCCTGGGTTTGTACTTGGCATAGCTTTGCTGGTATTGCTTGGTGGAGGAAGTTTTTTTGATGTGTTCCCACTCAAAGGTTTAACTTCCGATAACTGGGATGAGTTGCCCTGGTACAAGCAGGTCACAGATTATTTATGGCATATGGTATTACCAATATTGGCTTCAACCATTGGTAGCTTTGCTGTGCTGACGATGCTGACTAAAAATAGTTTTTTAGAAGAAATTAAAAAACAGTATGTGTTAACTGCTCGTGCTAAAGGTCTGGACCAATCCAGCGTTTTATATAGGCATGTCTTTCGTAATGCAATGATACCTATTGTTACGGGTTTTCCTGGTGCATTTATCGCTTCATTTTTCACGGGTAGTTTATTGATTGAGACTATTTTCTCATTAGATGGTCTGGGCTTATTATCTTATGAATCTATATTGAAACGTGATTATCCGGTCGTATTGGGTAGTTTATTTTTTTATACTATCTTAGGATTATTCGCTAAATTACTCGCTGATGTTAGCTATGTATTAATCGATCCTAGAATTCAATTCGATTCTGTAGATAAATAGGTTGTAGCAATGAGTGGCACTACAGAAAAATTAGAAGCAAACCCTCTTTCACATATTGCTTTGTCTCCAAGGCAAAGAGCGTGGCTGCGTTTTAAAGCCAATAAACGTGGTTTTTATAGTTTGTGGATATTTTCATTTGTATTTGTTCTAAGTCTATTTGCAGAATTGATCAGTAATGATAAACCGTTAGTTGTTCATTACCAAAATGAATACTACTTTCCTGTGTTTTCTTTTTATAAAGAAACAGATTTTGGCGGAGATTTCGAAACAGAGGCAGATTATCAAGATGTTTTTGTAAGAAAACTACTTACAGAAAATGGTAACTGGATGCTCGAGCCATTGAATTCATTTAGCTACACCACTATCACTTATGACTCTGCATTACCTAACCCGGCACCACCCTCTGATTATAATGTATTAGGCACGGACGATCGCGGACGCGATGTGCTGGCACGGCTAATTTATGGCTTTAGGTTGTCTATTTTATTTGCTATCTCTTTGACGATTGTAGGTACAGCAATCGGTATTTTAGCCGGAATGCTACAAGGCTATTTTG
>Ga0316204_10008605_pt1 | contig 14041 bp, 8 predicted proteins | sample 6monrhotite_MG_2_FD_205661 | JGI IMG/M metagenome (GOLD analysis project Ga0316204, IMG submission 205661) | Microbial mat bacterial communities from mineral coupon in-situ incubated in ocean water Damariscotta River, Maine, United States -... | ecosystem: Environmental > Aquatic > Marine >... | reverse complement strand
GGAGCCGCATAAAAATGAACATAATACATATATCCACAGTTATCTAGAAACTGGAAATTCAAATGTTCTAGGCATAGCGAGAGAAGTAGAGGGACAAAAAAAAGACGGTACTATTTTTCCAATGAGACTAGCAATAAGTGAAAATTATATTGATGGTGCTCGTGTATTTACAGGTGTTATACAGGATTTATCATTAATTTATAGTGCTCAAAATGCTTTGCGAATCAGTGAGGATAAATTTAAGCATTTATTCAATGATTCATGGGATGCGATTTTTATTCTTAATGAATCAAGAATAATAAATTGTAATAAATCAATTGTTGATGTTTTTAATATGACGTCATGTGATTACTTTATAGACAGGAATCTGTTTGAAGTAATGCCAGACTATCAGCCAGATGGCCGTAAATCAGTAGATGTTATAAATGAAAGTTACGCTGCGGCCCTAAAAGATGGGAAATATGTTTTTGAAATGGTTTGTCAGAAGCTGAATGGAGAAGTGTTTGACGCTGAACTCTCATTTAGCTTTATTGATCTTGTTGATAATCCGCTTATGCAAGTTGTAATTAGGGATATATCAGATCAGAAAGATATGGTCTTAAAGTTGAAAAAGAGTAAGGAGGAGCTTGAAAATACAAATAATGATTTATCAAAATCATTTAAAATCACATTGAGCATGATGCAGGATTTAAGAATAGAGCAGGAGAGAGTTGCTGAAGCGAAAAACTCATTAAGCTATCAATTGAAGTTCGAACAGTTGGTGTCAGATCATTCAACACGCTTCATTAGCTTGAAACTTAATCAAATTAATGCGGGTATAGAAGAAAGTCTAAAACAGTTATCTAGTTTCTTAAAGGTTAATATTGGTTATGTGTTTTATTTTTCAGATGATTATAAAGCCATATCTTTGACTAACTTTTTCAAAGATGACACTGTTGATTTAGATATCTCATTGTTAACTAATGTTAATTCAGACAGTTTAAAAGGGCTGGTTGAGAAAATCCTAATTGGTGAAACTGTAATTTGCCAGTTTAACGATGAAACGACAGAGTCAGTTGATGAAATTAGTTCATTATTAATGCAGAAAGTATTGTCTGCGATTAATGTGCCTATAACATTTGAAGATAAAATTATTGGTTTTGTAGGTTTCTGTACATTAACAGATAGTCATAGCTGGTGTGAAACAGATATAAGTTTATTGAATATGGTGGGGCAGATGATTGCAAATGCGATGCATCGCCAACGAACTGAACGAGACCTTGTTGTTGCTAAAATACAGGCGGATCATGCGAGTAAGGCGAAATCAGAATTTTTGGCCACCATGAGTCATGAAATACGTACACCAATGAATGCGATTGTTGGTATGAGTCATTTGGCTTTGCAAACAGATTTAAATGTAAAGCAAAAGAGATATATTCAGACAGTTCAGAAATCATCTAAAAATTTATTGACAATAATTAATGATATTCTGGATTTTTCTAAAATTGAAGCAGGGCATGTTGACTTTGAGATTGAAAATTTTTCACTAAACACGGTGTTGGATAATGTTTCCACCTTGTCTGGTTTAAAAGTGTATGAGAAGGGGCTGGAGTTTCTTTTTAAAATTTCACCAAATGTAAATTACTCTCTGCGCGGTGATTCATTGAGGCTAGGCCAGGTGATTAATAATCTCGTTAGTAATGCAGTTAAGTTTACTGAGCAAGGTGAAATAATCTTATCCTGCAGTCAGGTTGATAGTAGTTTATCTAAAGTAAAATTACAGTTCTCGGTGAGTGATACAGGTATTGGTATTTCAGAAGAACAGCAAAGTCTTTTGTTTAACGAGTTTTCACAGGCTGATAGCTCAATTACGCGTAAATATGGTGGCACTGGATTGGGTCTTGCGATATCTAAACGTCTGGTAGAGTTAATGGATGGTGATATATGGCTTGAAAGTAAAAAGGGTGTGGGAACATGTTTATCATTTACTGTATGGATGGAGCGTGGAGATGGAAGTCAGGCTGATCTAAATATTGAGGCGGTACAACAAAGTCTTAAAGGTATAAATGTACTCATTGTCGATGACAATCAAAGTTCTAGAGAAATATTATATGAAATGTTAATAGACTTTGATTGTAATGTTGTTTTATCGGAAAGTGGACAACAAGCGCTAGATGAAATAATAAGAGCAGATGAGATGGGTCAGTCGTTTAATTTCATGCTGGTTGACTGGAAAATGCCTGAAATGGATGGCATAGAGTTAATTGATAGAGTTCAGAACCAGTCATCATCTGATAAACAATATCCTACTGCAATGATTGTGACAGCAGTTGACTCTGATGAGCTGGTTAGCAAACTAGATAACATAAATGTTACACAGGTGCTAAGTAAGCCAGTAAATAAGTTTGAACTACTTGATTCATTAATTAAGGTTTTAACAAAAAATAATGGGATTACTCATGAAGACGAACAATTTATTACTACTAATGAATCCACTTTAAATAAGGAACTGTATGGAGCAAATATCCTTTTAGTGGAAGATAATGATATAAATCAGGAGTTTGTCTCTGAGTTGTTAAGCCAGTCAGGGATTATTGTGAGTGTGGCAGATAACGGGCAGGAAGCAATTGAAATGCTTTCAGGAGATAGCTTTGATGCAGTGCTTATGGATATGCAAATGCCAGTAATGGATGGTGTGACAGCTACACGCGAAATTAGAAAAAATACTGATTATAACAAGCTACCAATTATCGCATTAACTGCTAATGTTATGGATGACGCACGAAAAGCTGTGTATGCAGCAGGGATGAATGACTTTGTCAGCAAGCCTATAGATATAAAGCAGTTGTTCACCACCTTGAAGAAATGGGTGAAAACAAATGAGTATGTTGAATCACCATTAATGAGCCCTACAATACCTATGAATGATATAGATGATTTTCCGAGCATTGAAGGTGTTGATACTGTTATGGGTTTAGACTCACTTGGAAGTGTTACATACCGTAAGTTATTAGTTAAATTCGCAGACAGGTACCGTGATTTTGATTCTGATTTTAGAGATCAATTACAGAATGACAAAAAATCTGCTCTTCAACTGATACACTCTCTTAAAGGCGTGTCAGGTAGTTTGTTTGTAAATAAAGTATATTTGCTGGCTACTGAATTTGAGAAGAAAATGATTGATGAAGGTGATGTGCTCACTACAGGAGAAGAGAAACTGATAGAAACTCTGAGCTTGTTAATTCAGTCGATTGATGAATTATTTTCGGTTAATACAGATAATATAATTGCTACAGCTACTGAAAGTGTGGACAGACAGGGTTTTGAATCATTAGTTATTGAATTGAGTGATTTATTAAGGAGTTTTAGTGCCAGTTCAATCGATTATCTGGATAAGCACGATCAAAGCTTCAGAGATAATATGCCCACTCAAGATTATGAGGTTCTGCGTAATTCAGTTGATAATTATGATTTTGATGAGGCGCTTAAGATATTTAAAAATATGGAATAAATATAATTAGTAGAAATTAAGGGAGTCGCTATGAATGATATGCAGAAAAACACTATTCTTATAGTGGATGATATTGCAGAAAATATTGATATTTTGGCCAGCCATCTGAAGGCTGATTACAATATAAGTGCCGCCCGTAATGGTGAGATGGCTTTAAAAATTTCTCAATCGGATAACCCACCTGATCTGATCCTGCTTGATATTATGATGCCTGAAATGGATGGCTATGAAGTTTGTAAACAGCTCAAAGCTGATTTTCAGACAGAGGCGATACCGGTGGTTTTTGTTTCTGCTGCTGACTCCACAGAGGAGCGTTTGCAAGGCTATGATGCAGGAGGTGTTGATTATTTTGTAAAACCTTTTAATTCAGAGGAGCTAAAGAAAAAGATTAAGGTTTTATTGAGTCACGAGAGTGAACTAAAAAAACTATCCACGAATGTAAACGAAGCAATGAAAGTTGCAATGGTTGCGATGACAAGTGCGGGTGAGTTGGGTAATGTACTCGAATTTCTTAGCAAAAGTTTTAGTTGCCATTCTATTGCTGAGCTCGCTGAAGCCATTTTAAATTCTCTAGAAAGCAATAGCTTGCACTGCGCTGTACAGATACGGGGAAAGACCGAGCAGGTGAATTTAGCGAGTAACGGTTTAGCCAATCCGCTCGAAATAGCTGTTATTGATAAGCTAAAAGACATTAAGCGCATATATGACTTTGGTCACAGGACCGTCATTAATTATCCTCATATTTCGCTCTTAATTAAAAATATGCCAATGGATGATGCTGATTTATATGGTCGTATCAAAGACAATATTGCCATTCTCGTCGAAGGTGCTGAGGAGCGAGTTAAATCTATAGCAGTTGAAGATGAAGTCAGGGCTAAACAGAAGTCATTAAAAAACATTGTTATGCTGACTGAGCAGGCACTGAATGAAATAGATACTCGTAACAAGGAACACAAATTATCAAGTACCCGTATTATGGAGGATATGCTGCAGAATATAGAAGAGGCTTTTATGCGTCTTGGCCTAACCGAAGAACAGGAAGTCGAAATGGTGGCGATGGTAAATAAGAACATACAGGAAGCATTGGCTCTTTATGAAGAGGGCTTAGGTGTGGATGAACACTTATCTGCCGTTATGGAACAATTGCAGGCATCTATTACAGATTAATCAATTTTATAAAGTATTTAAGTTAAATGTTTTGTTGGCTTTGAATTATTGAACCGGCTTTAAATGTCTTTTAAAAGGAGAGCGCTCCAATTATTTGTAAGTCTTGAATCATACCAGTTCGAAACGTCTGGCGTTTCGGGTGTGGTGTGTAAGTAAAGGTTTAATTTTTCAGTTAGTGCATCACTGTCATTGGCTTTATATCGATATATTTCTGCATACTGTTCTCGATAGCATAAGGCATCGGGCACTAAAGGTACCGCACCAGCACTAACGGCCTCTAAAATAGCTAAGCCCTGAAATTCGTGAATAGCAGTACTAACAACAATATTCACCTGTGATAGATGTTGTTGATATTCCTCTTTATTTACTTTTCTGTTAACAATTATTTTATCGTGTAAATTTATTTCAATTTTTTGTAAGGCATCTGGAGTTTTGCTAGCTCGTTCCCCCAGTAGCGCTAATTTAAAATCAGTGCCACTCTCGTTTAGCTTTAGCAGCGCATCTGCAAATACCTCAGGCGCCTTGTCATACTCCCAGCGATGATTCCACAGAATTAGTTTAGGGCTTTTATTTTTGTGTGACGCAAAATTTTTAATAGCAACGGGCAGTATTTGGCTTTTATTCCTTAAACTATTCGTTATATTTTCCGGAATCTCATCGGGTAACCTATTAAGTAATTTATCTATTCCTGATAAAAAAGAATCTCGATTATAGGCTGAATTAAATACCAGCTGATTGGCCGCGATTGCACCATAGAGCTGCACCATTTGCGGATCAACAGAGTCATGTTGTTGCTTACTGGTTGGGTAGGCAAACTGATTTTCATGGAAGTAATAAATTGCAGGCGTATTGGCCAGACGAGGATGCAGCCCCTTCAATGTGGCAAGGTCTACCATTGACGTGGCTAAAATTAAATCAGGTGTTTCCTGCGGTAATTTATGTAACCAGGATAGAGGGTTACCACGAATGCGCCAGCGAAAGTGCCGTCCCGGTAATTCAAGTGTGTGCCAGTTAATGTCTGTAAAAGTTTGTGTTAGCCAGTCAGCCCAGGCAGCGTGACTTTGCGAGCGATATGCGGATAGAAGCCAGATACTTTTTTTGGTTTTCACCCGCATTAACTCTTTAGATAAAAAGTGGAGCCTGAATATTTACAGGCTTATGAAATTTAGTCCCGTGCTAATAGTGTTTGGCCTACTTCTTTACAGTCATCACTCATTAAATATAAATAAGTAGGCATAACATCATCGGTCGTTGGGAGTGTGTTCGGGTCTTCAGCGGGAAAAGCACGTACACGCATTTGTGTACGTACCGCACCTGGATTAACGGCATTTACACGAACAGGTCTGTCGTCGGTATCCATTTCATCGGCGAGTATCTTCATAAAGCTGTTGATCGCATCTTTAGAAATACCGTAGGCGCCCCAATAGGCCTGTGTTTTATCATCGGTAGTGAAGATGATTTTTGAGCCGGCAGTATCACGCATAAGTGGTATGAGTGCGCGTGTCATTACAAAGGGAGCGTTTAAATTAACCTGAAATACTTTGTACCAAACCTCAATATCGTGCTGCTGGATAGGGGCTGTGCTGCCCAGTATCGCTGCACTGTGTAGCAGGCCATGCAGGGCGCCAAATTGCTCATTGAGTGTGTCTGCAAGATCTTCGTAATCTTTTGGTGTAGCGCCTTCTAAATTGAGCGGGTAGATAGCGGGTTCCGGGTAACCGGCATTGACTATCTCATCGTAGGTTTTTTCCAGCTTATTTGTTGTACGGCCTAATAGCACAACGGTTGCACCGTGCGCCGCATAACTTATGGCGGCTGCTTTACCCAAACCATCACCGGCACCGGTTACTAGGATTATTTTATCTCTTAAAAAATCAGGTTGTGCCTGGTATTGCATAGTTGTCTCAATCTTTGGGATTTAGCTGTTGAATTATATGTTGCGCGCATTTTACACCAGAGCGTACTGCTCCTTCGAGTGTTGATGGTAATCCTGGGCGATTATTTTCTTCGATATAGACATAATCACCACATAATTTGAGTTTATTCAACGCTGTGTGGATGCCAGGTCGAATATTGTCGACGCCTGGGCTGCATTGAATTGTAGCGCGTTTCTCAATGATCAGCTTGCTATCAACTAGTTCTGGGAGATCTGGAATAGCGTGTTTGAGCTCAACAACAACTTTTTGTGTAAGCTCGGCCTGCGACATGTTCAGGTGTTCACCCTGTGCGCTTATGACGACGGCGAGTATGTCTGTATGTCCACTGGTAGCGCGTTCAAATACCCACTCAGCCAAACCGTTCAGCAGGCCAATCATGGGCGTGGGAAGACTAATAGACTGGTTGAATTGTAAATACAGGGTAGCAACCGGTTCGTATTGTAATTGTTGAATAGACTGGCAGAGTTCAGTGAATTCAGTTCGATCAGCTAATAGCTTTGCCGTAATAGCGGGTGGAGTTGCCAGAATAATGTGATCGAATGCCGTCTGCTCATCATCAACTTTTATCCCACTCACTCCAGTGTCTTCAAATTGTAGGCCCTGTACCTTTGTGCGGGTAAATACTTTACCGTCATGCTGTTCTATAAATTGTTTGGCCAGCTCAGGGAATGTCTGTCCCAAGTCCTGCGTAGGTATCAATAAATCAGTGTGATCTGCGGGGGCATTAAAGGTTTGCAACAAAACACTCTGAAAGGCCCGAGCGGATGCTTGTGCGGGGTGTGTAGTGAGTGCCGCGAGGCAAACAGGCTCAAGCAGGTGTTGTACGTATGCTTTGGGTAGTTTGGCGCTGGCTAGCCAGTCACTAACGTTGGTATCTTTTTGTATGGCCGTGTTGAGTAATTTATTAAAGCGCAGTAATACCTGGATTTTTTCAAGTAGTGATAATTGTCGAATTCTTAATACGCCAAACAGCAGGTGCAGGGGCGCGGGGAAGGTGGGGAGCTTTAACTCAAATACGGTATCTCCGCTCTGACTATCAAGCATTAGCATGTGGTGAGGCAGGCGCTTAAATAAGATATTTATATCCACCTGCATGGAGTCTAGCAGGCTGAGCATTTGCTGATAGGCACCAATCATCAAGTGCTGGCCGTTATCTAGTGTCTTGCCATTCCACTCAATGCTACGTGCGCGTCCACCGAGTTGTGGAGCAGACTCATATACGCTAACGGTATGCCCATGTTGGCAAAGCTCAATTGCGGCAGCGAGCCCAGCCCAGCCACCACCGACAATGGCAATACGTTGTGATTCTTGCATTTAGGTCAGTTGGCGCAAGTATTGTTTATGGCGTTTTTTCTCACGTCTGGCGGCGCGCCAGGCTAGCCATATTTTACGCAGTGGTGTTAGTTTGATGCGGTGCTCCAGTACGCGATATTTATCGTCCTCGATTTCATCGAGTAGCGACTGATATATCTCCGCCATAATCAAGCCTACTCGCTGAGAATAGCGGTCTTCATCGGGCAACTGTGCGAAGGCTCTGTTGTAAAAGTCGCGCGCACGCTCTGCCTGAAATTGAAACAGGGCCTGAACTGCATCACTGGTCACTGGGTGGGTTAAATCCTGTTGTTCCACTCCAAATTTTTCTAGCTCGTCCTGTGGCAGGTATATGCGGCCACGTCCAGCATCCTCCCGTACATCACGCAGAATATTAGTGAGTTGAAATGCCATACCCAGGTCATGTGCATATTTCAGCGTGTCACGATTTTTAAAGCCAAAAATTTCTGCAGATAATAAACCAACGACACTGGCGGCGCGATAGCAGTAGAGTGAAAGCTCTTTGAAGTTGGCGTAGTGCTGGATATCCAGATCCATTTCCATACCATCAATAATTTCCAGCAGAAGCTCTTCTGCCAGGTCAAAATCACTTTGCAGGTTTTGTAGCGCCAGTGTCACTGGGTGAGTAGCCTTACCAAGATATAAGGCAGAGACTTCTGAACGCCACCAGTTGAGGGTTTGTCGAGCCACGTCTACATCATGGCACTCATCCACGACATCATCTACTTCACGGCAGAAAGCGTATAGGGCAGTGATAGCACGGCGTTGTTGCTCAGGCAGGAAGCGAAAGCTGGAATAAAAGCTGGAGCCACTTGAAACGGCTTTGTCCTGACAGTATTGGTCTGGGTTCATATTTACACAGGATGGTTTGGATAGGGCGAATTCTGACGTAAACCGCGCTAGAAGGCAAAAGTGTTTTCAGAAAAGCGAGGCTTGGATTGCTGTATGTTTGGGTGGAGTGATTTTTTATGGTCTAAAATATTATATTAATGAGTTCTTCTCTTTTGAGTGGTATTTTAATTGACTAAATCCGCCTACCAGCTTTCACCCCAGGAGCTTGAAGAGATTTTGGCCGTATTTAATCAGGCGATCAAAAATCATCGTTCCTGGTTTGATAACCTGCATACATCAATCGTATGCCATCAGCCATTCTCCAGGGATATTTTGCACGAGGCAGCGCACACCCAGTGTGAATTTGGCAAGTGGTACTACGGGAATAGCAGTAATGCGGTGAAATCATTTAAAGAGTATGCCGCTTTAGAGTCGGTACACCAGTTCATGCATGACAATGCCCGAGAACTGGCGATGTTATCCAAAAGCGATAAGCCAATTCCTGTTGATGCCTATCAGACTTTTTTAAGCAATCAGCGCCGTCTTATAGATTTACTCACAGAGCTTCGAGATATATTAATTGAACACCAGTCTGGTTTTGATGCGCTGACCGGCGCAATCAATCGAAAAGCTATCTCATTATTATTAGATCATTCATTTGAAAATATGCTGCGGTATTCGCAGAGTTATTCTATCGCGATGCTTGATATTGATAATTTCAAAGCCATTAATGACACCTATGGCCACTCCATCGGTGATCAAGTACTTAAACATATCAGTATGTTCCTTAAAAATAATTTAAGACGAAGTGATTGCGCGGGACGCTATGGTGGTGAAGAGTTTTTAATTCTGTTGCCAGATACTAATGTTGATACTGCGCTTGCAGTATTACAGGCAGCTCGCGAAGACTTTATCAATACAGGGATTTTATTAGCAGACACCTCTTTGCATATTACCTTTTCAGCAGGTGTTAGCCAGGTGCTTGAAGAAGATGAAGATGCCTGGGTTGCAGTAAAACGTGCTGATGATGCCCTGTATCAGGCAAAAGAGTCTGGTCGAAACCGCATTATAAAAGGCTAATTACTTTGTACATAGCGCCTTCCAGAAAACAGGGTGAGACCGTATTAAAATTATAGATTGAAATTAAAATACTGGCTTCTATCGTAAATAAAAAAACAGCTTATTATAGGCTGCTTTTTTTATGCTTATTATTTTTCGTTAGTTTGAGTTTCTGTTGTTAGGGATTTAGTGTCTTCCATTTGAGACGTACGTTGTGCCCGTACTACTGCAATCACTTCATCAGTAATATCAATATCTGGGTTAAACCAAATCATAGAATTATCCACAATGGAAACAATATCAGCCCTTCTTTCTGATGCAATTTTCTCTGCAATAGGCATAATATTTTTACGTAATTGTTGAACCAGTGCAGCCTGATACTGCTGTGATTTTTGTGACGCCAGCATTTTTGCCTGTTGCATTTTTTGATTTGCTTGAATGGTTAACTGCTGCATGTTTTGAGTATCATTTTTAGTAGGCTTTTTGCCTACCTTTTCTTTTTCATTTTCGAGTTGTTCATTTAGCTTATTTGAAATGGTTTCTAGTTGTGATGTTAAATCCTTGTTAGCAATTTCAATTTGTTTTTTAATAATCGCTGCTTGGCCTGTGGCGTTTGCAATAGCATCAAGATCTAAAACGACGGTATTAGAGTGAGATTGAAGCTTGTCACAACCAGAAAGAAATATCGTGCTGAGTGTAAATATAAGCAAAGTGATTTTAGAAAGCATTAGTATCAAAGTCCTTTAAATAGTTTGAATTGATTTTTTTAGCGCACTATAGCATGAGCGAACAATGCTTTATCAAGTGTCGAATAATATTACATTTGTTGTTTTTTTATAAATACTTAGGATTAGAGTAAAAAACTAAAATTAAGTTATTGAATTTTAAAAATATTAGATATTGAATAATATTCTTATTGTTTCGCTCGTATGTCCGTTTATATCGATTAAATGTCTTCTTTGTGTATGCTTTAAGTTAATAGTTTTACGTTTTTTACAAAAAATCGGATTCATTTACACTTTATAGGTTATTTTAGTTTGTGCTAAAAGTTACATAGTCTTTAACTGTTTGAAAATACTTATTTAATTTCAACTGGTGTATCTTTTGCTTATAAGATTGGTGACTTAATTCGCCTAAAGCTTATACATGTGTGCTGGAGCAGGATTTTAAGTTGTTTCTGAATGCGTAGATATTCAAAACATATAAATGAATTAATGGATTGTAATAAATGAATAAAAAGAAATTAGTGGTTGCGATCGCATACACAATGTATGCATCAGTAAATCAGTTTGCCTATGCGGCAAATGATATTGAGATTGTTTCAGGGTCAACACAAGTAAATATTGCTGGCAGTCCGTCTTATGCTTCCACTGATGATAGTGCTCAATTGGGTATAAGTAACATCACGAGTATTTGGAATGCTTCAATAATCAGCGAGCCAGTGACTCTAAGTACTTCGACACTTGGTGCTAATAACCAGAGTGGTGATATAACGTTTACTGAAGACTTGAGTTATGCTGGTTCAACTATGAGCGTTTTGAACTTAAACGCTCATAATGATATTCACTTGAATGGAACAATCTCCGGTAACTATGAGTATAACGGTTATAACAGTGATTATGGTTTTAATAATGGATTGGTTCTTAACTTAAACCCCGATAGTGATACCTTAAACGGCGGTGTTGTAAATCTTAATGGCAGCATAAGTGGAAATGTACATACAACTGTGAATGGTGCGCTAGAGATTGGAGCCACAGGTACATATAGCCTGGATAATCACTTTAATGCAGCATCTTTAACAGCAGGGAGTATTAATGTTGCTGCTGGTGGTAGTTTTGATTATACCCATGGCCATCTTACTTTAACCGATAGTGATATAACCATTGGTACTGATGGGCTATTGGGGGATACATTCTCAATGGGTTCTAGTGGTATCTCTAATGCGGGTAAATGGCTAACTCTGGCAAATGATGGTGTCTTAACAATTGACGCGGGTGCCAGTTTTACAATGGATGGCTATAGGCTAGAAGTTGGCAGTATTATCAATAATGGTACTTTCAGCTTTACTGATGGCTCGCTCACTTTAACAAACAGCGGTTTAACTATTGGTGCAGATGGTTTGTTGGGTGATACATTTTTACTGAATTCTCGAGATCTAACCCTTGCCAATAATAATGTACTAACCATTGATGCTGGTGCCACTTTTACGATGCTTTATGGTGACTTGGAGGTTGGTAGCATCGTTAATAATGGTAGCTTTAACTTCAATGAGGGTTCCCTCACGCTAACAAACAGCGGGCTGACTATTGGTACTGATGGATTGTTGGGTGACAATGTTGATCTATCTGGCTGGCGAACAATGTCTATCTCAGGCGATGTATCAGTAGAAGATGGTGCGACTTTGTCTGTAGATAACCGTAATTACAGCTACGGTCAAGTCGACAATCACTTCCTAGGTAACCTAAATAATCAGGGTACTGTTGCTATCAACAATACTCAAAATCAAAATCAAAACTCTAGTGTTTTAACTGTTGATGGCGTCATTACTAATGACGGTGCATCGGCAAGTTTAACGCTGGATGGCGGTACTTTATTTGCAGGCAGTATTACTAACATTAATGACGGTAGCGTCAATTTTAATTCGGGCAGCCTCAACTTAACTAATAGTGGTCTAACGGTTGGTAACACAGGTGTGCTGGGTGATGACGTGGCTTTGTCTACGACGCGTTCCTTATCTGCTGTCGGTGACATTGCTATCGATAGTGGCGCTACTTTGTCACTGAATAGCGGCACATTATCTGCGGGTAGTATTACTAATAATGGTAGTTTTAATTTTAATGCGGGTCGTTTGGAATTAACTAATAGTGGCTTGACTGTTGGTGCAGCAGGTTTGTTGGGTAATGATGTGACCGCGACTTGGGCGCGTTCTTTATCAATCGCGGGTGATGTGACGATCGATGCCGGTGCTACACTGACTGCAGATTCTGAATTTGCTGGAGGGAGTGTTTACACAAGTCATTTTTTAAGCAACCTGAATAATCAGGGTACAGTTTCTATTTCCAACTCGGGTAATTCATCTTATGGCGGCGGGTTAATTGTCGATGGTGCTATTAATAATGATGGCGCGGGTGCAAGTTTGACATTAGACGATGGTCGCTTAACTGCTGGCAGTATTAATAATATTAACGGTGGTAGTTTTAGTTTTAATTCAGGTCGTCTGGAATTAACTAATAGTGGCCTGACGGTTGGTGTTGGTGGTTTACTGGGTGAAAACGTCGCTTTGTCTAATACACGTTGGTTAACTATAGCTCATGATGTGATGGTAGATAATGGTGCCACACTGTCGGTGAGTGGTCAGGGAGGTTCTTCCAATACAACTCATTTTTTAAGTGATCTGAATAATAGTGGCACTGTTACTGTTAACGATAGCCTGGGCTGGAGAGGGCGGTTAACGGTTGATGGTACTGTTACCAATGATGGTGCGGGCGCCAGTCTGACAATTGATAATGGCAGTATTGTGGAAGTAGGTGCCATTAATAATATAAACGGCGGTAGCATTAACTTTATCTCAGGTGATCTTGAGCTGACTAAAAGCGCTCTAACAGTGGGTGCAGGTGGGCTACTAGGTGATACAGTTACCTTGTTAAACGACCGAAGATTGTTTCTTACTAGTGATAATTTAGCTGAAGCAACATTGACCGTGGATGCAGGTGCCAGCCTCACACTTGATGGCGGCACACTTACCGTGGCTGATATTAGCAATCATGGTAACTTTAGTTTTAATTCGGGACGTTTGGCTTTATCTCAGGCTGACCTGATCATTGGAAGTGGTGGTTTATTAGGTGACGCGCATACATTGGCATTGGGTGATTCCCTAAGTCTAAACAATGGTGTGCTGACAGTCGATGCAGGTGCGAGTTTCACTATGGATGGAGGGACATTGTCTGTTAATGGGCTAAACAATAATGGTAGCTTTAATTTCAACTCCGGTAGCCTTTACTCTAATGGTGATTTTAATATCGGCGGTGGCGATATATTCACATTGGGCAATGGCAGTAGGATGGTTCTCAATAATGCAGGGTTGCTGACAGTGAACTCAGGTGCGAGTTTGGATTTAAGTGGTGGTCGACTGGAAGCCGGAAGTATTAGCAACAATGGAAACTTTACTTTTAATTCGGGTACCCTTGAGTTAACTAACAGTAATATAACTATTGGTAGTGCAGGG
>Ga0316204_10008604_pt1 | contig 14043 bp, 25 predicted proteins | sample 6monrhotite_MG_2_FD_205661 | JGI IMG/M metagenome (GOLD analysis project Ga0316204, IMG submission 205661) | Microbial mat bacterial communities from mineral coupon in-situ incubated in ocean water Damariscotta River, Maine, United States -... | ecosystem: Environmental > Aquatic > Marine >... | reverse complement strand
CTCGGGCCGGGGTTGGGGCGTGGCATGGATACCCAGGCGGTGGTGATTGCGGCTTTGAAAGCGCAGCGCGCCACCGTTCTGGATGCCGATGCGCTCACTCGGTTTGAGAGAAACCCACAGGTGTTGTTTGATCTACTGCATGAGCAATGCGTGCTCACACCGCATGGTGGGGAGTTTGCAAAACTCTTCCCGGATTTGGCGGCAAAACTTGCGCAGAGGCCGCAAACCGGCCCGGCCTATTCGAAGGTGGATGCCACCCGCGAGGCTGCGGCGCGCGCGGGGTGTGTGGTCTTGTTCAAGGGGGCTGATACGGTGATCGCAGATCCCACGGGGCGCTGTTCGGTGAATTCGGCGCAGTATGACAGGGCTGCGCCATGGCTGGCGACTGCCGGGGCGGGGGATGTCTTGGCTGGGTTTATCAGCGGGCTTTTGGCGCGCGGGATGTCGCCAAAGGCCGCAGCGGAGGCTGGGGCCTGGTTGCACGTGGAATGCGCCCGAGAGTTTGGGCCCGGCCTGATCTCTGAAGATTTGCCAGAGCAGCTTCCAGCCGTGTTGAGGCGGCTGGAACGGGACGGCTAACTGAGTGATCCGGTGGACTGTGGTTGGGCGCAGAGGGAGGCCTTGGCGGTGGCAACTTCCAACCCACCAGCATAGATGACATTGGGGCGGCTAAAGCGCAGAACGGTCAGCGTCATCTCATGCGGGCCGAGGTCACAGATGAACTCCCCATCGACCAGAGAGCCTGCCCGGGCCAAGGCCTGGGGAGAGCCAAAAATGGCTTTGGCCCGCCAGTCGCGCAGTAATACCTGCTGGTCGGCAGGCAGGATCAGGTCACAGTCCGGGCGGCTGTCCCCAAGCGAGCCGGGGGCAAACCAAATGGCGTTGCTGGTGCAGAGATACTGCTCTACTGCCAAACAGCGTACCAGCACCAGATCGCGCGAGATGATGTCGTCGCCGGGCTGAATTGACTCGGCCCTGCAGTCGCCCTGCCGCGTCAGTAACTGGGTGCCGGGTAGAAAACCGATAGATGAGGTCTGATCAGGGGGGGGGCGTGGGTGCAGGGGCGCAGATTCAATTTTTACCCCCGCAGGCCCTAGGGCTTGCGATGTCATGATATTCTACTCTTTTTCTGCCTCAGTTTTTTTGAACCAGGCTAGGGGAGGTCAATGAACAGGTCGCGTTCCTTCTTTTTGGTGCGTGCATAATACACGTATTTTTTCCAGATTGTTGCGCTCATGCATTGTTGTGATTTTGATGAAAATAGCGCTCGCATCCGGTTGCAACCTTTGCTATCCACCGCGACACGCAACGAGTGATTTGCGAAACGTGCGGGTGTGGCGGAATTGGTAGACGCACCAGATTTAGGTTCTGGCGCCGCGAGGCGTGGGGGTTCGAGTCCCTTCACCCGCACCAAATTACCCTTGTAAACATTGAATAAACCTCATGCATATGGGTTTTGGCCCCCACTTTGGCCCCCACTATGCTAGTCGCTTGAATTGGCGTAGAGGCCGTCGATTTGAGCGACCGAATAGACCGGGCGGGAGCCTGGATAAGGGTGGTGCTTGGCGATTCTGCCCGCGCGGACCATCTTGTAAAATGTGTCGCGCCCAAAGGGCCAGCGAGGCGAGCGGATCGCCTGCACCCCAGTCACGAATTTTGCTTCATCAGGAATGTGGACAGAAGTCATAGGGCCTCCGGTGGTTGGGGTTATTTGGATTGCTGCGCGAGGGCCGAGTCGGCGGCTTCCTCGAAGGTCTTGCCGTATCCGAGTATGTCGTCGGTCAGATCCGCCTTTGACCCTCCGAACACGCCACGCGGCTTCATGTCGATGATCGCGCTCTTGCCGGGCATCCTGACCAGCCATGGCGACGGGCAGTTCGGGTTGTGCTGGGCCGCGAAGGTGTAGGCCGTGATCGGGTGGTTCATTGCGCCCTCCGGTGCGGTTTCAATTCACGCGGATTGCATAGACCTCGACCGGATCGGGGCCGAAATGCGGGTGCGTGATGGTGGTTTTGCGGCAGCCAAGCCAAGGGCGCGATATGCGGCGGCTCGTGTCTGCTTTGGGCGGGTAGCCCTTGGTCAGCTCGATATTGAAGTATGACCGGCCCTCTAGGCGCTTTGACCAGTAGGCGTTTGCTTCCCGGTATTCCTCGACCTTTTCGCCACTCTTGATCTGGTCAAAGTAGAGGCCCTTCATAGGGAGGTGCAGGGTCGCCATATCGGTCTCCGGGTTTAGTTGAAAATCAGGCATTCGCGGCTTCGTTCTCTGGCTGCTGATTGACGGCCAGGTGCCCGCAGTTGGCCGCGACCAGGGCGCGGGCAAGGCCGGGGCAGACGCTGTTTCCGCAGCAGCTCACCTGGACGTTTTTGGGGAAGGGGGTGAATTCCCAATCGTCGCCGTCTTGGTTCCATGTTCCTTCAATCACATAGTCGGGCGGGAAGCCTTGGGCGTTGAACAGCTCGCGCGGGGTCAGCATCCGCATGCCGATATCGACCACAACGAATTCTTGACCATTGATGGTGACGGTGACGAACTCGCCGCCATCCCAGACGCCCTGGCTGCGTAGGAAATCGGCCACCTCGCGGGCGCGGGCCTCATGTTCTGGGGAGAAGGTCGGCGCGGCCAGCTCTGCCTGCATGTGGCCCATGCGATCTTTAACGGTGACCGTGTGCATTGGGTCGTTGCAGCGGGCTCCATCGCCGGTGCCATAATATTTGGCAAACCATGGGGCGATGAGGCTCTGTTGTGAGCCTGTGGCTGTCACTGTTGAGATCGGGGCCTCAAGGGTGCGCCCGGGATTAAAACCGCTGCGCGCCTTGTTGTGTTGCGCCAGGAAGGGCGCCAGAATGCAAGTGTCAGCCTTTGTCGTGATGGTCGCGACTGGCTCATTCCCGGCGCGTGGGCGGCTCTGCGCTGCGCGCCCGCCGCATCCTATCAGAACCGGTGCAATCACTGCATTCTGATCCTTTTGGCTCGCCGTGATGGTGTGGTGAGGATTAGTCACATCTCGATTCCGGCCGCCTTGCTGGGCGTAGGTCAGAACTGGTGCCACAATGGTGAGGCCCGCGCCTCCGGCTGTAATTGTGTGCACCGGCTCCCCAGCGCCATTGAAAGGCTTTTGAGCGTTGCGCATCGTCATAATGTGCGGGGCAATGAGTGCCGAATGGGTGCCGCTGGCCAGAACTGTTGGGTGCGGCGCTTGCGCGTCACAGGATCGCCGCGCCGTGTTTTTCAGGCTCAGCAGGTGAGGTGAGATCAAGCCAAGGGGGGCGGCGCCGCCGGGCTTCTTGATGTAGCTGTTGGCTGTGATGGTCGCCAGTGGTTCGCGCAGATCTTGCCCGGTTGCCCCGGTGTTGAACCTTTGAACCGAGGGTGCGGCGGTCTGTCCATCTGGCAATTCGACCACAAAGGGGTTTTCAGCATCCAAGACATAGCGCTGCATGCCGCGCGCCACGCGGGCCAGGGTGTTGTTGGCTAGCGGACGGATCGCGCGCAGGCCGTGCTTTTCTTTGATCTGTGCTGAGGTGTCGAAAATCGACGGGCAAGGCAGGGACCAGTCAATGCACTCGGCGGCAGTGCGCCAGGGTTTCAGCTTACCGGAGCGAACCTCTTTGCTCTTTGGGTCACCATGCGTTGGCTTAGGCCACACAATTGGCCGGCCGTCGCGGCGCGCGATCAGAAAGAACCGCTTTCGAATGGTGGGATCACCATAGTCGCAGGCGCGCAGCTCTCCCCATTTCAGTTTATAGCCCGCCTTTTTCAAGCGCTTGGTCCAAAGATCGAATGTCTGCCCTGCCGCCCATTTCAAAGGCTGCCCGTCCTCGCCAACCGGACCCCAGGTTTTGAATTCCTCGACGTTCTCCATCAGGATCACGTCCGGTTTCACCTTCTCGGCCCAGTCAACGATCACCCAGGCGAGATCCCGAATGTTGCGGTCGCGGGGCGCGCCACCCTTGGCCTTGCTGAAATGCTTGCAGTCTGGCGATGCCCACAAAAGACCAACCGGGCGCCCGTTGGTGACGCTGGTAGGCTCCACATCCCAGATATTGCTATCCAAGTGGATCGTGTCGGGGTGATTGGCCTCATGTAGCGCAAGAGCCTTGGCGCTGTGGTTAATGGCATAGTCCGGGCTGCGGCCCAGGGCCATTTCAATCCCGGTGCTGGCGCCGCCACCACCGGCAAAGCTGTCAATGATCAGGGGAAGGGTCATGCCTTGCCTCGTGGTGTGGGGTTTCGTTTCCAGGACCATTGCTCGATCTCGTCAAGCTGCCGCCATGTCTTGCGGGCTGACCCGTCTTGGTAGAGCGGGAAGCGCTTCACATCCTCTTCATAGGCTTGTTGCCCGTTCATGCTCACAGGTCGCCCTCCCAGCCAGCAGCGACCTGAAACCCCGCAGCGCGGGCATGGCCGCCACCGCCATAGGTCGCGGCAATCTCGGCCACATTGACGCCGCCGTGACGTGAGCGAAGGGAGAAGGCGCGGCCTTCTGGTTTGTCGAAGTAGCAAGCGGCAAAGGGCTGCCCCTCAGCCATAGCCCCAGCACCATCAGAGGCCATGGTAAAGGGGAGGTTTGCCACTGGCACCAAATGCCCACCGATAACCATTTCCCGCCGTCCGGCCTTGATCAGCTGGGCAACATCCTTGTCATGCTTGCGCAGGATCGCGGCCCCCTCATACGTGGCTTGCGAAAACAGCCGGCGATCAGCCAACATATTTGCGCAGGACTCCCACGCTCCAAATTCATATGGGTGGCTAAACAGCCAAGCGGCGATTTGGCGGGAATGGGGAAGGTCAAAGCGCCATAGATCCCGATCTGCAACATAGTCCACCAGCGCTGGGCGGGAGGTGAAGGGGTGGAAGAAGTCCCATGCCAGCTGGGCGCCGGATTTGACCACGCTGAACCGCGCCCGAGGAACGCCTGGCGCGATCTCAGATGCAACGCCGCCAGCTGCTTCAATGAGGTGTTCGTCCCAATCGCTCATGATCGGCACGGGAAGCCCTTCCAGATCTTTCTCAGCTGTTTCATGGTGATCCAGCACAAGCAGGGTTCGCGCGGTCTTTGCCACGGCCTCCAGAACTGGGCGCTTGTAGCTGAAGTCCACCAACACCACATCTGCGCCGGTCACGTCCGGAGGCGTGTCTCCATAGGCGGCGGGGATGAATTCAACAGCTTCACCCAGCGCCTTGCGAACCGCCCAGGCGGCGGTAAAGCCATCGGCGCAGTTGGCGTGATAAATGCAGATTGTTCTGGTCATGATAGGATCCTTAAACGCGGCAGGGCATGAGGATATAGAGGAGGCCTGGGGCGTCCTCATTGGTGAGGCGCGCGGGGCCACCAGCGTCATGGCTCTGCAGGCGCAGATCTCCAGCAATGCGGGTTAGGCCGCGTAGATAGTGGACGTTGAAACCAACGTCAGGTGTATCGGGCTTGGTGGTTCCGAGGGGGATTGAGATGTCGCCATCATCCAGATGTGCGGTAATCACGCCCAGTGAAGGACTGATCTTGCAGTGGGGAGCCCTTCCCGCAGAAAAGACAGAACAAAGGCGCTGGGCGGCCTCTTTGCCAACCACCACATCAACAACTCCGCCATCTTTTGGGATCACCCGTGTGTAATCGGGATAATTGCCTTCAATCTCTTTGGCGTGAATCGTTTGGACGCCATTGGTGATGGACAAGACTTTGTTCTTACGTGGGGTGAGTTGGATGCTTCCGTTGCCGCCTCTTACTGTCATGTCCTGCATATACGAGACGGCGGTGCTCGGGATTATCATGCTACGGGGAGCGCTTGGGCCGTCAAAGTCGTATCTGGCCAAGCGATGGCCGTCAGTCGAAACAAAGCGACACTGCTCTCCAGGCTTCCCAGCTGGCCAAAAAACGCCATTTAGGTAGTATCTGGTCGCCTCGGTTGAAATGCAGGGTGTCACATAGCGTAGTGCCTGGTGCAGGGCGGCCTCGCCAAAAATCGCTGTCTTATTTGGGGCGCCCAGCTTTAGCGCCGGCCATTCCGCTGCCGGGAATATCGTTTTCAAGGTTAGTGTGATGTCAGCTGCCTGAAACGTCAGCGTCTCTTTGGCTGCATTCATGGTGAAAGAAACCGCTCCAGCCATACCGCTAATTAGTTTTCGCAGGCGCCACCCGCCGATCACAAAGGACCAACTGCCTTGTGCTTTGCATTCAACGCGCTGGATGGCGTGAAGGTCTAAGTTGGTTGCGTGGATCTCCAAGGCGCCATCGGTGACCACAAAGAGATGCTGGCCCAATATTGGAATAGTGTTTCGCCGCTCGATAGCCCGAGACGTGAAGGCAAGCGCGTTGCGCAAGTCAGCTACATCAACATGGAGTGTGGTGGATCCCGTAGGGGATGCGATTTTTGCATGTGCGTTCATTGGGTAGCTCTCAAACCAAGGTGATCAAAAGGGAGGTGGCTGCGATCAAGGTGGCCATAGCCACAATGGTGCGGAGTGCTGGCTGGCGCGCTGGGCGCATCAGGTCGCCATTGCGCAGGCCAGCAAAGCGGGGCAGGTCGGATCTACGCATGGCAGGCCCTTTCTGTTTCTGGCGAAACAATTGTGCGCGCCAATGGAGCTAGCCGAGACAATAGGGACTGCGCATCGATGCGCTCCTGTGACTCTGCAATTTCGCTCTGCAGAACGACCCGGCAGGCGCGCGCAATCTGGCGGTCATCGCAATTTGATACCTGCGCAAGAACAGCGCGCGCCGCGGCTAAACCCCCTTCACCTTGGCCGTGAGTGGTGGAAAAATTCCCGGCAGCGCCTTGGCCGCCGGGGAAGGTGCCCGCATCGGTGCGGGTGGGGGGAGTTCCTGTAGCATTCATGAGAAGGCCTGCCCAAGGCCAATCTTCTCAGCATAGCCACGCAGAGCGGTGGTGAATTTGTCATTCAACTCCGCCAAAAGATCGCTATCGTCGGCGGCGTTTATCTGGAATTGCAGCTTGCCCAGCTTGCGCACAAGGGTAATTGGGAATTTGGCCTTCTCGGCATCCGCTACAATCGCATTCTGCTCGGAAGTTGGAACCGATGTGGCGACGGGGTCAGCTGCCTCGGCATATTGGGTGACGAAGTTCAGCAGCTCGCGCTTGTTCCAGACCCAGGCCTTGCGCTTGACCTCCAGATCTTCTGGAGTTTCGACTAGATTACTCGACACGCTCATGCTGCAAACTCCTGACGGATCGCCTGATGGCGCGTTGGGAGATCGGCCATGGCTGCCACATGCCAGCTGTCCGTGGCCGCTGTCGGGCTTTCGCCGCGCCCCAGGATGCCGAACATCTCAATCTCAAAAAAGTGAGAGGTCACGCGCTGGGTGGGGCAGGTTGGGTCCACCCATGAGCCCGCGCCAGCCTTGGCTGTGGCCAGGGTGATGGCGTGAAATCGGTCACGCGCGCCGCCATGGAAGGCCTGCAGGAAGGTGATCAGCGGATCTGTGCCGCCCAAGCTGTCCAGGTTGCGAAGAACCTGGTTGCACCAGAGGCGCAGGGCTGTGCCAAGATCATCACCGATTGCTGATACGCCATAGAGGTGGATGTGCGCCGCACCACCGCCTTCGCTGATCGTCGCCTCAAAGCTAGAGACTGCCAGATCAGCGGCTTGGTTGGGTGTGGTGAGTTCCAGCCATTCGAGAATGCCAGCGGCGGCACGGGCGGCCAGGGTGGCATCTGTACGCCGTGTGGTTAGGTCGGTAGCCGCGACCGGCATTGGCTTGGTAAAGGCATTCATGGCGGATCTCCCTCATTTCCCCCACGATTGGCGACCATTTAGCGCGTCGGCTTTATGGTTCCTTGCCTCTTCGGCGGGGCACCCTGTGTGGGCTGATGAAAGTTAAGCTAATGTAGGAAAAATCCTACGTCAACAAAAAAGGAGGATATATCCTACAAAATGTTTCGCCGCGGTGCTATAGTTTAGGTGCCAGTAGGGCGAACCGCGCATGGTGCGCGCAAAGGAAAACCCCGCCGAAGCGGGGTAGGGCGATGTAGGCATGAATAACACAACACGCGAGGCGCTCCGTCTCAAGAGAATCAAACGTGCGCTGGTTATGAACCTGCTGTCACTTGGTCTTAGCCTGACGTCAGTGCTGCTGTCCCTATGGGCAGCGGGTTATCTCTTTTGACCGTCAGCCCACTCCCAAACCACCTCCAAACGGTCGGCAGAAAATGATCCGTGGGCAAGGAGGCCAAAATACTCAGTAGGCCTCGGTGTGTGTGGTGCGCTGCTTCTTGTCTCCTGAGAGCCAGCCGCTCCCAGAGTGTGTTTGTAGGAGATGTGGCGGGATGCCTTGTCTTTAGGAAGTTCATCGACGTGTTGAGGAGTATCCCATCTACGTTCGCCCTCTCTCCACTGCTCTTGTGAGTTTAATAGCGATACGTTTCGTCCGCGATACTTGAACCCAGTAACCCTCACAGAAACCGGTTCAAAATTCCTTGCGACGATACTCACCTGATGCCATTCTGCGAATTGCTTTGAGGCACTGTTCGAAATTTCGAACGCAGGTTCCTTCCTCTTCGCGGCGTTCTTGGCAAGTCGCATGGAGATAAAACCACTGTACGACTGCCAGCCGGTGAATAATGCGCTAGCGCAGGCAACAAATAGTGCCAAATCTGCCTTGTCCACAGTCACTTCTTCCTCGCAAGCTCCGCAGGCCAGTGCAGTCGGACGCGGGCGGCCCACTTGAGGCGCACGTTCCATATATTCGCGCCAGTAGGATTCAGTGAGATCAAGTGGAACAGTCCCGGCTCGTCGCCCGCTTTGACCTGCTTTACCCAGCCCATGCCGTTTTCATCTTCGCAAACGCACTTGTAGCCGATCACATCATTGGGAACGCTGTCGTGACCGTTGCGTGAGTAGAACAGTAGATCCCCGGCGGAATATACCGGCTCCATGCTGTCGCCCTCGATCTCGACCGCGACAATCTCGTGCGGGCTGATACCGGGCGGGCACTCCACTTGGGGGCCGTCGCCCTTCTCGTAAACGTCGAACACCGGAACGTGCGCCCCAGCGCCGACCTTGCCCGCAATCGCGATGGTAGGCTTTTCCGGCGCAGTGCCACCGACGATTTCGGAAACATCAACATCAAGAACCTCAGCGATCTTCAATAAGTTTGCGAAGGTGGGATTCTTGGTTTTGCGGTTGATTATATCTCGCACGCCAGTTGGGCTCATGCCCGCAGCTAGCGCCACGGCGCGCCGATTTGTGCCACGCTCCTCAATAAGGCGCTCAATTGTGTCTGCGATCATCTGCCCATTATCCATGTAGGGATCATCCTACATGCTGCATCTGTCCGCAAATGGGATAAATCCTCTTTACAGTGAAGGATAAAACCTACATTGTGTCTCACATGATGCTTTCTGATTTCAAAAATGAGGTCGAAACCTTCCTTGATGAGACTGGCGTTTCGCCGTCTCGCTTGGGCCGTGCGGCCTTAAATGATCCCTGTTTCGTTTTCGGTCTTCGAGATGGAGCAGAGCCGCGAGAGGCCACGCGCAGGAAGGTCTGCGACGAGATGCGGAAGCTGCGTGAAACTGCGCAGCACCCCGCCGCCTAACCTTCTTCCTATGCAAATTTCCTTCTCCATGCGGTCAACATGGGGGAGGGCCAGAAAAACACCAAGGAAATGGCCTTTCCATGCATGAGAGCTACGAAACACCCGCCTTGCGCCAAACCTTTGCCAGCCTCGTAAAGAAAGCAGGCGGCGGTGCTGCTGTGGTGATGGTCATCAAAGAGATGACTGGCCGCAATATGTCAGAAGGCACCCTAACCAAAATCAAGAGCGGCGATATGCGCTTTGATTGGGAGCTCAGCTTCATCCTTGAGGATGTGGTTGGGGAATACCCGATCCGCGCACATCTGGACGCCCGGCGCCAGGATGCATGCGGCAAGAGCGACCTGCAGATCGTTGCGGAGGCGGCGCTGCGCGAAATCGGCGAAGTGCCGGCTGCGGTCCTGCATGGGGTCGCAACTGGCGATTTTGAACAGCTTCTCAAAGAAGGCCCCGAGGGGATGGCTGCGCTGCAGGATCTGCTGAACCGAGTGAAGATGGTGCAGGACAATGGATAAGCTTAGCCTTCAAGCCTATCCGGCTCACTCAGTCCATGTACTCTTTCAGGATGAAATCGCCCCCGGGCTGGGTCAGAATCCACTCCACCAGACGGCGGCTGCGATCCAGATCGCTGTCCATAACCTTGGCAAGGTCATCGTAGCATTGCAGGCGCTGGACCGAATTCTCAGTCAGCTTGGTGCATTCGCAGAGCCCCTCGATGAGGCGGCCAACCGTACCGTCTTTATCCATCTTGAGACACTTGGTGGCCGCAGCGGCTGGGAGGCTGGGTGCGGTCAAGCATGCGGCAAATGTCAAGGCGGTAAAGGCTGTTTTCATAATCGGTCTCTTCAAAAAGGGTATCCAGACATTCAGCACTCAGCCATCGGGCGAGTCAAGCGTGACCTGTGCACTGGATATCCTGAAAATCTTGATTTTTGGGTGGCAGCATGAGCCACAAAGCAACCCACTGGCTGGCAGATCTTGATCCCAGGTGCATGACCAATGCTGAGTTCCGCGTACTCTTCGTCCTGTGTGACTGCCACAACCCGTCCCAAGGGTGCTTTCCAAAGCAAGAGTACCTGCGCGCAAAGACCGGGCGGGGCAACAGCTCAGTCAATGCGGCGCTGAATGGCTTAGAGGAAAAGGGGCTGATCCAGCGCGAGCAGCGCAAAAATGCGAAGACAGGCAAGCAGGAGAACACCCACTACATCTTGGGGTTCGATATAGGCGGCGCACAATTCCCGGCTCCAAATAGTGGAGACGGCTCGCACGAGACAAAGCCGGAACATTCAGAGGCTCCGACTCCAAATAGTGGAGACGGAACCGACTCCGGTTTTCAGGTCGAACCGACTCCGGTTTTTGGGCCATCCCGACTCCTGGAAACCGGAGTCGTATATAAGGAAGAACCAGTAAAGGAACCAGTAAAGGAACCTTGCGCTGCTAACGCCGCGCATCAGGATTTCGATTTTGGATCTTTCTTTGATCGGGTGTGGCGGGCCTCACCGCGCCCCGATAGCTGGCCAGAGACCGAAACGGCTGTGCAGGCCCTGATCGACGCAGGTGAGCGCCCAGAGGATATCCTTGCCGCTGCCGAGGCGTATGGCGCCAGGGTTGCGGGCTATGACGCTCAGCGGGTCCACTACAGCCAGAACTTCTTTGCCCAGGGCGCGTGGAAGCGCCATGTGCCCAAGGCTACCCCAAAGCCCAGCCAGGACGCGGTGCTTGAAGCCAGAGCCCAGAACATCCGAGAGGGCAAGCCATTCGTCTGCCGGTCAATCAGCGTCCACGCAGCTGGTGAGTGCATCACGGCAGGGTTGGTGAGCGTCGAAGACTGCCATGCAGTGGGGATCCGGGTATGAGCTCTCCACACACAAACCCTGACCTGCACGGAACTCGGTTTGGCCAGGCGGTGGTGACTGTCGATCTGGAGCTATGTGATTGCGTGGTGATTGCACCGCAGCGGGCAGGGGTCAGCACCGTGCCCCGCAAGATGCGCCTAAACTCCCTGGATGAGATCCGTGGTGCCTATGGCGTCCAGATTGGCTTGGCCAGGCGCTCAAATGGCAATCATCAGATCGCCGCCGACATCGCCCGTGCGCTGAAATTTGCCGGGGAACAGATCAAAGCACAGCAGGGGAAGAAACGCAGATGAGCGCCAGCGTCAACAAAGTGATCCTGATCGGCAACCTTGGCCGGGATCCGGAAACCCGCACATTCCAGAACGGCAGCAAGGTTTGCAACCTGCGCATCGCCACCTCTGAGAGCTGGAAAGACCGCGACACCGGGGAGCGTCGGGAGCGCACCGAGTGGCATTCGGTGGCCATCTTCACGGATGGGTTGATCCGGGTGGCTGAGCAGTACCTTCGCAAAGGATCCAAGGTCTACATCGAGGGCAAGCTTCAAACCCGCAAGTGGCAGGACCAAGGCGGCCATGATCGCTACTCCACCGAGGTGGTTCTGCAGGGATTTGGCGGCACCCTCACTATGCTGGATGGCCGCAATAGTGGCGGCGGTGCCGGGCAGGGTGGTGGCTCCGGCTACGACCAGTCCTCGGGCGGCGGCTATGACAGCGGCCCCCAAGGGGGAAGCGGCTCCGGCCACAATATCGATGATGACGAAATCCCATTTTGAGAGAGGACACCATGCAGGAATTGACCGAACACCAGCGCGATGAGCGCGACCTGATAATCCTAGACCTGCCGGCCAGCGGCAAGTCCCAGGCAGAGGTTGCGCGGCACATGGGATGCACTCGCGGCTCCTTCCAGCGACTGATCAAGGAAAACCGCCATGACGCAGCCATTGAAAAACATGAAGAGGTAAGGGAGCTAGAGCATGCAGATTGATTTCAAACAGCTGCGCATTGCCAATATCGCCCGTCAGGCAGAGTGGCCAGGCAATGAGCATGCAGACCTTGCCTTTCGCGCCTTAGAGGTTGCTGACGAGGCTGGTGAGCTGATGGGCGCTATCAAAAAGGTTGCCCGGGCTCAGCGCGGCATCGCAAGTTCCACGCTGTCGCTCCAGGATGTGGCCGATGAAATGGGTGATACCGTGATTTCATTGGACCTGCTGGCGCTCAAAATGGGGTTCGATTTGCGCCCGGCCGCCCAAAGCTCAACCTCGCGTGCGCCGCTGTTGGAGCAGGCATTGAACCTGGACGCAGTGGTCGGCGACCTGTCCGATTCCGTGGTCATGTTCCTCATGGCTCAGAGCGGTGAAGGCGACAGCCTGGAAGAGGCCCACACGGTCTTCGAGAACCTTTATCGTTCGATCTTTTGGCTGACCTGCATCGCCCAGGCGCTGGGCGTGGATCTGGGGCAGGCTGTCGCTGCCAAGTTCAATGCCACCTCGGTGAAATATGGTCTCACCACGCGGTTCGAAACCGCCTCTGCGGCCTCTTTGCGGAGTGCTGCGGTATGAGCCAAGTGGCCAAAGAGATCCGCGCAAGGGCGCATAGCGTCACCAGGCAGGACGAACTGGACGCTGAGTTCATCCTGGAGAACGTCCTGCATCGCAAGCGCTATCCCGGCACCACCCGCAGTAGCCTCGCCGCCGCCCTGGCTAAAGTGCGTGCTGATCACCCCCCTAAAGCGAGGACGTGGTGGCGTTCATAACTAGCCACTCAGATCTCTCTTTCTGCCCCTTACCAAGGGGGCAGCGACGGAAACCAGAGAAAGGATCCACCCCATGGCAACCCCAGAAGACCAGGCAAGCGACAGCTACAAAGTCACCGCAGGCGAGCTGCGCCAGTTCGTTGAACGCATCGAGCGGCTGGAGAGCGAAAAGAAAGACATCGCCGAACAGGTGCGCGAGGTCTATGCCGAAAGCAAATCGCGTGGCTACGACCAAAAGGCCCTGCGCGCCATTGTCAGCCTTCGCAAGCGCGACAAAGACGACATTGCCGAGGCAGAGGCCGTGTTGGAGATGTACAAAGAAGCGTTGGGCATGAGCTGATGACAGAGCGCCTGACAGCCGAGCAGTACAGGGATGCCCATGCCCCCAAAGGGAAGGGCAAAGAGGATCGTCGCCGTGTGCGTGGCGCCCTGCGCACCACAACGGCTGACGGCATCACCCATGACAGCAAAACAGAGGCCAACCGCTGGACAGAGCTAAAGCTGCTCCAGAGGGCAGGGGAAATCTGTGGGCTGCGTCGTCAGGTGGATATCGGACTGATAGGGCGTGATGGTCCTATCATGACCGATGGTGGTGAACAGCAGCGCGTCTACAGGGCGGACTTCGTTTATGTCGATAATGCGCTGGGCATCACTGTGATCGAGGATCGCAAGGGGCACGAAACCGACGTGTTCAAGATCAAGAAAGCGATCTTGGCCGCTCAAGGGATCGAGATCCTTGTCACCAAGGCAAAGGGTGGGCACTGACATGAGAACCATAGCCCCGCATGATCAGGCTGCTCGTATCGCTGCTCTCATCCACGGAACCCGGATCAATGTAACGAATGAGGCGCTGGCGCAGGATGGTATTCACCTGGCGCTGC
>Ga0316204_10008603_pt1 | contig 14045 bp, 12 predicted proteins | sample 6monrhotite_MG_2_FD_205661 | JGI IMG/M metagenome (GOLD analysis project Ga0316204, IMG submission 205661) | Microbial mat bacterial communities from mineral coupon in-situ incubated in ocean water Damariscotta River, Maine, United States -... | ecosystem: Environmental > Aquatic > Marine >... | reverse complement strand
CGCCATCGATCCAGACTTGTCGGCGGCCGTCGGTTTCTTCGATTCGGACGTTGCTGGTGTCGGTTTCACGCAGAACCCGGTTCACCCGTGCGACTTCTCCGGACATGCGATCAACATCGACATGATTACGGATTTCGTCCACCCGACGGAGCTCGAGATGGGTGCTGCCCATTTCACGCTCGGCACGCGCCATCTCGCGATGGGCGCGTTCGATTTCGACACGGGCCATGCGGTGCTCGCGCTCCATTTCGCCATCTGCGGCGCGAAGCTCGACGCGCATCTCATGCATGGCTTCGCGGACATCTTCACGGGCCTGGCGGAGATCCTCGCGGACTTCCGCCCGCTCAGCCTCACTCAGCTCAGCCCTGCCCCTTTCACGCTCGGCACGTGCCATCTCGCCATGGGCGCGTTCGATTTCGACTCGGGCCATGCGGTGCTCGCGCTGCATTTCGCCATCTGCGGCGCGAAGCTCGATGCGCATCTCATGCATGGCTTCGCGGATTTCTTCACGGGCCTGGCGGAGCTCTTCGCGGACTTCCGCCCGTTCTTCCTCGCTCAGCTCGTCCCAGTCCTCACTGGACTCGATACGGTTTGACTCAAGCCCGGCGAGCGCGAGTTCCAGCGAGTGCGCGACCGTTCCCTCAATGCTATCGACATTGAGGTCGATCACCATGTCGGCGACGCGGCGCTCCATATCGGCGAGATGTGCGGTGTGCTCCACCATACGAAGTTCAAGCTCGCGAGCATGCCGGCCAACTGGCCCCGTGACGACGCGGATATCTGCGCCGTCCACAACGACCATTCCGTCGCGGGTGACATCAATGGTCTCGCCATCAACGCGAACCGTGTCACCGATAATTTCGATTTGTTGGCCATCTATCTCGAGAACAGAGGTTTCGCCGTCATTGTCGATGTGAATCGTGCGGTCACCATCGGCGCCCCGTACTTCTACGACCACGCCCTGTTCGCCTACCAGTGTGGCGGTGGCATTTGATGATACATGGACGCGTGTGCGCACGTCGCGGTCATCGTCCAGTGCGAAGGCCGCCGTGCCCGTCAAAACGAGTGCCGCGCCAGCCAGAAAATACTTCCTCATGAGTCTCATCCCTCTGCAATCTCTCGAAATCGTGAACGGCTCAGCCTTACGCAGGCCATGTCCCCGCTTAACTTATTTGTCACGAATGCCGATTTTCCGATGAAAGTTGTATGGAGGGCCCGTCTGGCCGCGATCAGCGCACAATTCTTGTCGCATGCAGGCCAGTTGAATCGCAGCTGGCTGTCGCGGAACGGCCTGAAGGCTTGCCACCAGCCGGGCCGGTCCGCATTGTTTGTGCTCTATCAGCCTGGCGACGGAAACCGGACATGGATCGTAGACGCGTATTGAAATCGGGTGCAGCCGCTTCATTGCTGGCGATGCTCTCCCCTGCGGCGATGGCGCGGTCTCCTGAAGTCAGGGAACGCCCTTTGGCCGAACGCGTGGGCGACATGCTGTTGCTGGGCTTCATTGGCTCGCACGCGGAAACCGAGGGCGCCGACATCATCGATGCCCATCTCGCCAGCAATCGTATCGGCGGGGTCCTTTTCCTGCGCCACAATGCTCGCAGCCGGGAGGGGGCAGAAGGATCGGCAGCCCGCTTCCGTGAGGCGAATGCCGGTGCCTGGATGGCGATTGACCAAGAAGGCGGCCTCGTCCAGCGCCTGTCGCGTGATATGGGATATACGTGGATCCCGCGCGCCATGCAGGTGGTCAATGAGCGCGGCCTTTCCGGAGCCGAGGACCTCTATACGACCGGTGGGCGGGAACTTCGCGCTGCCGGTTTCAATATGAATCTGGCGCCTGTGGCGGATGTTCACGACCCTGACAATTCCGTCATTGGTCGTCACGGTCGGGCCTACGGCACAGACGGCGAAACCATTGCGGCTTATGCCGGGGCCTTCATTGACGCTTTCGAGGCGTCGGGCGTGGCCTGTGCCATCAAGCATTTCCCTGGTCATGGCCGGTCACGCGGCGACAGTCATGACGGGTTCGTCGACATCTCCGAGAGCTGGAGCGACGCTGAGCTTGCGCCTTTCCGCGAACTCATTGACGGCGGTCGGGCGCATCTGATCATGGGCGGACATCTCACTAATCGTCAGCTGGATCCAAGCGGTCAGCCCGCAACCTTCTCCGGCCCCATCCTGAACACGCTGCTTCGCCAGCAGCTTGGTTTCACCGGTGTCGTCATGACCGATGACCTGGACATGGGCGCGATCCGCGAGAATTACAGCCAGCGCGAAGCCGTGCTGCGCTCGATCGAGGCCGGCAATGACATGATCATGCTGTCCAACTCAGCCGCACCCGATGCCGAACTCCCCCAACGCATTGTCGGCTGGGTCGAAGCGGCCATCGCCGAAGGTCGTTTGACCGAGCACCGCATCAACCAGTCGGTCGCGAGGCTGGCGGTGCTGAAACAACGGGTTGGGCTGGGCTAGTCGAATTCGACACCAAGGGCTTCCAGCAGGGTGTGGCGCACCAACTGGCAGACGATGTCAGGACGGTCGCGGTTCACATGAGCGATGGGGCTTCTTCCATAGCCGGCAATCGGGCCACCTTGGGTGATCGCAGCAAAGCCGGGCGAGTGCGCAAAGTCGCGCGTTCTCTTGAGGTCCGGCATCAATTGGTGACAGGTACGCTGATGCGAGCTCACATTCGTCAAGCTGCCGCTGCCGTGGAGCACTGACGGGAAAATTCGTCAGCTGGATCGCGAAAGGCCTCAAACTTCCTCGCTATTCCGGAATATTCATCTGTCATTCCTGACAGGACTTTTGAAGACTATGTGCTGTCGCCGCAGTTTCAGGCGATACTCGTTTTTGGATCCGGGATATGGGGCGTGACATGAAATTTGGCGATTACCTGCGGCGTCAGCGCGAGGATCGTGGTTGGACACAGCCTGATGCCGCGAACAAGGTTGGCATCGAACAATCCTACCTGTCCAAGCTGGAAACCGGGAAGTCCTATCCCTCCGACGATGTGTTCGGTCGCCTGATTCAGGCTTACGCGATTGATGTGAAAGCCCTTGTCCGCGATCTCGACCCGGGCGAGGCTGACGCCTTGCGTGACATCGAGAGCCTTCGCGTAACCCGGTTGACCCTGCATCGGACCGCTCGGCGCCTGTCGCGGGGCTGGATGCTGGCCGGTCTTGCCTGTCTGCTGATCGGTGGCGGGTCGACGGGCGCGGCCCTGACCGCGTCCGATTCAAGCCATGAGGAATACATCTATCTTTCTCGCGGTGTGATCGCGCCGGGTGAGCCATTTGATGTGTTTGACCGGGTGGATGTCCCCTTGGGCGGAACTCCGGAAAGGGTGGCCGAAATGCGAGCGCAACAGATCGCGCTGCAGGACCGTATTGATGATGAAGTCCGCATCCAGCGTACCCTGCAGGGTGAGGGCTATTTCGAGACCGTGGAGGGCGGGCGCCGTTATTTCCGCGCGCTCGACAGCGAGACCGTGATCGAGCGTTCGCCCCTGCGCTGGTTCTGGGTCCCCGGCCTGATGTTCCTGTTCGGCGCACTGGGCTGTTTCACCATCAGTTGGCGCTGGAAATAGGCGCCTATATCCGGGCCGGCTTCACCGGCCCCTGAACCCTCACACTCTGGAGACCATCATGTTGAAGCTTCGCACCCTGGCGGGTGTCGTGGCCGGGGCCGTCTTGTGCCTTGTGCCGACCATCACGCACGCCCAATCCACCGGCACCGACCCGGTACTCACCGGTCGCATCAATCAATTCGTGCGGCAAAGTCAGGCCAATGGCGTGGTGCCCGGCGCGATCGGGGTCTGGGTTGAGGGGGACACCGTCTATCAGGGGTTTTTCGGGGAGGCCGATCGGCGCACGGGGCGCGGCTTCGACGCGGACACCCTGTTCGATATCGGCTCCCTGACCAAGCAATTCACGGCGGCGGGCATCCTCGTCCTGGCCGATCAGGGCCAGCTCTCCCTGCAGGACCGGCTCGCTGATCATTTCGACGGGGTGCCCGCCGACAAGGCGGATATCACGATTGACCAGTTGCTCAGCCATTCGTCCGGATTGTCCGATGATACCGGTGGCTTCCAGGGGCATGATGCCGATCCTTTCGTGTCCGAAGCGGATTTCATGGCCGACTTGTTCACCAGCCGGCTCACATCGGCGCCGGGCACGCGTCATGAATACACCAATGCCGGATATTCGGTGCTCGCCTCCATCATCGAACGGGTATCGGGACAGGAGTATGAGGCGTTTCTTCGCGAAGTCCTGTTCGTGCCAGCGGGCATGCACCAGACCGGCTACCGGCTCATGGGCTGGCATGAAGACCAGGCGGCTCGCGGTTATAATTACCGCCAGCCCGATCCGGAGCGGGCCGATACCGGCTGGTTTTTCCTGGAGCGCTGGCGGGAGGAAGCGGTCACCTGGCATTTGCGCGGCAATGGCGGCCTGCATTCGACGATGGCGGATTTGGTGCGCTGGCACCGCGCCCTTCAGGACGACCTCATTCTCTCGCCCCAGTCCCGCTCCCTTTTCGAGGCACCCCATATTCCCAGCGGCTTCGATGCGGGGCCGGGCTTAACGCATTACGGCTATGGGTGGGCGGTCGGTACCAGCCCGGACGGGACGCCTGTCCTGAGCCATAATGGCGGGAATTCCATCTTCTTTGCTTCGATCCACCGATATCCGGATGAGGATATTCTGGTCCTGCATCTCACCAATGAGGCCAGTCGCGAGATCGAACGCATGGGCTATGCGATCCGCCACATGCTGTTTGACGAGGATTATGAGCCCGCGCCGATCTCGCCCTACGCGATCCGACTCGTGGAGGAATTCACCGCGCATCATCCGCCCGCTGCGGTGAGTCGCCTGCCGGCCTTGCTGGAGACAGGCGGGGCAGGTCCGATCGAGGACGCCTGGATACTCAATCGTCTTGGCTACCATCTACTGGCCGAGGGCCGGACAGACTGGGCTATCGCGCTCCTGCAATGGAATGCGCGGCTTTTCCCCGGTGACGGCAACCTCCAGGATTCCCTGGCAGAAGCCTATGCCCGTTCCGGGCAGGACGGTCTGGCGCTGCAGCATTACCGCTTGTCGCTGGAGTTGGATCCGGGCGAGGGGAATTGCCATTGGTGCGACCATGCGCGCCAGGAAATCATGCGGCTGGAAGGCAGATAGGCCCAAAGAAAAGGCCCGCTCGATTGAGCGGGCCTTGCCTTTAGTTGGTCAGGTGACCGGCATGATTACATCATGCCGCCCCCGCAGACCGGCTTGCCGGTCTGCTCACCTTTCGATGATGGGCGGCTTTATGATGCTTTTTACATCATGCCGCCCATGCCACCCATTCCGCCCATGCCGCCCATGTCAGGCATGCCGCCACCGGCGCCTTCTTCCTTCGGCGTATCGGCCACGGCAGCTTCCGTGGTGATCAGCAGGGAGGCGACGGAGGCCGCGTCCTGCAGGGCTGTGCGGACAACCTTGGCCGGGTCGATGACGCCAAACTCAAGCATGTCGCCATAGACTTCCGTCTGAGCGTTGAAGCCGAAGGTGGCGGACGCGTTTTCCATCACCTTGCCGACCACGATCGAGCCTTCGACACCGGAGTTGGTGGCGATCTGACGGATCGGGGACTGCAGGGCACGACCGACAATGGCGATACCCTGGGTCTGGTCAGCGTTTTCGCCTTCCAGGCCGGTCAGCTTGGCGGAAGCTTTCAGGAGTGCGACACCGCCGCCCGGGACAATGCCTTCTTCAACCGCAGCGCGGGTGGCATTGAGGGCGTCGTCGACGCGGTCCTTCTTCTCTTTCACTTCGATCTCGGTGGCACCACCAACCTTGATCACGGCAACACCGCCGGCCAGCTTGGCCAGGCGCTCTTGCAGCTTCTCACGGTCGTAATCGGAGGTGGTTTCCTCGGACTGGCGACGGATCTGCGTGACGCGGGCTTCGATCTGGGCCTTGTCACCGATGCCATCGACGATCGTGGTGTCGTCCTTGGTGATGTTGACGCGCTTGGCCGAGCCGAGCATGTCGAGCGTGACGGTTTCCAGCTTGATACCGAGGTCTTCGGAGATGACCTGGCCGCCGGTGAGGATGGCGAGGTCTTCCAGCATCGCCTTGCGACGATCGCCGAAGCCCGGAGCCTTGACGGCAGCGATCTTCAGGCCGCCACGCAGCTTGTTGACCACGAGGGTGGCCAGGGCTTCGCCTTCAACGTCTTCCGCGATGATCAGCAGCGGACGCGAGGACTGAACGACAGCTTCCAGGATCGGCAGCATCGGCTGCAGCGAGGTCAGCTTCTTTTCGAAGAGCAGGATGTAGGGCTCTTCCATCTCGACCTGCATCTTGTCGGCGTCGGTGATGAAGTAAGGCGACAGGTAGCCACGGTCGAACTGCATGCCTTCGACGACATCGAGTTCGGTTTCCAGGGACTTGGCTTCCTCGACGGTGATCACACCCTCTTTGCCGACCTTGTCCATGGCCTTGGCGATCATTTCGCCGATATCGCTCGCGCCGTTGGCGGAGATGGTGCCGACCTGGGCAACTTCACCGGAGTCCTTGACCGGGGTGGAGCTCGCCTTGATGTCTTCCATCACGATGGCGACAGCCTTGTCGATACCGCGCTTGAGGTCCATCGGGTTCATGCCGGCAGCAACCGACTTCATGCCTTCGCGGACGATGGACTGGGCCAGGACCGTGGCGGTCGTGGTGCCGTCGCCGGCGACGTCATTGGTCTTGGAGGCAACTTCGCGCAGCATTTGTGCGCCCATATTCTCGAACTTGTCCGTCAGTTCGATTTCCTTCGCGACGGAGACGCCGTCCTTGGTGGTGCGCGGTGCGCCGAAGGATTTCTCGATGACCACGTTGCGGCCCTTGGGACCGAGCGTGACCTTGACAGCGTTGGCGAGGGTATCGACGCCGCGCAGCATGCGTTCACGCGCGTCGGAGCCGAAAAGTACGTCTTTGGCAGCCATTGGATTATATCCGTTCTTCTAGCTTGAGAGGGGGTTCAGATCGGGTGTGCGGCTTACGCCATCACGCCGAGAATGTCGGACTCTTTCATGATCAGCAGCTCGACACCGTCAACGGTGACTTCGGTGCCGGACCATTTGCCGAACAGGATGCGGTCGCCGGCCTTGACGTCGAGCGGACGGACGGAGCCGTCTTCCTTGATCGCGCCGCCGCCGATGGCGACAACTTCGCCTTCTTGCGGCTTTTCCTTGGCCGTATCCGGGATGATGATCCCGCCCTTGGTCGTGGACTCTTCTTCGACGCGCTTCACCAGCACGCGATCGTGCAGAGGACGAAAGGTCATCTTGGTCTATCTCCAAACAGAGGACTGAGGTTTCTGACATTCGACAGGGGATTGTTGGCACTCACCCCGGCCGATTGCTAACAACGGCGGAGATAGGGTTTCACCGGAGCGGCGTCAAGAGACTCGCAATGCAATTTTCCAGACCCGGGTCAGGGCTCGCAAAGGGCCTCGCAGCAGGGCCGCGGACAGGGGTTTGCACGGCAGGGGCGGGGCGTCAGTCAGCCTGCGTTCATCTCCGGAAGGGTAAATCCGGGCATTGCCATGCCTGTCATATATATCGATATGATAGACATCGAGTTGCGTTACCGAGAGGGATCCATGATGAAGCTCCGCCAACTTACACTTCGCACCACTGTTCTCACCGTTACGGCACTGGCCATGGTCGCCTGCACGACGACCGACCCCTATACCGGCGAAACCCGGGCCAACAATACCGGGCGCGGCATTCTCCTGGGCGCGGCTGCCGGAGCAGCGCTTGGCTATCTCACCAATACCAATGACAGCGAAGAGGGGCGTACCAACGCCCTGATCGGTGCTGGTATCGGCGCGCTCGCCGGCGGTGCCATCGGCAATTACATGGACCGCCAGGAAGCGGCCATGCGCGAAGCCCTGTCCGACACCGGCGTCGGCGTCCGCCGCGAAGGCAATGATCTGCGCCTGATCATGCCGGGTGATGTCACCTTCGCCACCAACTCTGCTGATATCCAGGGCCAGTTCTACGGCATTCTGAGCGATGTCTCGACGGTGCTGAACCGCTATCCGGCCACTTATGTGGATGTTGTCGGCCATGCCGACAGCGTTGGCGCCGCCGATTACAACCAACAGCTCTCTGAGCGACGGGCCCTGTCTGTCGGCAATTATCTCATTGCCCAGGGTGTGCTGCGCGACCGTTTCTACATCGCCGGCATGGGCGAACGTTCGCCGATCGCGTCCAATGAAACGGCTTATGGACGACAGCAAAATCGTCGCGTCGAAATACTGATCCGACCGCACGCCTCGTCCTGACCGGACCGATTCTCCACGAGAAATGCAAGCGGCCCGCCAGTTTGGCGGGCCGCTTTAATTTATGCATCCTGTTACATATCAATATGTTGGCACGGTAAAAGGTGTTCCGGGTTTACCTTCATTAACCAAACGACAACCGGTGCCGACACAGCTTAACGTTCAAGCAGTCCTGACGATTCGCTGATTCAAAGGCCCGATATGCCCCGCGCATCCGACATTCTGATCCTTCTGACCTACATCACCATCGCGGCTGTGGCCGCGATCGGCTTCGAGTTCTTCGGATTGATGCCAACCCTGAACGCCTGGATGATGGGAGCGATCGTTTTCATCGTCGCCGGCATGGCGCATTCCGCCTCGGCCCGCGGTCAGGAACGACGCGCGCTGGAGACCGAGATTCATGAGCTGAAGGCTGCCAATCTGGCACTCGCGGAAGAATTCGAGGCGGCGCAGTCGCGGATCGACGAGATCGCCGACGAGCTTCGTGCGGAGTCGGTCGAGCGCGACAATGCGCTCGTGCAAGAGGTGAAGGTGCTTGAAGACCTGGTGCGTCGGGTCGGCCCTGCCGATCAGCAAATGCACGGGGATGCGGCGATCGCCGCGAGTACAGCCCATACCGACATTGATACCGTCCGCGAAGCGCTCGCTGCCAATCGGGTCGATCTCTATCTGCAACCGGTCGTGACCTTGCCGCAACGCCGGACGGCGTTCTATGAAAGCTATACGCGCCTGCGCGATGCAACCGGTCGCATCCTGACTCCGGCCGCTTTCATGGCCGCCGCGGAAGAGGCCGGCCTGATGGCCGAGGTTGATAATCTCCTCCTGTTCCGCTGTGTCCAGATCGTGCGTCGCCTGACCGGTCAGGACCGCAAGGTCGCCATTTTCTGCAATGTCTCGCTCAACTCACTGTCGGACGAGACGTTCTTTCCGGAATTCCTCGACTTCATCCGCCAGAACAAGGATCTGTCGGGCTCACTTATTTTCGAGATTTCGCAGCAGGCCTTTGAGGAGCGTGACGCGATCGCGGCCCGCAATATGGCGCGCATGGCTGATTTCGGTTTCCGTTTCTCGATCGACCAGATCAATCATGTCGATCTCGATCTGACCGAAATGGAGCGGGCCGGTGTCCGCTTCGCGAAGATAGCCGGTCGCCGTCTGCTCGACGCTATCGACGATTACGAGTCCATTGCCGGTTACGAAGCTGGCGCGATTGCGACCGAGGACATGGCTGGCCTGTTCGGTCGCCACGGCATCGAACTGATCGTCGAGAAACTCGAGGATGAGGCGACCGTGGTGGAAGTGCTCGAGATGGACGTCGCTTACGGGCAGGGTCATCTGTTCGGCGAGCCGCGCCCGGTCCGTGATGACGTGCTTGAGCCTACGCGGGGCACGGACAGCAACATCATCCAGATGTCGGCCTGACTCCTGGCCCTGCCTGATCGTGCATTGACCGCCTGGCTCCAGCCTGCTTCAAGCGCGACATGCTGACTGAACTCGCCACACTCGGCTCGCTTCGCGAGCGCTATGACACGCTCTACTGCGATGTCTGGGGTGTTATTCGTGACGGTTCCGACCTGCTGCCCGAGGCTGTCGAGGCGTTGATCCGCTTTCGGGCCTGTGGTGGCCGCGTCTGTCTGGTCTCCAATTCGCCGCGTCGCAGTTCCAGCCTGGCGCATTTCCTGGCCGATATGGGTCTGCCCGATGCCGCGACCGATGCGGTGGTGACGTCCGGCGACGCCATCCACGCACAGCTGGTCAAGCGGGCGCCGGGCCGGGCTTTCACTATCGGGCCCGAACGCGATGGCAGCCTATATGCCGGGATTGATCTGGAATTCACCGGTATCGAAGACGCTGACTTCATCTCCTGCACCGGGCCGGATGATTATTTCAACGGGCGGCCCGAGGACTATGACACCGTCCTGAGGCGGGCGCTGGAGCGCGGGCTCGACCTCGTCTGCGCCAATCCCGACATCGTGGTGCAATCCGGCAATCGCCTGGTTTTCTGTGCTGGAGCCATTGCGCGCCATTATCGTGAAATGGGCGGGACCAGCATTGTGGCGGGCAAACCCCATCGCCCGATCTATCGCCTGGCTAAACGGGCGCTGGAGGCAATCGGTGACGAGGTTGTGCTGGAACAGGTGCTGGCGGTCGGCGATGGACCGGAAACAGATGTCGAGGGCGCGACCCGGGCCGGGGTCGACTGCCTGTTCATCGCAGATGGAATTCTCGGCGAAACGCTTGACGGCGACCGCCTCGATGTCGAGACAGCCGCCGCCGCGCTGAAAGAATATGGCGTGTCGAGCCGCTATGTAGCGGCCCGGCTCACCTGGTAGTCGGTCGACCGGTCAGTCGAACAGGGAGTCGATTGAACCCTGATCAAGGTCCGAAACCGGAGCGGCATCAGCGAACATTGCGTCGATATCGTCCTGGCTGGTTTCCGGGCCGCCGATGGCCGGTCCGTTGAGCAATTGCTCGCGGTTCCGCTTGTCTTCGGCGGTTTCTTCCGAAACATGATCGGCATCCCGGACGCCCATGACATCGGCAAAGCGGGACACGCGGTCTTCCACGTGGCGCAGCGAAGTCACGACCTTGGACACGCGTTGGCCGGCGAGATCCTGGAAGCTGCAGGCCTCGATGATGGTCATCATCCTGGCTTCGACGCTGGCGCGATAGGCGTCATAGTCGGCTTCCTCATCACACAGCACGGCTTCCGCCTCGCTCATGATGGTCTCGGTCGCCCGTTCGGTATCCCCGACGACGGCCTCGAGTTCCTGGCCGGCGGTCGGTATCCGTTGGGTCTTGATATCGTTCGGCCGCAAGGCGGCGATCTCGTCGCGGGTGCGGGAGATATAGTCCGCAATATAATTGAATTCTTGGCAGATCGATTGGTCGAGGGAGCTGAAGAACAGCTTCATCGTATCCGTCAGCTGGTGTGCCAGCTTCAGGACTTCCATGATCTGGGCATCCTGCAGATCACTCGCCTTCAGAGAAGCGAGAGATGTGCGGACTTGCGCGGCAACATTGGCGGCGGGCATGGGGCCCTCCTTCCTTTGCAGACTCAAACGAGGATTGGGCGGTTGATGCAGCGACTAGAAGTCGCCGAGAACCGCTGACATCTTCGATTTGAGAGTTCCGGCGTTAAAGGGCTTCACGATGTAATTGTTCACACCGGCCCGTTTCGCCGCGACCACGTTTTCGGTCTTGGATTCTGCGGTTACCATGATGAAGGGCGTTGCCTTCATGCTTTCATCTGCCCGTACTTTTTGCAGAAGCTCGTAGCCCGTCATGGGCTCCATGTTCCAGTCTGATATCACCAGACCGTACTTGTTTTCCTGCATCTTGGCGTAGGCTTCCTGGCCATCCGCGGCCTCGTCCACATTTTCGAACCCAATCTGCTTGAGCAGGTTGCGAATAATGCGGATCATGGTTTTGTAGTCATCCACGACCAGGATCGGCATCGTCATTTCGACAGCCATGCTTAGTCTCCATCCACTCGGCGCGTTTACACAAGGACAGCTTGTTCCGCTGTCTTCAGTGAGGACCCTAGACATTCGCGGATAAAAATCGGTTAAAGCGCATACAAAGATGGAGATAGCCATGGCCGAAGTGCACGGGATTGCCCTCGAAGAAATGGAAATTGGTCAATTCGCTGAGGCAGTTAGGACTGTCACTGAAGATGATCTCGATATGTTTGCCAAAGTGTCCGGCGACTATAATCCTGTCCATATGGACGAGGAATTTGCCCGCAAAACGCCATTTCGGGGCCGAATTGCGCACGGTGCGCTGGTTGCATCCTACATTTCCGGCGTGCTCGGAAACCAGTTGCCCGGACCCGGCGCGATCTTTCTCGGGCTGAATATGCGCTTCTTCCTGCCGACCCGGATCGGGGATGAGGTCACAACCCGCGTCGCTGTGAAGTCTGTTGATCTGAAATCGCGCAAGGCGGTCATGGATTGCACCTGTCATGTCGGTGACAAGCTGACCATGCAGGCCGAGGCCGAGGTCATGGTCCGCAAGCACCGCCGCAAATCGGCCGACTGATTGCGCATGCGGATACTTCGTGGTCATAGCGGGCTTCCCGCCGACAGTCGCGGCGCGGTGATCGCGCTGGGCAATTTTGATGGCGTCCATGTGGGGCACCGTCATGTGCTGTCTCTGGCTGGTGATCTGGCAGACGAGCTGAAGGCGCCACTTGGCGCCGCGCTGTTTGATCCGCACCCGCGACGTTTCTTCGCGCCGGACGCGCCCGCCTTCCGCCTGATGAGCGAGCGGCGACGCAATGGCATTCTCGAGAGCCTCGGCGTTCAGCAGCTGCATGTCCTGTCCTTCTCGCAGGACATGGCGAAGCTGACGCCTGCCGAATTCGTCAGCGGTGTGTTGGCGGACGGGTTGGGCATTGCCGGCATCGTCACCGGCGAGGATTTCCGGTTCGGAGCCGGCCGGGCCGGCGCCACCGATGACCTTGCCCGCCTGTGTGACGGGCTCGGGATTGCGACTGCCTTTGCAAAATTGCATGGCAATGGGGCGGACAAGGTTTCCTCCACCCGGATCCGCAAGGCCATCCATGACGGCGATATGCAGGCCGCAGAGACGCTGCTGGGCACGCCATGGGCCGTTGAGGGACTGGTTCAGCGCGGCGACCAGCGCGGCCGGACGATCGGCTTCCCGACAGCCAATCTGACCCTGGGCGATTATGTGCGCCCCGATTATGGCGTCTATGCTGTTCGTGTCGGCATTGATGGTGAGCCCCCGTCCATTCCGGCCGTCGCCAATATCGGCAAGCGCCCGACGGTGGACGGTGTGACCGAGTTGCTGGAAGTCCATCTGCTCGACTGGTCCGGCGATCTTTATGGTCGCACACTGGAGGTCGAGTTTTTCGATCATTTGCGAGCGGAGAAGCGATTTGACGGGCTCGATGCCCTCAAGGCGCAGATTGCCGCCGATGCTGGCGCGGCGCGGCGCGTGCTGAGCGGCCTGTCTGGACCGGCCTGACGGGCTCTGTTAAACGCGAGACATGGTCTCGATGTCCTTGTTCATACGCTCAGCAGCGCCATCCGTCGCACCTGCCGGCGGGCGAATTACCGGCCCGGGCCGCTGCGCGTGATGTGGGCGGTTCCGGGACATGTCCTGACTTGAACCCATGACCATAAAAGACCGCAAGGATCCGATCCGATGACGGACACGCCTTCCAAGACCGACGCGACAGACGCCGGACGCGACTACAAAGACACGCTTTTCCTGCCGAAAACCGAATTCCCGATGCGCGCTGGCCTGCCCAAGCGCGAGCCGGAATGGCTTGAGCGCTGGAATCAGCTCGATCTGTACAAGCGGCTGCGCAGCGAAAGCGCCGACCGCCAGCGCTGGGTGCTGCATGATGGCCCGCCCTACGCCAACGGCCACATCCATATCGGTACAGGCCAGAACAAGATCCTCAAGGACATCGTCGTCCGTTCGCATCAGATGCTCGGTTTTGACGCGCCTTACCGTCCGGGCTGGGATTGTCACGGTCTGCCGATCGAGTGGAAGGTTGAACAGAATTTCCGGGCCAAGGGCCGAAACAAGGACGACATTCCGGTCAAGGAATTCCGCGCCGAGTGCCGCCGCTATGCCAGCGAATGGGTGGGAGTGCAGTCATCCGAGTTTCAGCGCCTTGGCGTCAATGGTGAGTGGGATGATCCCTACACCACCATGGCGTTCGAAGCTGAATCCGCCATCGTGCGCGAATTCCT
>Ga0316204_10008601_pt1 | contig 14050 bp, 15 predicted proteins | sample 6monrhotite_MG_2_FD_205661 | JGI IMG/M metagenome (GOLD analysis project Ga0316204, IMG submission 205661) | Microbial mat bacterial communities from mineral coupon in-situ incubated in ocean water Damariscotta River, Maine, United States -... | ecosystem: Environmental > Aquatic > Marine >... | reverse complement strand
GGTATATTGGCCGTACGCTATGGAGTAATGAGAATATTATTTCTGGGAGCCTTGCTCACCGTTATAACCAATTTGTTATTTATGCTGCTTGCTTCAGCTGGTAATAATATTGTCTTACTATACCTGGTTATTTCTGCCGATAGTCTGTCAGCCGGATTGGCCAGTGCAGCGTTTGTTGCTTTTCTTTCAAACCTGACCAATGTTTCTTTTACTGCGGTACAATATGCTGTTTTCAGTTCTCTTATGCTACTAATACCAAAGCTAATTGGAGGATATTCAGGCAGTATCGTGGAAAATATTGGCTACTCCAACTTCTTCCTGGTCGCCAGTTTAATGGGAGTTCCGGTATTATTTTTACTTTACTTTTTAGATAAATATTTACAATTTAAAGAATGAATATGCGTATACTTGCCATCTATTTTGCCTTTTTATTGCTGTTTTTCTCCCCGGCATCGTTTGCAAATGATGGAATATGGCTACTGGTCGACACCCAAAAACTGGAACTTGATGTAAAATTGGGTGACACTACTCTGGTGCGTTTTGAAAATATTGCCATTGGCAGAAACGGTTCGGGTTTTAAAAAAAAACGAGGAGACGATACCACCCCCCTGGGCAAATACAAAATCAGCTGGTTTAATCGAAAAAGTCGTTATAAATATTTCTATGGCTTCAATTATCCTTCCATAGAAAATGTCTATCAGGCATTTACAGAAGGTCTAGTGGATAAAAAAACCTATCAACGGGTTATGAAAGCCCATAAAAATCAGCAGGTTCCTCCTCAAAATACACCATTGGGCGGTATGATTGGAATCCATGGTCTGGGTGGTGCTGACAGGAAAATTCATGAATCCATGAACTGGACACATGGCTGCATTGCATTAACCAATGAGCAAATCATCCAGCTGGATACCTGGATTAAAAAAGACACGGTTGTGGTCGTTAAATAACGGTCAGATGGGCAAAGAATTAGCGACCGGCCTTAAGTATTTTGGATATTAGACCACATTAGACTATAATCGGAGAATATATCCCCATGTGTCCTTCTGGACAAAGTTTTTTAAAATAAAAAAGGAGTGTTACAAATGAAAAATCTTTCTAAGGCTATGGCTGTTATTTTTATTGCAGCTTTCGCTACCGGTTGTGCCAATACCACTCAGCTGCAAAAAGATGTTGATGGGCTTAAAGCACAAATGAAAGAAGTATCTGCCCAAGCAGCGGAAGCCAATGCTCGTTCAAAAGCCGCTGAAGATGCAGCAAATCGAGCAGCAGCAACTTCTGAAGAAACCAATAGCAAGCTGGACCGCATGTTCAAAAAATCCATGATGAAATAAATCTGCTGCTACGCAAATCTTTCATTCATGATAGACACTAAAAATTTGCCAACGTTAAATGGTTATTTTGATCATCTCTAACAACTGTTGGCAAATTTTAAGTTCGTAACATTTTATATCAGTATTCTACATTGAATACCCGCTTATAAATTTGCTTCCTCAATAAGTTATTTAATTACCACTTTCTAATACTACTTGCTACAGTATAGAGGCTGAATTTATCATCCTCTGTTTTTTGATTAACAAACTGATTCAAATATCCCCAAAGTTATTAATATCATTAAGAATATTAATAACTTTGTTAATGGTATCAAAATTTAAATTATCATTATGGTAACAGGCATAAACAGGTCGGTTAATCACAGGTGCTTCTTTGATATGATACAAGCGCTTATTTAATAAATTTTGCACGAGACCCAGGGGCAGATAAGCACTGCCTCCATGATATAAAATAAATTCCAGAGCAATTTTTGCTAAGGTTGTATGTAAAACAGGCGGCTGGACTTCCTGAAAAAATTGCGCATGCGTCATATTAAAGGCCGTTCCCCAGTCAACTGATACATAGGCTTGATTTAAAGCATTGTCCATGCTCTGCCCTTTTACAGTCGTCACCAGAATCAGCTCCGCCTGGTTGACAAGAATAGAAGTCAGATCAGTCAGTTTAGCCGGTTCATAGATCAAGCCCAGATCGAGGGTTCTTTCCATAAGACGCCTGGTCAAAAGTTCCTGACCATAGGATTCCGCGCGCAAGGCAATTTCTGGGAAAATTTCGTGTATCTTATTTAAAGCCTCTTGAAGAATCAGATCCCACAGGCCACTAGAGGTTCCGAGAGATAAAACCTTTTTTTGTTCTTTTTTTAATAAAATATCTGCCTGTGCCCTATCCCAGGCAATCAGTATGGTTTCAGCGTGATGTGTCAGTCTTTCACCCACTGCAGTTAACTGTAAATTATTTCGATATCGGGTAAACAGGGGCGCACCAAGATATTTTTCAAGTTGTTTGACTCTGGCACTCACAGCAGCCTGGGTTAGATATAGATTTTCAGCAGCTTTACCGAAATGCCGAGTATTCTTAACTTCAAGAAATGTTTTTAATAATTCAGTATCCATTAACTTCTATAATCATAAAAAGGCATTGCAATACATAGGGTTCAGAAAAACGCTATTAATAATATAACTTATGGTTTGATGAGGATAGTTTTTTAACAAATAATCTCATCCTAAATCATTATGCATGCTCGAAACAAAAACTCGTCTGCTAGTGCTTGGCTATTTTTTGTTGTTCAAATTGTAGTATGCAGCCTTGCAGGTTTGATTAAAAAACATGCAACTTAGATAAAAATTGTTAATGACAACAACAAAAATAATTAATTGTACAAGCATAAATTTTTAATAGATACTTTAGCCTAATTTCCTAACAAACTATTTTTACAGGTAGATTAGATATGATGTCAAATAATTTTTTTTCTGCTATTAAATTTTATGACGATGTCAATTATCCTCGCGGTTTCTCACGTTCCGGGGATTTTAGCATTAAGGAAGCAGAGTTATTGGAAAACTCTGGCTATATTATTAAAAAATTAGTGAACAAAGAAATGTCTCCGGAGAATGAAGAACAGGAACATTTTCTGCAAGTTATAGCAGGCAATGCTGAACCCTTATATCTTACGGAACGCGTTTACTTAAAATACTTAAATCTATTAGAAAAAAAGAAATCTTTTGTCCCCAGTGTTAGACGAGCCACGCAAAGCACATATATTGATGACGGCAGTCAATTAGATGCCTAATGATGTACTCCGGGTTCAACCGCTATTTTCAACGGATTGCATGAGCCGCTCAAGATAACTTTGATAGCTGCTTATTTTTGAACATGTGCTGATCGGCTTGTGCAATCAATTCACTTTCATCAGTCCCGTCTTTTGGATACAGGGCAACACCGATACTGACGCCAACAGACAAACGCTCACCGTTAATATTACATGGGCTACTAATGACATCTCTAAGATTGTTGGCAATATTTTCTGCTTCGCTTTCATGTTCAAGCTGAGATAAGATAATGGCAAACTCATCACCGCCTAAGCGTGCCAAAGTATCGGTTGAACGAATATTGTTCATAATCCTGTCAGTGACCGTCTGTAAAATGATATCGCCAGTCTGATGACCATAGCTATCATTAATCGGTTTAAATTTATCCAGGTCAATATACAACAGAGCCAATATATTATTGTTACGTTTCGCAAGCTGTAAATCGTGACTGAAACGCTCATCAAAAGACAGGCGATTATGGGCACCGGTGAGCGGATCATAATGCGCATATTTAATGAGCTGCTCTTCAGTCATTTTCCTCTGGGTGATATCAGAAATCAACGCAATATAGTTAGTCACTTCATTGTATGAATTTTTTATGGCGGATATTCTGATCCACTCCGTATAAATCGTACCATTCTTATGACGATTATAAATCTCACCTTCCCAATAACCACTTTTGTTTATTTCGTTCCACAATTCATCATAAAAATCCTGCTTATGACGCCCTGATGAAAAAACACTGGGTTGTTTCCCAACCACTTCTTCACAGCTATAACCGCTGATTTCTTCAAAAGCCGCATTGATATCGATTATCTTTTCTCTAGCATTAGTAATGATTACGCCTTCAGTACTGGAATCATATATTTTGGCATGTAATTCCATCTGATTACGTAATTTTCTTCGCTCCAGATAAGTTAGAGACAAATACAAGGAAGTAAATATTCCCATAATCATCAACACCAACCAGATAAGACCAAACAATCCGAATACCTGCTCATGCCTGATTTGCTTAAATTTACTTGAAGGTACATCTGATACAATTTTCCAGGAATATGACCTGGGATTAATATGATGATGCCCGACATGTTCATCCTGTATTTCATTCTCACTATATCCACCGATAAGTTCTAATGGATATATTGAGACAAATGAAAATAAACCATCCGGAGTATGTATCTGACCTTTTTCCTGAGTCGATATCATCTGCCATTCCTGGGGATGTTTGTGACTGAATTTAATGTCCTTGTTAAACATGAATGCCCATTCACGCTCCGGCTTATGAGAACGCAGCCAGTAACTCTGATGATTAAGCAGCGCAATATGACCATAGGAACCAGCTAACATCTCATCAAAATGGCCCAGTAAATTGCTGGCAATATAATTGAGCACAATTATGCCACTTAAAACTTCCCGATCATTATAAACCGGCATAGCAAAGCGAATGGTGGGATTATAGGGCGTTTCAATTTGGCCTTTTTCCATATTCAGATCTAGAGGTGATATGTATAACTCACCTCGGCCAAGGTTGACGCTTTCTTTGAAGTAATAGCGGTCACTTTTATCCTGCAATTTTTCGCTGTCAACTTCGCTGACCTTATTATCGACATATTCTACCCGGATCTTTTCCTGACCAGCGGCATCAAGAAGACGGATTTGCCGGTATATTCTTTTGTGTTTGCTGAAAGATTCAATTTCCTGCTCCGCCAGCTTTCTGGATGACTCATCTGCACGAATAAAAAATTGCTGGATATGGCGCTCATTGGCCAGTACTTCTATATCAGGCAGTATGTTTTCAAGATCACGTACTACTGACTTTCTAACCAGATCCAGTTGCAGAAGCTCATTCTTCTTGATGAGTTTGACATTGTGCCGGTATTGAACGGTGGCAAACAGAGCAAAGCCTGCGGTGATAAGTACTGCATAGGGAATAAAAATCAGCAAGAATGCTTTATAAAACATTTTGTTAAACATACATTTAAAGAATAGGAAATTCACTATCACTTTGCAATATATCGACAGTATTTTGTAATCAGGTTTAGAATAAGTGGAGTTTAACGAGAGTTTCTTGAGCAATTGCTAAAACGCATTAATTGAATTCATCATTCAGGTGAGACTATACGCCACTGATATTTACATTGATCACGGTATAAATTTTTCCAGTTAAAATAATTCATCAACCGGATCAGCTTTCCTGGTTGGAATGAGGGTAATAGCGACTGGTCGACCATCCTTTTGCTCCAGCGCCTTTCTTAAAGCCTGACCGTCCACAACCAGTTCCTGCTGATAATTATGTTTAAAAAAGGTCTCTTTAATCAATTCCATGGTCTGTTCATAAAGCATTTCATAGGGCAATTCTTCACCTTCTAATTGTGGATAAACTTCAATATAAATTTTCTTATTCCACCAGCCGACTTTAATAGGTTGATTAACAATATAGACCGGCATACCAACGTTCACTTCAGGAAACAGTTTTTCAATATCTTCCGGGTACATTCGTACACAACCATGACTGACCCGCATACCCACGCCAAACGGCTTGTTGGTGCCATGAATCAAATACCCGGGGATTCCCAGACGCATGGCAAACAATCCCAGAGGATTATCGGGTCCGGCGGGCACGACGTCGGGAAGAATCTCGCCTTTTTCTGCATGCTCTTTCTTGATGGATTCAGGGGGTGTCCAGGTAGGATTTTCTTTTTTGGTCACGACTTTCGTCCGACCTAAAGGCGTATTCCAGTCCTGACGACCAATACTGACTGGATGCGTTGATACCGTTTTGCCATCTTTGGGGAAAAAATACAGACGATATTCAGGTAAATTCAACGTCAGACCTTCCCTGGGCGTGTCCGGTAAAAGCCGGCTATTGGGAATCAAAATAGACGCCTCTGTTCCGGGCATCCATCGGTCAACATCAGGATTAACAAGGACAATCTCATTTTGACCAATATTATAGTCACGTGCCACGTCCAATAAAGTGTCTTCCTGTCTGGCCACCACATAAAATGGTTGCTCCGGGTCAGAACCTATCAGACTTTCGTGTTTATCAGCGGGTAACTCATACACATTGGCCCAAAGGTTGGGTTGAGTGATAAGTAACATGATAAGCAACAATATATGCTTATGTTCCAACGCGCAATAAAACCGTTTTAATAATATTTTCATCGATATATTCTGAATTTAGCTACCTCATAAGCCATTAAAAGGTCAAAAATAGCTAATACTTCTACCTGTTTGAATTTACTTGATATAATAATCGCTTTCATTATAACAAAACCGGGTTGTTTTTCTTATTTTCTAATTAAACTTATTGAGTAATCTATATGAAAGCTAAAATTGGTATCATTACCGCTTCCGATCGAGCCAGCGCCGGTGTTTATGAAGACCTGTCAGGACAGGCGATTATTGATACAATGAATGATTACCTGACCTCGGAATGGGAATCGGTTTATCGGGTTATTCCGGATGTTCAGGAAAATATCGAACAGACTTTGATCGAGCTGTCCGATCATGAACAATGTTGTCTGATTGTTACTACCGGCGGTACGGGACCAGCGAAAAGAGACGTTACCCCCGAAGCGACTGAAAATGTGTGTGAAAAAATGATGCCAGGATTTGGTGAGCTGATGCGTCAGGTAAGCTTGCAATATGTCCCCACAGCTATTCTTTCCCGCCAGACTGCGGGTATTCGGGGCAAGTCGTTAATAGTTAATCTACCCGGCAAACCAAAATCCATTCGTGAATGCCTGGATGCTGTTTTCCCGGCTATCCCCTATTGTATTGATCTTATTGAAGGCCCTTATCTTGAATGTGATGAAGAGGTTATTAAACCCTTTCGACCCAAAAAATAAGCAAAACTCTGCCGTTAGGAAATTTTAAGGATCGCGTTGGTATGGGAGTTTTTTAAATAGAACCAATTAAAACGATTATGAATTTTGTTCTGAATAATAAGCCAGTTTCATACGCTCATAGTTTTTAGCAGATTTTGCTACTTTACCCTGCTTGCCAGTCTGTAACCATTTTTTAATGCGATTGGCATCGCCAACCGGGCTGCGTTTACCGAATGAATCCAGCATAACCATAACGACATCCTTGTTATCTATTTTTCTGAGCATCACCAGGCAACGTCCGGCTTCGTCCAGATAGCCGGTTTTACTCAATTGAATATCCTTATGACCGGCACGAACCAGAACGTTGGTATTGGTATAACCTAAAACATAGCGAGGTTTTTTAAAATTTACAGTATGAACTTTAGTGGTACTATATTTTTTTATTAATGGATATTTTGCAGCAGCCTGGACCATTTTTGCCAGATCAGCCGCCGTAGACACATTTTCTTCTGATAATCCAGAGGAATCAACAAAGCGTGTTTGTGTCATACCTAATGCCTGGGCTTTTTTATTCATCGCTTTGACAAAAGCCGATATTCCTCCCGGATAATTTCGTCCCAGTGCTGATGCGGCAAGATTCTCCGAAGACATCAAAGCAATTCGCAACACATCTTCACGACTGAGTTTTGAGCCAATACGAATACGGGAAAAATAATTATTAATACGCTTTTTATCCTCTTTGGTAAAACGTATTTTTTCCTTCAAAGGCAATTTAGCATCCAGAACCACCATAGCAGTCATTACTTTTGTAATAGAGGCAATGGGCATAACAATGTGGGAATTTTTCTCAAGTAAGGTTTTTCCAGTTTTCGAATCAATGGCCACAGAGCTGACGGAGGCCAGATTAACCGCTTGATTATCCACGTTTTTAACATTATTTTTAGCATTGTTTGACTGGGATGGTGATGCCAGTGACGTGGTCACAAGAAAAAAAGCGGATATGATAAAAACTAAGCTATTTACAATCTTTTTGTTCATTATTATTTGACCTGGAAGAGCATCTCGCGTTTAACTTTTCTTAAATTATAGCGTATCAGACCGATGGTGCAACTATGACGTCATTGTAAGGGTGACGCCTGCTGATGGCACCGCTATATAAAAACACATCCAGTAAGTTTTCATAAGTCTGTTCTGAAATCGCCATATCAGACTGCCAGCAACCCAGTAGTTGATAAGCTCTGATGGTATCACTGAGAACCTGACGATCAATTTCAGGAAAAAAACCGGCTTCATGCTCTCTGGCGGCAAGCTCTTCTGCGGGAGTATGGATGACATGATTCAGTGAGTTTTGATAAGCCCGGCAAAAAGCGCTTGCCTCATCAGTTTTTAGCCAGTTACGACTGGCACACAAACTACTGAAAGCAACCGGCCCGACCGCATCTCCAACCACAGCAACGACTGAGGCCACGCCATCCCGCTCCATCTGTTGCGGTGCAGGTCCCTGCATATGCACATAATCAGCCTGCCCCTGGCGAAATGCCTGTTCAATGGCCGAGACATCGCCGGCATCAATCACCTCAATATCATCTAAGTCGATACCCTGCTTATGCAATCCATATTTGAACATGGCATAAGGTTGAAAAAAATGATCAACCAGAACTCGTTTTCCCACCAGCTTGCGCCAGTCAAAGGCGGGATCCGGTTCCCTGGCGGCAATAAAAAAACCATCCCGGGAATTTATCTGGGCAAAATGAACAATTTCCAGTTTTTCTCCACGCTCCAGTGCAGCAAAGCTGGTTGCTACGGCCGATTGCGCCAGATGGCAACGACCATCCGCAATATTATCGGCCACGGTACAGTCCGGGGTTTGAACTTTATAGTCGAAATCCAGACCTTCCTGCGCCAGAAAGCCACCAGCCATAGTCATCAACAATGGCGAATAAAAAGCTGAATGGCGTAGAGCCATAATATTGAGTTTGCTCATTTTATTTTGTGCTCATTGTCTAAAATTGAATTAATTCCCGCAAAACCGCCGTCGCATATGAACCCGTGGGCAATGAAAATGACAGTTTTATGTTTTCCAACGAATTAACACTTGTCTGGGTATCAACTATCAGTAGCAGATCCTCAGGAAATAATCTGGCCGCACGGCGTTCCTGTTTCAAGCCCTGTTGTTCCAGACCTTCACACCAGCTGGTCAGTGTTGCCGCCACCTGCTGTTCCATTTGCAGCAGTTGCTTTTGCGAAGTCAGGTTCCCCCTGCCCCAGAGCGGACAGGTTGGATGTATATCCCCCTGATGAAAACGTTGCTTGATTGTTTCATCAATTTCCGGGCATGAAAAAATCGAATGCGTGCCATTTAGCATCATCACTTCACCGTCTATCAGCGCATCCCAGCCAAGCTGTTGTATTCGTTCTGATAGCATTTGATTATAGACCATGGAACGCGCGGCCGATAGTAACATGCTTTTATCTGCACGTTTTTTCATTTTTCTGGTGCCATTAAACCATTGGGCAGCATGAGTCAGATTATTATAATCATGTCCAAATCGTTGTTGGGCAAAATAATTGGGTACTCCAGTTGCCTGGATTCTGGAAACGGTTTTGTTTAATGCTTCTAGCGAGGTATTGCTCACATCTCTCAGTACAATCTCAAACTGATTATGTTTAATAGCCCCGCGCTTTAACTTTTTTCGATGCCAGGTCTTTGTTACTATTTTTATTCCTTCTAATTGAAAACTATCCCAGTCCGGTTCTTCTATCCCTTCCAATTTGACACTGAACCACTGGTAAGTCAGCGCATTTCTATCTTTTAAGCCGGCATAACCAATTTCTTTAGCTTCAATACCAACAAAACGAGCTAATTGCCTGGCCAGCCACTCCGTATTGGTATTGATTTTTTCAATATACAGATAGGCATGAGTGCCTTCACCCTCGGGTTCAAAGCTCAGGGTTTCACGAACGATAAAATCTTCTGCCCTGGTTTTAAAGCTTGCCTGACCTTCAGGTTTATTATGTGCATAAGCCAGTTCTTCCACTTTAATCAGTGGATATTGACTTAACAGCTTGCTATCGGCTTCTGTCAAAGTGTATTCTCGTCATTAATTTTGCAGTAATACCACCGCATGCGCGGCAATGCCTTCTTTGCGACCCGTAAAACCCATGTTTTCAGTCGTTGTGGCTTTGATGTTGATTTGCGATTGTGCTATTTTCAGATCATCCGCCAGACAGGTTTTCATGGTATCAATGTGTGGCGCCATTTTCGGTGTCTGGGCAATAATGGTCATATCGGCATTGCCCACTGTATAGTGTGCATTTTCAACTTCCTGCATCACTTTTCTGAGTAAAATGCGGCTATCGATATTTTCGAACTCGCTGTAACTGTCGGGAAAATGTTTGCCAATATCGCCCAATGCCAAAGCGCCCAACAAGGCATCGCAAAGTGCGTGAACTAAAACATCACCATCCGAGTGCGCCAACAATGCATGGCTATGAGGTATATGCGCACCGCCAATCACAATGCTGGTTGAGGTTTTTTCTTGAGCTTCAGAAAAACGATGAGCATCATAACCATGGCCAATTCTTATCATAGGATTTTCCTCTGTCTTAAACCATTAAGCTGATGGATCTTCTGTAACCGATTGGGCAAAAAACAGCTCCGCCAGTTGCAAATCACCAGGATGGGTAATTTTAATATTACCCGGCTGACCTTCTACCATTTTTGGTTTTAAGCCCTGCAATTCTATCGCTGAAGCTTCATCGGTAACCAACGCATTACTATTGATAGCCTGTTCTAAAGCATCTTTGAGTAATTTCAAAGGAAACATTTGCGGGGTCAGTGCTCGCCAGAGCTCGCTGCGATCAACGGTTTCTATGACTTGAAGATTGCTATCACAGCGTTTAACCGTGTCGGCCATGGGCAGACCCAATAAGCCGCCACTGGATGTTTCACTCAATTGTTCGAGCAAGTGGTCAATATCATCACTGGTCAGACAGGGGCGTGCAGCGTCATGAACCAGAACCCAGTCATTCTCAGAAGCATGATGACCAAGCTCAGTTAAGGCATTGAGAACCGAGTGACATCGCTCTGCTCCACCGGGAGCTACAATCACTGGCTTAGTATCGTCTTGGTTTGTACTACTATTGCTGCTGTTATACTGAGCGGAGATTTCCAGCCAATAGGGATCACCTTCAGTAATAGCCACAATAATACCGTTAATATCAGGATGTTTTATAAATACGGATAAGGTTTGTTCCAGAACCGTTTTTCCAGAAAGCGGCAGATATTGTTTGGGGATCTTGCTGCCCATTCTTTTGCCGACTCCGGCAGCGGGAATAATTGCCCAGTACTGTTTAGCAGATTGTTTGATAGGCGTGCCGTTCTGAATCATTATTTTTTTTCAATGACATGAAAAAAAATTTCATCTGTTTGAATCATACCCAGCTCAGTGCGAACTCTTTCCTCAATAGCGTCAAGACCATTTTTCAGATCCAGAACTTCCGCTTTCAGGGCATTGTTTCGTTCTTGTAGTTTTTGGTTTTCTTCTGTCTGTAATCGCACCGCTGACTCCAGCTGTTTAACTTCCTGGATACTGCCTTCGCCGACCCAAAGGTCATATTGCAACAGGGCTAATAAAATCAGTAAAAGTGCAATAAAGTAATTCATGCGATTATAAAAGAAGTTACCTTAGTCATAGTTTAATTTGGTTTAATTTGGTTTAACTTAATTTAACTTAGTTCAACTTTATTAAAAATTAACATCGTCAGCATAGATAAATTCAATCCCTTCTCCCGTGGGAAGAAGGGAATACTGGCTACTACTTCAGGTTATAAAAAGTATCTTTACCTGGATAGATTGCTTTATCACCTAATTGCTCATTGATACGGATCAGCTGATTATATTTAGCGATCCGATCAGAACGGGATAAGGAACCGGTCTTAATCTGGCCACAGGAAGTTGCAACTGCCAGATCAGCAATGGTGGTATCTTCTGTTTCACCAGAACGATGCGATACGACAGCAGTATAACCAGAGTCTTTTGCCATCTGAATCGCTTCCAGCGTCTCAGTCAATGTGCCAATCTGATTTACTTTGATCAGAATGGAATTGGCAATGCCTTTATCAATCCCTTCTTTAAAAATTTTAGGATTGGTCACATACAGATCATCACCGACCAGTTGCACTTTTTTGCCCAGTCTTTCGGTCAGAATTTTCCAGCCTTCCCAGTCATTTTCATCCAGGCCATCCTCAATGGTGATCAGGGGATATTTTTCGACCCAATCCGCCAGATAATCCACCATCTCTTCAGATGTTAAGGCTTTGTTTTCTGAAGCCAGTACGTATTTACCATCTTTATAAAATTCTGAACTGGCAGCATCGATGCCAATGAAAATATCTTCACCCGCTTTATAACCCGCCGCTTCAATCGCTTCCAAAATGACTTCAATGGCCGCTTCATTGGATGGCAGATCCGGTGCAAAACCACCTTCATCACCCACAGCGGTATTCATGCCCTTACTGCTCAAAACTTTTTTCAGCGCATGAAACACTTCAGCCCCATAGCGAATCGCTTCAGACATTGATGGCGCGCCCGTAGGTAAAATCATAAATTCCTGAATATCGACATTATTATCTGCGTGTTCACCGCCATTGATAATATTCATCATGGGCACCGGCATGGTAAAAGGACCTTCACCACCTAATTGTGTGTACAAAGGGACATTATTTGCTTTTGCTGCCGCATGGGCGGTTGCCAATGACACCGCTAATAAGGCATTGGCGCCCAGTCGATCTTTATTATCGGTACCATCCAGGGCAATCATTTTATTGTCGATGCCGCTCTGATCATCAGCGTTCATGCCAACTATGGCGTTTTTAATTTCTCCATTAACATTATTGACCGCGTTAAGGACACCTTTACCCAGGAAGCGTGATTTATCCCCATCACGTAATTCAATGGCTTCTCTGGCGCCGGTTGATGCACCTGAAGGCACTATAGCACGCCCCATTGCGCCACCTTCCAGAATAACATCCGCTTCAACAGTTGGATTTCCTCGTGAGTCAATTACTTCTCTTGCTTTTACGTCAACGATTGTTAAATCTGACATGTTTATTCCTTGATATTAAGTTTTGATATTAATTTGATTGCTTTAAAAATCTATAAGGTATTTTCTGCAAATGGTTTTGATTTAACTAAATGATCAATCTCCATGAGCATTTTTATCAGGTCTGCCATTTTGTCCAGCGGCCATGAGTTAGGGCCGTCACTTAATGCTTTGTCTGGCTCTGGATGGGTCTCCATAAACACTCCCGATACCCCGCTGGCAACGGCAGCTCGGGCTAAAACAGGAACAAATTCACGGTTGCCACCGGAACAACCACCTAAACCACCTGGTTGTTGTACCGAGTGAGTGGCATCGTAGACCACGGGGCATTGGGTCTCACGCATAACCGCCAGAGCACGCATATCCGATACCAGATTATTATAACCAAAGCTGACGCCCCGTTCGCAGGCCATAATCTGCTGATTGCCGGTATCCCGGGCTTTATCTATGACATTTTTCATATCCCAGGGAGCCAGAAACTGACCCTTTTTGATATTAACCGGCTTACCTGCTGCCGCAACATTTTGAATAAAATTGGTCTGACGACATAAAAAAGCCGGTGTTTGCAGAACATCAACCACCTCTGCCACCTCATCCAGAGGAGTATCTTCATGGACATCGGTTAATACCGGCAGGTTCAGTTCATCCTTGACCTTTTGTAAAATTTTCAATCCTTCTGCCATACCCGGCCCACGATAACTTTTCGTCGAGGTCCGGTTGGCTTTATCAAATGAAGATTTGTAAATGAAGGGGATGTTTAATTCTTCAGTCAGTTTTTTTAATTGTTCCGCCGTTGCAAGTGCCATTTGTTCACTTTCAATCACACAGGGACCAGCAATTAAAAATAACGGTTTATCCAGCCCAACTTCAAATCCGCATAGTTGCATCAGAATAACTTCCCTTCTTTATTTTCAATAGCCAGACCGGCTTTAATTCTGGCGGCATTGATATAGCTGGAAAACAAGGGATGCCCGTCCCG
>Ga0316204_10008600_pt1 | contig 14050 bp, 12 predicted proteins | sample 6monrhotite_MG_2_FD_205661 | JGI IMG/M metagenome (GOLD analysis project Ga0316204, IMG submission 205661) | Microbial mat bacterial communities from mineral coupon in-situ incubated in ocean water Damariscotta River, Maine, United States -... | ecosystem: Environmental > Aquatic > Marine >... | reverse complement strand
ATTTACTTAATGATCCATTAGGATTGGCAGGACAGACTACTGCAGCTGAGCGATTGCATTACTTTTTGATAGCAGGATACGTTTTTGATTTGAATGAGAATTTAAAATTCAAGCCTGCGACCTTGGTGAAGGTTGTCAGTGGTGCTCCATTAGAATGGGATGCATCTGCGAACTTTTTGATCAACGAGAAGTTCACCGTGGGAGCCTCTTATCGTTGGAGTGCTGCCTTGAGCGCTATGGCTGGTTTTCAAGTTACCGATGCGATATTTATAGGAGTCGCTTATGATTACCAGACCACAGATATAGAGACCTATAGTGACGGTTCTTATGAGGTGTTTTTACGCTTCGATGTATTTAAAAAACCAGAACGTGTATTAACCCCTCGATTCTTTTAAAATCCACATTACGTATGCATTTACATTCAACAGTTAGCAAAATACTTATGTTACTGTTAGTGATTTGTTTCGCTAGCACCACCCAAGCCCAAAACAAGAATAGAATACAGAAAGCCAACAAGGAGTTTGATAAGTACTCTTATATTGATGCTCGCACGATTTACCTAAACGTAGTTGAGGACGGTTATAGTTCTGCAGAAATTTACAAACGATTAGGAGATACGTATTACTTTAACGGTAATTACTCTGAGGCTGCCAGTTGGTATGAGAAGAGTATTTCACAATATCCAGATGACACCGAGGCGGTCTATTATTATAGGGCGGCTCAGTCGCTTAAGAGTATCAACAAATACGAGGAGTCTGACCGTTTGATGTCTGTCTATGATCGATTAGGTGGTGGTGGATTGATTGTTCGAAATTTTAATGAAGACCTGAACTATTTAGAGAGTATTGCATTAAATGCTAAAGGCTACGAGTTAGAGAAGGTAGCTGTTAACACCGATGGTTCCGACTTTGGTTCTTCTTTTTATGGAGACAAGTTAGTGTTCGCCTCTTCTGGTCGCAACACCGAAGGTATGAAGACCCACGAGTGGAACCAACAGCCTTTTTTAGATTTGTACATCGCCGATATGGATGCTGAAGGAAAGCTATCAAATGTGACACCTTTGGAGGGAGATATTAATACTCCTTACCATGAGTCTTCTACAGCCTTTACCAAGGATGGTAATACCGTATACTTTTCAAGAAATAATTATATAGACGGTAAGAAGAAGCGTGATAAGCAAAAGACGATTCGATTGAAGTTGTACAAGGCCATCAAGAGCGGTGATAACTTCTGGACAAACATTGAAGAATTACCTTTTAATAGCAACAGTTACTCTGTGGCACACCCTACCTTGAGTGTTGATGAGAAGCGTTTGTATTTTTCGTCAGATATGCCGGGTTCTTTGATTTTGGATGAGAAGACCCCACCGATGAGTGATATCTGGTATGTGGATATCAATGAAGATGGGACTTATGGAACGCCTGTTAATTTAGGCCCTACTATCAACACCGAAGCCAGAGAGACTTTTCCGTTTATCTCTGCGCAAAACAATTTGTACTTCTCAAGTGATGGTCGCTCGGGATTAGGAGGTTTGGATATTTTTGTAACACCTCTAAATGAGAATGGCAAAAGTGGTATAATCACCAACTTGGGCGCACCTGCGAATAGTAATCAAGATGATTTTGGTTTTATTATTAAAGAGGACAAGCGTTTGGGGTATTTATCCTCCAACCGAGAGGGTAGTGGTGGAAGTGTTTCAGACGATATTTACCGCGTACAAGAGAAGTGTGAGATTACCATTGAAGGAACGGTTACCAACGCTGAGACATCAGAGCGTTTGCCAGGCGCTACAGTGACTTTATTGGATAGTAACAATACCATGATAGAGACGGTTACTGCTGGAGCAGATGGGAGTTATAGATTCACCCAAATAGCTGAATGTGATTCTCAGTACATCGTACGAGCCAAAAGTGAGGGATGTGAGTTTAATGAGGAGTTGGTTGAGACACCATCTATGACTGGTGTGATTGATGTTCCCATGCCATTGGCTTGTGATCCATGTGCTGTCAACGATTTAGGCTGTCGCTTGAGCCTACAGCCTATTTACTTTGATTTTGATCGTTATAACATCCGTGAGGATGCTGCCATAGAGCTAGCGAAGATTTTGGCAGCGATGCGTCAATACCCACAGCTTATTATTCATATAGAATCTCATACAGATTCTAGAGGAAATGATGAGTACAACGAGGCTTTGTCTGAGAAGCGTGCCCAGTCTACTTTAGGCTGGTTGGTGGATCAAGGTATTGATCGCGGACGGTTGTCTGCTAAGGGCTATGGTGAGTACCAATTACAGAACCAATGTTCGAATGGTGTAGAGTGCACTGAAGAGGAGCACCAACTCAATAGACGCTCTATGTTTATCATTCAGAATTAAAGAAAGAAAAAGTATAGTCTAACTAACCTATAGTTTGTAAAGGCGCTTTGTGAATCAAATCACGGAGTGCCTTTTTTGTTTTTGTTAACATCGCATTTTGTATTTTTGATAAAAATTGCAATAATTCTATGGAAGAACAAGTCATACTTGTCAATGAAAAAGACGAACAAATAGGTTTAATGCCCAAAATGGAGGCTCACGAAAAAGGAGTTTTACATAGGGCTTTTTCTGTCTTTGTTTTTAACGATCAAAATGAACTTATGCTCCAACAACGGGCTTTAAGTAAGTATCATTCGCCGGGACTTTGGACCAACACCTGCTGCAGTCATCAACGTGATGGAGAGACTTCATTAGAAGCTGGTATTAGGAGGTTAGATGAAGAAATGGGTTTTACAACGACTTTAAGAGAAACCACTTCGTTTATTTACAAAGCACCCTTCGATAATGGGCTCACCGAGCACGAATTGGACCACATTTTGGTGGGGAATTTTGATGGAATGCCGCATATTAATGAAGCAGAAGTTGCGTCTTGGAAATGGATGCCTTTGGAAGCCGTTAAAGAAGATATCGCTGTACACCCTGAAGCATACACCGCTTGGTTCAAAATAATATTTGAGAAATTCTATCAAACCCTATCCTTATGAGTAGTACCGTATATAGAAAAGCACATTTCAATGCTGCACATCGTTTATTCAGAAAGGAATGGAGCGATGAAAAGAATTTGGAGGTTTTCGGTAAGTGCAGCAATCCCAATTACCATGGACATAACTATGAATTAGAAGTGGGTATTACAGCTAGAATTGATCCCGTTACAGGGTTTGTAATCGACTTATCACTTCTGAAGAATATCATAAAGGAAGAGGTTGAAGACCCTTTTGACCATAAAAACTTAAATGTGGAAGTAGCCGATTTTCAAGATTTAAACCCAACGGTTGAAAATATTGCTAAGGTTATTTGGAGCAAACTCCGGGATCGATTGGATGCTTCCTACCAAATTTCAGTGAAACTATATGAAACACCTCGAAATTTTGTGGTGTTTACCGGTTAATGCATAAGTTGCAAAAGAACTACCTAACGTATGAAACTACCGCAGTTGTATCCGCTCAAATTTTACCCACAACTCAAAGAAAAAGTATGGGGTGGGCAGGAGCTCTCGAAACAGTTTGGTAAGCATGCGGAAGGCACTATCGGAGAAAGTTGGGAGTTGTCCGGGGTACCTGGAAGCGTATCCCAAGTTTCTAACGGTGTTTTCGAGGGCAGGCCCTTAACCGAATTGATTACGCTGTACACCGATGAGCTTTTAGGTAAAAGTGTGTGGCAACGCTTCGGAAATGAATTTCCGTTGTTGTTTAAATTCATTGATGCCCGAGAAGATCTTTCGGTGCAACTGCATCCAGATGATACCGTAGCTCGCGAACGCCATAATAGTTTTGGTAAAACGGAGATGTGGTATATTCTAAATGCGGAAGAAGATGCTCGGTTGATTGTTGGTTTTAATCGACCCATGGACAGTACAACCTATCAACAACACCTTACAGACAATACGATTACAGAAATTTTGAATTCTGAAAAGGTAAAAAAAGGTGATGCCTTTTTTATTGCGCCAGGTACCGTGCACGCTATTGGAGCAGGTGTTTTGCTTGCAGAGATTCAGCAAACTTCTGATGTGACCTATCGAATTTATGATTGGGATCGTCCCGGTACCGATGGCAATATGCGAGTGCTACACAACGAGGAGGCGCTGGATGTGATAGATTACAATGCTCCAAACGCCAAACTTGACGCTCCCAGTAAAATAAATCAATCGGTCGAGCTATGCACCTCCGCCTATTTTAGTACGCACGTCCTCGAATTAACGGAGTCAATTAAAAGAGATCTCTCTGCCATAGATTCATTTGTAGTCTATATGTGCACAGAAGGCATTGCCGAAGTCACTACTTCGGAGACTTCCGAAGAAATAAAAAAAGGAGATACACTATTAATCCCAGCCTCTATAGATTTTGTTGCCATCAAAACGCAGGGCGCCACACTTTTAGAAGTTTATGTGCCGTCCACACTATAAAAAGTGCTATTTTTGCTGAAAATTTTATACCATGGCAAATAAACGTGATTTAAAGAAGGATATTAACTACGTACTCGGTGACATTATAGAGGCGGTTTATATCTGGGAGCTAATGAACCCGAAAAAAGATGCGAAGAAATCTGAAAAGATTATAGATGAAGCTATCTCAACTTTTGACGAACTGATCGTAAAAGTAAACGCTAAAAACGTTGAAAACAAGAAACAACACTTCAAAGCAATTAACGCAGAATTAGAAGAAAAAGGACGTAAGTTAATTGATCAAATAAACGCGCTATAACAACTAGTTTTTGCGCTCTTGAATATAGGACTCCAATGCTTTACCGTATTTGGAGTCTTTTATTTTTGGAGTCAAATTGTTGTAGATCGTATCCAAATACTTGGTGTTGACATCAAAAATTTCAGTTAGGGTAATGTATGGGGCCACTTCGTAGGCTCCATTGTTTTTGGCGAAATTTACAGAAGCCAAATACCGGTTTTTCAAAAGGTTCTCCTGTTGTGCTTTCTGAGTAGTAACTACCGAATCATTTCCTGCCTTTAGCGCCTCCAAGCCATCCTTGATAAGGTCTAAGTTTTTGTCGTTATACCGTTTCATTAAAGTTTTATACTGATTTAACTTCTCCTGATTGGCAGAACCAGTGATTTTTGCATCACGCTCGTAGTTTTCTAGGGTGGTTTGTACAGTTACATTGCCTGCTTCCGCGAAAAATGGCAGTCGTTCAATAGTATTTGAGCTATCCTTAAACGTGAGGGTTAGGTAATAGACTTCAGGAGCCAATACTTCTTCAGAAAAACTAAACACCGCGCTCCCATCAATCGCCAAGGAATCAAGCGTAACATAGGCCGTATCTGCTACCTTTTGCAGGTATAAAGTTCCCTTTTTTAGGCCTTTCACTTCTCCGGTTACCAACATGGTGTCTGCGGAAGGACCGCTGCTACAACTAACGAGAAAAAAGAAAAGACTTACGATGGCGATACACTGTTTCATACATTCGGTGTTAAGGCTGCAAATATGCGAAAATTAATGGCTATCAACAAGAGATTTTAACCCATGGCAACGGCGCGCATCATGATGGTACACAGCACAGCTCCCAAGGTTCCTATGGCATAGCCAAATACGGCTAGTAAAACGCCCACAGTGGCTAAGGAGGGGTGAAATGCAGATGCAACTATCGGGGCAGAAGCAGCACCACCTACATTGGCTTGACTTCCCACGGCTAGGAAAAAGTAGGGCGCACGGATTAGTTTTGCAACTAATACCAGTAAGCCAGCATGAATTAACATCCAGATAAAGCCAACCGATAAAAGTCCAGGGTTCTTGAAAATTTCCATGATGTCAATCTTCATACCAATGCTTGCCACAAGAATATAGATGAATACGCTCCCGATTTTACTAGCGCCAGCGCCTTCAAAATTTTTGGCTTTCGTATAGGATAATATAATTCCTATGATGGTCGTAATGGAAACCATCCAAAAGAAGCTAGAGGTGAGAAACGACAAGGAATTTCGCGCCAATTCACTTTCAATGCCTCCAACAAATACTTCAAAGCCATCGCTTAAATAACCCGCGCCAAAGTGCGCAAAACTAACAGTACCAAAGGTGATGCCTGCTAATACCATATAATCCGTAAGCGATGGATTGCGTTCTACTTTTTTGGAAAATGTAGATACTTTCTCTTTTAAACTTTCGATTGCAGAAGTATCTGCTTTTAACCATTTATCGATCTTAGCTGCCTTCCCAATTCCTATCAGCAGCACAGCCATCCAAACGTTGGCAACAACCACATCAACGAAGACCATTTGGCCATACGTTTTAGGATTGAATTGATAAATTTCAAGCATGGCAGCTTGATTAGCACCACCACCAATCCAGCTACCGGCCAAGGTAGAAAGGCCGCGCCAAACAGCATCCGGACCTTCACCCCCAACGGTTTCAGGAGAAATTAAACCTACGATGGCAACCGCTGCTACCCCTCCTAGAATAATGCCGACAGTTCCTGTAAAGAACATCAGCAGCGCTTTGGGACCCAGGTTAAAAACGGCCTTCAAATCCATGCTCAAGGTCATTAATACCAAGGCGGCAGGAAGTAAATACCTACTAGCTACAAAATACAAACTAGTGCTTCCTTCAACGGCATCGCCTGTTTCTGTAATGGTGACCCAATCTGGAGCAATAAGACCAGTGGATGTAAATATAGCCGGGATCAAATAGGCTACAAAAAGGGCAGGAACGAATTTATAAAACTGATTCCAAAACCCATCCTTTTTAGCCGAGGTGTAAAAAATGAACCCCAATGCAATCATTAGGAGTCCAAAGACTATGGTGTCACTCGTAAATAATGGGGTCGTGTCTTTGAGTACTTCGGCTATGGGATCTTGCATGCTTGGTTGGTTTTGATGCAAAATACAATTTATTCAGAAATAATCACTTCAAAATAAAGCCACTAATTAAGTCGATTAATTCGGGCATCACAGGTCTCTTGGGTTCGTTATACGATTTGCTATTTTCGATACCATCACCTTCAATGCGCTTCAGGATGTGATTCATTTCAGGGATAACCTTTAACTCGGCGTCCGGCTTAGCTACTTTAAGTTTTTGTGCTTCGGAAACTTGGACTTGAAGGTCTTTTTCGCCGTTGATAATTAGCACCGGCACCTCTAGTTTTGCTATTTCAGCTTTGGGGTCGTATTTCATCCAAGTAAGCATAAAGGGTTGGATTTGTTTTCTGAAAATGGAAGCCAGGCCAGGACTGTAATTGGTCGCCATCCCATTGGCTCTCATATCATCGAATGCGTTTCTAGCATTGTCTTTAAGCCCAGGGGCTTGCTGTTCTAGCTGATCTACAATTACATCATCGATAAATTGTCCTGCACCCGCCAAAGAAACAAAGCCGTCTGCACCATTCTGACTTGCAAGCATTCCAACCAAGGAACCTTGGCTATGTCCAATCACGATAATTTTTGAAAAGGCATTGGCTCGTTTGAAGTAATCCACCACATTGCGAGCATCGTCGATAAACTCGTCGAAACTGATGCTTTCCTCATTTAGCGTGCGATCCTTCATTTGTTTTAAAATCCGTTTGTCATACCGGAAGGTTGCGATACCACGATTTGAAAGTCCTTCAGCTAAAAACTTCAATGAGTTGTTGTTGATCATTTGTTGGTTTCCATTTCGATCCGTAGGGCCCGAGCCACCAATAATAATAGCCATCGGAGGTTTTTCAACTCCTTCAGGAACAATAATAGTTCCATCTACATAAGCTGAAATACTAATATCTTTGGAGGTGGTTTTTAACTTTTGAGCAAGGGTTAATGTCGAAACGAACAAAAACAGGATACAGATAAGGGATTTCATACTAGTTTGTTTAGGAACATTAAATGTAGTGATATATCAATCAAACGCAATGCGCTTGCGAATGTTACTCAACCACTTCATAAAAACGAATTAATTTACCGATAACTTAAAAGTGCGATACCTATATTTGTACATAAATCATCCTACTATGAAACGATTGTTATTGTTAGTTTTTTGTCTGTCAAGTCTTAGTTTAAGTAGTTTTACCACAGTAGATTGGGGCAGGACTGGGCATCGTGTTACGGGTGAAATTGCAGAACAGCAGTTGACGAAGAAGGCAAAACGAGCGATTGATAAATTGTTAGGCGGTCAGTCCTTAGCTTTTGTCTCTACCTATGCGGATGAGATTAAGAGTGATGAGAACTATCGTTCCTATGGCCCATGGCATTATGTGAACTTTCCATTCGATACAACCTATGCCACCCATCCAAAAAGTGAGAAAGGGGATTTAGTAGCGGCTATAAACACCTGTGTCGCCGTTTTAAAGGACGAAAATTCTTCCGAAGAGAATAAAATATTCCACCTAAAATTACTCGTACACTTTATTGGAGATTTACACCAACCCTTACACGTTGGCATGGCTGATGATAGAGGTGGAAATACCTTCCAAGTGCGTTGGTTTGATGAAGGGACTAATTTGCACAGTGTGTGGGATACTAAAATGATTGAAAGCTATAATATGGCGTACAGTGAGTTGGCCGAGAATGCCGATGAATTGTCTGATGGCCAACTAAAACAGATTCAATCTGGGAGTGTGGAGACCTGGATGGCTGAAAGTCGTACGTTATGCGAGGAAATTTATACAAACACTAAGGTGGGGGATAAATTAAGCTATCGCTATATGTATGAGTATGTTAATGTGGCCCGTTTTCAAATGCAAAAGGGAGGAATTCGTCTTGCTGTGTTGTTAAATGAGATATTTGGCTAGTAGAATATGTTAAATATAGGAATGGGGAGTGCCGTTTAACTTGTTATGCACGCATAACATCGAAAAATTGCTTTTTTTTTACAACTACAACGTTTGCGTAACTTTTGACTAGCGTGTAATGTCTTATGAATGAGTACCTTTGCAGGCTCTTGTGATGGAGCGTATTAGTTAATTTAATAGCAAAAGTACTTGATGAAGCTACGTTTTTTGACTGGAGGCGTGATTGCACTCCACGGTTTAATGAGAATTTTATTTACGGATGAATATTTAGGTTTTATCTACGAAAACTTTTATTCAATACTGCCTTTAGACACGCTATTGACAGTAGGAGCTACTATTATACCTTTTTTCGAATTCTTTATTGGCCTTCTCATCATGTTCATTGCTGAGAAAAAGACCCCAATTTGGATTGGTTTTATTTTGTCCATCAGCTCAAGTATCTTTTTAATTACCGCTGGCGTATATACCTTACTAATGTATCACAGTGTTGTGCTTCTTTTATTGGGTTTGCTGACTTTTCAGCAGGTAAAAACGAAGCAAGGAAAGGTTATTTTATAATTCGAAACGTAAGATTAATTCGCGGTTCTGTAATTTTTTTTGACTTCGGAAGGGCATGCAACCAATGGTGCTGTGTTTCTCCTCGCATCAATAGCAAACTCCCATGCTCTAAAAATAGGTTGCATTTGAGTTCCTTTTGAGTACGGTGCTTCAGTTTAAAATTTCTTTTTGCGCCTAGACTCACGGAAGCGATGATTGGGTTTTTGCCCAATTCTTTTTCGTTATCACTATGCCAACCATTGCTATCAGCACCGTCCCTGTATAAATTTAGGAGTACTGTGGTGAAATTGATATTGGCTATAGTTTCAACCTTGGTCTTAATTTCTTTCAATAGAGGCGTTAGTTGCTTCGGAAACATAGTGATGTTGCTGTAGCTATAGCTCTTGTTCTCTTCACCGTATAAGGCAGTTAATCTGGGTTGTTGATACACCTTACCGAATACTTTGATGTTGTCTTGCTGCCAATCGGTTTCATGCAGCAGTGTTTGAAATACTTCGGAAGCATACGATGCTTCTAAAAAGTTCGGATGGTAGCTAACTTCAGCATCAGGCAAGGGGAGGAGTAGGGGTTGGTTGCTTTCTTCGGAAGAAAATAAAGTTGGGCTAGACATACTGATAGGCCCAATACATTAACGCAAATTGTAAGGGAAGCCGAAGCCATAACACCCACTTTGGTAATTTCATCGCTGCTCTTTCATCGCGAAGCATATGAATATGTACTGGCAAAAACAATAGGAGGAGTCCAATAATACCCCAGGAAGCTGTCGCCTGCGTTTCCAAGTTTAACATCATAAAGCCGAGGACCATTTCTACGATGCCCGTAAGCAAGACCATGGTTTTGTGCTCTGGAATGTAGGGTGGCATGATGCGCTCGTACATTTTAGGCTTTGTAAAATGAGTAACACCCGCTGCTACAAATAGAATTCCGAACAAGTATTGATGCCAAACTAAGTATGTGCTCATAAGAGATCAAAAATAATTGATTTCGTCCAACTTATACAGGTATTCAATTAAAAAACCTCCTTTCATCCGTTAACGGAGTTGAAAGGAGGTTTTTACTATTAAGCTAATTATTGTGTCTATTCCTTGATCAGACGTTTGTTAATTTGTCCGTCAGGTCCTTTAATTACCACAGTATAAGCTGCAGTAGCTAAGGTTGAAATGTCAAGGCCAATATCAGTACCCATATCTCTTAGGTCGTATGTAGCTACTTTTCTACCAGTAATGTCGAAGAAGGTTGCTTCATCAAGAACAATACTTTGAGGGTTGCTAATTCTAACCTCAGTTGTTGCTGGGTTAGGATACATGACAATCGTTGAGATGTCGATAGCATTCTGGTCAATTCCTAAGATGCTTTCCACCGTCAATTCGAAGGTACAAGTTCCTACGTTTCCGTATTCATCTTCTGCACTCATCGTTACGGTGTACACACCATCAGGTAATAAAGTTCCTGGCGCTGGGTCTTGACCGAAGATCGTTAATGGATCGGTACAGTTGTCTGTCGCAGATGCTTCCCCTAATGCGAAGTAATCTGGCACTAGGTAGAACTGATTACCAGCTCCTGGATCCACTGTAATGTCTGCTGGACAAGTTACCACTGGTGCTAATAGATCTACAACCGTTACTACAGCAGTACAGCTAGATAGGTTACCATTGTTGTCTTGGCTAAATACCGTTACCGTTACTGGTGTTCCAATATCATCACAATCGAATTGGAAGATATCAATACCAGTCGTTAAGATTCCACAAGCATCTGTGTTGGTCATCATCACATCTTCTGGAACGATCTGGGCTTCACCGTTCTCGTCTAGTTCAACAGTAATGTCCATACAAACTAAGTCTGGAGGAATATTGTCCTCTACGGTGACTATCGCAGTACAAGAAGTTACGTTTCCGTTGTTGTCTGTTACTGTCAAGGTAACTGTGTTCTCGCCAACATCAGCACATGTGAAGGTATCCACATCTAACTCTAAGCTAGCAATTCCACAAGCATCGCTGGATCCACCGTCAATATCAGCTGGGGTAATGGTCACTGTACCATTTACATCCAACTCTACGGTGATGTTCATACAAACCGCTACTGGGTCCACATTGTCTTCTACAGTTACTACAGCGATACAGGTGCTCACGTTTCCGTTTACATCGGTTACCGTTAAAGTGACATTATTTGGTCCTACATCGCTACAATCGAAATCGGTTTGCGAAGCATCTAGGCTTGCAATTCCACAGTTGTCTGTAGAACCTCCGTCAATATCGGCTGCCGTAATAGAAGCATCTCCGTTGGCATCCAATTGGATAGTGATGTCTTGACAAACTGCTACTGGCAATTCGTTATCCGTCACTGTAATAGTGAAGGTACACACCGCAGTGTTTCCACTTGAATCGGTGGCTGTATACTCGACAGTATTCACTCCCACTGGGAACATACTTCCGCTAGGAAGACCTCCTGTTTGCGCTACGGTCACTGTACAATTGTCAAGTGCCAGTGCATCTGGGAAGGTTACTACCGTGAAGCAATCACCTGGAGTCGTATCCACTGCAATATCTGCTGGACAAGCAATAACTGGATCAATCGCATCTATCACAGTTACTACTGCAATACATGTGCTAACGTTACCGTTGTTGTCTGTTACCGTTAAGGTCACATCGTTTGGTCCAAGATCTGCATCACAAGTGAAGGTGTCGATATCGATTGCTAGGGAAGCAATTCCACAAGCATCGGTTGAACCTCCGTCTAAATCAGCTGCGGTAATAGTTACACTACCAGAAGCATCTAAGAAAGCGTCAATGTTTTGACATACCGCTACTGGAGGCACATTGTCCTCTACAGTTACTACTGCGATACATGTACTAACGTTTCCGTTCACATCTGTCACAGTCAAGGTAACATTGTTTGGTCCTACATCGGCACAAGTAAATACACTTGGAGACACCGCTAAGGATGCAATTCCACAATTGTCGGTACTTCCTCCGTCAACATCACTAGGTACAATTGAAGCATCACCATTCGCATCTAGTTGCACTGTAATGTCCATACATACTGCTACTGGTGGTTCGTTATCCACTACGGTTACATCGAAGCTACAAGTAGATGAATTACCACACTCATCAGTGATGATAAAGGTGTTGGTAGTCGTACCTACTGGGAAGGTAGCACCAGAAGCTAGACCCGCCGTTTGTGCAGTGGTTGTTGTACCACAAGTATCGGTTCCAGATGGAAGCGTATAGGTTACTACAGCTCCACAAACTCCAGGATCGTTATTTACTGTTATATCTGCTGGACATGTTGGTGTTGGTGGTGTAGTATCAACCACAGTGATTATTTGATCACAAGTAGAAGTATTACCACAATCATCAGTCGCAGTCCAAGTTCTAGTGATAGTTTCTGTGTTTCCACATCCAGCTACTGAAACGTCAGAGAAGGTTATGGCTACGCCACCACATCCGTCAGTTCCAGTTGCAAATCCAGTAACTGCTGGACTAGTATCGGTTGTTGGAATTCCTGCATCATCCCAATCTACAGTGACTGAGAATGCATGAATACAACCAGCATCGCCACCAGCATCATCTACTACTTGCAAGGTCCAAGTTCCCAATGCTAATCCACCATCTAAGGCAGATAATGGGTTATCAGGATCAAAGGTTCCGTCAATGGCTGCATTTACTAGATAATCTCCTGGACATCCATCTGATCCACCACCAGTATTAACACCGCCGGTACAGTTGGCAGAAACAGATCCAACTCCAGACTCATCATCCAAGGTTGCGTTTACGTTATCTGAATTACCACTACCACCACAGGTCGGATCTTCAAGTACCAATACGGTACCGCCATCAGGACTCACTAAAGTAAGCTCTAAATCTCCTACCCAACTGTGATCAATCTCGAAAGATACGTTCACATCGGTGACTGTTGCTGTTGCTGGAATTCCAACTACATCGGCAGTAAGTGTTGCCACTAAACCAGTCTGACTAGTTGGCCAGCTTTGAGTTCCACCGGCATAATTGGCAATGGCAGTTCCGTTTGAAGCTCCCGTGGAACCAGTTCCACATTCAAGAGTAACATCTGGAGGACAAACAACCACCGGAGGAGTCGTATCCACCACCGTGATAATTTGAGTACAAGTTGAAGTGTTTCCACATTCATCTGTTGCTGTCCAAGTTCTTGTAATTATTTCAGTATTACCACAACCAGGTACCGAAGTATCGGCTTCAGTAATAGCAACCGTACCACAACCATCAGTTCCTGTTGCCATACCGGTACTAGCAGAAGAAGTATCATCTCCACATTCTACAGTTGCATCTGCTGGGCAGGTAACAACTGGAGGCGTAGTGTCTACTACGGTAATGATTTGGTCGCAAGTCACAGACGTGTTTCCACATTCGTCAGTTCCGGTCCAAGTTCTTGTTATAATACTTGTCAATCCACAAGTAGGTGCAACTGCATCAGTAAAGGTGAAACTTACAGTTCCGCAAGTATCTGTTCCTGTAGGCGACCCTGTATCTGCTGGTGCAGTTGAGTCACCACATTCAACAGTTACATCTGCTGGACAAGTAATTGTTGGAGGTGTAGTATCTACTACAGTGATGATTTGATCACACGTAGAAGTATTACCACACTCATCGGTCGCTGTCCATGTTCTTGTTATAGTTTCTGTGTTACCACATTGAGCTACTGCTACATCAGCAAAGGTTACAACGGTTGTTCCACAACCATCGGTTGCTGTCGCTGTTCCTGTTGCTGCAGGCGAAGTAT
>Ga0316204_10008599_pt1 | contig 14050 bp, 18 predicted proteins | sample 6monrhotite_MG_2_FD_205661 | JGI IMG/M metagenome (GOLD analysis project Ga0316204, IMG submission 205661) | Microbial mat bacterial communities from mineral coupon in-situ incubated in ocean water Damariscotta River, Maine, United States -... | ecosystem: Environmental > Aquatic > Marine >... | reverse complement strand
GGTACCGCTGGGGAGGCCGCCCGAGCGCACCTGCTGTCAGCCTAACGACGCTTGCTGCTGACGGGCCCCAGAAGGCCGTTGCTTTCAACCGAATCCGGCGCGCCCGCAGCAGAAGCTGGCGTTAGGCCTACCCACCGAGGGGATTTGGGTCATCACCTCAGGGTGCTTGTGGCACCCAGTCAGACTCCCGGTCAGCAGGTGCTGTGAATGAGGGCACCCACTCGCCGGCCGTCCGCAACGAGCCTGTTGTACGCCTGCACGGCCTCGCGGCTCTCGAGGTGCAAAACCTCGATGCCACTGTTTCGCAGCGCTGCAAGCACATCCGGCGCCGTCTGCAGCACCAGGCGCTGTCCGCGCGACAGGACCACCACATCGCAGCCTTGGTCGAGAAGCTCCTGCACGTCTGCGAGTTGAATGCCTGGCCGGTGCCGGGTCCCCGTCTCCTTCCAGTCCCACTCACGTGCTCCGCCAGGCCACAGCTTGGCGTCACGGAACTGCTCTCCGGTCTCAAGGGTGAGGCGGCCCCAAGCGATTTCCTCCACGCGCGGACCACCTACGCCATCCAGCAGGTTCGCCACCGCGCCTTGCCCCTGACGGTGGGCGGTCTCGGCAGGAGTCTCGGAGCGGTAGTTCCGCAGCGTCCTGTCCGCCCCGCCTGCCAGCAGCGCCTGGACCGTCTCGAGATGCCCAGCCCAGGCTGCGGAGTGCAGCGGCGCATACCCCTGAGGATCCGTCTGCACGTCGGGACTCGCCCCAGCCGCGAGGAGGATTCGAACCACCTCTGCGTGCCCCTGCATGGCAGCTGTGTGTAGCGGGAAGAAGTTGTTTCGGCGCGCAGCGTGCACATCCGCCCCGCATACGCGAATCAGCCACAGCACCACGTTCGCGGCTCCCCCCCCGCTGGCCCAGTGCAGCGTCGTGAGGTCTTCGGGGCGCTCGGAGCCAAGTAGCTCGACCCCTTCCTCATGAGCCTGAAGCAGCGTTGTGAGGTCGTTCTGCGTGGCAGCTTGGCCGATTTCATCCATCTGTAGCGGCATCTAGCGGCCATAACAGCAGCTCGCCGGTCCACCAGGCCCGAAAGCAGCTTGCGAGAACCAGGAGCCATGGCCAAACGCCATGCCGTTGGTGAATGGTGGGTCGCACGTTGAGGCGAAGCCTCAGCGCGAATTCCGGCTTTCTGGGGGGGCTGCTTATGGGGCAGGGCGGAGGTGAGCGCCTCCGCGTACCGGTAGCCAGTGGTAGTTGAGAACGCCGACGGGCGCAGAGTCGCCTGGAGCGACTCAGCTTGGCGGAGCCTCCCGGGAGCGCCCAGCGGCGTCGAGGCGCAGTAGATGCCGGCCAGAGCAACGATGATTCCAGCGCTGTTGCAGCCGAGGCGAACGCCTCCGCGGGAGGCCTAACGACGGGTTGCTACTGCCGAACCGGCCGCTGCGCGGCCTCGCTCGCGGAGCTCGCGTCGCAGTAGAACCTTGCGTTGAGCGGTGGCCACACCCAACTGCGTTCGTCGGCGACCTGCGGGCTGATCGAGCTGCTGAATGTCAGTCTTTGCTATAGACTGACATTGGAGGCTGCGATGAACTTGTCACTTACCACCGAGCTCGAGACCTGGATCGAATCACGCGTAGCATCAGGATTGTACCGTTCTTCCAGCGAAGTCGTGCGCGAAGCACTGCGCGTTCTTCGCGAGCGAGAGGAGCTGAAGGAGCTTCGGCGCCTGGAACTCCGGACCGCCATCGCGAAGGGTGTCGCCGACTTGGATGGCGACCATGCGGAGCCGTTCGATGCAGGGCTGATTGATGACTTGAAGGCGCTAGGGCGCCGTCGGCGTTCGGAGTAGGCCGTGGCGCTACCGTTGGCCATCTCTGCCTCGGCGAAGGCGGACCTCCTAGAGATCTGGGCCTGGGTGGCCGAAGACAGCCCGGCTGCGGCGGATCGGATGCTGGATCGACTGTACGAGGTGGCGGGCAACCTTGGAGAGCTGCCGAAGATGGGCCGGCCTCGCGAGGAGCTAGGAGAGGGACTTCGGTCCTTTGTGGTGGGTAGCCACGTCGTGTTTTACCGTGCGCGCCCAGATCGACTTGAATTGGTGCGCGTGCTCCACGGCCGTCGAGATGTAGACGCGCAATTCTGATGCGCAAGGCAGCGCCTCTGCTCTGCGGTTGCTCCAGACGGCCGATTGCACTTGGCGGGAATCGGGGCGCAGCGGTCAGATTAGCGCTGGGCCAGCAGGGGCCAACGCAATTGCCCGCAAGACGGCAGAACCGTATTCGCGCCAAGCTCCTTCCCCAGCATGGCCAACCTGCGGTGCTAAATGCTCGCAGACGCGGCTCGCTGACGAACCGCCATCTCCAGTTCCACGCCCGTGGTATCCGTCTGCTTGCAAACCTCGCATACGATTCCTGCAAAGACGGCCGCCGCCAAATCTACGCCTTCGTCGAGCTCGCCCAACCGTCCCACCGCGAAGTAGCGCCCAAGGACTTCGCCGAAATGGTGGGATCCTTCGTAGCGCTGTGGGTCGATGTACCAGAACACCTCTGGCTCTGAAGCCGGTTTGGACATCACGGACAGCGATCCGCAAGCGTCTCCGGGGTAGGAGCGCCGCATTAAGCCACCTGACGCCGCCACGACCAGACTCCCGTGGGACCGAGCTTCCGCCAGGCAGCGCGTGAGGCGAGGGTCCTCGACACGGCATCGGGTAACGACGGGGGTGAGAATCACCGTTGCGCCAGCACGCCATGCGGCGCCGATTCCGTCGATGAGGGCGTCGAGGACCGTCCTGTCACGTCGGTCGAGGCGGATAGCAAGGATGTCTGCACTTGGACTCATCGCCTGGATGGCGAGCGCCAGGTGAAGGTCGGCGACGATGTCGTCGGCGGCGAATTGGAGTTGCTGCTCATCTGGGGCGAAGACGGCCCCCGTTTCGGTGTGGACCACGCAAAGGTGGTGAATGCGGCTCTTCAGCTGCGGGTGATCGGGCACTCCGACGTTGAGGATGGCGGCGGTTGGCATGTTGTGGCCTCTCCTTAGGAAGGACAGATGGCCATCCTGTAGTGCAGCCCGGTTCTCCGGGCAATTGGTGGGCATCGGCCGGGCGCATATGTCCGTGCCTTAGGACGAGCCGCCCGACGATTTGACGGGCCTCGTTGGCCGCAAGACGGCAGGACCGAACTCGCTCCAAGCACCCACCCCAGCGGCGCTGACGTCACCCGCGCGTCCTTGGTGCGCGCATTCGAAACGGTGGGAGCGGCGCTGGGGTGCAGCGGCCACCCCCTGCGCAGTCGGCGTCACGCTGGCCAGAAGGGGCCTACGCCTGAGGCCGCAAGACGGGGGAAGCGCATCTGGGTCAAGTACCTTCCCCAGCATCGTGGCACCGTGCGCGAGAGTTGGTGGTGCGCACATCCGAAACAGTAGACGAAGCACTGTGCAGCCGAATCCAACGCCTCCAGCCCTCGCCCAACGAGAGCTTGCTACTGACGAACGGTCGCCAAGGCTCCCTGCCTGCGGCTCGCAGCAGAAGCCAGCGTTAGGCTGAAGGCCGGTACACGTTCGTCAGGCGAGTCTTCGCCCGGACTCTTCTACCCGAACATGCCCTCCAGCCGCTTGGCTGCCTCCTGAGGCCGCAGCGGGGCCCAACCCGGAATGCGCCTGAACCCCGAACCCAAGTCTTGGTGCGCGATGACCAGAGCCGACTCGTCCTGATGCCGAAGTTCAATGCGCCGGTCGTCACGATGAGCGCAGAGCTTCCCCTCCAGGTAGCACCAGTCGAGCTGAGACGTCATCGCGCGTCGCAGCTTATCCATGAACGCCGCGCATGAGGGAAAGCGCTTGTCTGGACGCGGGTTGCACGCACGACTCACCGTCTTGCGGACGCTACCGGACACCCAAGGAGGGAGGGTACTACCTTGAAGGAGCGCGCCCGCCTGCGCCCGACGCTTGATCGCTCCATTCTCGATTCGTTGCCTCTCGAAGTCATCGGGCGCGTGGTGGAATGCAGAGCACTCCTCCCGATTCATGTAGCTGGCTCCGTCATAGGACAACTCGCCGCCGAGAAGCTGGTAGAGCACCATACCAACTTGGTAGATGTCTCCAGAGAAGCCGTAGCGGCTGCTGTCGAACGACTCAGGTGGGCGGTACAGCACCGCATGTCTCGAAGCAGTCACGTCGTCCGACCCTTCAGGGAGACGCCGCACCGACCCGAAGTCCCCAATTACGGCACCCTCCTCGCCCAGAAAGATGTTGGCGGGCTTCAAGTCACGATGAACGAGCCTCGCTTCATGAAGCGTCGACAGCCCGCCTAGAACGTCGAACGTGAATCCCATCGCCCTCTTGTAGCTATGGTGGCCCTCGCTAATCCAAGCATCGAGATCGCCGCGCTCCATGAACGGGGTCTGAAAGGACGCCCATCCGTCGCCCACGATTTCCGCACCCAGCACCTGGATCACGTGCCGAGAATCAAGCTCGGCGAGATGCTTCGGCTCTGGGACAGTGTCCTCGCCTTCGGACCAGTCGTGGAACTTCAGCGCCACTCTCCGGTCAGTTAGGCGACAGCGGCCAAAGAACAGGTAGCCATTGGCTCCCTTGTCCGAACTCGAGTCGAACTCCACGGATTCTGCTTGGCGGGCGAGGGAGACTCGTATCGCGGACGGCAGGCGGGGATCGGCAATATCAACCATTCATACCGACCAGAGCGCACAACCACGCATCGCGCTGATATGCCAGGACCTCACTCGGAAGCGCCCTGTCCTTAGCTGCCTTCTTTGCCGCCTGGGACGTGATGAACGTCACTTGGCGCGGAGCCGAAGCCATCTGCAGGATGGCTCCCATACGAAAAGACGCGGCTCCACCTGCAAATTTTCCTTTCGTCGCCCGCTTTCTGATGGCCAGAGCGTCGACGTTGTGCTCCGAAAGTAAGGCGCCGACCTGGGTGGCCACCTGCCGCACCTCGTCCGTGTCGAACAGGTCGGCCAACTCGACGTACCGCGGCTCTAGGGGAACCCACATCTCGCCATCATCACCGGCTTCGAGCAGGCCGAAGTTCGCCCTGCCGCCCTTGATGTCCACTCCGAGAATTCTCAAGGCCACCCTCCGGTCCCCTCCCCGGGTATCCGAACCTGCGGCGACGGCAAACAGACCCGGCCCGATATTCGGTTATCCTCAAAGAGTCCGCTTGACGCTGATTTATCGCGGAGAACACCCGGGAGGCCAGATGCCTGGCTATGAGCCGATCGATCAGGAGCAAGCGCGTCTCATGACCGCAGGAGCCACCCACTACCTGTCTCGGGTCGTCCGCCCCCTCGCGCTTCGCCGCCGCGGGGAGAGTACCATCGACTGGGAATGGCCTGATCCCATGGAGGGAGCTCGTAGTCAGGTCTTGGATTCGGGCGACTTCGCGGTCGGGAAGAGATGTCCCTGCATGACCTCTAGCTGTTGGTCGAGGACGGGGACCGCCGCCTTATTGAAGGAATCGCGGAGTTCGCAGCCCCCCAAAGGGTCTGTCATCTTGCGATGGCGTTCCATATAGTCCTCCATCAGATCCCAGATGGCGTTGAAGGCAATCACCAGATCTTCCGGCCAGACTGGCTGGTGGTTGGCGAAGTGCGTGCCCATGGCATTCATGGCAGCCACCGCCTCGCTCTTCTCCTCCTCCATGGCCTTGCTGTTCTCGTACATCACAGGATTCAAGTAGGCGAAAACCCCCCTGAAAGCTTCTGATGTCAGCTCGTGGTGCCTCAACATGGCCTCATACCGCTTCTCATATGCCCGAGAAGTCATCGCTTGGTGGTCGGACAGTTGCTTGGCAAGATCTGTCCTGTGGGTCTCCAGAGCACGGGCGAGCTGGTCCTGAACCGTGGTGTTCAAGACACTCTTCAGAGCATCAGGGACCCATTTGCCCAAGGCCACGATCGCGGCAGCGATGGAGTTGACACCAGACATCGCCAGGGCGAGAATCGCGAGCCAGTCTGTTCCTTCGAGAGGCATGACGTTTCCTTCAGAAGGTGGGAGTACGGAGGAATGTTGGCTACTCGGAGTGGTTCCACTCTTTGTAGACGTTCAGCATCGCCCTGTGGACGCAGTGAGTGTCGGAGAAGTGCTCCTTGTGCGCCTCGTCCTCGACAATCTGACGGATCTCAGTCCTGAACGCCTTCTGGAACCGAACCTTGTCCACCTTATTATCCAAGTATGCCCCACAGGCTTCTTCATAGATGTTCCGGAGGTCCTCATCTATGGCCTGGACGACGTTGGCCGCCGCACTCAGGTAGGAAGCCGGGAGGTCGCCATGGGACCCCGCTTGCATGGCCGCCACGGCGAGCATCACCGCTTCTGAACGCTGCCGGACCTGCTGGATGGCCCTTCGGTATTCGAGGTGGAGACTGGCCTGTGCTGACAGGTTGCCAGCTTCTCCGACATCGTTCGATTTCTCTGACAGATAGTTGGCCCGTGTGTTCGCTTTCACGGCGAACACGATGGAGACGATGGAGACGATCACGGACACGATAGAGACAGCTGCGGACACAATAGCGACTGTGGCTGCGGGCTCCATGTCAGCTTCCTCCGAGGAGTGCCCGGAGCTCGTTCATCATCTGAAGGTACGCTTTGGCGCTAGCGTCCTTTCGAATTCCGATCCGACCAACTTCCGGCCGCTCTAGCCCTTCGAGAATGAGCTGTTTCACCCTATCAATCTCATTACTCGACAGCCCGTGGTGGTTCGACTGCAGAGATCTGAGGGCGTCTTGGGCTTCTTCAAGCGGATGTTGAGAACCCTTGATCTGTTCTACGATTGCTTCTGAGACGCCTTGTAGGTACGCATCGCTTTTCATTTGACCTTCCTCCTCCATCAAAGTGATGACGCACAACCGCTTCCGATCGGACATCGCGAGCATAACTGCGATCGCGGACAGTTCTTGGTCCATCACCCCGAGATGTGCGAAACCCGATGAGCACCGGCAGAGGTGACCGAGGGCGCTAGGATCGCACGATGCCTATGCCAGCGCCGAGCACTCTACCGCCCTGCTGGGTGGGGCACCGGAGAGCCAGGTCGGATGACGGAGGCCGCAAGACGGCAGAATCGAAATCGCGTTGGGCACCTTCCCCAGCCGCGCCGCGGTCTAGCGAGCGAGGTGGTGCGCGCACCCGAAACAATTAGAGTTGCGCTGAGGTGCAGGGCCCGACGTCTGCGAGCCCTCGCCCAACGACGGTTGCTACTGACGAACCGGCCGCTACGCGGCCTCGCTCGCTACCGCTCGCGTCGCAGCAGAACCTGGCGTTAGGCATAGCCCAAGAGGCACTCAGGCAATCACCGTCTCGCGACCGGAGGCGGTTAGGCAACGGACGTCGCCTGGATGCACACATGGCCAAGCCGCGGGACATCGCAGCAGCACTCACGCGGCACCTCCAAGGTGCGTGCTTGGTCGAGAGCACCATCGGCGGCGACATCTCCGCACTGCGCTTCTCCAACCACCTCTTCGTCGTGGCGCAGCGTCTTCGGACGAGCCATTCGGACCAAATCCGTGCTGCACTCTCCCACATCGGCACCACCGTGTACGACGGCATCGAGCCTGACGAGGTCGCGGTAGGCGTAGCCGTTGGTCGGAACGCCGGCCGCGTGGTGGAGGCAGTCCATGTTCACGCGGACGGCACGCTGGTCCTGGAGTTCGAGGGCAGATGGACAATTGAAGCCACCACCGACACCGACATCGTCGATTGGCAGTGGTCTTGCGGCCCATCATCGGCCAGTCCATATGTCACCCAAACGGTGGCGCACTTCCTCCGCGAACTGCAAGCAGGTCCGTTGCTTGAGCAGCATCCCGCTTCACAAGCGACCTTGGAGGAGGCCACCCCGTACTACATCGATGAGAGCAACCTCTCCGAGGCAAGCCAGGCCGTCGGAGACATCCTGTTTCTCTACCAAGATGCGGTCGAGTCATACGGAGGCTTCGGGCACAACCTGGAAACCGGAAGCTTCAACGCCTTCGACTACGCACGCGCAGTGCTCGCACCGAAGCCCGGCTACTCCCTGGGATTGGATGTCTCGCTGCTGCACGAAGGCGCAGCCGTAGCGCTCCTCTGCGAACTCTCAGACCACATCGATGACACCGAGTCGGCGCCTGGCCAGTTCGGCCGAACCCTTGAGATTCGGCGGAGTCTAGAGCGTGGCCTACTGGACAGCACTCCGCTCGCCAAGGCCGTCGCCGAGCATGCCTTCGCAGGTCACTTCGATGAGTTCCAGTCGGGTCTGACACGGGTCTACCAAGAGTACGTCCTCGGGCACTTCCGGAGACTGGTCCAAGACGAACGCCACTGACCAACCGTACGGTGGCCAACACGGCCTCATGATGAGGCGTAGCCTCAGCGCGATTTCTGCTTTCTGGGCCACTCGGGGGCGATTCCCCCAGCGTGCCGCCTCCAGACAGAGGCAGTTGAGGCACCAGAGGGCGCAGAGACGCCCGAATCGCCTGCGGGGAGGGCAGCCTCCCAAGCACGCCTCTGGCGGTTCGCGACGCCTTCGGAGCACAAGGAAGAAGTGCTCATTCGAGCGCTGTTGGTGCAGGATTGGAGTCCTCTGCGGCATGCCTAACGTGAGATTGCTACTGCCGAACCGGCCCTTCGGGCCTCGCTCGCGGAGCTCGCGTCGCAGTAGAATCCTGCGTTAGGCTTACCTCCTTGCCGTTCCCGTTTGGAGGGCTCAGTCTCGCAAGCAATTCCGATCCCAAGCCGAGGTTCACTGTCCGCGGCGAAGGCCGCACTGTCGGGTGCCCTCGGCAGGCGCCTGGAGTCAGTCCATGTCCACCACTTGGCGTCATACGCCGAGTGCTTCGACGACGATTCCAACGTCCTTGGTGAGGTGTTGGATGGAGTCGGGCTCGGCTTCGACGGTGGGATCGAACTCGGCTTCCATTGGACCAAACGTCCTGCTGAATCAGCAGCGCTCGATCGTGACCTCGCCTTCGCTTTGGCGTGTTTGGAGTCTGCGTCGCCTGATGCCATTTGGAGTGCAGGAGCAGCGGTATCGCAAGACGCTTCCGGGGCGCCCGACGTGCGCCCCTTCGTGGGCACCTACCTCACCCAGGTGCGCATCTTCGGGTGGGCCGGGACCCCCCAAGCAGTCGTCCTCAAACTAGATGGGCGCGAGCTGGGAGTTGCCCTGGGAAGCAACTGCGGGACTCTTGGCGACTGCGATGACGTCCAGCTTCTGGCAGCCCACGAGGTCCTCCGGGTCGAGCAGCCAGGCGAGTGGCTCGAACTCGCCAGACTTGAATGCCACCAAGACGCCCCCCCGGGCAGCCGCTCATTGTCCAGTTAGTTAGCATCACAAACGCTCGATGATGAGACCAACGCTCACCGAAGACAGATGCTGTGTAGATTCCAGGCGGCTTCCGCACCTGCCCCTCGCCTAGGCTGCCTTCGCGGCTTCGCCGTCAGCTGCTGGGCCATCGCGTGACCCGGGCGAAGGAGCAGCTGGAGAACGTTGATGCGCGCAAAGACGCCTGAAACGTCCGAGGAAGGCGCAGCCTCCTAAGTAGCTCCAAGCCAGTATGAAGCGTCCGAGGTGCTCTCGACCGAGGCGATGGCTCGAGCGCTGTGGAGCCGACGCGAACCCCCTCGCAGGAAGCCTAACGATGGTTGCTGCTGACGGGCACCAGAAGGCCCTCGCTTCGCCACGAACTCGGTGCGCCCGCAGCAGAACCCAGCGTTAGGCATATGCACGGTAATTCTCCAGGCCCGGACCTCCCTTTGGCGCAGGAGCAGCCCCCTCCGTCAGGCGCCGGAGCGGCCCAATGCGGCCGCCCACCGGCGACCGGGTCCCCACGCGTAGCTCCCAGATGCAACACGCAGCCGGCCCTGAGGAACCAGGCAGCCGCTCCGGCTACTCCTCCCAGTACGCTCGCTCAACAAGCTCAACCAGGCCTACGCTGACCGTCGCCCCATTGGGTCTGGGCTTGTGGCGCCGATTCACCTCAGTGAGCTCGAGGTTCCGCAGCTCGCCGACTACACCGTCAGTCGTATGCTCCAAGAACATCGTTCCTGCTGTGCCAAGCCACCGTCGCTCAATGGACTGACTGCATGAGGAGATGATGACGTCCGTGCAGCCGGGAGTCGACAGGCACGTGCCCTCAACAAGCAGGACGAGACCGTCGTCCTCGCCAATCGGCACTTCAACGGACGCGCCAACCTCAGGCGGTGGGTCACCCCAGGAACTGACTCCAGCATCAATCCCAATGCGGACCGTTCGGTCGTCATCGAAATTGGAGTGGTGGTAGCCAGTGCGACAGGCGTAGCCCTCCGTCGCCAACTCAAGCACCTCAGAGATTCGTCCGAGGGCCTCGGACTCGGTCAGTGCAGGCACTCCGGTGTCACGAAGGTCATCAGGGCTGGAGGCGCAGCCCCAAAGGAGAGCGAGCATTGGCGCCCAGGAAACCGACTGGAGGTTGGCTAGTCTCATCATACCGTCAGCGTATCAGGCACGGTGTGGCATCCGCCAACGTCGTTGTGCCGTCCGATGTTCAGCGCCCAAGGACAAGGGGCGGCTCCTCCGTTGAGGCGGTGCCTCTGCGCGATCCTGTAGGCGCCGGTCGTCAGCAGGTAGCCCGCGGCGTCGTGGTCGCCGATGAGGCCCGCGACCGGGTCGGCGGAGGCGCAGCAGAGCCGACGCGCCGAAGCAGGCGGAGCCTTCCCGGTCGAGGCGAAGCCTCAGCGCGAATTTTTCGGCTTTTGCCCTGGAGCTTATCGGAAGGTCAACGCCGCGGAAGCCTGCCAGCGCGTCAACGTTGGGGCCGCCCGGGCCGAAGGAGCCAGCGAAACACTGGGCCGGAGGGAGGCCATCGCCGGCTGATGCCGCCTGCGGGCGCAGAGTCGCCTGAAGCGCCCGCGGCACGCGCAGCCTCCCGAGGGCGCCGCCGCAGCTGCCGCCGCCGAGGGGCAGGCGAACGAAGCGTGGCTGCGAGCACTGTTGCAGCCGGGGCGAACGCCTCCGCGCAATGCCTAACGACGGGTTGCTACTGCCGAACCGGCCGCTCCGCGGCCTCGCTCGCAGAGCTCGCGTCGCAGTAGAACCTTGCGTTAGGCGGCCCGATTGGTCGGGGGCGTTCCTGGCCATGCTGCCCACCGTTCGGAGCACTCCTTCAACCCTGCCTATGAGCGAGCGTGGTCCTTCTCGCGCTCGATCCACCAATGGCTGGGCGGAGCGACTTCAGCGTCATGCTCCTCAAACCATCCGCGTACAAGCTCGTAGAAGCTGTCGTACTCAGCCTTGCAGCGCTGCCACCCGTCAGTCTGGCGTGGGTCCGGCTTGCGCTTCGGGTCCCGTACGTGCTCGGTCCACATCTGCTCTGCTCTCTTCCGGGGCTCTTCCGCCGGCCGCAGGAACATGGACATCCGGGCGAACGGGGGAACGCCAGCGCTCTTGGCGAACCGAATCAACATCTCGATCTCCGGCGATTGTTGTCGGTCCTTGTTCAGCTCCAGGATGCGCTGCCCAGCAGCAATGTAAGCGGACATCGTCGCGAGCCCATTCGCGGCTTCCTGGGCCTGGGCAAGCCGATCTTGGGCGACCACAGCTGCTTCCTCATGGCGCAGACGCCGCTGGTCCACTTCGTTCGCGTCCTCCTGCGCCTTGGCCAGACGGTTCTGGGCCTGAACCGCTGCTATCTCGTGGGTGAGCCGCGTCTGATCGAGCTCGTTTGCCTCCTCCTGCGCTTCGGCAAGGCGATTCTGTGCCGTGACCGCGCCTTCCTGGGCCTGCGTCTGTTCGAACATCTCGTCTCGCGTCGCTGTTAGCTCTTGCTGCTGGAAGAAGAGTGCGACCGAGGCTTGAACCAGCGCGAACCCGCTGAACAACGCAGCGCCGGGAGCCATCGCATCGCCAAACTCGGCCCAGGTTTTCACCTCGGGGCCAACCACGTAGGCGTAGACGCACACAAGAGCCACAATCACAGCGTCCAAGGCAAGCGTGCCCCAGAACCACACCACGGCGTAGCGCTCCCACCAGGCCTGGATGCGCTTTCGCCCTTCCTCCGGGTCTGTCCCAACAGAACTTGCGTCGTCGCCCACTTGTTTCCCCCTTGGCCCGGAAGCACTTCCAGGATGCGACCAGCGCGGTACCGGCCAGGCCCATAGTTGTCCCCAATCTCGTTCCGTCAACCGAGCGGGTGTTGGCCGGGCCCCCGAGTCCACATTCCTGCTGTCCGAAGTGAGCGCCACCTGCGTCTCACTCCAGAGGAGTCCAACAATGCTGATGTGGATGCTCCTGGCTCTCAGCCAGGCCCAAGCTGAAAAGTGCTATCCGAAGAACATCGACCGCCCCATGTACAGCGGCGGCAGGCTTGAGCTGAAGTACATCTCGCGGGAACAAGCCGTGCGAGACGAACAAGAGAAGGCCAAGCGTGAGCTTCGGGAGCCGGTACCGCCCGAGGCTATGCCGCCCGGTGGCTTCCTCTTGGTCACCATCGAGGGCCAAACGCTGAAGCACGCGAAGCCGTCCAACTACGTTTGGGCGGTGTTCGATGCCGAAGGTGACATCATTGCCCGCGAGGATGGTCAAGACCGAGGCATTCCCCGACCTGCGCCAGGCGCCTCCACCTTCTGGCTGGATGTGATGAGCGGCAGCGTTCCCGCGTCGATCGAGACCTGGCCGGTAGAGATTCACGTCATCGACAAGCTTCGGCAGGCCAAATGCGTGTGGTCAGTGGCCCAAGACTCAAGCACAACCATCGTGAAGTGGTGGAAGAAGCCAAAGAAGAAGAAGAAGTAGAATTGCTCGCGATGTCGGCGCTCCCACCGCACCGTCTGGGCGATTGTTGTTGGCCCATCTGGCCGCAAGACGGCCGGCCGGCATCAGCCCTTTCACCCTCCCCGGCCCGTCCCCGCCATTCGAGTCCCCATTGGTGCGCCAGATCGAAGCGCTGACTGGAGGCTGGGCAGCTGATTCGAGCACATTCGCCGTCCGCCTAACGTCGGTTGCTACTGACGAACCGGCCGCTGCGCGGCCTCGCTCGCGGAGCTCGCGTCGCAGTAGAACCTTGCGTTAGGCAGAACAGATGGTCCTTTTCGCTGCAGGCACCTGCGGGCGAAGGTTCCTACTGGGTCATCTCCACGGGCTCCTCGGTGAATTCGATACCCAAGCACTCGATCACAATCGCGCGCCCGGACGCGAAAAGCAGTTCATGAACGAGTCCGCCCGCCTGCCGCAACCTGACCTCATGTGCCAACAGGTCCTCCCTGGCCTCAGGCACCTCCACCTTGCTAGCGCTCACGCCTTGGTAGCGAATGACGAAGTACCGGTCGTGGTAGGCGCCCAGAAGGCGCAGGTGGACCGCAGTTGCCTCGTCATCGCCTCTTGGATGCACGACGCGGAGGTCGAGTAGCCAAGCGTCATGGAGCGTTCTCTTCCCAACAAGCCCGTTCCGGTCTGCCGTATGCAGGTCCTCTCCACCCATGAGCGCGGACAGGCGCACATGTTGGGCCGTCGCATAGGCCTCGTACCGTTGGAGCTCGAAGGACCCATCCGCTTGGCGTTCGATGTACTCCACTGGGGCCCTCCGATGGCGCGCCCCTCCCCGTAGCCCGCACGAACGCGCCCTGGCAGCGACCGCCGACCACTCGGAGCCGAGTCGTCGGCATCCGCGCTCCCGCTCCACGCCACGAAGTTCGGCATAGGGGAGGCCAGCAATCCGCCCACCGGAGCGCTGGGGAGCAGCTGGCAATCACTCCTGCCCGCAAGACGGCCGAATGGCACTAGGCACTGGTGTCCTCCCCAGATCCCCACGGGGGAATTCTGCCGCAGAGTTGCGCTCCAAGGAAGCGTTTGGGGTACCGCTGGGGAGGCCGCCCGAGCGCACCTGCTGTCAGCCTAACGACGCTTGCTGCTGACGGGCCCCAGAAGGCCGTTGCTTTCAACCGAATCCGGCGCGCCCGCAGCAGAAGCTGGCGTTAGGCATAGCCCAAGAAGTCCTCGGAGCAGACTCAACAGTTTGACATCGGATGGCGGGGCCCAGACCCAACGACGACCCGACATAGGGACCTCCGGAGGCCAACACGCTACCTTGCGACGTCT
>Ga0316204_10008598_pt1 | contig 14055 bp, 13 predicted proteins | sample 6monrhotite_MG_2_FD_205661 | JGI IMG/M metagenome (GOLD analysis project Ga0316204, IMG submission 205661) | Microbial mat bacterial communities from mineral coupon in-situ incubated in ocean water Damariscotta River, Maine, United States -... | ecosystem: Environmental > Aquatic > Marine >... | reverse complement strand
TGATATGTCAAAAAGTTCAATTATTTTTCAAAAAATGTGATTTCATTGAAATTAGTGCGAAGACTTTATTTTTGAGCCTTCTGTAGACCGCTATACATCTGTTATTTTTTTCACCGAGAATTGCTGAGTTGGATGATTCAATCAGAAATGGTTTAAGGGCGTTAGGTTATGAAGAGTAACTGGAAGACGCTTACGCTTGGTGATGTAACTACATGGTCATCAGGAGGAACGCCAAAAAAAAGTGAGCCTTCATTTTGGAATGGAGACATATCTTGGATAAGCGCCTCTTCAATGGATGGACATTTATATACAGATTCAAGGCTAAAAATAACCTTAGACGGTCTGAATAATGGTTCAAGGCTTGCGCCGGAAGGAAGTATTTTATTGCTAGTCAGAGGAAGTATCCTTCATCAGAAAATACAGGTTGATCTAACCACTAAACCGGTTGCATTTAACCAAGATGTAAAGTGCTTAATCGCTAATGAAGCATTAGTTGACCCTTGGTATCTTCTCTTATGGTTCAAAGCAAAAGAACAAGAGCTTTTATCCATAGTTGAAAGTACGGGTATAGGAGCTGGGAAGTTTGATACAAAATTATTACTAAATTATCCGATAGAAATTCCACCAAAAGAAGAGAGGGATAGAATTAGAACTATAGGTAAGGCTCTCTTTGATAAAACAACGTTAAACCAACAAACCAACCAAACCCTAGAGCAAATGGCACAAGCTTTATTTAAAAGTTGGTTTGTTGATTTTGATCCGGTTATCGATAACGCATTAGCGGCTGGTACAAACATTAGTGACTTTCCTGAACCATTACAAAAAAGAGCCGAGCTGCGAAAAACTGTGCAGCAATCAGCAGATGCAAAAAAGCTACCTGAAGGACTGTCACAAGAGACGCGAAAACTATTCCCAAGTGAATTTGAAGAAAGTGAATTGGGGTGGGTGCCTAAGGGGTGGGAGGTTAAATCATTAGCGGATGTTACTACGCAGTTACGACGGGGGATATCACCAAAATATCTAGAGGAAGGTGGGATTCAAGTAATTAATCAAAAGTGCATACGTAATCATGAAGTCAACTATGATTTATGTCGGCGTAACAATCCAGAATTGAGAAAAATTGACGGCAGAGAGCTACAACTAGGCGATTTATTAATAAATTCGACAGGTGTTGGTACTCTTGGAAGAATGGCTCAAGTTCGTTATTTAGATGAACTTACTGTTGTTGATTCTCATGTGACGGTAGTTAGGGCCGATGCTCAAAGATATCCTATCTATACGTTTGGTCAAATGATGTTGTCTTTAGAAAGACAAATCGAAGCTCTCGGAGAAGGAAGCACCGGTCAAACTGAACTTAGTCGAAAAACTGTTTCTAAATTGCCTGTAATTCTACCTTCTAATAAATCTATGAAATTTATGGAAGAAAATTTAGTTGATATTTCAAAGAAAACAATATCAAATATTAAGCAAACTAAGGAAGTAACAAAGCTAAGAGATACTATTCTTCCAAAGCTTATTTCAGGTGATATATCGTTAGATTATTGACTGTCAAACCCAAATAAAGGATTAGGTGACTTATGGCACAAGAGTTAGGAAAAATTACACTTTACCTTTCGAAAAGTGGACAAACATTTGAAAGTGTGATCGAACAAGATAAAATTCCGAATGAGAGTTCTAGTTTTCAAGTTCGGATCTTCAACACGAATGATTGTGATTGCAAATTTTTCTGCCAGCAAGTGACCACAAATCATAGTGACAATCCTACATGGTTGGATTTTGTTAATGAAAAGGTTGCTGAAGAAGAAAGTTTGAATTTTTCCACTAAAACAGAAAGGCCTAGCGGACTTCTTCTAATAAATGTTAATAACAGGTTACTAGTTGCTTCTTTTGGTGTACGAGGTGCTTCCTGGATTAAAAAATCTTCATTGGAATTTGATTTTGGAATTAAGGTTGCTATGAACCTTTGTGGTAATGAGGAGGTCCGTGAAGCTAAAAGTAGCGTTCATACTTATAATACACAGATGATTGATCGACAACTTAGTCAGCCTTCAAATTCTTTTGAATTCGGAATGGGTGAAACTGAGTTTCTGCAATATATTTCTGCACATTTATTAAGTGATAAGAAGGTAACTTTGCAAGGTAAAGACAGCTTAACTATTAAAGTAATCGGCGATGACAAGCTTTCATGGGAACGGTTAATACAGTTTTGTTCCGATTTTGTTGATGTGTATGACTCGGAGGATTATAAGGAGCTATTTCCCAATTATCCGAACTTGGAGCCCGTTAATGACGAAAAGCTGGTGGAACTTGAAGAAGAGCTAATAAAACTTCTTAAAGAGGAAGACTTTTCTAAGATCCACTTAGCTATACCTGAGTTTATTGCAGACGATGAATTTAGTTTTTCATACTCAAATTACAGCAAAAGAAAAAATATTGTCGTTTCTCATATACAAGTTGAAGATCTTAAAGATAAGTCCGTTTTTAACGGACTAGATGATGTTGATATTTCCAAACTAAATGCTAAATATATTTACGCTTACTCTCACGATGAAGAAAAAATACTCTCTTACAGGAAATGGAGTATTTATGATTGTCTGATCTCGGAAATTGAAATAGATGGTTCATGTTATGTTTTGTCGGGTGGTCAGTGGAGAAAAGTTGATGATGATTTTTATACGTCAGTGAATGATTTTATTGACAATACTCTAATTGAACATGATGTGTCTGATGACATTAAAGATATAGATATATTCTGTAATGTTAGAAATCAAAATAGAGAAGAAAAGTTTAACCAGTACTACTGTAGAAATGTATCGAAAGCATTTCTATTTGATCAAGCTAAGTTAAAAATAGGTTATGGCCGTTCTGACAATGAATTTTGTGATATTTTTGAGTTAGATGAAGAAAGTAAAGGTCATATTATACATGTAAAACGTGAATCTGGTTCTAGTGCGCTTAATCATTTATTTTCTCAAGCAAGGTTTTATTGTGAATTCTTTCTTTCTGATTCTGTCTTTTTGTCTGAAATAAGGAGTCAGATAGAAAATAGCCAGCATGAGAATAAGGTGGACCTTCTTAGCCATATAAATCCAGTATCTGCTGATGTAAATGGTTCGGACTATACTGTTAAGTTATGGGTTTTATACGATAACAGGAAGGAAAAGCCTTTGAAGTCTGGGTTTCCTTTAATGGCTAAGTACGAGCTCAAGCTTGCATATGAGAAGCTTAGAAATACCATGAAATATAGTGAGGTCTCCATAAGTATGATTCCTGTGAGTCAGACTAGAGCTCAGGTTGTGGTTCAGAATGATGGTTAAATAAGTTTAATGAATATTAATATGGAAATAAAATGAAGTTTACAGAAAAGAAGCTTGAAGCCGCAATTATCGAACCGCTCGGTGAGCAAGGCTTCTCCTATATTTCTGGTAAATCAATTTCACGTAAACCTTCAGACCTATTAATCAAAGAAGACCTACGCGCCTACTTGGCAAAACAATACAAAACCGCCAACATTACAAGCGGCGAGATTGATTCAATCATCCATCAACTGGAAACATTGCCAGCTAGTGACTTATACGAAAGCAATAAAACCTTTTTCAAATGGTTAAGTGAAAATATTTTGCAAAACTAGGTAATGAGTACGGCATCATGAAAACACCTATGACAGATACTAAACAAATTAAGATTTATCAATCTGAAGATGGTCAAATACAGGTGAACGTACATCTTGTAGAAGAAACTGTATGGCTTAACCGTTTACAAATAGCCGAGTTATTTGGACGTGATGTTAAAACTGTTGGTAAACATTTGGGAAATATATTTAAGGAGCAAGAATTGGATAAATTTGCAGTTATCGCAAAATTTGCGACAACTGCTAAAGATGGAAAAACATATCAAACAGAGAGAAGCAGAAATAGACCGCCAACAGATAAAAGTGGTATCTATAATGAGCTTTCAACACAAAATCACTAAAGAGTAAGTACTAATGAGCCAATACATACCGCCATGCACATTAACTCCACAGTTGCTTAATTTAGTTGCTGAAGCGAGTGAGACTGTTGGTCGATTATCAGTACGGGCTGATTCTGACTCTTTGCTAATGCTGCATCGAGCCAATAGAATCAAAACAATTACTGGTTCATTGGCCATTGAAGGCAATAGGCTTAATGAAAAGCAAGTCACTGCCATACTGGATGGTAAGCGCATTATCGCACCTGAAAGAGAGCTTTTAGAAGTGAAAAATGCGATACAAGCTTATGAGTCCATGGAAAAAGAAAAGCCAGAGTAAGGAGAGTAAGATGACACTAGATATCCGAGGGAGTAAAAAAACAACAAGGATTAGTGATAATCAGTTTGTTGTATTCGAAGAGTTATTATCAAACGCTATCGATTCTTACTTGATCAGAAAGGACTCGACTCAAGATACGTCACCTCTTGATGTTAAGTTCGATATTAATTTGTATACAAATGACCTAGTTTCACAAGAAAAAATTGGGTTGAAAGTAACTTGCACCGATAATGGTGCCGGTATGGCTGATTCTCAAGTCAAAGCTTTTGTTACTAAAGACTCTACTTTCAAAGATGATCTAAGAATAAAAGGTATTGGGAAGTGCTTTGGTTCGGGGCGTGTTCAATATTTTCATTTTTTTGATCGTCTAAAAATAGAAAGTACTTTCGAAAAAGATAACAAACTGTATATGCGTACTCTTGATGTAGCTTCTAATACTAGAGAAATATCCGAGACTTCTTTTGAAAAAATTGAAATTAATGACGGCATTGTTGAAACTAAAGTGTCACTGACTGGACTATCAGATATAGCGATTAATAAGCATTTTCATGATGCATCTTTGACAACAGAGTTTTCTGCTAAAAACATTAAGCATCATATTTTAATTACCTTTCTACAAAGGTTTATTGCATTAAAGGATATTGTCGGTGATTTTAAAGTACATGTTGTAACAAATATATTTGAGAAAGATAGTGAACTAGAGGTCATTAGCTCATCTGACTTACCTAAAAAACTTCCCGTTAAAGATATTCCAATTATTTGTTCTCATGGTCAAGACGATCAACCATCGGCACATAATTTAAAGATTAGTACTTATGAGTTCTTGGAAGAAGAATATCCAGGATTTGTGCATGACGTTGCCCTTTGTGCTAATTCGTCGATAGTTAAGTCTCTCACTAAAAAGTTTTTAAAAGTTCGTAAAGACCAAAGTAGAGCTATAAAAGGTAATTTCTATTTAGTATTGATTGAGAGTGATTACTTAGAAAGTAATGTTAATGTGCGCAGAGACAGTTTTGAAATTCGCTCCAATTGTTTAAATAAAGACCTAACTTCTTCGGATCCTTCAATGGAAGATATTTTGGATTCCATCGAAGATTATGTTCTAGGTCTGCTAACACCGACGGACTTTGACCGTGAAGCCTTAGTTAAAGAAACAGGCGATAAATTTGGGATTTCGCCCAAGATGCTAGTAGATACTCGGGTTAAGGTTAAGTACGGTGATAGGTCTGACATGATTGCCAAACGTGTGCTGAAAAAGTACCAAGAAGAAATAGTTGATGATACTTCAAGTATTTTCGATATGAAAGAAAAGCTATTAGATCTAGATCCTAGCCAACCTGATTTTCGTGAAAGTGTAAATGCCATTTCTTGGCAATACACAACTACCATAAAGAAAATGGACATGGCTAACCTTTCTCAATTAGTTGTTCGAAGATCTGCAATGCTAGAGATTCTCAGTTGTGCTATTAAAGGTTTGTTGTCTGCACAGGTAAATAATAGTGGTCGAAATGAAAATGAAAGAATAATTCATAATATTTTTTTTCCTACTGGCAAAGATAGTAACGACAAAATAGATCACGATATCTGGATTTTGAATGAAGAATACCACTACTTTGAACACATCGCGTCCGATAAATCGTTATCATCTATCCCATGGAATAACAAAGAACACCTTTTCGAAGAAGATATTGATAGTGCGATGGAGAAGCTTTTTAATAAAAATAATGAAGAAAATGGGTTAAAACGACCCGACATTGCAATATTTAATCAGGAAGGCGCAGCTATCATAATTGAATTTAAGGCTCCTGGGGTTGAGCTTCAAGAATACACTAATGATCTTTTTCAATATGCGCGTTTGTTAGCTGCGAAGTCAAAAGGAAGAATTAACAAATTCTATGGTTATCTAATTGGGGATTCCATAGATGAAAATCGACTTGCACCTTCTTATACAAAGTTTGCTAACGGAAATGGATATTTTGATACTGCACGAATTAAAGATTTTGGTACGGGTCAACAATATGGCGAATTATATTCTGAAGTCCTTTTCTATCAAGATTTTATTGACCGAGCCGAGCAAAGATTAAAAGTTTATAAAAATAAATTGGGTATCAGATAAGGGAAGATTCATGAAATTTACCGAGAGACAATTAGAATCCGCAATTATCGAGTTACTCGATGAGCAAGGCTTCTCATATATTTCTGGTGAGGCAATTTCACGAAAACCTTCAGACGTATTAATCAAAAAAGACCTACGCGCCTACTTAGCAAAACAATACAAAGCCGCCAATATTACAAGCGGCGAGATTGATTCAATCATCCATCAGTTGGAAACACTACCCGCCAGTGATTTATACGAAAGCAATAAAACCTTTTGTAAATGGTTAAGTGATGATGTTTTGCAAAAACAGGAGCAAAAACAGGAGCAAAAACAGAATAGTCAGTCATCACCGAAGTTTTTTATCGGGGATCTTGTGTGGGTTAGAAGATTCCTGCTAAGAAAATACGGGAATGATAGAGGACAGCAAACCAAACCAACGCTAAACAAACAACCATCAATGAGTCATTACCACTATGCCTGATTATGATCCAACTCAAACCGAATTAGTTGCGTGGTTTAAACAACAAACGTCTGAGCAATTAACTGATTTTTTAATGACTTATATTAATGATAATTCTAACGAAAAAGCCCGCTGGGATTTAGCCATGCAAAATGATAAAGGCGGTTTAAATAAATCAAGAATCAGTAAAATGCTGACCAAGGCATTACCTGCAAAAAGCGTGTGGGAATGGAATAAAGTGGCTGGGTATTTCTCACATGCTGATGACATGTTTGAAACTATTTTTCCTGCTATAAAAAAATGCTCGGTTGTTGAGCAATGGCAACTCATTTTAAAAGCGATACAACGGCTTAATAAAGTGTTAGACGAAATTGACGATTCTGGCGGTTTCCGTTTTGATATTGAAGGTCAACTTAAGCAAGAGTTAACAGAACTTTTTAATCAACAACCTTGGTCAAATGAAGAAAAGGCAGAATGGATATTTGAACATTTTGAAGAATATAAATATGATATTTTTCCCTCAGTACCAGAAGATTTTTCTTTAACCGGTGAGGTAAAAAAACTCTTTTTGTTATTGTGTGAAGCAAAGATAAAGAATCAAATAAAGTCTGGCGTTAATTTAAGTAATTGGGATGAAAAATGGGCGCTTAAGCGTTTAATCGATCCACTCATTGACCAAGCGGAAGCGCTTAAAGATTGGCAGGAACAATGTCGGTTAATGGCTATGACTGTGTTTGAAGTTAAAGATTATTTAGAAATTGCACAAGTTTGTTTAGATAATGACTCAGCATTAGATGGTGAATACTGGTTGCAAAAAGCCTATAAAATAATATCAGAGGAAGCCGTTAATGATATTCATGATAAAAGACTTTGCCAAACGTTTGAAGTGAAGTTAAGACTGGCTTTAAATGAAACTAAAAGAGCATGGCAGTTGGCATGGCAATTGTTTTCTCAAAATCCGAGTTTTAATGCTTTTAAACAGTTAGAAAAGCTAGAACAGCAAACAGGAGTAATTGATAAGGATTTTGTTGAAAAATCAGAACAAGTGCTTGACGGTTGTTACGCTGAAACCGTATATGGTATAGCGAATAATGCCGATGCTCTGTTAGATTTTTATTTGGATCAGCAAGAGTTAGAAAAAGCACTTGAATGGACTCAGTCACATAAAGCCGCTTCAAATACCTTGCAACAATTAGCCGATTTAATTATTGAAAAACATCCACAAGATGCTGTGGATTTGTATTATCGTGTTGTGGATGTAGTGATTAATCAAAAGAAAAATTCAGCTTATCAACAAGCAACTGAATTACTGGTTAAATTAGAAAAAATGATGAAAGATAGTGGTGCTGATGATGAAATGTTAATGGTGATGATAAGCAAAATAATCCAACAGCACAAAGCCAAGCGCAATATGATGAAGCTATTAAAAGAGCACTTTATAACGTGTTTTTGAAGTGCTTTATGACGAAAGTCTATATTGTAGGAATTGTCGTAGGACAAAATTTGTTAATTTTATTTGGTGATTCAAAATCGAGAGACGTTGTATCTCGAATAGAATTGAATGAGTCTTAAGAGAAAAATAGGATTAAAAATGACTAAATATTCACCGCCATTTACATTAACCAGTAAAATGCTCGATTTAACGACTAGCTTCAGTGAAAGCTTGGGTATATGGACTGGAAGCGGTGGTGCGCAATTAACCCCAATGCTCCGTCGCGGAAATCGGATTAAAACCATTCAAGCCTCCCTTGAAATTGAACAAAACACTTTAACCGTTGAACAAGTCACTGCCGTGATTGAAGGAAAAATGGTGCTTGGTGCGCCTAGGGAAATACAAGAAGTCAAAAATGCTTTTGCGGTATATGAACAAATGAACCGTTTAAAATCGACTAATGAAAAAGATTTGTTGAAAGCGCACAAACTCTTAATGGCTGCACTAGTGGATGATGCCGGATATTATAGAAAAGGAAGTGTGGGTGTATTCCAACAAGAAAAACTGATCCATATGGCACCGCCTGCTAACCAATTACCACGTTTAATGAGGGAGTTGTTCGCCTGGTTAAGCAAAACAGATCTTCACCCACTATTAGTCAGTTTCCTGTTTCATTATGAATTTGAATATATTCACCCATTTTCTGATGGTAACGGGCGAATGGGAAGGCTTTGGCAAACATTAATTTTATCAAAATGGCGAACTGAATTGGCCTGGCTTCCGGTAGAAACAATTGTTAGAGATCGACAGCAAGAATATTATGCGGCGTTGACCAACGCTGATAAACAGGCTGAAGCGACCCTGTTTGTTGAATTTATGCTGGAAGCCTTGCTTGATGCACTGAAACAGGCGCTAAAAAATAATGAAGGGGTAAATGACGGTGCAAGTGAGGGGGTAAATGTTAAGTTAGATGATTTTGATCGAAGGATACTGGCTCTTTGTCAGGAACAACCTTACATAACCCAGGATGAGTTAACCACTCAAATAGGTAAATCCTTAAGTACTATTCAGCGCCGAATTCGTAAGTTAAAACAACATCACTTACGACGGAAAGGTTCCGATAAAACCGGCTGTTGGGAGGTTGTTGGTCAATGAAATTTAGCGAAGCACAATTAGAAGCCGCAATTATCGAACTACTCGGAGAGCAAGGCTTCACCTATATTTCTGGTGAGGCTATTTCACGGAACCCTTCAGACGTATTAATCAAAGAAGATTTACGAGTTTACTTAGCAAAACAGTACAAAACCGCCAATATTACAAGCGGCGAGATTGATTCAATTATCAATCAACTAGAAACACTCCCAGCCAGTGATTTATACCAAAGTAATAAAACCTTTTGTAAATGGTTAAGTGATGGGTTTTTATTGAAGCGAGAGCCGTCAGCCAATAAAAATTCATCAGCCAATAAAAATCCATCAGCAGAAAATAATCACTAGACACAAAAAGATTTGTATATTCAACTAATCGATTACTCTAATGTGCCTGTAGATTTTATTCAGACTATTGATAAGAAAAAACAAGTAGAAGAAATATCAGCTAAATATTTGCCTGAAACAAAACAACTTCATAAAACCAAACTCAATTCAGAAACTGACAATAATATCTACAAAATAGTTAATCAGTTAGAAATTGATAGCCCTAACAGTGAAAATCAAAAACGTATTCCTGACGGGATTTTGTACATCAATGGATTACCGCTTGTGGTATTCGAATTTAAAAGTGCCATCCGTGAAGACGAAGCCACCATCCATGATGCTTATAAACAAATTACTATTCGCTATCGCCGCGACATTCCCCAACTATTTGTATTCAATGCTTTATGTATAATCAGTGATGGCGTGAATAATAAAATGGGTTCTTTATTTGCCCCTTATGATTTCTATTACGCTTGGCGAAAAATTATAGGCAATGAATCGGTAGAAAAAGATGGCATTAATTCATTACACACTATGTTGCAGGGCTTGTTTGATAAAGCAAGATTAAGAGATGTTATTCGACACTTTATTTTCTTCCCTGATAAATCAAATGACGAAGTAAAAATAGTTTGTCGATACCCACAGTATTACGCTTCAAAAAAAACTCTATAGCAGTATTAAAAAGGCCATAAAGACTGATTGTGAAAAAACTAGTGGTGACGGGAAAGGCGGTACTTATTTTGGTGCGACTGGTTGTGGCAAAAGTTTTACTATGCAATTTCTGGTTCGTCTGTTAATGAAAAGTGTTTACTTTGAAAGTCCAACAATCGTATTAATAACCGATCGCACCGATCTGGATGATCAACTAAGCCAACAATTTACTAATGCCAAAGATCATATTGGTGATGCAACAATTGTTAGTGTCGAAAGCCGGCAAAAACTAAGAGAGTTATTAAAAGGTCGCAATAGTGGCGGTGTATTCTTAACCACCATTCATAAATTTACGGAAGATACTCAAGTATTAACAGAGAGAAATAACGTCATCTGTATTTCTGATGAGGCACATCGTAGTCAGGTTAATCTCGATCAAAAGATAACCATCACAGAGAAAGGCGTAAAAAGAACTTTTGGCTTCGCTAAATATCTACATGAGTCATTGCCTAATGCAACCTATGTTGGTTTCACTGGCACGCCTATAGACGCAACACTGGATGTTTTTGGATCGGTTGTTGATGCCTACAGCATGACAGAATCAGTGAATGATGAAATTACCGTGCGGATTGTTTACGAAGGGCGTGCTGCCAAGGTCATACTCAATAATTCAAAGTTAGAAGAAATTGAAGCTTATTATAAACAATGTGCTGAAGCGGGTAGTAATGAACATCAGATAGAAGAAAGTAAAAAAGCCACTACCAAAATGAATTCAATTTTGGGTGATCCTGATCGGATTCAAGTGCTAGCAAAAGACTTTGTTGAACATTATGAAAAACGCGTTAGTGAAGCCTCTACCATAAAAGGTAAAGCCATGTTTGTCAGTAGCTCTCGCGACATCGTTTACAAAGTGTATCAGGAACTCCAAGAGTTACGCCCAGAGTGGTTTGAACGACTTGAGTGTGAGGAAGGTACTGAACTTAGTGAACAAGAGCGGAAAAGAGCCCTCAGCTCCGATAAAAATGCAGTCAAATCAATGGAAAGAGTCAAAATGGTAATGACTCGTGGTAAGGATGATCCTGAAACACTCTACAATTTGTTGGGTAATAAAGACTACAGAAAAGAACTTGATCGACAGTTTAAAAACGATAAATCTAATTTCAAAATAGCCATAGTGGTCGATATGTGGCTAACTGGCTTTGATGTGCCATTTTTAGATTCTATTTATATTGATAAACCCATCCAAAAACACAACCTAATTCAAACTATTTCTAGAGTAAATCGAAAGTTCGCTGGTAAGAATAAAGGACTAGTCGTTGATTACATCGGCATAAAAACAGCTATGAACAAAGCGTTAGCTCAATTCTCCAAATCCGACGAAAGTAACTTTGAAGATATTGCTCAGTCAGTGGTTGTTGTAAAAGACCATTTAGATTTATTAAGTCGATTATTTCATACCTTCGACTCCGCCCCCTATTTTACCAATGAGCCAGTAGCCCAACTCAACTGCTTAAATAATGCAGCAGAATTTGTATTGCAAGTTGGCAAGCTAGAAAAGTGCTTTATGGCTTTAGTAAAACGGCTAAAAGCAGCTTACGATATTTGCTGTGGTAGTGAGAAAATATCGAGCGAAGAACGTGACAGAATACATTTTTATTTGGCGATACGCTCTATCGTTTATAAATTAACAAAAGGCGATGCACCAGATACTGCACAAATGAACGCTAAAGTCAGAGAAATGATTTCTGAAGCACTTAAAAGTGATGGCGTAGAAGAGATATTTAAGCTCGGCGGCGGTGATGATGGTGAAATAGATATTTTCGATGAGCATTATCTCGACAAGATAGAAAAGATTAAATTACCCAATACAAAAATCATGTTGTTGCAAAAACTACTTGAAAAAGCCATAGATGAAATGAAAAAGATCAATCGCTCACAAGGCATCGATTTCACTAAACGATTCCAGCAACTAGTCGATAAATACAACGAACGAAAAGAAGAAGATGTGTTAGTCAGTAGTGTACTAGAAGATTTCTCCGATGAAATCATCAACCTGTTCAATGACCTTAAAACTGAAATGAACGCACATGATGATTTAGGCATCAACTTCGAAGAAAAAGCCTTTTACGACATACTCAAATCTCTCGCTCACAAATATGATTTTAATTACCCAGAAGATAAATTAGTTAAACTCGCACAAGCTGTAAAAGAAGTCGTTGATGATAAAGCCAAGTACACCGACTGGAGCCAGCGGGATGATATTAAAGCCGAATTAAAAGTCGATCTAATCATGCTGTTAGCAAAACACAAATATCCACCGGTTAATCGTGATGAAGTTTATAAAGAGATCTTGGAACAGGCAGAGAATTTTAAGAAGAATAGAGTGGTTTAGGTCAAGTAAATGCAAATAACTCAGCTGTAACATAATAAAAGTATCGAATTAATATTAATTAAAAGAAGCTCTACTTGTCTTTCTATACTCTATAGCCAATCCCTTATTTGCCCTTCAAAAAATACCATAATAAATTAATTCTGATTCCATAAAAGCCAACAGAGCTTAAAAAATGAATCAGAGTGAAGAGTTAAAAGCCATTAAAAATTATCAAAATGGCGATACAAAAACAAAGCAAGCAGCTTCAAATAAACTTTGGAAAAACCATAGTCAATGGATAGGGAAGGTCGTTGAAAAAAGAATGAAGCATAAATCAGTGCTTAATGAAGATGAAATGCTGAGTGTAGCTTATCTCTATTCAAATATGCACTTGTCTTTTGTTGCCCCAAAAAAATTGAACAATGTCACATTTCAAACAAAGAAACTGTATTGTGAATGATCTTTTACTACAATTTTGTATGATCTATTAAAGGTGATTTTTACGCAGGGAGGGGTTTTAATAATAAACAAAATAAGAAATTCTTCGATGAAACAAAATTATAGTCAGTCTGAATTAGCAAACTCCGTTCAAGTTTTTAAAGATACAGTTCCAATGATGCAAAGTCATGGTATTCCGTTAACGCCGGAGAACTATGCTATCTGGTACACCTATAGAAAAGGCACAGTAACCCCCTTGAATCAGGCTATTAAGAACAATCTTGAAAAAGGTGTTGAGTTTTCAAGACAAATTAATAAGGCGTTGCACCGTGAATATATTGAGCCAACCTTAAAAGATAGTGACAAATTAGAAGGTTATCAGCAAGACACTAAGAACTTAATTGAAGCGCTATTAATTGAACTTGGAACTTTGAGTGGTGGTTCTGATGATTACTTAAACTCGTTGGAAGTCTGTGAAAAGCAACTAACAGAAAATCTGGATGTCGGCCAATTGACTCAAATTTTAGGAAATGTGGTTGAACAAACTAGGCATATGAGTGTGAAGAATCGGGGACTGGTTGAAAAGCTCCAAACGATGGAAGACGAAGTAAAAAGTCTTAAGAAGGGGGTTGAAGTATTAACCTTGGAAGCAATGACTGATCGATTGACTGGATTGGCTAATCGCCGGGGTTTTGAAAAGCGCGTTGAAATTCTCCAAGCTCAATACCAGGAAACTGGCCAAGCATTTAGCCTTCTTTTGTTTGATATCGACCAATTTAAGAAATTTAATGATACTTATGGTCATGCAATTGGCGATAAAGTCTTATCTTATGTTGGAAATA
>Ga0316204_10008596_pt1 | contig 14059 bp, 10 predicted proteins | sample 6monrhotite_MG_2_FD_205661 | JGI IMG/M metagenome (GOLD analysis project Ga0316204, IMG submission 205661) | Microbial mat bacterial communities from mineral coupon in-situ incubated in ocean water Damariscotta River, Maine, United States -... | ecosystem: Environmental > Aquatic > Marine >... | reverse complement strand
TATCCAGCCTGCAAGCGCAGGTTAGCGTTACGGTATCTGATGCTGCTGATGCGCAGGTTTTTGAGGGTCTTGACCTAGCGGAAATCTTCATCACATCTGCGGCAACAATCACGGTCGGCACGCATGACACGGCGGCGTTTACCCGCGAAAATATTGACGGCGTGAGTGTTATGGCAAGCGTAGCTGGCGGCGACAAGTGTGAGCGTTGCTGGGTTGTGTCACACGAGGTTACCGACAACGGCGAACTGTGTAATCGCTGCGCTGACGCTGTAACCAAACACGATAGCAACACGGCCACATAATGCCTGATTCTGCTATGAAACCCGGCACCCATTTGCAAAAAGGTTTGCTTGCCATTTTGCTACTGGTGGCGCTTGATCAACTGTCGAAATGGTGGGTGCTCAATATTTTTGATCTGCCCTCCAAAGGGTCGGTGGAGATATTGCCGTTTTTCAACCTGTCGATGGTTTGGAACAAAGGCATCTCTATGGGCTTGCCGCTGGGTGATGCGCTGGGCAAGTGGGGCATCGTTATCCTCACTACAGCCATAAGTCTGTGGTTACTGTTTTGGCTGCGGAAATCGGAACGCACGTTCGAAGCTGCATCGCTCGCGCTAATTCTCAGCGGCGCTATAGGCAATCTGATTGACCGGTTTGTTCACGGTGCAGTTGTCGACTTTATTCACCTGCATGCGTTTGACTATAACTTCTATGTTTTCAACGTTGCAGACAGCGCAATAACCGTCGGTGTTGTCATGTTGTTGATTGATGGCTTGCGGGACAGCCGGAAAAGCCTTAAAAAAACCTCAAAGGAAGGCCACCTTGATGGTGACCGCCCTGATACTGATCTCTCGGGAGAAAATAAATGAATGCCATTCGGCTGACTATGATGTTGTTATCAGCTGCTGCGCTGACAGCTTGCGGCGGCAACGGCAAAAATTCACCTGATGAATTTGCTGTTGTAAACCGGCCACCACTAGTTGTGCCGCCTGAAGCAAACCTGAAACCACCTCGCCCCGGCGAGCCCAAGGCACAGGATATGGACCCGGGCCGCCGTGCTTTTGAAGCGCTATTCCCAGGCAAAACATACGTGCCATCTGCTCCCAAGAGCAAAGGCGAGCAGGGATTACTTGCGCGCATCGGCTTCGGTGAGCCAGACGTGCGCTCAAATGCCGGGCAGGCAAAATTAGATGTGGTTAAGAAGTCCATCATTCTTAGCGAATTGTTGGATTTGGGCGAGCGGCAGTTGCGCCCCGACAACGTAGAAGTTGAGCGCATTAGCACGGGCTCAGGTACAGGTTCTTAAATCGGTACAGACACTCAATTAGATATCAGATCAAAAAAGCACCCCTTTGGGTGCTTTTTCTTTGGCCTCGCCGTTTTTGGTGCCTCACCCTTTGCGGGGAAACAATATCTCTTGGTATTCAGCCTCAAGCCGCATGTGATTAGACCAAAACGGCCTCGGGGTTTTACCCTCTACTATATCTATCATAATCGCCACGTGCGTATGCCATCCGGCGGCCACGCCCACCATAGTGTCATCTTGGAATAGCTTACGGTGGGTAAGCACGAGTTTTACTTTGCCTGCCAATTCTTCCAGTTCAAAAGTAACTTCTGAAGGGCCGCCCTCTTCCTCGCTCCAAGTATAAGAAAGCAAGTTAGGTGGCTCTACCGCCAATATGCGTCCCTGCATCGTCGCATCTTCATCGCAGGACCCTTTATATTTTTCAGGGGTTTCTTCTTTCACTGGGGAAAGGTCATTGTTTCCAAAAAACAACTGAACCGCGCCGCCTACTTTTAGTTCAATGTCCGCAGCGGCAATCCATTGCGCCATTTTGTCCGACTCGGTTAGAAACGCCCAAACTCGCTCGATGGGTCCCGGTAGCATTCGTTCAATCACAATCGTACCGGGTGCTATCATGCGGCCATATTGGTCATTCGTCATTGGCATGATCAATTCCCTTTTTATCATTGGCAGGTTCTAGCAAAGCCTCGGCCTTTTTTTCGGAATCTGCCAGCAATGCAGTTTCCAGCGCATCAAGGCTTTTGTTCCAAAAGCGCTCATAAACCTGCAGCCAATCGCGCGCTGCTTTCAGCCGTTCGGGTGACAGCTTGCAGTGGTGCACTCGGCCAATAACCTCACGCTCGATAAGCCCCGCAGCTTCCAGTTTTTTTATATGTTTAGATGCCGCCGCCAGCGACATATCATACGGCCTGGCAAGGTCACTGATACTGCTGGTGCCACTACCAAGGGCAATGAGCATGCCGCGCCGGGTTGGATCTGCCAGTGCCTGAAAAACCGAGTCTAAATGTTCTGATGTATATTCAACCATGTGGTTTATGATAGGCTCACTCACACAATTGTCAACCATACGGTTTAATAATTATTTCACCCACTAAATTAGGCAACCGCCGCTTCCAACTTCTTATCAAGGCTGATACTGTGCTGACATGAGTTCAATCAACAGACATCAACTGCCTGCTAAAGCTGGCATCATCCACCTTCTATCCGACCGCACGATCAACCGGATCGCGGCTGGCGAGGTGGTTGAACGGCCCGCAAGCGCGGTGAAGGAATTGGTGGAAAACGCCGTCGATGCCGGTGCTGCCCGCATTGATGTGGTGCTGCGTGACGGTGGCCGTGACCTTATTCAAGTTAAGGATGATGGCTGCGGCATGACAGCAGACGAGCTTGCTTTGTCGGTGGAACGCCACGCGACCTCAAAGCTGAAAGATGAAGACCTTGTCAACATCAGCTCGCTTGGTTTTCGCGGCGAAGCCCTAGCCTCAATCGGTGCAGTGGCACGCTTGATCGTTACATCACGCGCAGACGGCGCCGATGACGCCTGGACGGTAACCGTTGATGCTGGTGCCAAATCAAAAGTTGCACCTGCCCCGCTTTCTGCTGGCACTGTCATTGAAGTTCGCGACCTGTTTTATGCAACCCCTGCCCGGTTAAAGTTCCTCAAGACCACGCGCACCGAATACGCGCAAGCGTCCGACGTGATGAAACGGCTGGCGATGGCTCACCCCGAGGTGGCGTTCAGTCTTTCCGACGGTGACCGCACAACTTTCAGGGCACCACCGGTTACCGACATGATCGGCGACGCGCGGCTGGAACGGCTTGGAGCCATACTCGGTAAAGACTTCCGCGCGAACGCTGTGGAAATAGATGCCGAGCGCGAAGGCATGCGCCTAACCGGCTATGCGGGCCTGCCCACCTACAACCGCGGCAACGCGCAGCAACAATATCTGTTCGTCAACGGCAGGCCGGTGAAAGACCGCATGCTTAACGGCGCAGTGCGTGGTGCATACCGCGACTATCTGGCCCGTGACAGACACCCATCGCTGGCTTTGTTTTTGGATGTTCCCGCCAGTTTTGTTGATGTGAATGTGCATCCTGCCAAGGCTGAGGTTCGCTTCCGCGATGCCGGGCTTGTGCGCGGGCTTATTGTCTCGTCTCTGCGGCATGCGCTAGCCGGTGCAGGGCACCGCGCATCGACCACCGTTGCTGACGCCGCCTTAGGCGCTATGCGGCCCCATACAGGCGGCCCTGCAATGCCTTGGGCGCGGTCCGCTTCTGCAGGCGGCGCACCGAACCTGCCGCGCGGTTTTGCGGATGTGGTTAATCAGATATACTCCCCGGATCAGTATCCTACTTCAGGCGGTTTCGGTGAAAACGCACAAATGGGTTTCGAAGCACGCGGCGAGATGGCCGCACCCAGCGCCCGCGGTGTTGAACAAACAGCCTATACTAACCCCGCCGCGCAGAATTACCCGCTTGGCACCGCGCGCGGGCAAGTGCATGCCACCTATATTGTCAGCCAAACCGCAGACGGCTTAGTGATTGTAGACCAACACGCTGCCCACGAGCGGCTGGTTTACGAGCGCATGAAAAAACAGATCGCAGAAACCGGCGTTGCTCGCCAAGCCCTATTGCTTCCCGAAGTCGTTGAGCTGGAAGAAGCGCCTGCAGCCCGCTTGCTGGCACGCACAGACGAACTGGCGGCATTGGGTTTGATCGTCGAGCCATTCGGCGACAATGTGGTGATGGTGCGCGAGGTGCCCGCCATGCTGGGTAAGCTTGATGTCAAAGGACTGGTGCGAGACCTTGCCGACGAGCTGACCGAGCTGGATGAAGCGCTTTCCCTGAAAGAAAAACTGGAAGACGTTAGCGGCACCATGGCCTGCCACGGCAGTGTGCGGGCCGGACGCCGGCTAACCGTTGATGAAATGAACGCCCTGCTGCGCGAAATGGAAGAAACCCCGCATTCCGGCCAGTGCAACCACGGCCGCCCCACCTATGTGGAATTGAAACTGGCAGATATCGAAAAGCTTTTTGGGCGGCGCTAGTTTAGCTAGTTGCTACTCTTTAATCCTAATTGTTTTCAGCTCAACGGAGCCGTCAAAGGTGGCGGTTTTAATCTCGTCCAGCCCTTCAATGTTTACAGTGTTGATTTGCTGCGGCCACACGTCGCGCAGTGCGTCGTGTTTGATGGTGAGGTCGCTGATGCCTTCGGTAATCGGCGTTTCCTGGTAGACCCAGAAAAACACCCGTTCGATCTCAAAGCCAACCGGCGACAAGGGCAGCTCAGTTTCGCCGCTGGTTAGAGCAAAGCGCTCACCCACATAATCGGCAAAAACACTCTGGGTCTCCGCCGATCCGATGATGTCTGCGTCTTTGCCGAAAATTTGGCGTACCGCATGCTCGGCATCGTGCATGTAAAAGCGGTGCATTACTTCGATGTTGCCGGTGCGCGGGTTAAACAGCACTTTGGTGATGGCTGCTTTTTGCTGATGTGCAGCGGCGGGTACCGTGAAGGCACCCGCCGTGATTAGGATAAAAAGCCCGAAGGCTCGCATAAGTTTATGCAGCATCAGTCTTTTGTCTCTTCCTCTTTAACCTTGGTTTTGATGTCTTGCATAATATCGCGCGACACTTTCGCCTTGGATTTAGGCGACTTGAACACTTCAATGCGAGACGGAATGATCCGGCGTGGATAATAATTGTTTTCCACGTCCACATCAGCAGTTTCCCACTTAGGGTCAACCAAAACTTGTGTCAGTTCTTTGTCGGTCACGATCAGTTTTTTAACCGCGTCCGGTGTACGGCGCCAAATTTCAGCCGGGATATGCATATTTTCAACACTGCCGTCAGCAAACGTCAGCTCAAGAATGATCGGCATAACCAAGCCACCGCGGTTGGAGAAATCGAGAATATAATAATTCTTGTTTTCCTCAAGCGCGCGGTCTAGCGCTTTGCGTTCCCAAGCATCAAGCCCTTTCAGAAAGTCTTGATATTTGTTGCGCTCTTTATTGGTGACAGTGAAACGGTCGTTGGTGTCATAAAAATCGCTCACATCCGGGTTTAGTTCAACCCACAGGCGCTTGCCCTCAGCCCGGTTACGCTCGTCAAACAATGAGGCAGGTTTATCCGCTTCTTCCTGACGACGTCGGGCAAAATCAATGTCCGGGTCGTGGGTATCAAGCTGCAGTTTGTGAATTGAATTTAGCGAGATATCAACATGGTCCGTGCTGTAGAACCAACCGCGCCAGAACCAATCTAGGTCAACCCCAGACGCCTCTTCCATCGTGCGGAAAAAGTCTGACGGCGTTGGCCGTTTGAACATCCAGCGCTGGGCGTACTCCTTGAACGCAAAATCAAACAGCTCGCGCCCCATAATGGTTTCACGCAGAATGTTAAGGGCTGCTGCCGGTTTTGTGTAAGCGTTTGGACCCAGTTTCCAAACACTGTCAGACTGGGTCATGATAGGCGTTTGGTCCTGTGATTTCATATAACCAGTGATATCACGCGGCTCCACGCCCCACGGAATGGTTGGGTCCCACTCGCGGCCTGCAACACCGTCCAGATAGCTGTTGAGCCCCTCGTCCATCCATGTCCATTGACGCTCGTCCGAGTTAACCACCATTGGAAAATAATTGTGCCCAACTTCGTGGATAACCACGCCGATCAGAAAACGTTTTTCAGCTTGGCTGTATGTACGGCTGCCATCTTCCTGCAGTTTGGTGCGCGGGCCGTTGAAAGTGATCATGGGGTATTCCATGCCGCCAACAGGGCCGTTTACTGACTGCGAAACCGGGTAAGGATAATCAAACGAAAAGCGCGAATAAACTTCCAGCGTATGAACCACGGCTTCAGTGGAATATTTCTTCCACAAGTCGCCGCCTTCTTTCGGATAGAAAGACATTGCCATAACAAATGGCTGAACATTGCCGTCTTGCTTGTAGCCTTTGGCATCCCACATAAATTTGCGAGAAGAAGCCCAAGCAAAATCTCGCACGTTCTCGGCTTTAAAACGCCATGTTTTAACGTCGTCTGTGCCTTCTTTTTCGTTCTCAAGTGCTTCTTCAGCGGTCACGATAAAAACGGGACGTTCGGCGGTTTCAGCTTCTTTCAACCGATTGCGTTGCTCGCGGGTCAGTACGTCACTGGCATTCTCAAGTGTGCCGGTTGACGAAACAACATGGTCGGCAGGCACGGTCATCTCAACGTCATAGTTGCCGAATTCCAGCGTAAACTCGCCGCGGCCTAAAAATTCTTTGTTAGTCCATGCTTCATAGTCGGTGTAGGCCGCAAGGCGGGGGAACCACTGTGCCAGCAAGAAAATATCGTTACCGCCTTCGCGGGTATCGTCGGGGAAATGCTCGTAGCCACCGCGCGCTGAAACCGTATTTTCATCAACCATGTTGAAGGCGAAATTAACGTTGAAAGACGTGTTTGCACCCGGCTTCAACGGCGTCGCCAAATCAACACGCATCAGCGTACCTACAATGGTAAACTTGAGGGCCGAGCCATTCGCACCGGTCACATCGCCGATAACGTAGCCAAGTTCATTATCCTGCATGAACTGTTGGCGGCGAAGCTCTGCAAAGCTAAGCTTGGTGGGCGCATTGCCGCTTGCAGCAACATTAAGCGGACCACGGCGGCCAATGCCCGCAAACGCATTGCTGCGCTCGGCCATCGAATCGTTTCTGAACACGTTTTGATCAAGCTGCAGCCACAGGTATTTCAGTGTATCGGGTGAATTATTCTGATAGCGGATGGTCTCAGTCGCAGTAATCCGGCGCTTATCTTCATCCAAGGCGACCTTGATTTTATAGTCAACTTTTTGCTGCCAGTACTGATGACCTGGTTCGCCGGCAGCGTTGCGGTATACGTTCGGCGTTGGCAACACTTCGTCCAACTGCCTGAACTTGTCTACGAAACTGCCCTTGGTTTGCTTGACAGCATCTGCAGACGCTGCGCCAGCAGCAAACACAAACAGTGCCGATAAGACAATCAAGCCCTTTTTCATCACGATAACCCCTTACGATCTTTTGTTGTTTTTACCCACGGTTTTTCCGTGTGGCATATTTTCATTTTAGCCCAGCCTGCGCCTTTTGGCACGGCGAGCATTCACTTGTCCTTATCAAAGCGACAAATTGGACCAAAGGCAAGACCAAGCGTTCGCAACATTTTGTGAATAGTCAGATTAACTGAGCAATCGGTTAAAAATTAACGGTAGCGGCGCTAAAAAAGCGTGGATTTCACCGCAAACATTGACACTAGTCTACAACCACGCCGGGGTTGAGCGTTCGTTTTGGGTCAAACGTCGCCTTCAGTTTCTGCATCACAGCAATTTCCGCTGCACTTCTGGACTGGGCCAACCATTTTTTCTTCTCGAAGCCAATGCCGTGCTCGGCGGACACCGAACCACTGCACTTAACTAGGGGCTCATACACCGAACGGTCGGAAAGGGAGCGCGCATCGGCGTTGTCAGTATTGACCCTAATAAAGAAATGTATGTTGCCGTCACCCACATGCCCCAAGGTAAACAAGTCGCTGGCCGGCAATCGTTCTTTGAGCAACGCCTGCACATCTGCCACATACGCCTCCATTGAGGTTATCGGCAGACTAACGTCATAAAGAAACACTGGTTTCGGTGACAACACAGCCTCAAAGTCATCTCGTATTGCCCAAAGGGCCTGTCGTTCTGCCTCAGACTTGGGTAGCACCGCGTCTACGATAAGGCCTTTCTCCAAGGCCTGTTCTATCACTTCCATGAAGCGATCATCATCGCGGGCTGGGTCGCTGCCGTCGCACTCAAACAATATATAATAAGGATGGCTGCGGTCCATCGGTGCTGTGTGCCATCCGGGTTCGGTCACCGCCCGGATATAGTCGCCCCACATAGCCTCGAACGCCGACAGGCTTGCACCTATTGACCCCTTCAGATGGTTGAGAAGTTTGGGAACATCACCAAAATCTGACAAAGCCGCCAGCGCTGTATTTTTTGTTGTTGATTGCGGCTGCAGGCGCAGCACTGCGCGGGTGATTACCCCTAGCGTGCCTTCGGTGCCGATGAACAACTGCTTGAGGTCAAAGCCCGCATTGTTTTTCAACATTTTATTCATTGACGAAAGAACCGTGCCGTCCGGCAGCACGGCTTCCAGCCCCAGTACCAATGCGCGCGCCATGCCGTAGCGAATAACATTGATGCCGCCAGCGTTGGTCGCCAAATTACCGCCGATTGTACAGGAACCTCGCGCACCCAAATCAAGCGGCAAGAACATGTGCTGGTCGCGCACCGCGTTTTGAACTTTCTCTAAAACCGCCCCCGCCTGAACCGTGAGCGTATGAGAAACCGTGTCAATGTCCTCCACGGCAGTCATGCGCTCCATCGAGAGCACAAAATCATCCTCGCCGGAACTGGCCCCTTGAACGCAGCCTGTCAGCCCGCCGTGGGTGACAACTTTTTGACCCTGCTCGTTGCACAGTTTTAAACTCACCGATACTTCATCCGTACTGGCGGGCCGCAATATAGCCTTGGCCTTCATTGGGCTTGGATCCCAGTAGCTAGTTGCACGCGCGGCGACATCTCCGCCTGTTACAACGGCACCAGCGCTCAATTTGTCCGTCAATTCTGCAATTAAATCGGTCATGTTTTTGCCTTAACTTTCGCCTTGTTGCGCCTGCGTTGTTTCTAGTGTTCTGCGTAAGTTTCCGCCATGCTGCACCAACAACGGCGCACACTTTTCAGCAGGTATTCCGCTGCAAATAAGTATCGCAGTTTTAATATGGTCATTGGCCTGATCAAGTGCAGCGCGCGCCGCCTCTGGGCTACATTCTGTAATGTCGCTGACCATATTAACCGCGCGGTTAGCAAGCTTTTGATTAGAAATCACCATATCAACCATATAACCGCGGTATACCCTGCCAAGGCGTGCCATAATCGCAGTAGAGATCATGTTGAGGACAACTTTCTGCACGGTTCCCGCTTTCATTCGGGTCGACCCAGCAACTAATTCGCTGCCGGTCTCCGCCAAAATACCAACACCGGCTTCCTCTAAAATCGGTGTGGCAGCGTTGTTAACAATTCCGATGGTTAACGCCCCGCGCCGTTTCGCCTCGCGCAGCGCACCAAGCGTGTAAGGCGTCCGTCCGCTCGCAGCCACCGCAATAACCACGTCATTGCCATTCACGCTGTTTTGTTTAATGGCGGTAACGCCGTCTTCAACGGAATCTTCAGCACCTTCAACGCTGACAGTCAAAGCTTCCAAGCCACCAGCAATGCAAAAAACTGTTCTGGTTTGTGGCCAGTTGAAGGTAGGCTTCAGTTCGGCACCGTCTTGCACAGCTAACCGGCCCGACGTACCAGCGCCAACATAAACCAATCGACCCTTTTCTCCCAGCGTATCAGCCGCTTTGGTAACCGCAGTCGCAATATCCGCTAAAGCAGGTCGAAGTGTGCCGAGCGCTTCCAGTTGCCCTTCATACATGGCAGTAACGGCGTCTTCAGCCGACCATTTATCAAAGCCAGCATATCGTTCAGAAACATCTTCTGTCATCAATCATCCATTACCAATCCGGGGCCAACCCACATGCACAGACATGTGCCATCAACCCCCATTATCCACATTCCCGGCCATATGGAAATGGTTTACATAACCGCCCATCTGCGGGTGTTCGATAGTGGACAAAGGTGTTCAAAATCGTACAGTTTGGGCTGTGTCAGCGATAGTTATACAATCTAACTAATTGAAACAAATACCTTTATCGCCGCAGTGCCTCTGGCGCCATAATTGCTATTATTCAGGCACTTGTTATGTTTGAAAGCCAACATTAACCCGGAAAGTATTCCTATGTTTCAAAACTATATGAAAACAGCGCTGCGCAACATGGTTCGTAACTCGCTATTTACATTCATCAATATCGCCGGATTGGCGTTGGGGTTAATGGCGGTAACCTTGATTACGTTATTTGTTGTGGATGAACTTAGTTACGACAAACATATTGAGGGAAGCGAAAACATAGTCCGTATGGAATCGCACTTTACGCTTCCGGGCCGCGCGCCAATTCATTCATCCATGGGGTCTGGGCGTGCCAAATTCGGTTTCCTAGAAGAATTCCCAGAAATTAACCAACTAACACGGCTGCTTGCAACAACAGCGCCGGTTAGAAGCGGGGACAATCTGTTCAGCGAGCCAGTTTTCTATGCTGATAGTAACGCCTTTAGCTTGCTTGATGTTCAGTTCATTGAAGGCAGCCGGGAAAGCGCTCTTGTTGATACGTCATCTGTTGTTATCTCTGCTGACGCCGCCGAAAAATATTTCGGATCAGAAAATGCCCTGAACCAGTCCATCACCATGACACTTGATGCAGGCCAACGCGACTACCGGATAACTGGTGTTTTCGAGAATTTACCTCAAACCAGTCACCTTGAAATGAACATGCTGGTATTGCTGGACGATGCGGTATTTGCCGCGCAGCCCAACATTTCCGGGCGTTGGATGGCCACAAATATGTATGTATATCTACAGCTTCAGCCAGGCACTTCCTTAGAGGCACTTAACGCCAAGTTCCCCGATTTTATCGACCGGTTCGCCACGCCTGAAATTAAAGAGTTCGGCATGCCGTTCGACAGTGCCACCGCCATTGCACGCTGGGAGGCCATTCCCATTAAAGATATCCACTTATACGGCGCGCCGGTGCAGCCAATAAAGCCGCCAGGAAGTGTTACAAACTTAATCTCGTTCAGTGTGGTTGCATTCCTAATTTTGGCGATGGCCGTAATGAATTTTGCGAATCTGACAGCAGCACGAGGTACAAAACGCCTGAAAGAAATCAGCGTTCGCAAAGTAATGGGAGCCAGCCGCAAACAGCTAACGGTTCAGATCATCGGTGAGACCCTGCTAACGGTTATGATTTCCGTAGTGATTGCCTTAGCCGCAGCAGAAGTTGCGCTGCCCTATTATAGCAATTTTCTCAATAAGGAGCTTTCGCTCGACCTTGTTAACGATGCAGGGCAAATACCGATAATACTTGCCGCTACGGCGTTAATTACACTTTTGGGCGGCGCTTACCCGGCGTGGTTACTAACGTCTTATCAGCCTGCAGATGTATTGCACTCGCAAGCGTCCGCCAATAGCTCTGGCGATCGTCATCGCAGCATACTTGTGGTGGTCCAATTCGCAGCGTCAATCATGCTGTTGATCGCGACTATCGTCGTTTACAATCAAACCTCCTACATGCAGACCATCGATGCCGGATACCGTACCAGCGGCATGCTGGTGGTACATGGTTTTGATCAACCTGACCTCCGGCGCAATGCTCCTGCCTTCAAAACATCGGTGTCCAATCTTGCGGACGTGAAATCTACCACGCTCTCGAACTGGGTTCCGGCGCAAGGCTTTAACGGTGGAACAAGAGCAACCAAAGCTGGTCTTGATGAACCTGTCGTACTGGTGATGCGGCAAATCGATTTCGACTATTTTGATACATACGATGTAAATGCTTTGGCAGGCCGTGTGCAAGACCAGCAATTTGCCAACGATCTAATTCGTTCGTTCGACGGCGATGTCCGCGACGGTAATGTAGTGATCAACGAAACCGCTGCCCGCGCCTTCGGTTTTGCCTCACCAAGTGATGCCGTTAACCAAACATTCCAGATGCTTGCGGATGTTTCAGACCCCACCAAAAACATCAATGCAACTGTTGCCGGTGTAATTCCCGACTTGATCGAGCGGTCTGCACGCGAAAGCATTAGCCCCACGGTGTATCTGGTTGATGAGCGGTCGCTACGCAAATTGTCGGTTTATTTTGAGACCAATAATTTGCCAGCGCTGACCACACAGATCGAAAACATCTGGAGGCAGTTCGCGCCGAACACGCCGTTCCAGATGGATTTTGTTGATGACCGGATTGCTGACCAATACCAAGGCGAAGCCGCGGCAAGCTTGATCTTTGCGGTATTTTCCTCACTCGCCATCATCATTTCATCGCTTGGCTTATACGGACTGGCAAGTTTTGCCACCGAAAATCGCACTCGCGAAATTGGTATTCGCAAGGTGTTTGGCGCCACCACATGGTTGATCGTGCGGCTACTGACATTGCAGTTTTCTAAACCTGTCCTTGTTGCCAATCTCATTGCCTGGCCACTCGCGTGGTATTTCCTGTCAGACTGGTTAAATAATTTTATTTTCCAGATTGACCTGACAGTCGTTCCCTTCTTTGTTGCGAGTGTGGCAACCTTGATAGCGGCTTGGGTCACCGTGGGTTCTCGCGCCTATGTGGTTGCGCGTTCAAAACCGATTAACGCCCTACGGCACACCTAGCGGGAGGCTGGAAAACCGAACTTCAAACTGAATAGAATGCGGGGGAGGAAACTCTCCCGCATTTGTAATTTGAGCGTACTATCGCCCCGTAATCCTTCGCTGGTTTTCAACTATTTTTTGTGGAACAGTCCCCCAACACACCATTGAGCGCTGGGACTAACATGCAAAGAGCAATCATAATTTATTACATCCGATGTGCATTCACTGCGCAGGCATACCGTTGAGTGCGGGCTTCACACTGCTGGATTGGCTCATTGTAGCGGGCTATTTCACCTTATTACTGGTCATGGGTTGGCTGCTTTCCAAGCGAACAGCCACTAGTTCGCAGGACTATTTCCTTGGTGGCAACCAAATGCCTTTCTGGGTGGTTGCTGTTTCGGTATTAGCAACCAGCCAGTCGGCGGCCACCTTTCTCGGTGGTCCAGACCAAGGATACCGGGGCGACTATAGTTATGTTGCCTCCAATATCGGCGCGGTAATTGCCGCACTTTTTGTCGCCAAAATGCTAGTTCCTAAGTTTTACGCCATGAAGGCAACAACGGTGTATGAACTGTTAAGTGTGCGCTACAGCCCGCGCGCAATGCGAGCGGCAGGTGGCATGTATTTGGTTGGCAGGCTTTTGGCCAGCGGCTCCCGGCTTTATATGGCAGCCATAGCTGTCGCCATGATCCTATATGCGGATATTGAGGCGGACAGTATCATCTTTGCCGCCTTCATTATGATGACGCTTGGGTTTCTGGTTACCTTTCTCGGCGGCATACGGTCAGTACTATGGAGTGACCTTGTCCAATTTGGCATTTATCTATTATCTGCCACCTTGGTTCTTTACTTCCTGTGGACCGAAATACCCGCCCCTGCCGCTGACATTGTAAACGGCCTTCAAAATGCCCCCGGCGGGCAAAACAAACTGACATTCTTCAATCTCAATTTTAATTTCACCGAACCTTTCGCGTTGATCTCGATTGTCACTGGCCTTGCTCTTTTGAACATTGGCAACTTTGGACTGGACCAAGATACCACCCAGCGCCTGCTTACCTGCAAGGACGCAAAACACGGCACTAAAGCCTTGTTTGTTTCGGTGGTCATTGCAGTGCCGGTTGTTTGGCTGTTTGTCTCTATCGGCCACTTACTGCATGTTTTTTACGACCGGCCTGAGTTGATGGGCCGCACGGCAAGCGAAGCCCTCAATCAGGAGTTTAGCGGTGAGAAAATCACAATATTCATGCACTATATCCTCAATGAAATGCCGCCTGGCCTGCGCGGCATTGTAACGGTGGGCGTTATTGCCGCAGCAGTTTCAACAATTAATTCCGGCCTCAACTCCATGTCATCGGTTGTCGTACAGGACTTTTACCGACCTTGGCGCGAGCGGCAAAATACCATGAGCGAAACTCACTATGTACGCGCCGGACAGATTAGTATGGGTGTGGTTGGCATTGGCCTGT
>Ga0316204_10008595_pt1 | contig 14059 bp, 12 predicted proteins | sample 6monrhotite_MG_2_FD_205661 | JGI IMG/M metagenome (GOLD analysis project Ga0316204, IMG submission 205661) | Microbial mat bacterial communities from mineral coupon in-situ incubated in ocean water Damariscotta River, Maine, United States -... | ecosystem: Environmental > Aquatic > Marine >... | reverse complement strand
AGAGTGATCTATTTCCAGCCGAACTTGTTTGGCTGTGTGTTGAAAAAGATGACGCTCTTTGTGCTCGTCCCGCCAAGTTCCCTCCTTGGCGGGACGATCTCCTTTTTGGGTAAACACCTTTGATTATGGTCTTTTCCCTCCAAGAGGGCTTCCTTTGTTGCGGAGTCTGTTGAGGTGTGGGATTTTTAGCTTGGTATTGAGGCCGATTTCGTGGAAGGGGGCTATGCTCTGTGCACTTCCGGGCGAGTAGCTCAGTTGGCTAGAGCGTTCGCCTTACACGCGAAATGTCGTGGGTTCGAGTCCCTCCTCGCCTATTTCACCCCGGATACAACCCATTGGTTTGGTCAGAATCATCGATTGATGGTTCTGTATCCCTATTGTTGCTCATCGTGAACGCATTAGATCTGCTCTACATCCCGATTGTCCTCATATCTGCGCCAATTTGGATGCGGAAGAAACGCGAGGGGTGGAATCAGCGCTTTGGGCATATTGAATCGATGTTCAAGAGTTCAGGTTCCGATTCATCGATCAATCGGGTGATGCTTCATGCGGTATCTGTTGGCGAAGTCAATGCTCTTCGATCATTGGTGCCAGATCTTGCATCTCAGGCGAATGTGATCGTCGCAACGACCACCGACACAGGGCTCAAACAGGCACAATCACTCTTTGGGAAATTAGATCGCTGCGAAGTGGTGCGGTACCCGCTTGATTGCTCGTGGATGGTCAAGCGATTCCTCGATGTGATCAAGCCTGATGTGGTAGGATTGGTCGAACTCGAGGTCTGGCCAAACTTTATCAAAGCGTGCACAAAGCGGGATATTCCGATCGGGATAATCAATGGCAGACTATCCGCTAGATCTTTTAAGGGGTATCGCAAACTCCGTGCGCTATTGAGCCCGACATTTCGACGATTAGCGTTCGCCTGCGTGCAGGATCAGGATTATGCCGATCGAATCGGAGCTATGGGGGTTGCAAAAGAGCGGATTGCGATTACCGGATCGATGAAGTGGGATTCAGTCGATGCCTCGGTGCATACAGAGCCCTCAGCCAGAGTAATCGAAATTGGAGATGCGATGGGGATCGACCGGAGTAAGCCTGTCGTTGTCGCTGGGAGTACCGGTCCCGGCGAAGAGGCCATGCTCCACAAGGCGTTGCCCGGAGATATTCAGCTTGTGCTAGCTCCACGCAAGACTGAGCGGTTTAATGAAGCAGGGGAAGCTGTCACTGGGTGTGTGCGGAGATCCGCCGGCGAGTGCAAGCCTGGTTCAACGCGGTTCATGCTCGATACCATCGGCGAGCTCTCGTCGGTCTATGAGCTTGCAGATATCGTGATCATCGGGCGATCATTCTTCGATCTGTATGGTTCAGATCCGGTAGAGCCTGCAGCGATGGGCAAGGCGGTTCTGATCGGTCCTGCAAACTCCGATTTTCAGCATGCAATGGAGGCTTTAATCTCGGCGGATGCGATCCAAGTTGTTGATCGCCAGATGGTTGGCGAGGCCGTCAAATCACTACTAGATGATGCTCGGCTCAGAGAAGAGATGGGCAAGCGTGCTCGGGCGTGTGTCATCGCGCAGCAGGGGGCATCAAAAAAGCACCTTCAGGTGCTTTTAGATTCCTGCATAGGCGCATGAATCAGACGAAATCATGGATGAAGTCTTTGAAGTGGGCGTGATTTGCACGAAGTGTGTGCGTACTATGACTCTCTTGACAACTCGCCACAAGAATTGCTCGTGGTTGGTTATCTTGAGTCACATACTCTGGGAGAGTAGCTCAATCGGTAGAGCATCGGCCTTTTAAGCCGCAGGTTCAGAGTTCAAGTCTCTGCTCTCCTATTTTTCACCCTTTGTTCACAACCACCACGCGCCGATGGGAGCCGCATCTGTGATCGACATGCCTGTGAAAGAGGCTGATCTCTCGGCAATGGTCATCCACGCGAACTGGACTCAGGGGTCGCTGCATCTCTGGTGTGAGACCTCAGTGCCCGGCGGCGGTCAAGCCCATAAGTCAGAAGTCACCCAGCATCCATTCGCTTGCCGTCCACTGAACATTCAAGGCGAGCAAAGTTCGATTTCGCTGCGCCTACCTTCGGTTGATGGCCAACCGATTCCCAGCTCACCAATGTCGCGGGTGATGGGGCGAGATTCGGATGAGGACTCGAACGCGTTGCTTTCCGAGTTCAGTGTCCCGACGATCGAGATCCAGTTGATTGATGTCGGCACGGTGCTCGAGTCTCTGGTTGAATCCGCAGAACATGAACACGCCGATGATCATGAGTGGTACACAATCGGACCGGGTGTCACATTCTTTGTGGCTGCTTCGCGTCTGGCATCACACCTGATGGCGGGTCATCGTGTGGTTCCCATGCTGCTGCAAGATGCTCAGGGGGAACTCACCGCTGCGTGGCATCCATGGCTTTCTGACGACATGACGGCCGTGCGTGTCAACAAGCTGGTGCGTTCGATGCCCGCGGTGGCTCGTTCGACCGCCGATGAGCACGCCCACGACGCATGGAGCATCACAACAGATTTCCTCGCGGGTGTCACCGATGCTCGATGCCGTCAGACGATGATCTCTGAGGACATGTTCGATACAGTCGAGGACGCAGATCCTGATATCGATCCACAGGTTGCATGGTTGCATGGCTTGCTAGACGGGACCGAGGAGGTTCCCAGCGTGACCGGGCAACGGGCAGACATCGCTCGCAAGGTCCGCAGGTGGATTTCCGAACTTGAAGATCGTGGTGAATCGAGCGCATGGCGATTCGGATTGCGAATCACAGAACCGATCGCAGATGGGTTGCCCGACGATATCGCCAAGCCAGACGAAACAGTGCTCTGGTCGATGAGCTTCTTCATTCAGAGTGTTGACGATGAGGAAATCATCCTCCGGGCTTCGGATATCTGGTTGATCTCTCGTGAGCGTGTTGTGATCCAAGGATTGACATTCGAAAATCCACAAGAGCTGCTTATGGCAGAGCTCGGTCGGGCGAGTCGTCACTATAAAAAACTAGAAGAAGCACTCGACAGTTCTGAGCCGATTGAAATTCTGATCGACTCGCAAGAAGCCTACAGGTTCCTCCGCGAAATCAAGCCGATCCTCGAAGAGCAGGGATTCGCTGTCAAGAGCCCGCCATGGTGGGAATCACCAACAGGGCGACTCGGAGCAAGGTTGCGGATCGAATCCGATGCTGCTGATTCACTCATGGATGAATCGGGTGATCCAGATGCCGCTGGTCCCCAGCTCGGACTCAACACGCTTATAGGGTATCACTGGGAGATTGCGATCGGCGATACCACGCTCACGCTCAATGAGTTCGAGCAGCTCGCACAACAGAACGCTCCGCTGGTGCGAATCGGCGGCAAGTGGGTCGAGATCCGTCCAGAAGATGTCGAAAACGCGGTGAAGTTCATCGGTGAAAACCCCGGCGGCGAGATGGAACTCGGCGAAGCGATGCAGCTGGCGCTCGCCTCAGACGCAGCTCAGACAGGGCTTGCTGTCACAGGCGTAGAGGCCACAGGCTGGGTTGCCTCCCTGCTCGGCGGCGACACCGGCGGAGCATCGATCGAGCTTCCAAAGCTCGACACACCCGAAACATTCAGCGGCACGCTGCGGCCATATCAGGCCCGCGGGATGAGCTGGATGGTGTTCATGGAACGCTTTGGGTTCGGGGCATGCCTTGCCGACGATATGGGTCTTGGTAAAACAATCCAGCTCTTGGCGTTGATGATGTACGAAAGGCTCCAAGCCGGAGAAGAAAAGGTCGGCCCCACGCTTTTGGTTGTCCCGATGTCGGTGATTGGCAACTGGGTGAAAGAAGCCGAGAAGTTCACGCCTTCACTCAAGGTTCTTGTACACCACGGTATCGATCGCAAGCTCGATGAAGAGTTCACTAAGAACGCCCAAGACTCCGATCTCGTCCTGACAACCTACGCGTTAGCTCACCGCGACAATGAACTGATCAACACAGTCAACTGGACACGCATGGTGCTCGACGAGGCGCAGTTTATTAAAAACCCGGCTGCCAAACAATCGCAAGCAGTTCGTGGGATTAATGTACCCCGGCGCATCGCACTCACTGGTACGCCGGTGGAGAACCGGTTGTCCGAGCTCTGGTCGATCATGGACTTCTTGAATCCTGGATATCTGGGAGCTGCCGGGAACTTCCGCAAGAAGTTCTCGCTCCCGATCGAGCGTCACCGCGATCAGAACAAGATGAGCAAGCTTCGCTCGATGGTCTCACCATTTATTCTCAGGCGAGTGAAGACAGATCCTACGGTTGTTTCTGATCTACCCGAGAAAATCGAGAGCAAGGAATGGTGCGCACTTACACCCGAGCAAGCCAAGCTGTACGAAAACTGCGTCCAGCGGATGCTTACTGATGTCGATGAATCCGAAGGGATCCATCGTCGTGGGTTGGTATTGGCTGCACTGATCAAGCTCAAGCAGATCTGTAATCACCCTGCGCAGATGCTTAAAGAAGCCGATCCGCAGTTCGGGATGACCATCGATCCGATGCGTTCGGGTAAGTGTGTCCGCCTGCTTGAGCAGGTTTCGGAGCTTATCAGCGAGGGTGATCAGGCGTTGATCTTCACTCAGTTCCGTCAGATGGGACATATATTGAGCACGATGCTCTCGCATGAGCTTGGACGCGATATCTTGTTCCTCCACGGCGGCACGCCTCAGGGTAAGCGCCAGAAGATGATCGATACATTCCAAGAGGCGACCGGGAAGAACCCGATTCTGCTCTTGTCGCTCAAGGCCGGTGGCGTGGGGCTCAACCTGACCGCCGCGACACATGTTTTCCACTTTGACCGCTGGTGGAATCCCGCGGTTGAAAACCAGGCGACAGACCGCGCGTATCGCATCGGTCAGACCCGGACGGTTCAGGTTCACAAATATATTGTCCGGGGCACACTCGAAGAACGCATCGATGAGATGATCGAATCCAAAACCGAACTCGCTGAAAATATCATCGGGCATGGCGAGCGCTGGTTGACCGATCTTGGCACCGATAAACTCCGTGAACTGTTGACACTCCGCGCCGACACCATAGCGGACGAGCTTTGAAGGGAGGTTGAATGATGAGTGACAATCCAACACCAGATCCAACCAATCCGCAGGGCAAAGATAAGGCCGCCAAGAAAATAACGAAGAAAACGACGAAGAAGACTGCAAAGAAGACGACTAAAAAAATTGTTGAGAAACCAACCCCGCCTCCGCCCCCACGCGAAGGGCGAGTGGTCAATGTCATCTCCAAACCAACACTCAGCGCATCGGTGCCGATCGCGCCCAAGAAGATCAAGCCACAGTACGCCTCGTTCCGCTCATCTCGTAAATCACTTGTGAATCCAAGACGGGTCCGTGGTGGGGTGAAACTTAAACTCAAAGCGGGTGAGACACCGGTGAGTTGGGTGACGCAGAGATTGCTTCGCGTCGCCGAGACCGGTGCCCAGAATGATGTTTACAAGGACGGGATCGAATATGCTCGGCTCGGTCAGACCAAGCGGTTGACAATCGAGGATACCTTGTGCGAAGGCATCATCCAAGGCCGCAGCGACAAGCCATATACCGCGACGCTCGGGCTCGATGAGTTCTGCGCCGAATCGCAAGAAAAGATTATCGCGGCGATGGCTGATCAGGTTCGATATGCTGCCAAACTCCTCGCCGGCGAGTTGCCCAGCAACATCGAAGATGTATTTGCGCCCTTGGGGCTCAAGCTCTTCCCGGCCGAGCCAGACGACATACATCCAAAGTGCTCTTGTCCGGATTGGACCGAGGATAAGCCGTGGTGCAAGCACACCGTGTGTCTAACCTCGTTGCTTGCAGAGAAACTCGGTGATGATCCGATGGCGATTTTCGGGCTCCGTGGGATGCCCGGTCAGGAACTGATCGACGGGCTCAGACAAAAACGAGCCGTCGGTGTGCAAGGGCCAGGTCCATCTCCGGTGTTGCATCAGCATGTGCCCGGTGTGTCAGATATCTCCTCGCCGCCCCTTGAAGATTCGATCGAGTCGTTCTGGGAGGTTGGTGACGGGCTAGCCGAGCTCGACACGCCGATCGCGCCCCCGCCGGTAAACTGTGTGCTTCTCCGTCGACTTGGTCCGAGCCCGTTTGTAGACGGACGGTTCCCGCTGATCGGTTTGATGGCGACCTGCTATCAGCTCATCGGAGAAGCTGCGGTCCAAGCCGAAGAAGACATTGAATCCGAATAGCTCGACTCTGTAGTAGGCATAAAAAACCCCGCCGAAGCGGGGATTGTGTAGTTCGGAATTAGCTTACCAGCTAACGATTACGGGCAACCCGCGTTAAAGAGGTTGATGTATCCAGAAACATCGAAGAAGTTGAACTGGCCATCGCCGTTGATGTCTGCGATCGAGTCTCCGCTGTTAAACGCGTTGAGGAATGCAGAGATATCGAAGAAGTTGAGTTCACCGTCACCGTTGAGGTCGGCTACGCATCCTGATCCGATTGTGAACGAGTCGATCCATGTCTGCCAGCCGAAGTTCTTGGCATACATCCCAACGATCCAGAATGTAGAGTCATCGTTTGGATCAATCGCGATATCAAGATAATCGCCCCAACGTCCGGAGGTGCCATTATCACCAATCGCCAGCTGGATCGGTGCGCTCATCGCACCGGCTGGATCAGATGGCATGCGTCCAGAGACTTGGATATTTGCAAACTCTGATGAGCTTGAGCGGGCCATGATAAGACCAACATTATCGAACCGGTCGGAGTAGATCGCGGGGAAGAAGTAGTGCTGTCCTGCAGTTCCAGTGATCTCTCCTTCTTGGACAAGTGTCGGGTTGCTGCCAGATCCTGGCCAGCCATTGAGATCCATATGGTACCAGCGTGCGACTGTAATTCCGGGAGGTCCATCAATCGCGTGGGTCGTGTAGAGATTGCCGTCGCGGGAGTGTACATTCATCAGCCGACCATCGAGTGTTGAAATCCCGCCGCCATTCAAGTTCGGCGCATCTTGTGAAGGTCCAAATGCCGAACTAGCCTGCGAGACATCGACTGACTGGATACTCGGTGAACCAAGCGGGTCGTTGATCGTCCATACACGCAATGAGCTGTTAGATGCACGCGAGACAAAGTAGCACTGTGGTGCAGGGCCAGACATCTGTGCGACCTGGAGCGATGCGCCAGTATCCGGGGCGATATCCGTGACCACTACAGGTGAACCTGTGAGCATCGGTGCTTTGTCATAGGTACGGAAAAGCTGCCCCGCGAATCCGCCGCCACCGCCGTTGAGGTGGAATAGGTTTCCGGTGACATAGAACGCGTTGTCATCTGATCCAAGACCCGGATAGTCAACCCAGTAGTTGCCAGACCCTACTTGGATTACCGAGAAAGTACGATATTTATACCAGATTCCGTTTGGATCCGAATCATCTGAAACGGCGATATCAATCCAAGATTCGGTAGAGCCGACCTGTTCGAGTGCGATCACGACGAATCGGTCGGTCTTCTGGTCATAGAAGCATTTGGGATCGAATACAAAGTTTGAACTTGCGCCCACGGTTTCAAAGAAACCCGGGGACCCAGGGGTGCCCAGCGGCGATGAGAACTGCTCGTTGCCGTTCTTGTCATAGAAAGCAATCGCAGAGTTTACGGTCTCAACGATGTGGTTTGGTCCGACCGCCAAGGTTGGGTCAGGGGGTGACCATTCAGTCTGTGCGATTCCGGTGAATCCTGCTGATGGTCCGCTAGGCTGAACGCGATCAATATCGATCGCTTGTCCGACGGGCACCGAACGGTTCGGCGAGCCAGCGGGGAGGGTCTTGTCACGGCTGTGCTTTGGGAGTTCGTGCTTGATCATTGTCACATCGCCATCAAATGGCCCTGTGATCTGTCGTTGGACAGCCAGAGTACGGGTATCGATGATGGTGGGTGTGATCGTTCGCTTTGAAATAGTGCTTGGATCTGTTAGGTCGATTGGTTCGGGGAGCTGATCAGCAGGTAGACCTTGTGCTTGTCTTGCTCCCTCTGGCTGGAACGCTTCGGGGGAGCTGGTCGTGCTTTGGCCAGCACAGCCAACGAGCAATGATGCAAGCATGACGGATGAGGACAGGGCAAATGCCCATCGGGGTGTGTTGGGAAGGGGCGGCTTTAGCATGGTGAGACCTTTCATTACCTGCTTTTCAATCCTTGTTGGGGACTGTAAGATGATCGAATCAGTAAGATTCAGCATCGTACGGTTGGTGTATGCAGAGCCAAGAACTGGCATCTATCTTTCGGCCGGAATCGGCACTGACGAGACAAAAATCCCGTTTCAAACAAATATACGGGATATCGTTGTGTGTCTATACGCAAATTATCGGAATTGGTTGACCAGAAACGAGAAACTGCCTGTCAAGTCGATGTTGACCTGCCTTGCAGAAGGTCTAGACTTGACTCCTTATGCGGAGCCCGATGCGACGGAAGCTGAGCAATCAGTTGAGGCGCATGGATAGGTTCATTCGAGTGGTTCGGGAAATGTTTGTCTATGTTTGGCAAGCTGATCCAAAATCGCGCAGCCGAATGAGTCTCGCTCCAAGTTTCAATCGATTGATCGGTTGAAACGAACAAGCTGCGGCTATGCATGTCCAGATGCTCTCAAGTGTCCGGTGTGTTTAGGCCGTGATTATGACGGACTGAACACCAGATTCGATTTACTGTCGGATCAAGACACGGAGAATGAGCAACAAGCTGCAGTGATTGAAGAGTTTAAGAAAAACTTATTGCCCCATGGTGTAATGGTAGCACAGCTGGTTTTGATCCAGTCGGTCCAAGTTCAAATCTTGGTGGGGTAACTTTTTCTTCGCAACACACTCAACTCAACTGAACAATCGATAGCAGTAGTTGCCAATTAAACGATGGCGCAAACATCTAAATCCCTCGAAGCCATCATCCTCGCAGCAGGCAAAGGGACTCGTATGGAGTCCGATCTGCCCAAGGTATGCCATCCAGTTGGTGGACGCCCGATGGTGTGCGCTGTGGTCGATGCTTGCTTCGAAGCCGGCTGCTCGCGTGTGGTCGTGGTGGTTGGATACAAGCAGGAGCTTGTTCGTCAGGCGTTGGAGAGCTATGGCGATCGGGTTGAATATGCCATTCAGCACGAGCAACTCGGCACCGGACACGCGGTGGTTAGCGCGATCGACGCGTATCCACATGAGACCCAATCCAACACCGATGTCTTTGTCCTTTGTGGCGATGGCCCGCTGATCCGCACTTCTACCCTGCAAACCATGTTGGATCGTCATCAATCTTCGGGGGCAGACGCAACATTGGCAACGAGCATTATCGATGACCCTGATGGATATGGACGCATCGTTCGGAGCGACGATGGCGGGTTCGAACGGATAATCGAGCAGAAAAATGCGAATGAAGACGAGCTCGCGATCCGTGAAGTGAACCCGAGCTATTACTGCATGAACGCCGCGGCGATGTTCCAAGCGCTCAAGCAAGTCAACCGCAATGAACTCACCGGCGAGTACTATGTGACCGATGTGTTTGAACTCATGCTCAAGGACGGCAAGCGCGTTGAGGTCATCGATGCCGTGCCACCTGAAGACATTCTGAGCATTAATACACTTGATCATCTCGCCCAGGTCGACGCGATCTACCGGGCGAGGCACAGGACCGAAACCACCACCGAAGGGGCCGTGTAATGTCAGCAGATCTAAAAGTATTCGCGGGACGCAACTCGAAAGATTTAGCCCATCGTGTATGCGCCGAGATGGGCGTTGAGCTCGGTCGGGCTCGTACAAATCTCTTTCCCGATGGCGAGGTCTTTGTCAAACTCGACGACGATGTTCGAGGCCGAGACTGCTATGTGGTGATCTCGACATGTGATCCAGTCAACGACAACCTTATGGAACTGTTGGTATTTTGTGATTGTCTCCGCAGGGCGAGCGCTAAAACTGTGACGATGGTTATGCCGTATTATGGTTATGGGCGTCAGGATCGTAAAGACGAAGGCCGCGTGCCCATCACCGCCAAACTCGTCGCGAACATGATCACAGCTTCAAATGCGGACCGCGTACTGGCGATGGATCTCCATGCTGCTCAGATTCAGGGCTTCTTTGATATCCCGGTGGATCACCTGTCCGCAACCCCTGTGTTCTTCGATTACTTCCAATCAATCCGCCACGAGCTTGGAGACCTGTGTCTGGTATCACCCGATGTCGGCAATGTGAAGGTCGCCGAGTCGATGGCCAATCTGCTCGATGCTGATCTGGCAATTATCAACAAGCGTCGTCTTACCGGCGATTCGATCAAGGTGGGGCACCTGATCGGGGATGTAAAGAACAAGACCGTTCTGATGTTCGATGACATGATCTCTACTGGCGGCACCGTCGTCGAGGCTGCCAAGCTCGTGATGAATGAAGGTGCAAACGATGTCATCTGTGCAGCGACACATGCCGTTCTCGCCGGCAAGGCGATGGAGAATTTGTCCGCAGCTCCAATCTCAAAGATTGTGGTCACCGACACCATCCCAGCGGGCGAGCGGTGCGATCCGATCAAGGACAAGCTCGTCGTGCTCTCAGTTGGCGAGATGCTCGGACAAGCGATTATGCGGATTCACAACAATCAATCGATTAGCGCACTCTTCCAGAGCACCGCGGGTGCAAAGCGTTGAGTGAGCTTTGAGTACAAACACACTAGACAAAAGTGAAAAGAGTCATTTAAAGATAAGGAGAAATGAACATGAGTGACACAACAACAGCGCTGAGCGCAGAGAAACGCGAACGCACAGGGAGCCGATACGCCCAGCGCGTCCGTAACGCTGGCGGGTTGCCAGCGGTGGTCTATGGCCACAAGGAAGAGCCAGTCTCGATCACCCTAGACGCACACACCGCGATCGGATATATCTCGAAGGGTGAGAAGGTTTTCCACCTCGATCTTGATGGGAACAAGCAATATGTGCTGCTCAAGGATCTCGGCTACGACTATCTCGGGACCAATATCATCCACGCGGACTTCGCTCGTGTTGATATGGACGAGCGCGTGGATACCAAGGCGCATCTCAAGTTTGTTGGTGATGCGGTCGGTCTCAAGACCACCGGCGCCATCATGATGCACCCAATCACCGAGCTCCAGCTCAACTGTACCGTGACCAACCTTCCAGATGACATCGTCGTCGATGTGACCGAAATGGAGATCGGCGATGTGCTCCACGCGAGCGATGTCAAGCTCCCGCTCGCGACCATGAAACTCAACACAGATCCAAGCGCCATTATCGCACAGATCGTGATGAAGGCTGTTCAGGTTGAAGAAGGCGAAGCTTCAGAAGTTGATGCAGAAGCCGCATCACCCGAGGTTATCACCGAGAAGAAGGAAGAAGCTGAGTAATGAAGCTGATTGTTGGACTAGGCAATCCGGGAGCTCAGTACGAGCGGACCAGGCACAACGCCGGGTTCTTAGCCCTCGATGCGCTCGCCGAAAGGCACGCCTCGGGTCAGATCCCAAAGAGCCGATTCCACGCGGTGACACTCGATGCAATCATCGGCACAGAGAAAGTGCTTCTGATGAAACCGACCGGTTTTATGAATCGTTCGGGGCAGTCAGTCGGAGAAGCGATCCGCTTCTTCAAGCTCGATCCACAAGAGGACATGATCGTCCTTGTCGATGACATCGCATTGCCCGTCGGACACATCCGCGTTCGAAAACGCGGGGGAACCGGCGGCCATAACGGGCTTTCAGATATCGATCGGATTCTCGGGGGTGAGGATTACCCACGCGTGCGGATCGGTGTCGGCAATGTGCCAAAGTTCATGGACCAGTCTGACTGGGTCTTGAGCAAGTTCATGAAGGAAGAGCAGGAAGATGTACTCCGCAGCATTAAGGCGGCAGCCGATGCGACGGTGTGCATGCTCGACGAGGGAATCACAAAGGCGATGAACGCTTTTAATACCAAACTCGTCAAGCCCAAGCCCGATCCTACGCCCGGTGTGAAAACCGTGTCACCGAAACAATCAGATTCAGCATCAGATTCAAATACACAGAACCAAGAAACAAAGAACGCATCGGCTCAGCCAGAGCCGAACAATAAAATGGAGAATGAAAATGTCAACTGAAACAGAAGTACGCACCGGCGTCTACGAGGGCATGTTCCTCGCAAACCAGGCAGCAGCCGCATCATTCGGTGATCTCATCGCCCACATCAACTCACTCTTCGAGCGTGCGAACGCTGAAGTCATCTCGATGAAGAAGTGGGACGAGCGTCGCCTTGCTTTCGAAATCGATAAGCAGAAGCGTGGCGTATATATCCTCACCTACTTCAAGTGCCCAACCGATATGATCGGTCACCTCGAGCGCGATGTGCAGATCTCCGACCAGCTCCTCCGCCTGTTGGTGACTTCGGCTGATCACCTGACAGCAGAAGAGATCGCGTCATTCGACGATCGTACAGGGCTTGAGACCGAAGCGAAGCTCCGTGCTCAGCAGGGCGATGCTCAAGAAAATGCTGCTAGCTCCAAGGTGCGCCTCGGCGCTGTCGAAACACAGGCTGCCCCAGAAGCACCAGCACCAGAAGCTACTCCAGAGGCTGCAGTCGAGGCGCCAGCCGAAGATGCTGCTGAAACAACTGAATCCTGAGTGAGGTAGAGCACGCCCTTTCGGGGGAGTTCTGGATTCATTCACACCAGATCCGCGTGTTGTCCGGGAATTCATCGGATTGCGTACACACGGAATCTGTTTGGTATGCTACACTAGATCGGCTCATACAGAGATGAGCGGAATGGAGATAGATATGGCTGGGAGTTTCAATAAGGTCATGCTGATGGGTAACCTGACGCGTGATGTAGAAATCCGTCACACCTCGGGTAATACCGCGGTAGGCAACTTTGGGCTTGCGGTAAATCGGAAGTTCAAGACCCAATCCGGCGAGCAACGCGAGGAAGTCACATTCGTCGATTGCGAAGCCTGGGGACGCACCGCAGAGGTGATGAGCCAATATCTTGGAAAAGGCAGAGCGGTCTTCATCGAAGGACGACTCAAGCTTGACCAATGGGAAGACAAGAACGGCGGCGGAAAACGCTCAAAGCTCTCCGTGGTTGTTGAAAACTTCCAGTTCGTTGATTCCGGTCAAGGCGGAGCCAACGCTGGCGGCGGCGGAGGGGGCGGATACGCTCGATCCCAAGCCGGAGCCGGTGCACCAAATGGTGGTGGATATGGCGGCGGCGGAGGGGCACCCATCGAGCATGACGACATCCCGTTCTAAAGCACCAAGTGCCCATAGATTGATATTTTAAGGCTGCCCGATGATACGGGCAGCCTTTTCTAATGAGGTAATTCATTGATTCACAATGGATAAGGACGATGTTGCCCGCCTACACTCCTCTCCCGATTGATCGCTTATTGGCATCAATCCACCTCTTTGTTGGGGCGAGGCACCGTGCCACGCTCCTCAACTCGTCTGGATCATGCCCAAGCATCTTCCCAGATCAGGACAGCGAAAGGACCATACCCATGGCACGCTCAGTTAAACTTCTCCTCACCGAAAATGTAGACAACCTCGGAATCGTTGGCGATATCGTCAATGTTCGTATCGGGTACGCACGCAACTACCTGCTCCCATTCGGATACGCGACAACACCCAGTGAAGAACTCATGGCCTCGCTTGCTGAGAAGCGTGCAACCGCAGAGAAGGAAGTCGCAGCCCGCCGGAGCCAGCGTGAGGAAATGATCGGTAAGCTCGACGGCCAGCAACTCACCCTTACCCGTGCATGCAATGACCAAGGCCAGCTCTACGGCTCAGTCACCCAGCAGGACATCGCCAACGCACTCAAGGAAGTTGGATTCACTGTCACACCTCGCGAAGTGCGTCTCCCGACCACCATCAAGCGCATCGATACTTTCGATATTCATATCAAGGTCGATTCGGACCTCGAAGCAGACATCAAGCTCTGTGTCGTCGCCGATCGCGAACTTGATCTTGAAGAATCCAACGAGATGGAGTTTGATAATGAAGGCGAATTGATCGTGAAGGAAAAAGCACCGGCACCTAAAAAGGAAGCCGAGCCAGCTCCAGCAGAATGATCGACTAGTCTGATATTGAAACACACGA
>Ga0316204_10008594_pt1 | contig 14061 bp, 11 predicted proteins | sample 6monrhotite_MG_2_FD_205661 | JGI IMG/M metagenome (GOLD analysis project Ga0316204, IMG submission 205661) | Microbial mat bacterial communities from mineral coupon in-situ incubated in ocean water Damariscotta River, Maine, United States -... | ecosystem: Environmental > Aquatic > Marine >... | reverse complement strand
TTGTTAAAACTATTTTAGCATAATCTTTTGTTATATACTACAATGATTACTTTAGTAAGTTTTAAGAAACAAAAATAGACCCAAGGTTGCTTGTTTGTCTCTTGACATATTGGAGTTACTAAAATTTCGCATGTGTGTGCAAGTGCTTACCGTGCCAATACAATCTTCTCTAATGGGTGTTTAACAATTATATGTTAAAAGGCAAAGTGTAAAAAAGCAACCATTACTTACCTTACTTGAGCTATAATTATCAGCATAGGTATACTTAACAACGTGGAGAACTTATGGTTTACGATTTTTGGAAAGATTATGAAGAGTTGCTCTCTTATGAGCAAGCATCGCTTTTGGATTATAGGTTAGATAGTATAGCTATCAAACTCAATGATTTCTTTCAAAAGCTGATCATTGAGAATATAAATAAAAATGACATCACGTTTTTTCTGGCCGGTTCATGTTTAAAAGCAGATACATTCAGAGATTTGGATATGTTTTTTCCTTTAAATGAAGATAGGGAACTTATGAACAGCGCTATGAATCAAGACTATTTTGAGTATGAGAATAATTCATATACGTATAGCTATAAAAATGATATTTATCAGCTTGTTTTCAGGGATAGGTTTAAAAATGCCTCTTTGGCTGAACTGGTAGACGGATTTGATTTTGATTCTACAAAGATAGCTTTTGAGTGTAATTACAACACAAAAAAGAGATTGTTTAGCATCATAAAGTGTGATATGCGAATAGAGTTTGTCAACTATATCAATACGCGCGTAAATCATCTTTCAAAAGTCAGTGTCAATCCTTTTGTATCACTTCAAAGGGCTATTTATTTTTTAAAACGGGGGGACGATGTTCCTTATGAAGTCTTTCTTCAAGTGTGCTCAAAGATCGCAGACTTAAAAATCGAAAACTCTGAAGATGTGTCTGTTCACTTTAAAAACTTACAAGGTAATCCAAATAAACTAAGCAATATTAAAGAGGCTATTACACATTATATTGATGATCATACGGATAGCCGTAACTGAGGATTTATTAGAGCAGAGTGCTGTAGAGTTCTTAGGGCATTTTGTAGATTTAAATTAAAAGAGCAGCGGATAGTGGGTAGAACCCAAGTATGATATAAAAAGTTATATCAACTTTCAGCAAGTTGGTCTCGAGTGACCAGCTTGCCCAGTTCGATGATTTCGTAGCCTTTGTTAAACTCATAAAAACCGCATGCGTCGTTGGGTATGCCTATGATGATATCAGGCGAGTATCCTGCCATCTTAGAATCGAGTATGGCCTTTTGCATGATGTCAAGAGTGCGTCCCATGATATCAAACATGCCCATTTCATCCAATGCATGTTTTTCCTCTCTAGAAAATAGCTGCTCGGCTTTTTGTGCCGCCTCAAAAAACATCTCTTGTAGCCGATTCTTTTTTTCATGCTCTTCTTTGGGAATATCAACTTTATATTCTTTTGAAACATGGGCACTGAGGTCGACAGCAATGGTTAGGTCAGTATTATCCGCTACGGTCGGTGCGATAGGCAGAGGATTTAATACACCGCCATCAATTAAATAGCGCTTGTCTATTTTTTTTGGAGTAAACACCGTTGGAATGGCAATGGAAGCCCTGACTGCATCTATAAGGTTTCCTTTTTGAATCCATACCTCTTTTTGCTTTATGAGATCTGTTGCAACAGCAGTAAAAGGAATAGGTAGATCTTCGATCATAACATCACCGATCATCTCTGCTATCACAGCAAACACTTTATCCCCTTGTATCAGACCTCTTCCTGCAAAAGAAAAGTCAATTAATTTAGCTATATCAAAAAGGTCAAGTCCTAATATCCACTTCTTATACTCTTCGAGTTTTCCGCATGCATAAAGTGCCCCGATCAAAGCACCCATAGATGAACCGGAAATAGATTTTATCTCATACTCATGTTTCAAAAGCTCTTCAATCACGCCAATATGGGCATAGCCCCTGGCACCTCCGCTTCCTAGGACTAGAGATACTGTCTTTTGTTTCATATGTTTCCTTTTTTATTGCAGGTATTCTAATAGAATTCTTTTTGCTTCTGCACCGCTGGCATTTTTACCTTTTATATTGAATGCAAAGACTTTTTTCGTGTTGTTCTCTTCGAGATATCCCACAAACCATCCAACTTCGCCGCAACTGCCCGTCTTTCCTGCAAATGTGTAGTCTTGTTTTTTATCAAGTGTCATAATGTCTTTGATAGTTGATATAGATCGAGGTGAAAAAGGCACATCATTTTGTATTAATTTAGCTATAAAGTCTACCTGTTCATTTGCTGAGATTTTAAGACTACCATTGCTAAGCCAAAAGTCAGTAAGGGTGTCAGAAGTGTCAGTATTTCCATAATTTACTCGTAATACCATCTCTTGCATCCGTGTCTTACCAATACGTTGTGCCATTTCCTGATAAAACCAGACAGCAGAAACAGTAATAGCAGAGCGCATCGAATGATCACGATTCCATACCGGGTATTCGCGTATTACTCCATCCCAAGCAAGTGTCTCGTTTTCATCACGAACTACTTTGTGATCCAATGCAATCATACTGTTAAGGATCTTAAATGTAGAACATGGAGTCAGCCGCTCATCGGCGCGTGTACCGAATACGATACGTTCAGAACTGTTAAGGTCAAGGATCACTCCTGTTCCGTCAAATTTGCCAAAATCAGGTTCGTTGGCAAAAAGAGAGACACTTACTATAAGATAGCCGATCCATCTAATCATCTAACACTCCCATGGGCCTAATACCTGTAAGTATAGAGCGCACTGCCATAGAACAGATCTCAACGCAAGATATCAATCCACTTGAAACAGAAGCGTTTTCACTAGATCCATCTACTGTAGTAGTAAGGGGAGAGATGATTGCTCTTATCAAGATTATGTGATTGACAGTTTGCACAACACTCCTTTTGTCTATAGTATGTATTATTTAACTTACTCTTGAAAAGCTTAATTACATATTTACATGTAAATAGACTTTCATGAGGTTTATATACTATAATAATTTTAACGAAAAAGAGAAGGGGTGGAACAAATGAGTGGATTTAACAGGTGTATTATAGGCACAATGATGGGACTGCTATTGCATACGGGGCTTTATGCTGGAGATGAGACTTTTAGTCTAAAGCTTGGCGGACTAATATTGGAGGAGCAGAGTACTGAAGTCAGTTTAGGTAGAAATGCCGCTTCAGTAGTTTTGAATATTGAGGACCTTTCCGGAATGGAATCAGAGAATCAGGTGTTTCGACTGGACAGTTACTACCGCTTTAATGATGCGCACCGAATTGAGTTTTCCTATTACAGTATGCATAGCTCAGGATCAAAACAAACTACGAAAGATATAGAATGGGGTGATAGCGGGATCATAGAGGCTGGTGCGGCAGTGAGTGCGTACTTTGACATAGATATATATAAAGTCAACTATACCTATTCAGTATATCGTAACGAAAAAGTAGAACTTGGGGTAGGAGCCGGCCTTCATATTACCGCTATTGATGTTGGATTAAATGCTCAGGGTACTATAGATGGGATAGCGTCTGATACTTATAATGAAAGCAGTAATGTTACTGCACCATTGCCTGTTATAGGAGTTCGTTTCAGCTATAACATCACATCGGATCTTGTTGCCAAGTTCAATTATGACCTTTTTGGGTTAAAAGTGGGTGATTACAAAGGTAATATCCAAAATACCACGATCACACTTGAATACGATATCACTGAAAACCTTGGTGCCGGTGCCGGGATTGATCTGTATTCTCTTTCATTTGAGGCTGAAAGAGACAACAAAGTGCTCGAGGTAAATAGAGTAGTCAATGGCGGGTTGTTTTTTCTTTCATACAAATATTAGAAGGATGACCGTTATTTGTAAGTATGATAAATTAAAAACATCTATAGTTTGAGTGATTTATTGATACTTAGGGTGTGGTTTGTTCTTTATAAACGGTGTGCAAAGTAAATGGGGATATAGACAATGAGAAGATATATTTACTAAAGAGATGAAGGCTACAAGTGTATATTAACTTCTATGTAAATAGGTGTTGAGAATCTTAATAAGCTTTTTTTCATCTAAAGGTTTGGATAAGTAGTCTTTCATTCCGGCAGACAGATATCTCTCTCGAGCATTATTGATCGCGTCAGCCGTCAAGGCGATAATAGGTGTGTTGTTTGTATCATTTTGAAGTTTCAATATCTCTTTAGTCGCTTCTATACCATTCATATTTGGCATATTCTCATCCATGAATATGATGTCGTAATTTCCTTTTTTATAAGCTTCTATGGCTTCTATACCATCATTCGCGATCTCTATGTTTAGACCTAGCTCTTCTAGTATGATTCTCATCATAAGTTGGTTGGTCTTATTGTCTTCGACTAATAAGACATTGCCTTTAAAGTTGATCTTGTGATCTTGAGTAGATGTGCTCTTGGAAACGCTCTTTATAGGTTGTATTGGAATGTCAAAATAAAACATACTTCCTTTTCCGACTTCACTCTCAACCTTGAGTTCTCCTCCAAGGGAATCAACTATAAAATACGAGATTGCTAAGCCCAAACCTGTTCCACCGTATTTTCTAGTGGTAGAACTATCTGCTTGTTCAAATTTTAAAAATATACTGTCTAGTCTATCTTTGGGGATACCGATTCCATTATCAATGACTTTTACACTCAGCATGTTGTTATTGCATGCAACCTTTAAGGCTATAGACCCGAGTTCAGGTGTAAATTTGATTGCATTGGAAACAAGGTTAGTGATTACTTGTTTAATCCGTGTTATGTCTGTTTCAATAAAGGGTTCAACTTTGCCATCGTATTCGAGGGTTAAGCTAAGTTTTTTTTCATTCGCTAATGGTATGAACATATGGTGAATATTCTCAAAAAGCTCTTTTGTTTCAAAGGAAGTTATCTCAAAAGTAAATTTACCACTTTCTATTTTTGAAAAGTCCAATATATCATTGATGATTGTCAAAAGAGTTTGACTTGAGCTTAAAATGGTATTGAGGTATTGCTCGATTTTTGGTGGGTGTTTCATTTTTTTAAGCAGGTTGATAAAGCCGAATATGGCGTTTAAGGGTGTTCTGATTTCATGCGACATATTGGCTAAAAACTCACTTTTGGCCATTGTTGCCTCTAATGCTTTCGCTTTTGACTTTTTTAACTCTATATTTAACCTTTCCAAGCGAAAGATAAACAATAAAACAACGGCAAAGAACAAGGAGATGAATATAAATCTATAGAGAAATGAGTTTTCAATTTTGATATAGTCATAGTTTTTATCCATAAGGACAATATAGCCTATGTTTTTTTCTTTTATGTTTTTGATAGGATAAAAACTGATGATATAAGAAAAGTCTTTTTGGTTTTCAAAATACAGAAAATATTCATTGGACGCTAATTTGTCATTGAACTGGTCTCGATGCTTCATTAAGACTTCTTCAAATGTTTTTTTAGAAATTCGGTTTGAATCAAAATCTAAACTTGAGATACTGTCATATTTATTGACTTCATGATAGTATTTGCTGCTGATTAGGCTTTCATCGTAGTTTTTGCGCTCATTCGAAAAAACCTTTTCTTTCACAACGTCATCTTTTAAGATCATATATGGCTGTAAATGAAAGTCATTGTGCAATACTTTTGCAATAGCATTAAAGCCTACACTTACTTCTACACTGCCTATATGTTCATTCTTGTACGTTAATGGAAATACATAACGGTAACCATTAAAGATCCTTCCTTCTTCAAATCCTTCTACAAATCTTTTTTCTTTATTTGCTAATACCAGGGAGTGCCTTATGTTGTTTAAGTTGTCTCCATATTTTTGTGGCTTATGAAAACGTAAAAAACTTGTAGTGTCTTTAAAATGAAAGTGAAGCTGTTTTATGCCTGTCTGTTTAAAAATCTCATATTCATTTTTTAACTTGTTCCAAAGTTTTTGGCGCTCTTGCGATTGAACTTCCGGATCTTCACTTTTACTCGCTTTATTGACAATCGATAAGACCTCATCATTATCTATGTATAGCTTGTAGATGGCATTTGCACTTTTTCTATAAAACCCTGTTGTTGCATTCAAAGGTTGAGAAATATGATAGGTCTTGTACGTCGATTCAAACTGTTGTATATCAGTTTCTTTGAGATAATGTAGAAACAAATACAAAAGAAGTTCAAGAGAAATAGCAATGAGTATAAAAATTAGTTTGATTCTTGTCATATATATGATTCCTGTTAAAGTGACGTATAATATAATAAGTATCATATTAAGAAAATAAATAATTGTTTGTATAATCAAATCTTGTTGTTTAGAGATGGTTTGATGATATTATATGTCTTAATGAAGTTTTAATGGGAGTTTATAATTGGTTGCGGAAACAGGATTTGAACCTGTGACCTTCGGGTTATGAGCCCGACGAGCTACCGAACTGCTCTATTCCGCGACATGTGTTAGTAGGGCCGAAGTATAGGCGGTATTGCCTCTTTTGTCAAGACTTTCTTCTGCAACATTTACAATTCATCAGAATTAGATATAATCACACTAAAAAAAGAATGCCAATGAACCCGATACAGCGTGTAAAAGAAGCGATAGAAGAGATCAAAAAAGGAAAGATGGTCATCATGATGGATGACGAGGACAGAGAGAACGAGGGGGACCTCGTCTATGCCTCTACTTTTTCGACACCTGAACATGTCAACTTTATGGCAACACATGCCAAAGGTTTGATTTGTGTCGCTATCTCCAATGATATTGCTGCACGTTTGGAGTTAAATCCGATGGTCAGCTCTAACACCTCTATGCATGAGACCGCGTTTACCGTTTCAGTGGATGCGACAGAAGCAGTTACAGGTATCTCCGCTGCAGAGCGGGATATGACGATCAAGATCCTTGCCAATCCTTTAAGCCGTCCGAGTGAACTGGTCAAGCCTGGGCATATCTTTCCTCTGATCGCAAAAGAGGGCGGTACTCTTATTCGTACGGGCCATACAGAGGGTTCTGTCGATCTATGCCGTTTGGCAGGTCTGTCAGAATCATCTGTCATCTGTGAGATCATGAAAGACGATGGGACGATGGCTAGACGTGATGATCTTGAGATCTTTGCACAAAAGCACGATCAGAAGATCGTCTATATCTCTGATATCGTCGAATATAGATTGGCAAATGAAAGTCTCATCAAAAGTATGCAAGAAGAAGAGAGTGAGTTTTTTGGAATCAAGGTAAAAAAACATATCTTTACGGATCATGAAGATCACGAACATACCGCTATAGTCTTTCATAATGCAGGTGAGACAGCTAATGTGAAAGTACATAACATCATATCTGATCTAGAACTGCTCTCCAATGCTACTAAGTATGAGCAGCTGATCGATGCGATAAACTACCTCAAGCTAAACAGTGGTGTTTTGGTGTTTATTAACCAGCCTAACCCTAACCACGGCACGATGCGGGAATACGGGATTGGTGCTCAGATCTTAAAAAGCCTAGGCGTCAAACACATGCGTTTGTTGACAAGCACCAAGCAGACTGACTTTATCGGGCTTTCCGGTTTTGGACTTGAAGTCGCTGAAGTGATAGATCCGGCATCTGAATAGAACCTTAGTACATTAATCTCGTCAATAATACGGATTAATAGAACCACTTTCTGTCACTGAATGTATTGATTTGGTGACATATCCCTTCTTTTTACAGTTTTATCTCTTCTGATTAAAACTTTTGTTTACCTTTTTATTATATGCTTAATAAATATACTCTGAATTTAACAGTGCTTAATCATGTGTGAAAACAATTAAGCAGAGGGGAAGACATGTCAGAAGAGCTACCGGAGTGCTTACAACCAGTTGTACAGCAGCTTACGACTTATGAGACACAGATTTCGGGTTTACAGATCAGGAACGAGAACCTGGATGAAGACCTTAAGGCCATAAGGAACGAAAAGGATACACTGCAAAAGCAGATGCAGGAAGAAGCTGATGCTCACGCTTTGGCTGTGCAGACTTATGAAAAAGAGAAACTTACCTTAAGAGAACTCAATGTGGTCGTCAGTGATCAGCTTAGGGAAAAGGTAGCTGCACTTAATGCACTGCAAGACTCCAGCTCTCAGCTCAAGGCTGAAAACGGAGAGTTTAAAAACATAAATGATGAACTTTTACAGCAAAACTCGCAGGTAAGTTCACAGAGTATGCTCGCAACTGCCCAGCAGGATGAACTGGCTCAGCAGACACAGAGTCTTAAAAGTGAGATAGAGGAGCTTCGCAGACAAAATTCGGCACTGAAAGAGGAGAACTCTGCACTTACCTTAGTCAACAGTGCCATGCATCAGCGTCAATCCGAGGCACAGCTTCAAAGTCCGAAGCCAAATGAAGCTTCACCTGCGTTGGAAGAAGAGAACAGAAGGCTCAAAGAGGAGTTAAGTGCGTATAAGACGCAGAACAAGGATGAGTCATTCTTGATTAGTGAAAACCAGCGTCTAACCCAAAGACATGGTGAGATAACACAAGAAAAGATGCAGGCATCAGCCAGGATGCATGCTGCGGAAGAAGAGTTGAGATCCAAGGTCAGTGAACTTGAAAAAGCTTCTGCAACGGTTAATCAGCTCGAGTTTGAGCAGCAGGGCTTGCAAAACCTGTATAAAAACCTCAGTATCGAAAAAGAGAGGTTGGCGGCACTTAACACAGGCTTGGTGGAGGAAAAAGCCGGACTTGATGAGCAGGTGTTACATCTGAGCGAGCAATTGCAAATGCTCACTTCCGAAAAAGAACGTATTGCGCAAGAGCTGAGTCAAGAACACACTCGAACAGATGTGCTCACAGAAGAAGTCAATCATCTCAGGCTCAAAAGCCGAACTCTGAGTGAAGAGATCAAAGTACTTAAAGAAGGTTTGCTACTTAATCCTAAGCAAAGCCTTGAACCTCAGGTTGAGGCCTTAGAGATCGATATGAATGAACCTGATACACAAGATGAGCACCCAGATATCGAGATTGTGTCACATTCAGGCAAGACCGGACCGCATTTTCCCGGCGAATAGCCCTTATGAACATAAGGTTACGCTCTTGTCTATCTGTGTTGCCCCAAGAGGAAACAAGCTTTATTCGGGTATTCTTTTACTACTTATATATTAGGACAAAAAATGTCAAATCACAAAATAATCATTCTTGATACCGAAACAACCGGCGTACTTGAAGAAGACAGAATCATTCAGCTTAGCTACGTGGTCACCAATGCCGAGGGAAAGATTGAAGAAGTACATAACGAGTTTTGTCAAGCACCTTTGCCAAGTAAGTTTGATGCAATGGCTATTCATCATATCACACCGGAGATGCTTGAGGGCAAGCCAAGCTGTCTTGAACTAAAGGCTTTAGCCCGTTTACATGAGCTTAACACACCTGAAAATGTCATCATCATCCAAAGTGCTGAGTTTGACTTGGCAATGCTTGAAAAAGAAGGATTTACTTCGAAGATGAGATTGATAGACACCTTTCGTATCCACCGCTACTTTTATCATGAAAGCCCGCATGGACTTCAGTACAATAGATACGCTTTGGGATTGTATAAAAAAGAAGAAGCACAGATGCGTGAACTTGGTGTACAGATAGCCGCACATGATGCCTTGGGAGATGTGATCGTACTGAAGAATTTTTATGATCATCTGCTTCTAAGCCATACTGAAGAGGAAATGATCGAGATGTGTTCCAAGCCTATCTTGATGGATATTATGCCATTTGGAAAGCATAAAGGCAAGCGTATCGAAGAAGTAGCTGTGAGTGAACGCAGAAGCCTATCATATATGCTTGAGACCTTTGACCTTGACCAGGATCTTCAGTACAGTTTTGAGTATTATTATGAGCTTATGAAGGATAAGGCCTCTTTGATCATCGGGTTTGGCAAGTATAAGGGTAGGATGCCGGCTGATGTCGTCAATGAAGACCGCTCATATCTGGAGTGGATGCATAACAAAGCAGAGAACATCGCCATTGAACTCAAAACTGAGATAAAACGTGTACTTGAAGAGCATACACCTTCAACATAACGTGTGTACATTCTAAAGCATATTTATAGACTTTAGGTATAAGTTTTACAGATAAATAACGAAAATGATTAATTTACAATCATTTTGTAATAATCGTGGAGTACAATCTGGTATATAATTGGATTATAAAAGGATGAAACATGCTTACGATTAAAAAGAATGGACAAAAATCTTGGGTGACATTCACATTTGCTCCTACAGATGATGTAAATGATGTTGTCGTTTCTGGTGAATGGAATGAGTGGAAAGAAGAACCGATGAAACAAAAGAAAAGCGGTGATTTTTACATTACAAAAGTTCTTAAATCAGGTGAATGTTTTCAGTTTGGCTATAAGGTCAACGGCAATGACTGGATCATTGAAGAAGAGTGCACGAGTGTACCTTCTCCTTTCTCAAGCCAAAATTCTTTGCTTGAACTCTAACCACAACATTTCTTAACTAAGAAATATCATAACTGGGCAGTTTCTGCTGTCTAGTACTATCTCTATGTATAATAATCCACAGGAGGATGAATGAAAGCAGTTGTTATGGCAGGTGGCTTTGGAACTAGGATACAACCACTTACAAACTCTCGACCTAAGCCAATGTTGCCTATCGTAAACAAACCGATGATGGAACACACGATGATGACCCTTAAAGATCTGGGGATAACAGAATTTATTGTTCTGCTTTATTTCAAGCCTGAGATAATAAAAGATTACTTCAAAGACGGAAGTGATTTTGGCATAAAGATCACCTATGTTGTTCCCGATGATGATTACGGCACAGCAGGTGCGGTCAAACTTGCACAAGAATATATCGGTGATGATAACTTTATCATCATCAGCGGTGATCTGGTTACAGATTTTGATTTTAAGAAGATCTTTGATTATCATGCACTGAAGCAGTCGAAATTGACGATTACTTTGACCTCGGTTGACAACCCTCTTGAGTTTGGTGTTGTTATCGCCAACGAAGACGGAAAGATTGAAAAATTTCTTGAAAAACCAAGCTGGGGAGAGGTCTTCAGTGATACGATCAATACAGGTATCTATATCATTGAGCCTGAGATCCTTGACTATATCCCTAAGGGAGAAAACTTCGATTTTGCCAAAGACCTTTTTCCACGTTTGATGCGTGAAGGCATTGATCTTATGGCTGGATACGCTGAAGGATATTGGCGCGATGTCGGTAATCCTGAGAGTTATCGTGATGTGTATGATGATATCCTTACCGGAAAAGTCGATCTTAAGATCAGCGGAACAAAGACAAGTTATCCTGACGGGACACTTTACAGTGAAGAGAAGTATGAGCTTGATAAAAGTATTGAACTTATTGGTACTGTCGTTCTTGGAAAGAATGTTGTCCTTGAAAAGGGTGTTAAGCTCAACAATGTTGTTATAGGTGATAACGTTACTATCGGAAAAGACAGCAAGATCCGTAACAGTGTTATCTGGAATGATGTAAATATAGGCCGTAAGGCTATGTTTGACGGATGTGTTATCTGTAATAACAACGAGATCGGTAAAAACGTCACGGCAAAAGCAGGTATGATCCTTGCAGAAGGGTGTGAGATAGGTCAGCTGGTCAATGTCGAAAAAGACGTTACAATCTGGTCGAACAAGGTGATCGAAGACGCTTCTATTATCAGTCACAGCCTTATCCTGGGAAGCAAGTACAGAAACTCTATTTTTGAAAACGGTATGGTCGTTGGACAGTCAAACGTCGAGCTCTCGTGTGAGATGGCAACTAAACTTGCTGAAGCTTTTGGTGCACAGCTGCCGGTTGGCTCTACTATCCTTGTCTCACGTGATTATCATAAGAACTCACGTATGCTTAAGCGTGCTTTTCTCGGCGGAATGCTTTCAGCTGGTATCAATGTCATCGATTACAGCGGAATTCCTTCAGCAGTTCTACGCTGTAATCTCTCTTCTCATGATGAATACGCAGCGGGTGTGCATTTTCGTCAGAAGCTAGACGACCCGACATCTACGGTCATCACTTTTTACAATCATGAAGCATTGCGTATTAACAATGATGTGGCTAAAAAAGTAGAAAAGGCATTTTTCAAAGAGACCTTTAGACGCGTAGATTATTCTAAGATCGGTGAAATACACGAGTCTGAACATGAAAAAGAGTATGCTATCTATAAAAAAGGCATAGAAGACCTTCTTCAGGCGCATAAGTTTAAGTGTATTGATTGTCGTATTGTAGTCGATATGATGCACGGGATGTCCGCGGAAGTCTTTCCGGATATCCTCAACGAACTGGGTGTGGATAATATCATGTTCAATGCTCATCCGGATGAGCACCGTCTTGCCAACATCAACACCTTGATCAAACAGTCGACTGCAGACATGAGCGCTGTAATCAAAGCTCTTAAACTTGATGCCGGTTTTATGCTTTATCCTTATGGGCAGCGTCTTGATATCATGTGTGACGACGGGACGACGCTTGGCAAACAGACAGCACTGTATGTCGTCCTTTCACTGTTAAACATGGAAGGCAAGGCTGCTGATACGAAGAAGAAGGTATTCTTGCCGACCTGGGCAGCAGATATTGTTCATTTTGATCATCTCGAGATTGAACGAGGCCAATATTCAAACTTCACAATTGCACAGATGAAAGAATACGAGCTTGTTGCTACAGGTGAAGGAAACTTTGCCTTTACAGAGTTCGCGACACACCGAGACTCCATGTATGCGACCTTGAAGATACTTGAGATGATGTTGAACCATGAGGTCAAACTGTCTGATATGATCGCTTCTTTGCCGCGTTTTTATTATAATATATCCAAGGCGGAATGTTCACAGGCTCTCAAAGGCAAGATGATGCGGATGTTTCTTGAAGATGCCAAAGGAAAAGAGTCCTCAACGCTTGACGGTGTCAAGATATGGCTAGACAAACATGACTGGATCTTGATGATCCCTGATCAGTATAATGATCATCTTAACCTCTATATTCAAGCTGAAAATGACATAAAAGGGCAGGAGATCTTAGCAACGTATACTGACAAGATCGAACAGTGGTCTAAGGAATAATGATGAAGCCATCACTCAATCTCTGCTTTTTTTGGCACATGCATCAGCCTGATTATAGAGGCAGTGATGGAGTGATGAGTATGCCGTGGGTCTTTCTGCATGCTATCAAAGACTATTATGAGATGCCTTGGCTTCTGAGCAGGCATAAAGGGCTGAAGGCGACATTCAACATCACGCCGCCTTTGATAGAACAACTTAATCTTTACAAAGATCCTTTGAAAAACGACTATTTCCTCTCTTTGTGGCAGATGCATCCTTCCAAATTGGACAATGAACAAAGAAACTGGCTGATCAAGACCTGTAAATCGACACAGTATGAGACGATGATCAAACCTATAGAGCATTTCAGTACACTCTATAGCAAAGATGAATTGAGTGACGATGAGCTTATAGATTTTGAAGTCGTCTTTATGCTGGCATGGTGTGGGAACTATCTACGTCAGCAAAACGCTCTGATCAAAGAACTTTTCGTGAAAGAAAAAGACTTTACGCAGAATGACAAGTCTCAGCTTCTTAATGCCTTGTGTTCTTTCGTCGAGACAATCCTGCCATTTTATGCACGTCTGCAAGAGGAGGGTGTTATATCACTCTCTACGACACCGTATAACCATCCTATTTTGCCTCTTTTACTTGATATGCAAAACGCAAAACGCGCGAACGAGCATACGACACTTCCTGAGAACCCGATGTCGATGCGAGCTGATGCTATAGAACAGGTAGAACGCTCGATCGCACTCTATGAAGAGACTTTCGGTACAAAACCGAAGGGCTTTTGGCCTGCCGAAGGCGCAGTGGATGAAGAGAGTGTTCAGATATACAAGGAGCGCGGACTTTCATGGATAGCGACTGATGAAGCGATCCTGTTCCGCTCACTTGAAGATAATATACGTGCCAATCTCTACAAACCCTATACGTACAAGGGTATGAGTATAGGCTTTCGCGATCATGGTCTAAGTGATTTGATAGGGTTTAACTACCGGTTTAAATCTGGTTATGATGCAAGCGAACATTT
>Ga0316204_10008593_pt1 | contig 14062 bp, 10 predicted proteins | sample 6monrhotite_MG_2_FD_205661 | JGI IMG/M metagenome (GOLD analysis project Ga0316204, IMG submission 205661) | Microbial mat bacterial communities from mineral coupon in-situ incubated in ocean water Damariscotta River, Maine, United States -... | ecosystem: Environmental > Aquatic > Marine >... | reverse complement strand
ATTTGCAGTAAAACTTACAACGCATTGAGTGCTTGATTCAGTCGATCTTCAATGCGTTTTTTATATCTTAAAAAATATATCGAAGGGACAAAGGTATTTGGCTCAGTTTGGGTTAATGATGGGTGTAAATTAAGATCGGTAATGTAAATGGGGTATTTTTCCTTATTTGATCGTTGTTCTAAAATGTGTTGGCAAACTTTGGTAAAGAGTGCATCGCCATATTGTTCTGAGCTAAACTCTTTTTCATTGCAATAGAGGGTAAACACGGCTTTTTTATTGTTGACGTTGCCGATGACTTGAACATTATAATAATGCTTGGTGCGCTGAATGTCTGTGTTGTTTAATTCGTTGAGCGCATACGATAGATTTTGCTTTTGAGTTTGATAAATTTTCAGTTCAATGTTGGCGTTTGATTTTTGTTTTTCAGACAGTTTTACGTTTTGAGCTTGCCGTGCCATAATTGCGTTAAAGAATATAATGTAGTGATCTAATAAACTCGTGATGTCTTTCTTGGTACTTTGTATATGAGAAAGTGATCCATACTCATCCAAAATATACAAATCAGATAATGGTTCATTATTATGAACGAAAATTTGTACGGTATTGGGTTGGTGGTGGCTAAAAATAAATGGGATGACCGTCTGAGTTAATGTTTTTTGTTCTATTTTGGTGTCGCAAGCCGTGGTTGTCGGTTTTTCTAAAAAAGCTAATAGGCTTTTAATGTTATTACATTGCTTCCAGTCGATATTTTTGTTTTCTAAAGATATGACGTAAAATTGGCCTGCTGCCTCTAGGATATAACGTCTATTGGTGTGTGCATCGGCAGGAAAAAAATGCTCATAGATATCTTCAAGCACGTCTTTAATGCGATTGGCGAGGGTTTTGCCAAAATGTGATGAAAAGCTATAAAACTCAGGAAGTGACGGTATGGTTTTTCGGTGTTCTTCCAGGTTAAGCCGAATCGAATGACAATACCATTCGATTAACCCTTGTATATTATTATACTTGTATACGAATACTTCATGCCAGGTGGTAAAAAAGATATGTTCAATAGAAATGATAAAACTATTGTTGGAGTCGCCGGTTTTGAGCATATCTGTTTGCCCAGAAGCAATGGTTTTATCGGATACGGTTTTGGTGACGGTTGGTATCTGTCCGACATTAATAAAAACCGCAGAGCCTATTATTTTGGGTGTGCTGAGTAATTCTTCGGCACTGGCATAAGGCAGTTTGGCATTCGGCGATAATTTTGCAATGTGATCATTGATTGAGTTGAGCTCGATGTTTGTTAGCATCGAGCCGGGCGCATGCATTAGAATACCGGTTCTTGTTTCACTGACCTGATTGAAGTAAGACCAGGCCAGCACTTCGACCAAACTATGCGACCGTTTAATCGGGGAGTATTGTTTTGCTTGAGCGCCGCTTACTTTTCCTTGATATAATAACCACTGTTCTGATTTGTCTTTTCCCTGGGCGCGGATGATGGATAATATGTCTTCATGGGTATTGTCTGCAATACCTCGATTAATGATATCAATTTTTCCCGGTTTACGGTCAAATGCTGCGTATAATTTACGTCCTAAAACGGCAATGTCTTGTTCTTTTACCATCAGTGACTCTGCGTTGTTACGGGCAAAGTCAGATAAAAACAAATAACTCTTGGTTAAGTGATCAACGAGTAACTTACGTTCTTCGGTGACATGGTTTATTTTCCAGTCTGTGCGTGAATCGAGCAATGCAATTTGCGCATCGTCCCAGTGCCATTCGGCAACCAGTTGTTTGACGGCTTTGGTGCGCCAATTATCACTAAGATTGCTTGAACTCAATGGCAAATCGAGTTTGATGTAAAAACAACGCCGAATGATTTCAATACGTAATGTTTCTTTCGCCTTGCCTAAATAGCGCTCCAGTCGGCGCAGCATCATGGTGTATGGATCTAATAGCTCTAAATCAAAAATGTTGTCGTGTACCATTTGCTTAAATTCTTGACAAAGTGGTATTCCTCTTTGGTAATCATTGGCATAGGCCTCAATGGCAGTAATTTTTAATATGGACTTATAGGGTGAACTAATGCCTTTGTAGATATGCCAAATGGCGGCGCCAAAAAGTTCTGTGGTAGGGATTTCAGGAATGGGGCCAAAATCGATATATTCTTCCGCAGAAAGTATTTGGTTGTCTTCAATATTTTTTTTGATTGCTTCATAATTGTGTTCTTCTTCGGGAGGAATTAACCACCACAAGGGGGTGCGGCCAGCCACCCAAATACTGGTGCGATAAAATTCGTCAAGCAAGAGCTTGAATTGAGTGCTGCCGCTGCTTTCGCTAGAGAGATCTAATATTTCACCCTTGCGAAAGGTCTCTGCATTCATTAAGAAAAAATGGGCTTCGAGACCTAAGCTTTCGGCCCATTTTTCGATGGCCGTGGCTTTTCGTTGTAAAAGTTCTAGGGGCTCAGCTTTTAATCCTGGACGATGACATAGCCAAATGTCGAAGTCACTTTTGCTAGAAAAAGCCAGCGTGCCGCTGCTCCCCATTAAAAAAATCGATTGAATGTCAAAATACCATTCGGATCTTTTTTCCATGGCAAAAGTGCCAAATAATTTTTTGGTGCTGGCAATGACCTCGGCGGAGGGGCTATACGCGGTGACGCCGAAGGGCACTTCTTTTTTATTAATGAAGCCCGGAAGTGATGCGTGATTGAGGTGAAACAGCAAAGGTAATACGTCCAGGAAATCTCTTTGGCGTTTTCGCATGATTTCTTGGGTTTTATGGAGCTTACGTTGATTAAGCTCCATAAAGCGTGTGCGAATTTGGTCGAATAATACAGTATCAACTAGCATAATATCACTTGAAGTGGTGGTAGGTCATTGTTTCGAAAAATATAAATTTCATTCGCTGTCGGTACAGATTTCGCTTAACGAAGTTTTGTCATCACTATTTTTAGTTTTTAGTATGGTTAAACGGCAATAGATAACTGCATAATTCGCGCCGGAGAGCTGTCGGCTAGGCTTGATGTGCAGTTTATAACAAATTATTTTGTGTGAGATGGTTGTTTTACTTATGAATCAACAATTAAATCAAGATGTTGCAACGTTTTTATTGGATCATATGCCAGTGGGTGTTTTGTTGGTGGACCAGCATAACCAGGTGTATTGGGTCAATCAGGTGTTGCAAGAGTATGTTGGGGTGGCTGCGCAACGCTTAGTCGGTTGTCCAGTGGATGGGTTAAATATGCAGTGCGTGGAGCATTCTGAAACGTTATATACCATTCAAAACCATAAAGATAATTCGCTGCGTTGGGTGTCGAATGTGGAGACGCTGCCGGTAACTAGCCAGGGTCAAGCATTGACAGCGCGTTATTTTATTGACGTTTCCGAGAATATGCAGCGACAGCAGGTGTTACAGGATCAGCTTAAAGAGCAGGCGACGGAAGATGTGCTCACTGGCTTTTTTAATAAAAAAGCGATTCTGTCGATTTTTGAGTCTCAAGTATCAAGAAGTCGTCGTTATCAGAACCCATTGTCGATGTTGTTGTTAGAGTTGCGTTCTGCGGCGACACTGAAGGGTGATTCCATACCGGTTGATGATCCATTGATTAAATCGCTAAGTTGGTACTTGAAAGATCAACTGCGCTGGGTCGATCTCATTGGACGATTAGATGAGCGGTCTTTCGTGATGATATTGCCTGAAACGTCTAAAGTTTCAGCGCTGCGCTTGCTGGATAAATTAACCAAAGCATTTTTAGAATTACCGATGCTTGGTGATCCCGAAAATTTGATTCGTGTGGATTGTTGGTTTGGGGCGGCTGAGTGGCAGAAAGGTGACGATGCTAATTTGTTAATGGACAAAGCACAACGTCACCTATTAGAAAATTAATCCAATTGATTACGTGCCGTGTTGATCGCCGCTAGGACCTGTTCGGGGGCGGTGCCACCGATGTGATTTCGGGCGGCACAAGATCCTTCCAAGGTTAACACGCTGAATATATCCTGTTCAATTTGGCTGGCGAACTGCTTGAGTTCGATGAGGGATAAATCAGCCAAATCTTTCTGTTGAGCAATGCAATATTTCACTGCCTTGCCGACCACTTCGTGTGCGTCACGAAAGGGTAATCCTTTTCTTACGAGATAATCTGCCAAATCGGTGGCGGTAGAGAATCCCTGGGCGGCGGCATGTAACATGTTTTGCCGGTTGACTTGGATACTTGGTATCATGTCTGCAAAGACGCGTAAGCAGGCTTTTACGGTATCAATACTGTCAAATAATGGCTCTTTATCTTCTTGATTATCTTTATTATAGGCAAGCGGTTGGCTTTTCATTAAGGTGAGTAAAGCGAGCAAGTTTCCGTGGCAGCGCCCGGTTTTGCCGCGAACCAGTTCGGGGACATCGGGATTCTTTTTTTGTGGCATAATCGATGATCCGGTGCAAAAGCTGTCACCAATTTCGATAAAACTAAATTGTTGTGAACACCATAAAACCAGTTCTTCGGAAAAGCGTGATAAGTGAGTGAGGGTTAATGAGCTCGCAAAACAAAACTCAATGGCGAAGTCTCGGTCGCTGACGGCGTCCAGTGAATTTTTGCATATCCCATCAAAACCTAGCAGATCCGCACAAAACTGTCGATCGATCGGGTAGCTGGTACCCGCCAGTGCCGCTGCGCCAAGTGGCATAATATTGACACGTTGGCGACCATCGAAGAAACGCTGTTTATCACGTTCTAGCATTTCAAACCAGGCCAGTAAGTGATGACCAAAAGTCACCGGTTGTGCCACTTGTAAATGGGTAAAGCCTGGCATGATGGTGTGTGCTTCTTGCTCAGCAAGTTGCAGTAGTGCGGCTTGCAAGCGGTGAATTTCTGCTAGGATGATGTCAATCTCATCACGTAGATAGAGTCGGATATCGGTGGCAACTTGATCGTTTCGCGATCTGCCGGTATGCAATTTTTTACCGGTATCGCCGATCAATGCGGTCAGCCGGGTTTCCAGATTCATATGGACGTCTTCTAATGCGATTGACCATGTAAATTGTCCGGCTTCAATTTCTTGTCGAATTTGCTGTAGACCATTGAGAATTTCTGATAATTCGTTTGCAGTGAGTACGCCGATATGTGCTAGCATTTTAGCGTGTGCTTCAGAGCCGATGATGTCGTGATGATACAGCCGTTTATCGAATGTGACGGAGGCAGTGAAGGCTTCAACAAACGCATTGGTGGATTGTGTAAAGCGTCCTCCCCAGGGCTTAGAGTTGGCTTTGGATTCGTGCTCCATGATAATACCTTGCGCTATTTGAGTGAGAGGGAGGGCAGTATAGTGGATTTATAGTGATTCTGGCAGTCAGTAAGACAAAAAAACTAAATGGGCGGACAGTATAAGCAAATGAGCATTCTTGTTTGAATATTCATCGAATTGTGGTAAAAATACACGATGATTTTTAAGCAAACAGTTTCTAAAATATTGATTGATCTTTGTGGTGTGGTATTTTGCTGGTTTATTGTCGAAACAAATCATATAGAATAACCTCATTGCCTTGGTTTGCCCCTTTGCAACCAAATATGTAGAACAAGGCAGTGATAGCCATATACCAACGTATGCAGGGTATATGAAATAAAATCTACGATTATTCGCACATTGGGGATACCAGCGTGCTACGTGGCCTTTGCGGATTTTCTTTGTAATAAAGTGGGTGATTCATGTCTGAAGGCACAATACGAATAGCGACCCGAAAAAGCCCGCTAGCGCTTTGGCAAGCTGAGTATGTCAAAAAATGTTTGCTTGAGTTGTATCCTGCTCTCAAGGTTGAGTTGGTTAAGATGACAACAAAAGGGGATCAAATTTTAGATTCACCTTTGGCTAAGGTGGGTGGCAAAGGGTTGTTTGTCAAAGAACTGGAGACAGGTATGTTGGAGGGGCAGGCAGATATCGCTGTCCATTCGATGAAAGACGTACCAGTGGAATTTCCTGAAGGCTTGCATTTAGCGGTTGTTTGTGAGAGAGAGGATCCACGCGATGCCTTTGTTTCGAACAAATATACATCGTTTGATGCGCTGCCAAACGGTGCAATCGTTGGTACGTCCAGTTTGCGGCGCGAGTGCCAGCTGCGTGTGGTACGGCCTGATTTGAGTATTGTCAGCTTACGCGGTAATGTCAATACACGATTGAAAAAATTGGATAATAATGAATATGACGCTATTATTTTAGCGGCGGCGGGTTTAAAGCGGCTGGGTTATGAGCACCGGATTCAAGAGCATTTGGAGATCGGACTCAGCTTACCAGCCATGGGCCAGGGGGCGGTTGGTATTGAAACTCGAATCGCAGATAAACGAGTTAACGATCTTATTGCTCCCTTGAATCATGAACCCACCGCGATTAGGATAACAGCAGAGCGTGCCATGAATGCCCGCTTGGAGGGGGGTTGCCAAGTACCGATTGGGGGCTATGCTGAGTTAGATCATGGTGTTATTCTTTTGCGTGGTCTGGTTGGACGGCCTGATGGTAGTGAAATCGTTCGAGGTGATATTAGCGGACGTCCGGAAGATGCCGCAGAACTCGGCTATGTTTTAGCCGATGATTTATTATCAAGAGGGGCGAAAGAAATCTTAAAGGATGTGTATGGCGGCGGATCTTCAAGCAGCTAAACCATTAACGGGGGTTGGTGTTTTAGTGACTCGCCCAGCGCATCAAGCACAGGCATTGTGCCAGGCGATTGCGGAAAAAGGTGGACAGGCTATTTGTTTTCCGGTATTGGAAATTGTTGATCCGGAAAATTCAGCATCGTTGAGTGGTGTCATTGATCGATTAGACAGTTATGACATTGCTGTGTTTATTAGCCCGAATGCGGTTAATCGGGCATTGAATATTATTTTTTCGCAGCGGCGTTTGCCTGAGTCATTGAAGATTGCAGCGGTGGGTAAAGGGAGCGCCAAGGCTTTGCAAGCATTGGGGGTAACGGCTGATATTTTTCCAGCAAGCCGATTTAACAGTGAAAGTTTGTTGGCTTTGGATGACTTGCAGCAGGTAAGTACAAAGAGAATTATTGTTTTTCGAGGAGAGGGTGGCCGTGAGCTTTTGGCTGAAACGCTGAGGGCACGCGGGGCAATAGTAGAGTACGCGGAGTGTTACCGCCGCGTTAAACCAAAAGCCGACATTGCTGCGTTAATGCGGCATTGGGCTAGAGGGGAAATCGATATCATACCGGTAACGAGTAATGAGGGGCTGCGAAACTTATTTGATATGGTAGGTCAGCTAGGTAGGAAGTGGTTACAAAAAACGCCCTTAGTGGTGGTAAGCCAGAGGGCGGTAGATTTGGCTCAAGAGCTGGGTTTTGTGAAAGATCCGATTGTTTGCGAGGCTAATGATAACGCAATTGTGAAGGCCATCATCGGGTGGCGTGTCGCTCAAGTAGCATGAAGACGGGAGCTTGGTAAATGACTGATACAGATAATGCTAACAATAAAGGCGCGGCAAGTGCTGTGCCGCCAAAAAATCAAAATAAAGGGGCAGTTGGGGTATCGGCCGCAACGAATGCGCCACCTCAACGATCCGATTCGGGAGGATTTGTTGGGTTTTTGGCGTTTATCGCGTTTTTAATGGCAGGGGGTGCCGGAGGAGGTGTTTATTATCTTTGGGAGCAACAGCAAACCGCCCAGCAAAATTTGTCGGTGGCGACGCAGCAGCTGACTAAAGCGAATGACATGATTTCTGCTTTGCAAGGTGGCGTGAGTGAAGAGTTTAAAAATAAATTCAAAGACGAATTTAAGTCTGAATTTAAAGATGAATTCAAAGTTGCTTTCAAAGATGAATTCAAACCTGAGTTTAAGGAAAGCTTCAAAGGCGAATTCAAAGATGAATTTAAAGCCGCCTTTAAAGATGAGTTCAAAAATGAGTTTACTCCGGAGTTTACCCAAGAGTTTTCCCCAATTTTTAAAGAAAGTTTCAAAGGCGAATTTAAAGACGAATTTAAAGCGGCTTTTAAAGACGAGTTCAAAAGCGAATTTAAAGATGAGTTTAAACCTGAATTCAAAGACGAGTTCAAAAAAGAATTCAGTGCTGAATTTAATGCGGAGTTAGATAAAAAGCTTGAAAGCAGTAAGGCGGATTTGCAAAGTGAAACGACCCGCTTAGCTGAGGAAGGCCAAAAATTAGATAATTTGGCGAAAAGTCGCTTTAAGGATGTTGAGCAGCGCCAAACCTTATTGAAAGCAAACTTGGATGGTTTATATTCTCGAATCAGTAATATTTCAAAAGACTGGTTGATTGCAGAAGCGGATTATTTGATAAAAGTGGCGAACCATCGATTAACTTTAGAGAAGGATATTGGTACTGCGATCATGGCGTTGGCGTTAGCTGATAAGAAGCTCAAAGCGGTGGGTGAGCCGGCCTTAGTGGAAGTTCGAGAATCTATTGCGCGACAACTGGCGGACTTGGAAGCGACCCCGAAAATCGATATCGCAGGTTATTCGGATAAGTTAGTGGCCATCACTTCGAATATAGATGGTTTGCCATTGATGGGGCGCGTCGCCGAAGGGAGCAAAATTTCTGAGTCAGAGCGTAATGTGGAGTTGGATGGTGAAAATTGGTCGCAGATTATGTCTTCAGCTGGAGAGGCGATGATGAAATTGGTCACCGTTCGGCATAATGAACGACCGATTGACGCACTTATCCAGCCAGAACAAATCAAATTTTTGGAAGAAAACTTAAGATTGAAGATCGAGCAGGCTCGCTTGGCCTTGTTGCAAAAAGATCAGGCTTTATTTCAAAGCAACTTAAAGCTAGTCGATAATTGGATAAAATTATATTACAACACGGATGATAGTAAAACTCAGAGTGTGTTGACGGAACTGGCTTCGTTAAAAGAAGTGAATTTAGCACCTGCATTGCCTGATGTTTCTTTGGCTTCAAAAGCCTTGCACACAGTGATTGCACGTATGGGGTTTGCTCGTGAAACAACGTTAGCAAATGATCCGGGTGCTTCAGCAGCACCATTGAATGCGACTGAAGCATTTGTTGATGCGAATTAATAGGGGTGGCTTGTTATGAAACTACTTTTAGCAGCAATAGGTTTAGCTGTAGGTGTAGGCTTAACGTTTCTTATCCGTGATGATCCTGGTTATGTATTGATTAGCCATGGGACGACGAGTATTGAAATGTCTTTAGCTTTATTCATTGTGCTGGTGATTGCGTTAACTGCATTAGTGATATTAACATTTAAAATTGTTTTCGGTTTGATAAAGTCCCCTTTTACTATTATGAAGTGGACAGATCGACGCAAAGAGCGATCCGCGAATCGTGCCATGTCTAAGGCCATGCTTGCTCAAATACAGGGTGAATGGCGTAATGCGGAAAAAACGCTGGTGTCGCAAGCTAAGAAAAGCGTTAGCCCAATGTTGAACTATGTCGGGGCGGCTAAAGCTGCACAAGCACAGGGCGCTAAGGATCGCCGTGAGAAATATCTGAAACTCGCTCAAGAGCATTCTACGGCGAAAGATGTGGCGGTTGATGTGGCGCGAGCGGAGATATTTTTCGAAAATGGCCAAATTGAACAAGCGCTAGCCATGTTGTTAAGGGCCAAGCAAAAAAATCCAAAAAATGGCTATGTTTTATTGCTGTTGGCGAAGGTGTATTTGCAGCTAAAAGATTGGGATCAGTTGTCTTGTTTGATTCCTGATTTAAAAAGAAGAAAGCTGCTGGTGGGCAGCGAGTTTGATGGCTTGGAAAAAACCATGTATCAGGAACTGATGAAAAGCTCAGAAAATTCTTTAGCTTTGAAAAATACTTGGGTGCGGATTCCTAAATTGATGCAAGTTGATCAAGATATTGTCTTAACCTTTGTGGAGCAAGCCAGTGAGAAGGGAGTGAGCCGTCTTGCTGAGCCGTTAGTGCAAGAATCCTTGAAGCGACGATGGAATGATGATTTGGCTTATGCTTACGGCATGTTGGAAAGCGCTGAGCCTGAGAATCAGTTGGCTTATGCTGAGAGTCTTTATAAGTCGCATAGTGATAAACCTGCGCTATTATTGACGCTGGGTCGCTTGTCATTAAAAGAAAAGCAGCTGGATAAAGCACGTAAGTATTTGGATGATAGTTTGCGTGAAGGTGCGGGTCCTGAGGCTTATCGAATGCTTGCTCATTTATCAGAACAAATGGGTGAGCCTGATGCAGCGGCTGCCTATTATAGAAAAGGCCTGGAGATGCTATCTCAGCAACAAGCGCAAGATAGTGGTGATGAAATGCGTGAACCCATTGTGATTGATTCTGATTTTCGCCATTTGACTCAATTGCATGACAAAGAGGAGGCAGCTAAGAAAGAGGAGGTTGATATGGAAATGACACTGCATCGCTCGCCTTCGAGTCCAACCCCTAATCCAGTGTAATTAACCCTCACATTTTTTTGAAACGTTAGGGTTAACACACCCATAAAAAAAACCGGAGTGATATTCACTCCGGTTTTTTTTATGAGTTAAAGTCAAAGGCATCGAAGTAAAATTGTTCGGATTGCAAGCCATGTGCTGAAAAATCGCTTGTGATGGCTTGAATCAAAGCGGGTGGACCGCTGGCGTAGATATCATAGTTTGCTAAATCATGAAATTGGCTTAATACCTGTTGATGCACTAAGCCAGTGGCTCCTTGCCATTGATCACTGTCAGCTGGTTCGGACAAAACGGGCGTATAGTGAAAATTGGCATATTTTTTTTGCCAAGCGGCCGGGATGGTATCAAGATACAATAATTCACGGTGTTTAACTCCCCAGAATAAATGCATTTGCCGCGTACATGAACTTTGAAAAGCGTCTTCAAGAATACTCTTAATGGGTGCAAACCCAGTACTTCCTGCAATGAAAATAATCGGGCGTTGACTGTCTTCCCTGAGGAAGAAGTTACCAAACGGGCCTTCAAATCGTAATAAAGCTTTCTCTTGCATTTCGTTAAAAACCTGCTGGGTAAAAAAACCGTTTTCTATTAAACGAATATGGAGTTCGAGCTGATTGTTTGGCTGGGGTGCATTGGCAATGGAAAAGCTGCGTTTTTTCCCCTCTTTGAGCAGGATATCAATGTATTGTCCCGGTAAAAAATTGAAAATTTCCGCTGACGGTAATCGCAGCATTAACCGCATAACATCAGATGCTAACTTATCCATTTTTTGCACACGACAAGGCAATGTTTTTATTGTGATGTCTTTTGTCGCACCGATTTCGGCGACTTCGATGGCAATGGCTGAAGTGGGACACGCCTGGCAAAATGCTTGAATATTGGCAGCAAGATCTTCAGGTCGCAGACAGACGGGAGTCGCTGCAGGGTATTTTACGTGACCGGATAATAGCTTACCTTTGCAAGAACCACAGGCACCATTGCGGCAACCGTGTGGTAGTGCAAAACCATGACGCAGGGCAGCATCGAGAATCGACTCATTGTCGTTGGCTTGAAATGTTTGTCCACTCGGGCGTATCGTAATTTCATAAGTCATGAGATGTACCATTTTAGTTAATAGGTGCTGGAACTGTCTAAAAAATAGCCATTTTTAATCCATTCCCAATTCACATCTTGTCAGGAATCTGTGACGAGAAGCAAATATTTAATCATTGGATATGGTGATATCGGTATTCGGGTCGCTAAGGATGGGCTGCGCAATAATGTCTCGATTTGGCATCTCAGCTTTATTTCGTGCTCATTCCTTGGCGTTAATTTACCCACTTGGCACCTCGTCTAGCATCTGTTTTTTTATTTTTAAAGCCGCCTCGCTTTTACATCGAATTAATGGCCTGAAAAAATTTAAAGATAGCCATCATAATGTCCGTTAAACCAGTATTGTTATTTATTGTGTGACCGATAAGTAGCTAATCAGAAACATAACGTAGACGCCGTTTATTAGACGTCTGTCTCATTTTTTTATATGTATATTTAGAATCAACTCAAGAGAAAAAATGAGGAGGCTTTATGGGTGAGGATAATACCTGCCGCTGTATTGAGGCTTCGGTTCAAGCCGTATATTTCGGCAACAACTGTATATATGCATAGTTATACTAGCATCAATGAAAATATGGCATTAATGCAGGCCTGGCTCTAACTCTCTAATTTTTAAGAAGTTAGAATTCTATTTCATGCGAATAGCTATTATTATGCCTGAGGGTAAAGTAGAGATGACTAATATTGATTCAAAATCCTTAGAAGAACAACATGCTGCTCTTTCATCACCCAAGCCGTTATCTTTGCTTCACTCCATAAAAAATCATAAAAAGAAAGTTATCGCTTTGCTTGGCACCGCCGTCATTTTAATTGGTGTGACGGTTAACCATCTTGACGTCCTCAATCTACGACTCGATATTAAGATCACAAAAATACAGCAGCCGACAGAAAAACAGCAGCCCGCCGAAAAAACCTCTAGCCATATCAGGGATCTGAAATTTTTGGCTGGGACATTGTTAGACACCAAGAATTGGGCAGCTCAGCCCGTCCACAGTTTCAATGAGCAATGGAATATACTTAAACTCGACGAAAAAAATTCAACTAAGCAGTTTGCCTGGTTTCAAAAGTTTTCCACAGGTTTGAAAAATCAAATCACCCATCAAGGAGTACTCATCGACTCTGGTGATCAACAAGCTATCCGAAGAAAGACCGAATTGATAGTCCTTGCTGGTTCACTAGGGCTATCAATTGTCTCTACGGAATCAATTAACCAGGACGACAAGACACCGTCACCGGTGGCACAGATGACCCCGAAAGAGCCACAGCCCCCGTTGGCGCAGGCAACCCCGAAAGAGCCACAGCCCCCGTTGGCGCAGGCAACCCCGAAAGAGCCACAGCCCCCGTTGGCGCAGGCAACTCCTAAAGAGCCTCAGCCTCCGTTGGTGCAGGCAACTCCTCAAGAGCCACAGCCCCCGTTGGCGCAGGCAACTCCTAAAGAGCCTCAGCCTCCGTTGGTGCAGGCAACTCCTCAAGAGCCACAGCCTCCGCTGGTGCAGGCAACCCCGAAAGACCAAGATATTATTAAACGAACGGCAGCAAAGACATTGAATACCTCCCCACGTGATGTTATAAAAAAATCCAACCATCAATTGAATGCCGCAAACGCTAAATTGGCTTATCCCTCTCGCGCAGAATTACAAAATTTGGTGAGTCGCTATGTGAAAACCTATCAAGAAGGTGACGTAAAGGGTCTGGTATCACTATTCACGAAAAAGAAATCGTCTACGTCTAAACAGGTCTCACAACAAGAATTAATGGAATATAACTATAGTGAATTATTTGAATCCACCGCTGAGCGGCGTATTTCTATTACTAACCTAAAGTGGTCCTACAAGGATAACAAGGCCATTGGTAAAGGGAATTTGACGTTGCAATACGATGATGAGGTTGATGTGAATATTGCACAAAAAGGGAAAGTTCTTATCGTTGCTGAGCGAAACCAAGCGCGTGTCGGATTGAAAAATCTATTTCACATTATCGATCAGAACTAAATTCTTGTAAAATCTGCAATCTAACTTGATGCGGCAATTTGTTGATAGGCTCAGTTTAATGGTTCGCAGTTAACAATCTGTTTGCCCATTCCTAAGGAATGAAAATTAAATAACTTGCACATCTTATCTCATATCTCAGCTTTGGCTTCTCTTCAGCGCCTACTTTTGGTGGGCGTTATGCTTGACGACGGGATGGGTGGGGGGCATAGAATGGCGTCTGGAGCAGCCATCGAGAACACCACCAACAGGCAATGCAGGGGTATTGCCTAATAATTGGCTGTTGTTAATCCATCCCAAATTCATATCTCGTCAGGAATCTACGATGATAAGTAAATATTTAACTATTGGGTGTGGCGATATCGGTATTCAGGTCGCTAAAAAATGTCGCATGCACAACTGGCAGGTGACGGCCTTGAGCCGGTCCGATCGTTATGCCAGTGAATTTTTAAGTCATTCGATGACGCATCTTAAAGGTGATTTAGATTTAGCTAATTTTGAATTACCACAAGATATTTCTGAATATGGTATTTTTTATTTTGCGCCACCGCCAAATCAAGGCAATACGGATCCGCGCATTGTGAAACTGCTAACTTTGTTGCCGGATAAAACTTCT
>Ga0316204_10008591_pt1 | contig 14070 bp, 16 predicted proteins | sample 6monrhotite_MG_2_FD_205661 | JGI IMG/M metagenome (GOLD analysis project Ga0316204, IMG submission 205661) | Microbial mat bacterial communities from mineral coupon in-situ incubated in ocean water Damariscotta River, Maine, United States -... | ecosystem: Environmental > Aquatic > Marine >... | reverse complement strand
ATCTTATTGAAAATGGCTCTTACAGAGTTAACTGATCTTCCTTCAATTCCTAAAAAGGTTACATTGAACGAGTATATTGAGATTTCAAAGTTTTATAGTACTCCTAAAAGTCAAGTCTTTATTAATGGAATATTAGATAAAGCGGTTGACATTCTTGAAAAGGATGGAAAACTTAAAAAGGCTGGACGAGGATTAATAAATTAAAAGATGAAAAAAGGAATGATGATATTGGCACTGCTGTTTTTGAGTATTTCTTGTACTTCAAACGGTGAAGCAAATGCAGAAGAAAGAAGAAATGACTTTGCAGCTTACATTGATAATCCGACAGAAATGTCTTTTGAAGACATGGAATATGATTTCGGAGAGGTCACAGAAGGTAAGCAAGTGAAGTATACGTTCAAATTCAAAAATACGGGAGACCAAAACTTGGTTCTTATTAATGTAAAAGGATCATGCGGATGTACGGTTCCAGAAGAATGGCCGAAAAATCCTATAGCGCCAGGTGAGACAGGTGAAATTAAAGTGAATTTTGACTCTCAAGGTAGAGTTGGGAATGTAAGAAAGAACGTTAGGGTAGAAGCAAATACAAATCCTTCGTTAAATATATTAACACTAACGGGAATCGTTAACGAATAAATTATGAAATTAGAATACATACTATTACAAGCTGAAGGTGCCGCAGAAGGTGGTGGAGGACAAGGAATTCAACAAATCATCATGTTTGGTTTGATTGGATTAGTCTTTTACTTTTTTATGTTGCGTCCTCAAATAAAGAGAAGTAAAGAAGCAAAAGCTTTTAGAGAGGGATTAGCTACTGGTGACAAGGTTGTTACTACTGGAGGAATCCATGGAAAAGTTTTAGAAATTAATGAGAATACTATTTTAATTTCTACTGAAGGTGCAGGGAAATTAAGGGTTGAGAAAAACTCTGTTACTGCTAATCCTGACGAAATGTTAGGAGCAAAGAAATAATCGATTAGAATTCGATATCCAAATTGAATAGCTTCCTGAATTTATTTAGGGAGCTATTTTCTTCTGCGAGCTTATCAAATGTAGCCTTGCTATCCATAACCTTGACAGATTTCTTTTCGGTTAGCTTATAAGTCAAATTGATATTTGTGTTTTTAAGATTTACTCTTAAAAGTCTCACCAAGTCACCCTTACAATCATCTAGTTCTGTTTGTTGTATAGAATTATGAATTAAGATCGTAATCAAATGGTTTGAATCTATAGTCTTCTCACAGCTCATCAAAGTTGTGAATAAACTGTCTTTCTTCTCTCGTTTAACTCCTAGTGCAAATTCTTTCCACGCATGATTGAATTGATCAGGAGTATATGCCTCATTCTCTTCTTTAAGATTCTCTTCTGTACCAGTACCTGCTTTTTTCTGAACAGGATTAAGCGTAGACTTGATTCCTATGTTTCTTGAATTGAATTTTCCTGTTGGTTGAGTGAATTGTTTTCTCTCGACTGCTTGAAGAACGGCTGATGCACCAACTGTTTCTTTTTTCGGGACATCAACTTGCTTCTCTTGAGGAATTGCCTTGAGTTCTTTAGGATCGTTTTGACCAGGATAGGGTAATATTTCAATTTCTCTAAAGCTTAAGATAAGACGCCTTTGTTTTTAAGAGTTGATTGAATAGATGAGAACTTCATCAAGGCAAGCTCAATGTGTAATCTTTTATTTTTGCTAGCCTTGTATCCACTTTCAGTGTTTTTCAGCAAGTCCAAGCCGGTTAGTATAAACTCTTGATGAGTATTTTGAGACTGAGCTAAATATTTTTCTTTAAGATCAGCGGGGATGTCCAGCAGATCTAACGTTTTTGGATCTTTACATACCAATAAGTTTCTAAGATGCTCGGCAAGGCCAAGAACGAATTGCGCACCATCAAATCCATTTATCAATATCTCGTTATAGATGAGAAGATTCTCTGGGATGTTACCCTCAAGGGCAAAGTCAGTAATCTTAAAATAGTAGTCGTAATCTAAGACGTTTAAGTTTTGTAAAACAGCTTCGTATGAAACATTGTTATTAGAGAACGATACAATTTGATCAAAAATTGAAAGCGCGTCTCTCAATGCTCCATCAGCCTTTTGGCCAATTACGTGAAGGGCTTTTTCATCAACCTTAATGCCCTCAGTTTTTGCGATTTTCTTTAAATGTTCCACAATGTCAACGATTTGAATTCTATGAAAATCAAAAATCTGACACCTTGATAAGATGGTTGGTAAAATCTTATGCTTTTCTGTCGTAGCCAAAATGAAGACAGCATGTTCAGGTGGTTCTTCAAGTGTCTTTAAAAAAGCATTGAAGGCCGACTGAGACAGCATGTGAACCTCATCAATAATGAAGATTTTATGATTTCCAACTTGGGGAGCAATTCTAACTTGGTCAATTAAACTTCTAATGTCATCAACCGAGTTGTTTGATGCGGCATCTAATTCTAATATATTGAAAGAGTGCCCTTCATTAAAAGAGGTGCATGACTCGCAGTCATTGCATGGTTCAATATTCTCTTGAAGATTAAAACAATTAAGAGTTTTCGCTAAAATTCTTGCCGTACTTGTTTTACCAACTCCTCTAGAACCAAAGAATAAGAAGGCTTGTGCAAGATGATCATTCTTAATTGCATTCTTAAGGGTAGTCGTAATGGCCTCTTGACCCACGACGGACTCAAAAGTTTGTGGCCTATATTTTCTTGCTGAAACTACGAAATTACTCATGTCAAAAATTGAAGAACAAATATATCATTTAATGCTTGACGTAGGCCTTGAAATGATTGAGAATTATTAACATTGTAATTACTGATTTATAGGCGATTAGTTTAAAGAACGTATTTTCTTTTAAAAACTATTGCAATCCGAATAAAATCAGTATCTTTGCACCCTAATTTTAATAAATAACAATATGAATAGGTACGAAACTGTTTTCATTTTAACTCCCGTTTTGTCTGAAGAACAGGCAAAGGAAGCAGTAAAAGTCTATGAAGATTATATCACTAAAAATGGTGGTAAAATTATACACAACGAATTCTGGGGTATGAAAAAGCTTGCTTATCAGATCCAAAAGAAGTCGACTGGCTTTTACAACTTAGTTGAATTTGAAAATGACGGCACTCTAATTAAGAAATTAGAGGTTGAATTTAAAAGAGACGAAAGAATCATGAGATTCTTAACAGTTAGAATGGAAAGCGATCACATTGCTTTTGCAGAAAAAACTAGAAAGCTTTCTAAAGCTTAGTGTTTAATTAATTAATTTATAAAAATGGCACAATCAGATATTAGATATTTAACTCCGATTAACATTGAAATTAAAAAAGACAAATATTGTCGTTTCAAAAAGAGCGGAATCAAATATGTAGATTATAAAAATCCAGATTTCTTAATCAAGTTCATCAACGAACAAGGTAAAATTTTACCTAGAAGAGTAACTGGTACTTCTCAAAAATTCCAAAAGAGAGTTAATAAAGCAGTAAAGAGAGCTAGACACTTAGCTATTCTTCCTTACGTAGCTGATTTGATGAAGTAATTGTTTAACGAATTTAATCCATAGTTATGGAAATCATATTAAAGAAAAACGTAGATAAACTAGGGTATAAAGATGATGTCGTTACAGTTAAGGCTGGATACGGAAGAAACTTTTTAATTCCTCAGGGATATGCTTCATTAGCTACTGCTTCTGCAAAGAAAGCACATGCTGAAATCATGAAACAAAAGTCTCATAAAGAATCTAAAGTGAAAGAAGAAGCTGAAGCAATTGGTGCTAAGCTTGAAGGTTTAACTGTTAAAGTAGCTGCAAAAGTTGGTGAAGGTGGTAAAATCTTCGGTTCTGTTACTACAATTGCTCTTGCTGATGCCCTTAAGGCAGAAGGTGTAGAGATTGACAGAAAATCACTTAAAATTGAAACTGAGCCAGTAAAAGAGCTTGGTTCTTACAAAGCAACTGCAAATCTTCATAAAGAAGTGATCAAATCATTTGATTTTGAAGTTGTAGCTGAGTAAATCAATTTTACACAATTATTTAAAACCTGTTCAACCTAGTTGAGCAGGTTTTTTTTATGTTTCGTCTAATGTTTTTCAAGTCAACACTTTTATTTGTTATATTAGAAAAGAGGTGACATTTCAACTACAAAATATCAAGCTGAATAATCTGAAATCAATATTGTTTTTATTTCTTCTTTCGTCAACAAGCCTATTGTTTGCGCAAGAAGAGGACAATACCAAACAAATTGATTCCTTGATTCAAGTTTTTATTAATCTTGAAGACAGTCCTGAAAAAGTTGATGTCTTGAATGAGATTACTTCTTTGTATACTGTTGATGACTTCGAGTTAGCCTTGCAGTATGGAGGTCAAGCCCTTGACCTGGCCAAAGATTTAGACTATAAGGACGGTATGTTACGATCATCAATCCTTTTGTCAAATATCCAGACTTACTATTACTTGAACTATTTTGAAGGACTCAATCATTTAGGAATGGCGCTAGAAATTGCCGAGACTAAAAGAGATCAGCCACTATTGATGACCATTTATAGAAAGTATGGTTTCATTAAATTTAGTATGGGCGACCTTGACGAAAGTATCAAGTATTACAATAAGGCAATTAGAATCGCTCAGCAGCTTAGTGATAATCAAGAACTCGCTTCCATCTACTCTGCTTTGGGAGACATTTATTTCGAGTCAGATGATTCTAAAACCGCATTAAATTATTTTACAAGAGTTTACAACCTTGCCGAGAATGGTAAAATTGATGGGGATGATCCCACTTACAGTGTCTCTATAGCAATGTATTATCGCTTAACTGGTGATTATGATTCTGCCATAGATATCTACAGAAAATCCACTCGGAAATACAAAGAAGATAGAATGCCAAGGTTTGAGTCATACTCGTATTCGCAATGGGCCGCAACTTTAGTTGAAAAAGGTGATTATTATGAAGCCCTTGATGCGGCAAGAAGTGGTCTTGACATAGCAAACTCTCTTAATTTGAGTAAAGAGAAGATGGATAACTATAAGATTCAAATTGCAATTTATGATTCAATTGGAGATTATAAGAAGACATATACCACCCTTATCAAATACACGAAATTCAAAGATTCTCTTGCTACTGCCTTGCGAGCAGAACAAAATGCACTTTACCAATCTAATTATGAGAAAATAGAGAATAAGAACGAAATAGATAGGTTGAATGAAGAAACCAAGAGTCATGAACTTGAACGAGAAAATGAAAGACTAAATAGAAACATAATCATTGGTCTTCTTGTTTTTGCATCAGTATTAGTGATCCTAATGATATTGAGGCTGAGATACATTAATAAAAAAGAAAAAGAATTAAGAGTGTTTTCTCTTGCAACCAACCACTCCACAAATTCAATTGTCATTTTTGATAAAGATATTAAGGTTGAATGGGTGAATCAGGGATTTGAAAAATTGACGGGTCTAAAACAAAAGGATGTGAAGGGTAAACATTATATGGAGTTTTATAATGGTCCTGACCTTTCAGTTCAAAAAAGAAAAGAATTACAAGATAACTTTAATGGTAAGGAAGTTTTTACAATGGAGCTTTCTAGTTTTCATAGGTCCACTGAAGATGGTTATTGGATTTCGTTCTCTGTGACGCCATTATTTGACGATAAAAATGAAATCAGATCTTATGTTAGTGTAGCTTCTGATATTACAGCTATCCACCAAGCTCAAACAGCTCTTCAAAAAGAGCATGATCGTACAATTCTACTAAATGAAATTGGTAGACAAATTACGTCCTCTCTTTCAATGACTGACATTATTGAGAAAGTATATGAGAATGTGAACAAATTGATGGATGCCCAAAACTTAGGAATTGGAGTAAACAGAAAAGAAACCAATGATTTATACTTTCCTGAGCCTATAGAGAAAGGTAAGAAGTTAAATTCATTCACTTATTCATTGAACGATAAAGGTAGAATTGCCACAAAGTGTTTTCTGGATAATGAGGAGATTGTGGTTGGTACAGTGGCAGAAAGACAAGCTGTGACAGGTTCTGATGCAGCTCCGGTACAAGGTGAACAACCAAATTCAATCATTTATATTCCACTAATTTCTAAATGGAAAACAATGGGTGTGCTCTCTGTTCAGTCAATGGCAGAGAACGCTTATGGTGAAAGGGAGATCAATATTGTTAGAACGTTAGCAAACTTTATTGCTATTGCCTTAGATAATGCTGGACTGTATGAGAATATGGAAGAGCGTGTTGCTAAGAGAACTGCAGAGGTTGAAGGTCAAAAGGCCGAGCTTCAGGCGAATTATGAGAATACAAAATTATTGAGTGAGATAGGAGTGGAGATTTCGTCTAGTTTAGAATTTGAAGATATATTCGAATCACTCAATGAAGGGGTCATCAGATTGATGGACGCCCAGGTGTTTGGAGTTAGATTGTATCATGAAGAGAGTAATACTATTGAATATAAGTATGAAATGGAGAATGGCGTCAGAGATGAAGTCATCAGTATTTCAATGGATGATAAAGACAATTATTCGGTTTGGTGTGTCGAAAACGATAAAGAGATTTTCATTAACGACAATAAGCAAGAGTATTCAAAATATGTGAATGAAATAAGAGTGCCAGCAGGTGAGATGCCTCACTCCTTAATCTTTTACCCAATGCATGCTGATGGCAAGGTGATTGGTGTTGTTACTGTTCAAAGTTTTAAAAAGAATGCTTTTTTGCCTTATCATATTGACTTGGTTAAAACTTTGGCTTCTTATACTTCTGCAGCAATAAGTAATGCGGCCTTATATGATTCACTTGAAACCAAGGTTGAAGAACGAACAAAAGAGCTCGCACAAAAGAATAAAGACATAATGTCGAGTATAAATTATGCAAAGCGAATTCAAAATGGTATTCTCCCATCTGATTCTTTCATGAAACAATTGCTGCCTTCTTCTTTTGTCTTTTACCGTCCTAGAGATGTTGTCTCAGGTGATTTTTACTGGGTAGAAAGAGGAGCGGGAAAAGTGTATTTCGCAGTAGTAGATTGTACTGGGCATGGTGTTCCGGGCGCACTAATGAGTATCATTGGGAAAAACATTCTTGACCAAGCGGTAAATGAGAAAAAATTAGATGATCCTTCAATGATTCTTGCCTTTTTAAGAGCTGGCCTTAGGTTTGCCTTTTCTGCTGATGATGGAGAAGAGAGTAATGATATAGAAGACGGTATGGATTTGGGTATCTGCATTCATGATACCAAGACTAATGAACTGCTTTTTGCAGGAGCTAATATTAATCTCCATTTATTAAAGGATGGTGAACTTGAGTTGATTAAAGGAGACAAGTCTGGTGTGAGTGCAAGTGATTTTGCCATCAAACACTTTACGTGTCATACAATTGACGTAATCCCAGGAGATCAGCTGTATTTATCGTCAGATGGGTTTCCTGATCAATTTGGAGGGGAAAGAACTAAGAAATTCTCGCAGAGAAGATTCCAGACAACTTTAGTGGAACTTTCGCAATTGCCTTTTGAAGAGCAAAAAGATAAAATTCAAGATGTCTTTGATAAGTGGAAAGGTGATGTGAATCAGTTAGATGACGTTTGCGTAATGGGCGTGAAGATTTAATAGTTTATTTTTTACCCCCACCAAGCATCTCGTTTAATTTCTTTTTGGCAATCATTTCTAAGAAGCTATACTTCCAGGTCAATCCAAGCTCTACAAAAAAGTTATTGCTCACAGGAGAGCTAGCAAACCAGCCTCCAAAAGCATCAAGTTGTAGGGTAGGCAAAGCCAAAAATGAGAATCCACCATCTAACGCTAGTGTAGGGTTTCTTAAGCTTCCGAAAGCTTCAACGAATGCGCCCCACTTGTCGTTTAAACTAAATCCAACATTAAAGACGTATGGCACTGCAACTTGACCACTTCCTCCACCTCCAAAAACTGCTCCGACATTGGTATTAATGCTGAAGCTTTCAAACCTGTTTGAAGTAATTAGGTAAAATGAACTTCCTAACTGAGGTTGCTGATAGGTTCCTTTTGATGAGGGGAAAGACATGTTCGCTTGTATGCCAACAAAAGGCTTAAATCCATCTCCTTCTAAAACAGTATATCTTGCTCCAATATTTGGACTAGGGAATCCGCTAGATGTTATTGGTCCAATAAATGTTGATTGATTAACATGAACAAAAGAAAATGAAGTGTTCAACTCAAACTTCGGGAATAATCCAAATCTTATTTGTGTTGGAGTAGAAAAGATATTTGCAGAATTGTCTATTCCTGAATTCCATCTTTGAAGATTTCCTCCTGTTTGAATCTGAGCTGTCAATATTCCACATGTTCGAGCATTTAATGCTTGGCCAGGTCTATCACTCTCCATTGATCCGCTTAAAACTTTCAATAAATCTTTTGGATTAAAATCAAATTGAGAAAAACTTAATGACGAAGCGCCAATAAGAACAAGCGTAAGTATCTTTTTCATAAGAAGAAAGGTAAAAAAAAACCTCCAATTAAGGAGGTTTAAAATTTATTTAAAGTTATCTGCTACAATTAAATCTTTCGTTCCATGTCCCCAAGAATAGAAGCCTTCACCTGATTTAACTCCTTTTTTGCCTGCAGTTACCATGTTTACTAAAAGTGGGCAAGGCGCATATTTATCATTTCCTAATCCTTCATAAAGAACATTCATAATTGCCAAACACACATCTAATCCAATGAAATCGGCTAACTGTAATGGTCCCATAGGATGAGCCATACCAAGTTTCATAACTGTGTCAATTTCTTCAACACCAGCAACACCTTCATTCAAAGTGATGATCGCTTCATTAATCATTGGCATTAAAATTCTGTTAGCAACAAATCCAGGGTAATCATTTACCTCTACCGGTACTTTATTTAGTGTCTTTGAGACAGACATTATTTTTTCGGTAACAGCATCAGAAGTTGAATATCCTCTAATTATCTCAACAAGCTTCATAACCGGAACTGGGTTCATGAAGTGCATGCCGATAACGTTTTCAGGATGAGCTGTCACAGCTGCAATCTTAGTGATCGAGATTGAAGAAGTGTTGGTAGATAGAATACAATCATCAGATGTGTTTGTATCAATATCCTTGAATATTTTCAGTTTTAAATCTACATTTTCAGTTGCGGCTTCTACAACAAGTTCTGCATTCTTAACTCCTTCAGAGAGCTGTGTGAATGTTGTAATGTTTGCTAGCGTTGAAGTTTTATCGGCTTCTGTGATTTTTTCCTTCGCAACCATTCGATCCAAGTTCTTACCAATTTTTGCAACTGCCTTGTCTAATGCTTCTTGAGAAATGTCAACTAATGACACTGTGTATCCAAATTGTGCGAAAGTATGCGCAATTCCGTTACCCATTGTGCCTGCTCCGATTACTGAAATGTTTTTCATTTATTGTGAATTTTGTTCTTATAAATACTAATGCACTAATTTATGAATAATGCCAGATTCAAAGAGCTTAGAATCCAAAATTTATTCACCAAATCAAAGTCTTTCAGTTTTTTTTTCATTTTCTACCAACCTTTTATTTTTATGCTCCGTTATATCAATTGAAAGCATAAGTTCAAGATCAACTTTTGAAATGAAAAAAAAGAAGTCCGTGGTTAGCGGGCTTCTTTTGTTTTTAACACATTTTGTATAAATCTTGTTACTTTATCAGAAGGCAATAGTTATTTTAGATGAGTGGAAGAAACAAATGAAAAAATAACGCCCAAAGAGCCGGTAATTAATCAGTCAGATGAGCAAAAGGCTGGCAAAGATCGGAACTTTGGATATGCAATTTTGGTGCTGGGTGCGGTTTCAGCAGTCTTAACCCTTCCGCTTTTTATCATACTTTATAAGTTCATGCCTAAGATTCAATTCAATGTAGGTGAGAGTTTGATAAAGCTTGATTATATCATCCTGTTTCTGGTAATCTTTTTTCTCACCTATTATCTCTTAAAAAAGTTTAGGAACCTGGTGATAGGTATTTGTGTGGCTGGTCTTGTAGTTATAACCATTACTAATTTTTCCGGAATCTATACTTTGGGAGATTTAAAAGCAGACTACTATTCGTTTTTGTTCAAGTTATCTGGTGATTCATTTGAAGTAGATTTCATTGAAGGTAATGGGGCCTTTAAGAAAGAGAAAGAATTGCGGGAAGCAATTGATTATACTAATCCTGATTTAAGAAACTATGCAACAAGTGCTGCTGTTGCTAATTTTGAAGATCAAATGCATCTGAGCCCTAATCGAAAATGGGTTCAATTTTTCAGTGTATTTAAAGAGGTGTATGGGAAATGGAAATATGTATTTGATCCAGCTAATGAAGATTACTACTCAAAGGCTTCTGAAACTTTGAAGCAATTAGACTATGATGGATTCTTTAAAGGGGATTGTGATGACTACTCCATAATGATGGCCGCTTGCATTAAGGCAATAGGAGGGGAGGTTCGTTTAGTGAGAACAACTGTTGACCATTCTTCTGGTAAACAAATTGGGCATCTATATCCTGAGGTAAAAGTTGGAACAACTGATGATTTAGAAACTGTGGTTTACCTAATAAAAAATATCTATTTTCCAGAAGAGTCAGCTGGGAAGCCTATCAATTATTATCAAGGAGGTAAAGGATTTATTTGGTTGAATTTTGACTACAATGATCAATATCCTGGAGGTAAATATCAAAGTGAAGTAAGAAATAGCGAGATTATCATTTAGAATCAGATTTGCTTTTGAGGTGATTAATGCGTATCTTATATAAAACCTCAAACCATGATTCAAAAATACGACTTTCACTGTCCTAAGTGCCGACACCTTCTCAATCAAAATAAAGACATTGTTTTAAGAACAATCCGTTCAAATGGCGACCAAGGAACCATTTCTTTATCCACCACTGTAGGGAACTATAGTTTTAAACATGAACCCACTGTGCAATTTGAAGATGGTGAATTAGTAACATTTGCTTGTACTGAATGTGATTTTGAATTAAATTCGGATGAGTTTGAAAATTATGCTCGTTTAATCATGGCGGTAGATGAGAATATCGAATTTGATATCTTGTTTTCAAGAAGAGCTGGGATCCAGAAAACATATTTGGTAACAGAAGATGGTATCGAAACTTATTCTGGAACTTAATTTTCAAAAATCCGTATCTTTACACAAGAGCAAATGAAAATGCTAAATGAATAATTTTACTCAAATGAAAAAGACTTTACTTTTAGGTGCGATTTTTACTTCAATTCTTGCAATCACTTCTTGCACTAAAAATAATGGGTGCCCTAACAGTTCAGATAAGGCAATTGTAAGAGATTTTTCTTCCATTGATACTTGTGGGATTGTTTTTGAGCTAGAAGATGGATCAAAAGTAGAGCCTATGAACTTGAGTGAGTGGCAAGCCTTTGAATTCGTTGATGACCAACTAGTTTGGTTGAAATTCAAGAATGTTTCCGGTCAGAGTACATGTCAATTAGGAGATGTTGTTAGAATCCAATGTGTTTCTGAAAGAGAATTTTAATCAATTTTCTTGACAACAAGTTTGTCATCTACTAAATCAATCAAAATTTCTCGTTCTGTTTTTTCAATTTCAAGCCATTCCATGTCTTGCTGAAAAATAACTCGGCCATTATAGCGCGAAACAGAATCTCGGTAGTAAGAGGTCAAATTAACTTGATTCATTCCGACAAATGCCTTGAAGCCATCAAATGGGTTTATCTGGGTGCTTTCTGAATTGTAAGCCATTTCTCCATCAAAATCTACCTCGATTTGTAGGTCAGACTCCTGAACAGCCTTTGAAATAGAAGCATGCAAGTATATCTTATTCTCAAAAACCTTAGTTCGACTATAATCATTAATACCGTTTTTGATGTTTTTAAAATTTGAAGCCCACTTGTCTTCGATAAAACTCAAGCCGCTATTGTCAAGGACCGTCTCACGACCATCATTTTTAATTGTAATCGAATACCCGCCTCGATCAAAAACTTCGTCTTCCTTCCTTGTCTGAATTTTTCTGAATGAATTTGCCTTCAAGAGTTTCATTAAACCCTTTAAGTCTTCATCTGAAGCTTTCCAACTCACAACTGTCTCCTCCTTGTATCTCCAATAGGTCCAACTGCATTCTTCTTTTGAAATCTTTAACTTTTCAGATTCAGGTATCATTCCTCCATCTTTGTACATGCTGATTTCGAAGTCTTGAGAAAGAGACTCAGTCAAAGTCGAATTATCTCCGTCATCTACATTAGGTACTTTAGGACATGCTGTCAAGAGCAATGCTAATGGCAGTAATACTAATCCTGATAACTTCATTATATGGTCACATTAGATTCAACTGCAACAATTCGATCTCCTTGGAGAATTGGAATTACAGGAGCCGTATTCGGAGTTAAACAAAATTTGATATCCTCGTTTAAGTTTAAATTCTTTAGTCTTCTTCTATGTGATGATGCTTTTAAATAACCGAAAATGTTATCCTTAGCGCTCAAAAATAAATATTTAGAAGCAATTGAGGAATCCTCTTCTGAACGATAATTTCCGGTATCCAATAAATGATCCAAAATTGCACCCGCACAAATAGTGTCTTCTAAGTTGAATTTGTTTTGCCATCCAGAACATAAACAAAGAATGTTCTTATTCTGTTTAACCAACCAATCGTTGAGGGCGTCAAGATTTGATAATGCACCTATAACAACTTGTCCGGCGTCTTTTGCAATGTTAATAGATTTAGTACCGTTGGTTGTGCTTAAAACAACTGTTTGATCTTTTACCGCATCAATCATATAAGAATAAGGAGAATTTCCGAAGTCAAATCCTTGTACTATTTGTCCCTTTCTTTCAGCACCAACGAGGTAACCTTTGGCCTTAAAATCTCTTGCTTCTTCAATGGTAGAAACCGGTATCAATTCCTTTACTCCATTATTAAAAGCTGCACAAATAGCTGAAGTTGCTCTGAGTACATCAATTACAACAATTATATCAAACTCTTCTTTGTAAAGAGGGAAAAGGTAAGGAGAAAAACAAACTTCTACCTTTTTGCGGTTATCAAGGGTTTCCATGCCCCGAAAGTATAAAAAAATAACCCTGTCTCAACTAAGCCGAGACAGGGTTTATTCACAATTTTATAATTTGCTAACTAATCAAGATGCATGAAATCTTTTTTAGCCAATAATTCTTCTTCAGTTTCACGAATATCCTCATCATCAACACAGCAATCTACAGGGCAAACTGCCGCACACTGTGGTTCTTCATGAAATCCTTGACATTCAGTACACTTATCAGGTGAAATGAAATATACATCCATATCAACTGGTTCCATGTCAGCATCAGCATCAACAGTAAGGTCTCTATTCGGTAACTTAACCATACCTGTAAGGGATGTTCCATCTGAATATCTCCATTCAGCTCCTCCTTCATAAATTGCATTGTTTGGGCATTCTGGCTCGCAAGCCCCACAATTAATGCATTCGTCTGTAATAATTATTGCCATTCTATTGAAATTCGTTTTAGCTTTGCAAATATAATTCGTCTTCAGATGATTCTAGCAGAAAAAAACATAATTTTATCTAGACTTGGAACTATTATGGCCCTTTTAGGTGATAATAAGCCTTGGCCTGGCTATGACTTAGGTATCAACGAGTCTGAGTACACCAGCTTAAATGAGCTGGTTCAAAGAGTCCATGTTTACAATGGTTGGTTCAAAGAGAAAGAAGTAAGAAAGGCATTAAAGGGATTGAGTACGTGGCTTGATGAAGGGGTTTTAAGTGGTTGGGAATCAGCTTACGACATCAAAGAGTCTAAGCCTAAGAGAGTAGGTCTAATTCTAGCAGGAAATATTCCACTCGTAGGTTTTCATGACTTCATATCTGTTTTTTTGAGTGGAAACATTAGCGTGATTAAGATGTCATCTGATGATAAACATCTTTTTCCGGCCATCATTAATACTATGGCTTTGTTTGATGAAAGAATTTTGGATTGGGTTGAGCTTTCTGACGCACCAATGAAAGATTTTGATGCTGTTATTGCGACCGGATCTGATAATTCAGCTCGATATTTCGAGAGTTATTTCGGAAAACACCCTAACATAATTAGAAAAAACAGAAGCTCTATTGCAGTT
>Ga0316204_10008590_pt1 | contig 14073 bp, 14 predicted proteins | sample 6monrhotite_MG_2_FD_205661 | JGI IMG/M metagenome (GOLD analysis project Ga0316204, IMG submission 205661) | Microbial mat bacterial communities from mineral coupon in-situ incubated in ocean water Damariscotta River, Maine, United States -... | ecosystem: Environmental > Aquatic > Marine >... | reverse complement strand
AAGGACCTCATATTTATTGAAACGTCATTGGGCTAACGAACACTTGCCAGATGATGACCCAAGACAAAGGAAGTTATATGCGACCCAGCGGACGGACCCACGATGAAATGCGCGCGATCGAAATGATCCCAGGCTTCGCGAAACATGCTGAAGGCAGCTGTTTTGTAAAATTCGGTGACACCCATGTGCTGGTTACTGCCACTTACGAAGACCGCACGCCTCCTTGGATGCGCGATAGCGGCAAGGGCTGGATTACTGCAGAATACGGCATGCTGCCTCGCTCAACCCACGGACGGATGGCACGGGAAGCAGCCAAGGGCAAACAGTCCGGCCGCACGCAGGAAATCCAGCGCCTGATTGGCCGGTCTATGCGCGCCGTTGTAGATTTAGAGCTAATGGGCGAACGGCAAATTCGCCTCGACTGCGATGTCATCCAAGCCGACGGCGGCACAAGAACCGCATCAATTTCAGGTGCCTATGTTGCCCTTAGCCAGTGCTTTGACTGGCTGATTAAAAAAGGCGATCTGGCGGTGACACCGTTCACCGATAGTATCGCAGCAATTTCATGCGGTATTTTTGAAGGCACGCCGGTGTTAGATCTGGACTATCCTGAAGACAGTGCTGCCGAAACTGATGCCAACTTTGTTTTAACTGGTAAGGGCGGCATCGTGGAAATTCAGGCAACCGCCGAAGAAGAGCCTTTTTCTGAAGAAGAGTTTATGCGTTTGTTGCGCTTGGCGCGTATTGGCTGTGATGAAATCAAGCGTGCCCAAGATGCAGCGATTGCTTCATTCTAATTAGCTAGACGGTAAAGGCAGCAATATGGCTCGACAGTTCATCGGCAAAAAGCTGATAATAGCCAGCCACAACAAAGGCAAGGTTCGTGAAATCGGCGAACTGCTCGCCCCGTTCGGCGTGGAGACCATCTCGGTTGCAGAATTAGGCCTGCCTGAGCCAGTTGAAGACGGCGAAACCTTCATCGCCAATGCGGAAATCAAGGCGTTGGCGTCAGCAACTAAATCCGGCTTACCAGCGCTGTCTGACGATAGTGGGCTGGAAATTAACGCCCTCGACGGGGAACCCGGCATCTACAGTGCCCGCTGGGCAGGTCCCACCAAAGACTTCGCTGTTGCCATGACAGAGATTAACCGGCAAATGGTGGGCAAAAAAGACCGGCGCGCGAACTTTACCTGCGCCCTGACACTGGCTTGGCCAGACGGCCACATGGAAAGCTTCGAAGGCAAAGTTTTCGGCTCTATTACTTGGCCCATGCGCGGTGAAAAAGGCTTTGGCTATGATCCTTTTTTTATACCGAACGGCCACCAGCAAACTTTTGCTGAAATGGAACCAGCCGCCAAACATGCCATGAGCCACCGTGCTGACGCTTTTAAGCAGTTGATCGATGCCTGTTTCCCCAAAAACAGCTGAACAAGCTCAAAGACCAAGCTTGCCGTCCAATAGATGCGCAGAAAACGCCGCCATTTATGTTCACTGGCCTTTCTGCGAAAAAAAGTGCCCCTACTGCGATTTTAACAGCCATGTTCGCGAAAAGGTCGACCAAGCGGGCTGGCAAAAAGCCATGCTGCATGAAATTGAGACATTTGCTGCACATTTTCCGAACCTAAAAGCAAAATCCATCTTCTTTGGCGGCGGAACGCCCAGTTTAATGCCGCCCGAAACAACCCAGATGATTATTGAGCGCATCAATCACCATTGGGCACCGGACGGCGATATTGAAATTACACTGGAAGCAAACCCTTCCAGTGTCGAAGCAGGTAAGTTTAGCGCCTATGCTCAAGCTGGAGTCAACAGAGTTTCCGTTGGTATTCAAAGCTTTAGGGATACATCCTTAAAGTTTCTTGGCAGGCTTCACAATGCAAGTGAGGCTATAAAAGCCCTTGAAGTTGCGCGGGACAACTTTACGCGTGTAAGTTTTGATTTAATCTATGCGCTTCCTGATCAATCACTTGAAGATTGGCGAACAGAACTGCAACAGGCGTTGGCTTTTTCGCCGTCGCACTTGTCGCTTTACCAGTTGACCATCGAGGAAGGCACTGCTTTTTACCATCAATTCAAGCGAGGAAAGTTCGCGCTGCCCGGCGAAGACCTTGCGGCAATGTTGTTTGAGCTAACGCAGGAGCTTACTGAAAAAGCAGGCTTGCCGTCTTACGAGACATCTAATCACGCAAAGCCCGGCCAGCAATCACAGCATAATTTAGCCTATTGGCGGGGCGAGCCCTATGTGGGTATCGGGCCAGGTGCTCATGGACGCCTGCCAGGGCCAGTTGTCGGATCGGCTTATGCCCACCAGCAAGTCAAACGGCCAGAAGACTGGCTAGCCGCCGTTAATCTCATAGGCTGCGGCCTTGAGAACCTAGCGGATATTGACCGCGACGAGCGAGCGGTTGAAGCGATTATGATGGGGCTAAGATTGAGGGAAGGAATTTCTCTTCCCGCCTTTAATGCCCGCTTCGGTCGGCCTGTTATCCACTATCTTGATGGTAATGCGGTTTCAGACTTGGAGGCGGACGGCTATGTTTGCTCCGGCGAAAATGCACTTTCTATTACGCCTAAAGGTGCGCCTCTGTTGAACTTCCTGTTGCCCAAACTGATCGCCTGATCATGCGGCAAACCGAAGCTAGTTTTTCAAAGCATATCCGAATGAAGGAAAACTGGTCGGCGCCGGATCAACAACCTTAAACCCATCCCTATGTACTTCCAGCACCGCAAGCGACCGTTCTACAGTGCCGTCTTCCAAAAAGCGAAACAGACCGTCTACGCCCACAAACCCTTCGGTGGTCATAAACCGTTCAAGTGCAAAACGAGGGTCACCTTTGAAAACCACCTGATCGCCCTCAAAGCTATCACTGTCTGCGCCTTCAAGCTTGATCGGTTCACGGGCCAACCGTGCCACCAAAGCCATTGCATCATAGGCTAGTGTCGCCAAACGCGGCGGCCGGTTGCCGTATGTTTGTTCATACCGTGCCATAAAGGTCTGTGGTGACACTGGGTCAGGTGCCGCAAACCATGCGCCTTGCAGCGGCGGTTCGCCCAATAAGCCGTTGTCGTTCCACAGCCCAGTACCCAACAGCTTCACTCGGTTAGGGTCAATTTCGTAGAAGGGTAACAGGGGCGCCAGTGTCCGCATTAACGCGCCGCCCTCGGGAACCAGCACTGCATCGAATTCAACGCCCTCCATAACCTCAGCGTCCTCAACCGTTACAGCTATTTCATCGGTAACATCATCGCGGAGTGAACGCAGAAAGCGAACTTCACGCCGCACTTCCTCTCGGCGTTCGTCATAGCGAGCCAGCTTTTTAACCGGGTCAAAAAGCGCATTAGCATCTGGGGGGTAGCTTTCGATAGCTGAAATGGTGGCCTTGGTATCTGCTAGTGCATCGCCGAATGAAGTGCGTATCCTATTGCCGTATCTGCCTTCAGGAACCAAAGCGCCGAAATTACTCAGTCCCTGCGCCAGCGCATGATCAACAACGCGCTTAACTTCGGCTTCAGGCAAAAAACCCATGATAAACCGTCCCGGCTTAGCAACGCTACTGTCGTTGGAAAACCCAATAACCGGAATTCCGGTAGGGGCTAAAATTTCACCAACCGCTTCCACGTTTGCCGCCAATAAAGGGCCAAGGACGACAGACACGCCAGCATCAATCGCTTCCTGTGCTCTGGTTTCAGCAATACCAAGGTCGGCCTGGGTGTCCATCGGCAGCAACCTTATCCTCGGATCGTAGGCATCAAAAAGGGCTATCGTCGCCGCACGCAACAGCGCCTGGCCGGTACCTACTTCTGACCCTGAAAGCGGCAGCATTAGCGCGATAACAATTGGTTTCTGGTCCGCGGCTATTTCCTCTTGCGGAACTACTGCGCGGGGCTCCTCAATCTCAATTTGCTGCTGTATCTCCTGTGGTTCCTCATCCACTGGCCCAACTGAGTGCTCAACAGGCACCTGCCCGCCACCACACGCGGTGACAAACAAGGGTAAAACGAAAACCAGCACCAAAAGGTGGTTCCGAGATCGCCTTTTTCCGCTATTAGTGTTTAAGATGCTTGCGAACATAAAACCCTTGGTGTTTGTTGCTTAAGATAGACGGCGCGACTGTAAGGCGAAACCTTACCGCTGTATATTATAGATTCATTCTTTGCGCGCATATATGCCTTACTTATATCTGGACCAAGAACATGGCAGAAATTCGATCATCAAGCAGTGCGGCAAGTGAAACCGAGGGTATATCAGCCGACGAACCAGGTCGCATCAAAGCGGGGCTATATATTGTTGCAACCCCGATCGGAAACTTGGGTGATATCACCAAACGGTCTCTAGACACACTGAAGGCTGTAGATGTAATTGCGTGTGAAGACACCCGAATTACCGGGAAACTGCTGAACGCTTTTTTGATAAAGAAACCAATGATTGCCTATCACGAACATAGTGCATCAGGCAGACTTCCTCAATTATTACAGATGATAACCGAAGGTAAATCGGTTGCGCTGGTGTCAGATGCGGGAACACCGCTGATATCTGACCCTGGCTACCGATTAGTTGAGGCTGCGGCAAAACAGGGTCTATATATAACCACTTTGCCCGGTGCATCTGCGGTGATTTCTGCACTCACGCTAGCCGGCCTGCCTACAAACCGTTTTCTGTTCATGGGATTTGCGCCAACTAAAACCAAAGCCCGGCAAGATTGGTTTGCAGCGGAAGACAATACTGCTGCTACGCTGGTATATTATGAAAGTGCAAAACGGCTAGCGGGTAGCTTGGCCGATGCACACAGCGTACTTGGCAACCGGCAAGCTGCGGTTTGTCGTGAAATTAGTAAGAAGTTTGAGCAAACAGTCCGCGGAGACCTTGCTGCACTATCTGCGAGATACCAAACTGACGGTCCCCCGAAAGGCGAAGTTGTTGTTGTAGTTGCACCAGCCGCACCGGACAAAACTGCCACAAGTAAATTTGACCTAGATACTAAAAAAATTCTGGAAATGGCGCTGCAGCACATGACAGTGAAATCTGCTGCCACATTTGTTGCGGAAATCACAGGCGAGCGAAAAAAGGCAATGTACCAACAAGCCCTTGATATCTCGGCCACCAACAAGCTTACGCCTCCTGACTAGTCAAATTACCATGCAAAAACAAAAAAACAGTAACCCGCAACCAAACAAAAAACAGAAGGCCGAACGCCGTGGCCGAAACGCTGAAATGCTGGCGGTGCTTCTTCTGCGAGTTAAGGGCTACAGTATATTAGCGCAGCGCTTTAAGTGTGCCGTAGGGGAAATCGACATTGTTGCTGCTAAAGGCAATATGGTAATTTTTATTGAAGTAAAAGCGCGCCGCAACACGCATGAAGCACTGGAAAGCGTGACAGCCCACCAACAAAGGCGCATTGAAGCTGCAGCTGAAATTTGGCTGCAATCCGAGACATCACGAAATTTTGCGGTACGCTTTGATGTAATTACAGTTGCACCACGTGCGCTTCCAACCCATATGATGGACGCGTGGCGCCCTGGCTGGTAAAGAAATCAACTACTGGCAGTTTGTTACTGCGCGTAATTTGTTCAAGAGCTAAATTTCCAAGGATTACAAAATGGTATCCACTGACCTTCAAGTTGCTTTTCAAATGGACCCGCTGGAGGACGTTAACATTGACGGCGACAGTACATTCGTCTTGATGCTGGAGGCACAGGCACGCGGCTACACGCTTTGGCATTATCTTGCTGAGGATCTGTCTTACAAAGATGGAGAAGTATACGCGACTGCCCGGAAAGTTGAAGTGCACAGGGAAAGGGGAAACCATTTCAAATGTTTATCGGACGATGTTACCTTAAACCTTCGCAAGGTAGATGTAATTTGGATGCGTCAAGACCCGCCTTTTGATATGGCCTATATTACCGCAACCCACCTGCTGGACCTTATTGAAGACGATACTTTGGTAATGAACAATCCCGCAGAAGTACGCAACGCACCGGAAAAGCTTTTTGTCGCAAAATTCAAAAGCCTAATGCCGCCAACACTTATTACCCGCAGTGAAGATGAAGTGAAAAGCTTTCGCGCCGAACACGGTGAGATAATTGTTAAACCTCTATACGGCAACGGCGGCGTTGGTGTTTTTCACTTAAAAGCGGATGATTCCAACCTAGGCAGCCTTATGGAAATGTTTTTAGAGTCCTCGCGTGAGCCTGTAATGGTCCAAAAGTTTTTGCCGGAAGTGCGACTGGGTGACAAACGCATCATTCTAATAGACGGCGAGGCAGTAGGTGCCATAAACCGAGTACCGGCAGACGGTGAAGTTCGCTCAAACTTAGTTGCTGGCGGGACCGCAGTTCGTTCCAGTCTAACAGAGCGAGAGCAGGAAATTTGCGACACCATCGGCCCGGACCTTAAAAAACGTGGCCTAACCTTTGTTGGTATCGATGTCATCGGTGACTGGCTTACAGAAATAAACGTTACGTCGCCAACGGGGCTGCAGGCGGTTAACCAGTTTGATGGTGTCACGCTTGAAGCTCAAATATGGGATGCAGTAGAAAAAAAGCTATAACCTTCCGTTGTTTAAAACCCGCACACACCCAGTTTTGAGCACAGATCATCCAAGTCTTCCAATGTCTTATAGCTGACAGTTACTGTGCCGCCTTCACCTTTGTGCTCAATGCTAACCTTCATCGACAAAGCGGCTGATAGGTCTTTCTCAAGCGCAACTGTGTCTGCGTCTTTACTCCCGGTGCCACTAATATGGCCGCCGGGCCTTGGTTGCCGCTTTGAAGGTTTTCTGGACTTCGCCGCAGCTTCAGTTTGACGAACGCTCATTCCTTCAGCCACAACCTTGCCCGCAAGAGAGACTGGATCTGGCGCTGATAACAGCGCCCGCGCATGGCCCATCGAAAGACGTCCATTATCAACTAGGTCACGAACCTTTTGTGGCAGATTAAGAAGTCGCAACAAGTTGGTGATATGACTACGGCTTTTGCCAACAATTTTTGACACTGCCTCCTGCGTATGACCAAATTCTTCTATTAATTTACTGTATCCTACAGCTTCCTCTATCGCTGACAGGTCTTCCCGTTGAATATTTTCAACAATCGCCACTTCCAACACTTCAGCGTCGGTCAGTTCGCGAACAACCACTGGAACCTCGTGAATGCCTGCCTTCTGTGCAGCGCGCCAACGGCGTTCACCTGCTACAATTTGGTATTTATTCGGACCTACCTGCCGAACCAAAATTGGCTGTAAAAGGCCCTTTTCTTTGATAGATAACGCCAGTTCTTCAAGTGCCGCTTCATTAAAGTGATAGCGCGGCTGCCCGACGTTGCGTTCCAAAAACTCGATGGGTAGCGTGCGCCTTCCCGCACCTCGCTTTGCTGGGTCTCCAATGCCGCCGCTGCCAGCGCTAGTGCTCGTATCGTCTGCTGTAACCGGCACAACAGGGTCCTCAATTACAGGTCGATCGTCCCCAAGTAACGCGGATAAACCCCGCCCTAAACCTTTTCTAACCACTTTTGCCATGAAACACCTGTAATCTATTGTTAGTGTTAATTTTTAAGCTGCTTGCTGACTTGCGTCCCGCGTCAAAACCTCTCGGGCTAAATCGATATATGCCCGGCTTCCGGTACAGCGATGATCATACAATAGCGCCGGTTTCCCAAAACTGGGCGCTTCAGAAACCCTTACATTGCGCGGAATCACGGTTTTAAATACTTTTTCACCCAAATAGTCCCGCACATCTTCTTCAACTTGGACCGCAAGATTATTGCGTTTATCAAACATGGTTAAAACGACACCGTTGATAGTCAACACCGGGTTTAAGCTAGACCTGACTTGCTCGACTGTTTTTAAAAGAAGGCTTAGTCCCTCCAAAGCAAAAAACTCACATTGAAGTGGAACCAGCACTGAATCTGCAGCAACCAAGGCATTAATGGTCAGTAACGAAAGTGATGGAGGGCAATCGATTAAGATATAGTCATACTGTTCGCCCAACTCAGCCTTCTCCAGCGCGTAACGAAGCCGAAAGTTGCGCTGAGGCAACTCTGCCAACTCAAGGTCGGCGCCTGACAAGTCAACTGTAGAAGGGATTATGCGAAGACCGGGAATTTCGGTATCCAAAATTGCATCTTCTACAGGCGCTGTACCCAAAACCACGTCATAAGATGTGATGTCACGCCTCGCACGGTCAATGCCAAAACCAGTACTGGCGTTTCCCTGCGGGTCAAGGTCCAGAACGAGAACCCTTTTTTTGACTGCAGCGATAGCTGTTGCTAAATTTATTGCAGTCGTCGTTTTACCAACACCACCTTTTTGGTTGGCCACCGCTATAATTTTCGCCCTCGCCCCACTGTGCATCAAAAATCCCTAAAAACTAATATTTATAACGTACTAGCGGAGTTTTATATCAGAAAGCCTTAATATAACGCCGTCTTGGCTTGTTCGACTGTCAAACCGTTCAACCGCCATATTCCATAAAGCGGTGGCCTGGGTCAATTCTTCATCTGCTGTTGCCCCTTTAAGAAGCCAAATTTCCGTTGTTGGACTAATAAAAGGTAAAGACCAGCTCAGTAACTGTTCAATTTTGGCACAAGCACGCGAGGTTACAACGTCAAAATGTTGCGGCTCCACCGACTCGACGCGCTGGTTAACTATTGTCGCAGGCGCGGCTGTTTCGCGCACGATATGGCTCATAAAGCTGCATTTACGGCCATTTGCTTCGACCATTGTCGCATGGCCCAATCCCATAATCGACAAGACAAGCCCAGGAAAGCCTGCCCCAGAGCCAACATCCACTATGGTGAGGTCGGCTTTTGTTTGACGCTGGCGAATAAGCGGAAACAATTGAGCAGAATCAAGAAAGTGCCGACGCCACCTGTCGTCAATGGTTGAGTTAGCAACTAGGTTTTTGGCTTTTTGCCATTTCGCCAATGTGGAGGAGTAGACATCCAACCTCTCCAATGTTTCACGTGAAACATCGACATCGTCAGCAAACTCTTCGAGGCCATACATCAGCAGGTTCATGCGGCTCTGCGCTTCTTAATGTAACCAAGCAAAATCGTAATTGCTGCCGGTGTAACGCCAGCTATTCGGGCAGCTGCACCCAGCGTCGTCGGTCGCGCCGTTGAGAATTTTTCTCGAATTTCATTGGAGAGACCGGCGATAGTTGAAAAATCCAGGTCCTCAGGTATTTCAAGGGCTTCGTCTTTTCTAAAAGCTAACACGTCGAGGTGCTGACGCTCCAAGTATCCTTGGTATGTAGCATCAATTTCCACTTGCCGCGCGATTTTTGAATCTATGCCACCAAGTTCATTTGGCCAAATGGCGCGAAGTCGCTCAAAGTCGATCTCATTGAAACCAAGAAGCGTCACGCCGTTGCGTCTCACACCATCTTGGGTGATTTTCATGCCGTGCATGGCTGCTTGATTAGGAGTTAACGAAACAGCAGCCAGAGCAGCATGCGCTGTTGCCAACGACTGTTTTTTAGCAGCAAAAAAATCGAAGCGATGGTCACTCACTAAACCAATTTCGCGGCCTTTTTCGGTTAGGCGTTGGTCAGCGTTATCAGCACGTAGTGTTAGCCTGTATTCTGCTCGGCTTGTAAACATTCTATAAGGTTCGCGTGTTCCCTGTGTTACTAGGTCATCAATCATCACGCCAATATAACCATCGGCTCGATCTAAAAGAAAGTCGTCCGCTGCACCCATTGTCTTCAATGCCGCATTTGCGCCAGCCATAAGGCCTTGCGCTCCAGCTTCCTCGTAACCCGTGGTACCGTTTATTTGCCCCGCAAGATACAGCCCGCTCGCCCGCCGGGTTTCCAGCGTAGGGCGTAGCTCCCGCGGGTCCACGAAGTCATATTCAATGGCATAACCGGGTTGGATAATTTTTGCATTCTCTAGGCCCGGAATTGTTTTGATCATCGCGGCCTGTACATCCTCAGGCAGACTTGTGCTAATACCGTTTGGGTAAACCGTGTGGTCATCCAACCCCTCAGGCTCCAGAAAAATCTGATGGCTAGATTTATCCGCAAACCGAACAACTTTATCCTCAATTGACGGACAGTAACGTGGTCCATTGCTGTCAATTTGCCCCGAGTATATTGGGGCGCGGTGTAAATTATCTCGAATAATTTCATGGGTTTCTTCGGTGGTGCGTGTCAAATAACAACTGATCTGGGGCACTTCAATCTGATCGGTCAGAAATGAAAATGGTACCGGCGGTCTGTCACCTGGTTGTTCTTGGCACTGCGCCCAGTCTATTGTGCGCCCGTCCAGTCTAGCTGGTGTCCCGGTTTTTAGCCGTCCAAGTTCAAAACCCAATGTTTCCAGTGTTAATGACAACCCCACAGCGGGTGCTTCACCAACACGACCCGCCGGTATCTTGGTTTCTCCGATGTGAATTAAACCGCGCAAAAAAGTCCCTGTCGTCAGGATCACAGATCCAGCTGAAATCTTTTTTCCAGCCTCGGTGACAACACCATTACAAACCGGCTTATTGCCCGAGCTCAAATCAGAAAGGCTGCGATCAAATGTCAGGTCTTCAACCGCACCTGCTTCAATGGTTAAGTTTGGGTAGCCATTCAGTGCGTCCTGCATTTTCTCCCGGTATAGCTTGCGGTCTGACTGGCAGCGCGGACCTTGCACTGCGGGGCCTTTTCGTCGATTTAGCAGGCGAAATTGAATTCCAGAAGCGTCGGCGACGCGGCCCATCAGGCCGTCAAGTGCATCGATCTCGCGGACAAGGTGGCCCTTCCCCAACCCTCCAATTGCAGGATTGCAGGACATTTCACCAATTGTCTCAGGCTTATGGGTAATCAATAAAGTTTGTGCGCCAACGCGTGCTGCTGCAGCTGCTGCTTCACAGCCCGCGTGCCCTCCACCGATTACAATGACATCGAAGTCCGTCATGTAGAAATCTATCCTTACATTCAAGGCCGCAACGCGGCACAGCCTCACAGTTACCGCACATCCTATATCGGTGATTGGCTCTCAAGTCAAAGTGCATAAGGTTAGTGAACGACGTTAATGTTTCACGTGAAACACCCGCATTCATGTTTTACTTTAAGTGTTGTCACTATTTGCCAATGCAAAAGTCGGAGAAGACAACATCAAGCATATCCTCCACACCAACGCGGCCAGTGATGCTACCCACTGCCCGCACGGCCATCCGAACATCTTCGGCTGCCAAAACAGCATCTTGGCCTGCGTTGTGTTGAAAACGCTTCAAGTGCTCAACTGCAACCTCAAGTGCCTGTTGGTGGCGAAGCCTTGTTAAAGTTGGCGCTTCTCTTAAGCTCATCTGCTCAGCAACAATTCCTTCCAGTGCAGACATTAACTCGCTAAGCCCTGCGCCGGTTTTAGCTGACAGTGTAACTGTACCTTTAGCCTTCACACCTTGCAGATGTTCCACGTGAAACAATTGATCCTCTTTCACACGGTCATTTTGGGTTGCAATCACTAATGTGTTGCCATCAATCCATTGATGCATCGCTTCTGGTACCGTTGGCCAATGATCAGCGCGAACCAAAACCAACCGTAAATCCGCATCTTTTGCTCGAACTAATGCGCGTCTAATTCCCTCTTGCTCGATAATACCATCGCTGGCTCGAACACCGGCTGTGTCAATAAGTCGAACAGGAAACCCGCCCAAATCTAACTGAACTTCAATAGTATCACGTGTGGTGCCAGCCTCTTCCGAAACTATAGCCACGTCGGCACGAGCAATTGCGTTCATAAGAGTTGATTTACCGGTGTTAGGTTCCCCCAAAATGACTATCCTAAAGCCATCTCGTAATAAACGCCCACGTTTGCCACTATCTATATGTTGTGATATTTCTGATTGTATACTCAATATATTGGGCTTCACTTTGCCAGATATACCCTCGGGTAGGTCTTCGTCTGGGAAGTCAATGTCCGCTTCCAAATGAGCCAAGTGCGCCAACAACAGGGAACGCCACCCGTCGTAAAGCGAGCGCAATTCGCCGTCCATCTGCCTAAGAGCTTGCCCGCGCTGCGCTGCCGTTTGCGCATGGATGAGGTCGTTCAACCCTTCGGCTTCGGTCAGGTCCAGCTTGCCGTTTTCAAATGCCCGACGCGAGAACTCGCCCGCCTCCGCCGCGCGAAGATCGGCCATATCACCGAGCGCAGAAAGCACACCCTCTACAACCGCTCTGCCGCCATGTAAATGAAGCTCAACCACATCCTCTCCGGTAAAGCTGGCTGGGCCAGGAAAAGCTATTACAAGTGCTTGGTCCAATCGCTCGGAAGTTTTTGGGTCAACCAAAACCCTGAGAACCGCTTGCCGCGCTGATGGTGCCTTCCGCCCAGTGAGCGAAGTTAACGCCGTAACTGCAGCGGGCCCCGACAACCGAATAACAGCAACACCGGACGTGCCGTGGCCACTAGAAAGCGCGAAAATAGTGTCTGCGTGGATCATGGTCTTTGCTCAAACAATCTAATAAGTGGCGACGCCCAAATAATAAATGAACTTTTGCTTGTTCGTCGCTTTGTGGCACATTAGCAAAAGACGGCGCAAGCCCCTCGCTTAACTTGCCAGCACAACAGGAAAATCATGTTTCAACTTTCAATGCACACACCCGTGATTGACATTACCATATCTGAACTAGAAGGCTCCATCATTGCATTAGATTGGGGCTGGAGTCCTTTTCAAGAACCGTCACCCTTGCTCATTGAAGCCAAAAGTCAGCTAAATGCCTATTTTGACGGCGACTTAACCAGCTTTGACTTACCCATCAATCCAATGGGAAGCAAACATCAGGAAAAAGTATGGAGTGCAATGGTCGATATTCCGTACGGACAAACAACAACATACGGTGAAATGGCTAAAAACATCGGCTCAGCGGCGCAGGCTGTTGGTGGTGCATGCGGCCGCAACCCCATTCCCATACTGGTACCATGCCACCGTGTTGTCGCACGCGCTGGTAAACTGGGCGGATATTCCGGTGATGGAGGTTTGTACACCAAACGCGCACTATTGGTGCTTGAGGGCGCTCTGAGCATCGAAGAAGGGTTTATGCTGGAGCGAAGCGGCGCGCTAGACGCGCATTGAGCTAATGGCTAGAGTAATTAGAGAGTGTTTATGAAAAAAACAGCAATAAAGTTTGTGTTGATCGCCTCGGTAATAATCACTTATTGGATTCTCTTTGCTCCAAAACAATATTTTTCCGACGAGTATTGTCTGAAAGTTGGACCCTATTGTGAATATTTTTCAAGTAACCTTAGAGCAATGAAGGAGCCATCACTTTACAAAAAAGCCTCCAATATAGATAATTTGACATACAGGTTTCTTTGGCTCAGATCTTTCAACGAACCGGCCTCTTTTCGCTTGGCTATTCAGCCTGACAATACAGCAACACTATCAATTAAAATGTTGGATTTATCGGCCGACTTCAGTAGCGGTATCTACGTTCCAGGAAAACTCATTCTCGACAAAGAAGTAACAATAAATCGCGCCGACCTTGAAGAGTTCTTAGTGAGCGAATCTGCCGCGAAAAAATGGCTAACCAAAGATAAAGTTCCAGCACCAAATGCAGGTTTTGATGGTGCAAGCTGGATATTCGAAGCGGTGATAGACCATCAACATCATATAATTCAACGGTGGTCTCCAACCTCAACCAAAGAAAACTCACCCGCGGCTGCAGTTGACTATGATATGCAAAAACTGGGCATGGCCCTAATGAAACTCAGCGGCATCAAATTTGAGCACATTTACTAAAGAGGCCCGCTAAAAAGCGAGCCTTGCAAAATCACTAAATTTACAGCGAAAACCGGCCATAAATACTAACTAAATACCCAATCAACTTATACACCTGTTTTTGGAAGAGCATTTGAGCAATAACCTACACTTAATTCCTGGTACCATGTGTGACCATCGCCTGTGGGAACCCCTTACCCGCCTCCTAAAGGGATATTCTGTTTCTCAGGTTGATTACCGGGATTGCAACAACCTTAAAAGCATGATTGACCGAGTTGCTGCCAGCATACCAGTTGGCGGTTGTGCTATCGGGTTTTCTCTCGGAGGTTATCTGTTGGCAGAAGTTGCTATCCGGCGTCCAGACCTGTTTG
>Ga0316204_10008589_pt1 | contig 14073 bp, 18 predicted proteins | sample 6monrhotite_MG_2_FD_205661 | JGI IMG/M metagenome (GOLD analysis project Ga0316204, IMG submission 205661) | Microbial mat bacterial communities from mineral coupon in-situ incubated in ocean water Damariscotta River, Maine, United States -... | ecosystem: Environmental > Aquatic > Marine >... | reverse complement strand
CTGGTGGAAGCGCAGCGACTGGAACAACGCACCATATTTGATATCGAAATGATACTGGAGCTGGGTTACTGCTCCGGCATCGAAAACTATTCCCGCTATCTCTCTGGCCGTAATCCGGGTGAACCACCACCGACCCTGTTTGACTACCTGCCCGATGACGCCATCTTGGTTATTGATGAAAGCCACGTTACCATCCCCCAGATCGGTGGCATGTATAAGGGTGATAGATCACGCAAGCAGAATCTGGTGGAATATGGTTTTCGTATGCCTTCGGCACTGGATAATCGGCCGATGAAATTCGAAGAGTTTGAGCGCATTGCGCCGCAATCAATCTATGTCTCGGCGACGCCCGGGAATTACGAAGATGAACACAGGGACAAGGTGGTCGAGATGGTGGTGCGTCCTACCGGTCTCATCGACCCTGAGGTTGAGATCCGGCCCGTTGCCACGCAGGTTGATGACTTATTATCGGAGGCCAATAAACGTGCCGCAGTAGGCGAGCGGGTGTTGGTCACCACCCTGACTAAACGCATGGCCGAAGACCTGACCGATTACTTAACTGAACACGGCGTGCGGGTACGTTATCTGCATTCCGATATCGACACCGTTGAGCGCGTTGAAATCATCCGTGATCTGCGTCTGGGGGTGTTTGACGTGTTGGTGGGCATCAACCTGTTGCGCGAAGGGCTGGATATCCCCGAAGTATCATTGGTGACTATCTTGGATGCGGATAAAGAAGGTTTTCTGCGCTCGGAACGTTCCTTGATCCAGACCATGGGACGAGCCGCCCGAAACGTCAATGGTCTGGCAATTTTGTATGCCGATAAGATTACTGGCTCTATGCAGCGTGCCTTGGATGAAACCGATCGCCGCCGTACCAAGCAGATCGCCCATAACAAAGAACATGGTATTACACCGCAAAGCATTATTCGCAAGGTTGCCGATGTGATGGAGGGCGCCTATGCCAGCGCTCATGGCGATGCAAAAAAATATGCCAAGGTGGCAGAAGAGGTGTTGGAATATGCCGCCATGCCAGCCGCTGAGCTAAAAAAGAAGATCAAGCAGCTTGAACAGCAAATGTATGAGCACGCCCAGAATCTAGAATTTGAAGAAGCGGCCCAACTGCGTGACAAAATCAAACGCGTACAGGAAGCTGGTATGGGGCTGGTTGAGCATGGTTCGGTGTGACGTTTGCCTGTTGTTTATAACAAAATAAATGCATAATCCGGCGCACAAGATTTGAAGGAAAACACCGAATGAATACCGAACAAACATTAATGCAACGCTGTGATTCAAAATGTGAACTTTGCTCATCGGACTCAAATCTGGTGGTGTATGAAGTGCCGCCGGTTAACAATCCTAATGCAGATAACAGCATTATGGTTTGCGATGTTTGTAATGAACAAATTAATAATCCCGCCAATATGGATGTTAATCATTGGCGTTGTCTGAATGACAGCATGTGGAGTCAGGTGCCTGCAGTTCAGGTGATGGCTTGGCGTCTTCTAAATCGTCTTTCAACTGAAAGTTGGGCGCAGGATCTGTTTGACATGCTTTATTTGGATGATGAATTGAAGCAGTGGGCTGAGGCTGTCGCTGATGATAGCAACGATGACGTAGTTCCAACTAAAGATAGCAACGGCAACGTATTGCAGGATGGCGACACGGTAACGCTAATCAAAGATCTTGATGTCAAAGGTGCGGGTTTTACGGCTAAACGTGGTACAGCGGTGCGTGGAATTTCTTTGACTTCAAACCCTGAGCAAATTGAAGGTCGTGTAAATGGTGTGCGTATTGTTTTGCTAACCTGTTTTTTGAAGAAATCATAAGGCTCTTTAGATAATAATGAATTATTGCGGTGATAAAAATACAGAATAGCTACGAAGCATCCGGCCATTACCCGAGTTGATGGAAAGTACAAATTCCAGCATCGGTTCTTGTATTAATCTTTTTGAGGTGATCTTGATGTGTGATGATTGGTCATTTTTGATCAATTCAATGATCAAGGAGTCTAATATTTTATGACGTTGAATGCCTGTACGCTGAAATGTTTTTTTTGAGGCAAGGCCTACCTCAAGCAGACCTAGTTCATCTTTAGTCGCGGATAGCGGAATGGTGGCATGCAAGGGTTGGTTGAGTGCCGAGTGGAGCTCTATGTCAGCCAGTGCCAAGGCGTGCGCCGAAAATGGTGTCAGTAGGCTGGCAAGGCTTATAAGAGCGCCCATTACGAAGCTAACGAGATATTGTTCAGATTTGTAGTTTATCATTTCTCACCGTATGTCAGCGTTATAAACGAATGATTAAAAGGGCAGCTCCATATCCAAGTGTAGTTTACCTTGGTGGACGGTGGCCGATTTAAGAACGCTCTTGGCCATTTTCTGGCGCAGATCATGGTCTTTTAGTTCATAAACAAAAATCATTGGCAGTGTTTGTCGGCTCATACTATTGGCCATTTGTTGAATGCTGTTTGCCAGTTCATAACTGGTATTGGCAAAGCGTACATTTTTGAGTTTAGGGTCATGAAGATAGAACTGATGGCTTTGCTGCCGGTATTCAAGTTTGCCATCAATTTGCCCGCGCCCTGCAATGGCTATCATTCCGGGCATTTCTGCATGAACGGTGACTTCAAGGCCGATGCGATTGGTTTTTTCATCTAATACAACTTTTGGGCTCGAGTAGCGGACCTTTGAAAAAGGTGTTTGCTGGGTGATAGGGAAGTAGGCTTGTGCATAACGTTCTAACTCTGCCTTGCTGAGCTCCAGGGTGTAAGCAGATGCATTTATTGAAATAGAGAACAGCGTTAGTGCAAAAAGTATTTGTTTAAGTTTTGACATGGTTTGGCCTGATTGTTGTGACGTTACATGCTGCCTGATAATTAATAGAATATTAGAATCTGATGAAAATGGGTATAATCCCGTTGCCAAAGGCTGGTTGTTACATTTGTCAGTTTGATTCTACGTTATTTATAAATAATAAAAATACATATAAAGCATAAGCTTAAAAGATATTCGGAATTATAGATGGAAAACTTCACCCCCGTTTCTGCATTGATTGGCGGCGCTCTGATTGGTTTGAGTGCCACGTTACTGTTGCTGTTTAATGGCCGCTTAGCTGGTGTTAGCGGCATTCTCAGTGGTATTTTTGTTCAGCCTGCCGGCGATCGTCTTTGGCGTCTGATGTTCGTGGTTGGCATGGTTGTCAGCGGTTTTTTGTATCAGTTTTTCGGCCCGGGTGGTTTTGAAAACTATACCGATGTTTCATTACCCGTCTTGCTGGTTGGTGCCTTTCTGGTTGGCTTTGGTACCCGCATGGGCGGTGGTTGCACCAGTGGTCATGGTGTTTGTGGCATTGGTCGTATTTCGCCGCGTTCTATTACGGCCACTTTTGTTTTTATGGGCTCAGGGCTTGTGACTGTTTATGTTATGCGTCATGTGTTGGGGGCTGCGTAATGAAACAAAATCTATTGGCTTTGATTGCTGGGTTGTTGTTTGGGCTTGGTTTGTGTGTCTCTGATATGGCTTCTCCTGGCAAGGTGCTTAACTTTCTTGATGTTGCCGGCAATTGGGATCCCAGTCTGATGTTGGTGATGGGCGGTGCCCTTGGCGTGACGATGGTGGCGTTTCGTCTGATTTTGAAGCGCCAGGCACCATTGTTTTCAGCCGATTTTAAACTGCCTGATGGTTCAAATGTTGATAAACGTTTGCTGTTGGGTGCGACGCTGTTTGGCGTCGGCTGGGGCTTAATCGGTTATTGTCCTGGACCTGTTATCACGGCCTTGGGTTTTGGTTTGACTTATCCAGTGTTTGCCTTTGTTGCCATGGTTGCTGGATTTATGGTTCACCGACTGATATTTGAACGTAAGCCATAGTTACTTGCCTAAGCCGCAGCCGAGTTTCATCATCGCCTCGTGTGTACTAAGAAATACCTGGCCCGGCTGGAGACGTTGAAGAAAGGGTGAATTTTTCAGTCTGTCCATTACCGGGCCTTTAACTTCTGCCAGGTGCACCGTTACACCGGTATGTTTAAGGCGATCTATAATAGTGTCCAATGCTTCCAGAGCGCTGGCATCAATCATATTCACTGAACTGCAGACAATCACCAGATGTTTGGCTTGATGGTTTTCGGCAATTAGATTGATGATACGGTCTTCAAGAAAATTGGTGTTGGAAAAATAGAGGTTTTCATCGACGCGTATGGCAATAACGTGCTGACAGGTTTTAACGTCAAATCGGTCAACATTGCGAAAATGTTCGCTATCGCCAACACGGCCGACTACCGCAATATGGGGCTGGCTACTGCGGTGTAAATAAATGCCTATGGAAAGGCAGGCGCCAGTCAGGATGCCGACCTCGACTCCGAGTGTTAAGACCATAACAAATGTCACCAGCAGTGCCACAGCATCTGCCTTGTCATATATCCAGGCATGCTTGAATGCCCTGTAATCTATTAATGCACTTACCGAAACGATGATGATGGCGGCGAGTGCGCTATGGGGCAGAAAGTAGAGTAGTGGCGTTAAAAATAACAATGCCACCGACATCAGAATAGCGGTGATGATAGATGCCAGCGGGGTGTTTGCCCCCGAATCGTAGTTGACCAAGGATCGACCAAAGCCGCCTGCGGTTGGGTAGCCACCTGAGATGGAGGCGCCAAGGTTACTGATGCCGTGTGCCAGTAGTTCCTGGTCGGCATCGATTTTCTGCCGTTTCCGTGTTGCCAATGCCTTGGCGACGGAGACACTTTCTAGATAACCAACAATGGCGATGATTAAAGCGACAGGGAATAACTCTCTAACCAGGGCAATGTCAATGCTGGGAATAGATAAGGTTGGTAGACCAGCAGGGATGGTTCCAATAATGTTGACGTTGGCAGTCTTGTCCAGCTCCAGCCACCAGACAATGATGGTTCCACAGCAGACCATTATGAGTGGGCTTGTACGAGCGATGATATCAAGCGCTTTAGTTGGTAATTTTAATGCGCCTGGTTTGCGTAACCAAGCACTGCGCAAGACCAGCATGGCGGCGAGACTGCAAATACCAAGCATGGTTGTTGCCAGATTTATTTCACTCAGGTGAGTGGTTATGTTGGTAAGAGCTTCAGGTAGATGTACTGTTCTTGGTGTTTCCAGGCCAAGCAAATGTTTGATCTGGCTTAAGATAATAAGCACGGCAGCAGCGCTGGTAAAACCGGATAGCACAGGATGACTGATAAAATTGATTACGGAGCCAAGCCGTAATATCCGCATCAGCAGCAGGATTACACCGGACATACATGCCAGAGTTACAGCGACTGTCAGTGCTTGCTGTTGTCCTAATAATTCCATTTCGATAAGGGTTGAGCCAACAATTAGCGATACTAATCCCACCGGTCCAACTGCTAGGGTACGACTACTGCCGAACAGGGCATAGAGTGTGATCGGTAATAAACATGAATACAGGCCGATCTGCGGTGGCAGCCCGGCAAGCATGGCATAAGCCATTGCCTGGGGGATGAGTACGATGGTGACAATAATGCCGGCATTGATGTCACCGCCAAGAAATTCGCGCCGGTATTTCGGCAGCCAGTCCATGATTGGCAGGATGCTTTTTGATGTGTTCAAGCGGGATCGATTGTTCATTGCCGGGTGATTAAGGATTAATATTCAGCGTTCATTATACATATTCAAATATATGTAGCATGTGTGGTTGCAGACATTAAAAAACCGCCAGGTGGCGGTTTTTTTTGTTAGATAAAGCAGTTGCCTATTCGCTTTCTGCAACCCAGCCCTGAAGTGCTTCAATGATGGCCTTGGCCTGATCTGCACTGGAGATATTGAACTTGGATTTCTGCATGTATTCACCATTACGTTTTTGATAACGGCGGATGGTGTATTTTTCCTTGGCAAATTCCTCTTTCTTGGCATCCCAGTCCTGATAACGGTAGATCAATGTTGCCCAAGCACCCTTGGTCAGGATTTTTTTATCGAGTTCTTTGACCAGAACCTGGTCATCTTCAGAGTACTCAATGGTTAATTCATCTACGGTTGCAGCCATTTTATCTTAATCTCCATTCATGTTTTGATGTGTCTAATTGCCGTTAACTAAGATTTAGTGGCGACAAATACGTGACAAGCATTATATGCTATTGCTAAGTGTTTTATTAAATCCGCTTATAACCATATTAAATGAGCAGGTATAAGTAAAGAAATGTAATAACTACTCGCTACAATAACAAAATCATTTAGACAAGGAGAGTAAAAAAATATGGCCGCTAAACCAGACTTTGAAAAAATTGGTTCATCTGTTCTTGGTGGTGAGTTGACCCTCAAGGAATGTGAGGTTCTGAGCAGCAAAATGAACGTACGTGAGCTAAAGGCTGGCGAACGCCTGGTCGATGAGAGCGGTACGGAACATACCCTGTTTGTGCTGGTTGACGGTAAGTTAAAGGTCATCAGTGAAAATGAGGGCGAGCAACAACATGTCTACACCATGAAAGTGGGGGAAGTGGCGGGTACCCGTGCTTTCGTTGATCGTAGTCCTCGTAAGGCAACGCTGGAAACTGAGGGCGACTGTGTTGTTTATACCCTTGAGCCGGATGCCTTTGAGTCACTGCTGGTGAATCATCCGGGTATCGTTTATAAAGTGATGCGTTCCATATTTCGAATCACTCATTCAAATCTGTTGCGAATGAATCAGGAAAAAGAGCAGTTATCCAATTACATTAACAAGACCCATGGTAGATACTGATTTTTCAGGTGCTTACATCCAAAGGGGCCAAATGGTCCCTTTTTTATTTGGCTGTGCTAGAATCCGCCTTCGCTTGTAACTTCGAAGTAGTTTCAAGTTGAGACCAGTTTATGGTGGCTCATGTCGGTCACCTCGCAACGATACGTTACGAACTCCGCCAGGCCCGGAAGGGAGCAACGGTAGTAATGGACTCGTGTGCCGGGGAGCGGCGGGCGTGGGCCGCCACCTATTTCCTGTTATTCCAGTTATTTCAAGCGATTTCCAATCGTGTGGTTGGCCCTTTTTTGGGGTAGAATCATGCCCCATGTTAATTAATATTCCTGACACTAAGCTCTGTTTTCGGAGCGGCGAATGAGTTACCAGGTTCTAGCGCTAAAGTGGCGGCCAAAGAGCTTTCCTGCCATGGTTGGGCAGGAGCATGTGCTGCGTGCTCTGATCAATGCCCTGGATAACGATCGTCTGCATCATGCCTATCTCTTTACCGGTACTCGCGGTGTTGGCAAAACCACCGTAGCGCGTATCTTTGCCAAATCACTGAACTGCGAAAATGGCGTGACCTCAAGCCCATGTGGTGTGTGCAGTGCTTGTACCGAGATTGATCAGGGCCGTTTTGTTGATCTGATTGAGGTGGATGCTGCGTCGCGCACCAAAGTCGAAGATACTCGTGAGCTGCTGGAAAATGTCCAGTACGCCCCAACCCGCGGTCGCTTCAAGGTCTACCTGATCGATGAGGTTCACATGCTCTCTAGCCACAGCTTCAACGCCTTGTTGAAGACCTTGGAGGAGCCGCCGCCGCATGTGAAATTTTTGTTGGCGACGACTGATCCGCAAAAACTGCCGGTGACTATCTTGTCACGTTGTTTACAGTTCAATCTTAAGCGCATGGCGCCGGAAATGATTGCCGGGCATCTTGAGTATGTGCTGGGTGAAGAGGGTATTAGCTTCGACAAGCCTGCCATCATGCAGGTCTCAGAAGGCGCCGATGGCAGTATGCGTGATGCCCTCAGTTTGCTGGACCAGGCCATTGCCTACGGTGGAGGCAAACTGGTTGATGACGAGGTGCGGGCCATGCTTGGCACTATCGATCGTACTTATGTCTACAAAATATTACAGGGGCTGGCCGATGCCGATGCCGTCAGTGTTCTGGAAACAGTGAATGGTCTGGCCCAACAGGGGGTGGACTTCACTGCTGTGTTGGCTGAGCTGGTGTCGCAGCTGCACAAGCTGGCGCTGGCCCAGTTTGTACCGCAAACTGTTGAGGGCTTGGCTGAGCAGGAAGCTATTACTGCACTTGCGCAGGCCATTTCCCAGGAAGATATCCAACTCTATTATCAGATTGGCCTGATTGGTCGACGTGACCTGCCTTTTGCACCTGAGCTGCGCGGCGGTTTTGAAATGATATTGTTACGCATGCTGGCCTTTCGTCCGGATACTAGCAGTCAGCAGCGGCAAGCCACCGTTGCAACGCCACAGTCAGCTCGAACTAACACGCCACAGCCTATCCCGGCAGCAGCGCCCACTGCTTATTCCAGCAACGGTTCGGATTTGGCTAAATCAGTGGCCCCTGCTACGGCTGTAGCAGAACCCAGTCCGCCAGCGGCAGCGGCAGGATCATGGCATGAAATCGTTGCCCAGCTTGGTCTGAGGGGCATGGCGCAACAACTGGCAGCCAACTCTGAGATGATTAGTCGCGATGGCGGTGTGATCCGGCTGGCATTGTCATCTCAGCACGCCTCATTACGTAGAAAGGCATTGGAACAGCAGCTGCAGGACGCCTTACAGAAATATTTTGGCGAGCCCATTAATCTGGAGTTCAGCACTGCAGCTGGTGCCCAGGCTCAACATACACCGGCGGTGATAGATAAGCGTCAGGCCGAAAACCGGCAGCAGGCGGCGGTTGATGCCATTAACGCTGATCCTAATGTGCAGCGTATCCAGGAAAGTTTTAATGCACAGGTTGTGACTGACTCTGTGCGACCGGTTGAGTAATTAATAAGTCACAGATAAATATTAAAGAGGTTGATTATGATGAAAGGTGGTTTAGGCGGTCTGATGAAACAGGCCCAGAAGATGCAGGAAAACATGCAAAAGGCTCAGGAAGAGCTGGCCAATATGGAAGTGACCGGTGAAGCCGGTGGCGGCCTGGTGAGCGTGGTGATGACGGGGCGTCATGATGTGCGTCGTGTTTCAATTGATCCAAGCCTGATGGCCGATGACAAGGAAATTCTTGAAGACCTGATGGCCGCAGCGGTGAATGATGCTGTCCGTCAGGTCGAAAAAGTGTCGCAGGAAAGGATGGCGGGGATGACTGATGGTATGGGTCTGCCACCGGGTATGAAACTTCCTTTCTAGTTTTATCTCAAGGGGAGCGTAAGATTGCTTCCCTTGATAATCCCCAAAAGTTAACGTGGCCGCTATCGCGGCGAGTTTTTGAATGAAACAAACATCCCTAATTGCTGATCTGATAGAGGCGTTACGCTGTCTGCCTGGTGTCGGCCCCAAGTCGGCACAGCGGATGACCTATCACCTGTTGGAGCGTGATCGTGATGGTGCCAGGCGTTTGGCTGCTGCTCTGGACCAGGCCGCTGAGCATGTCGGCCACTGTTCTTCTTGTCGTACCCTGACCGAGCATGAGTTGTGTACGGTCTGTGCTAGCCCCAGTCGTGATCGATCACTGTTGTGCGTGGTTGAAATGCCGACTGATGTGGCTGCAATCGAGCAGTCGAATATCTTCAAGGGGCTTTATTTCGTACTGATGGGGCACCTTTCACCACTGGATGGGATTGGCCCTGACCAGATTGGCCTGGATGTATTGTCTGCCCGCTTGGCACAAGGCGAGGTGCAAGAAGTCATTTTGGCTACCAACTCAACCGTTGAGGGTGATGCAACAGCTCACTATATTGCAGAGCTGGCACGTGCCTATGAAATTAGTGCCAGTCGTATTGCTCGAGGCGTTCCGATGGGCGGTGAGCTTGAGTACATCGATGGTGGAACGCTTTCACATGCTATGTCTAGTCGTCAGCTAATTTAATCACAAGGAGAATAGTGTGGTAAGTGGTACCTTAATATTTGCATTTGCCACCTATGCCTTGATGGTATGGGCCTTTCTATGGGGCAAAAATCGTTTTTTTCACATGCCGGTCATGGTGTCAGTGATGTTGATTGATATTGGGTTCCCGGTTTATCTGGTCATGACAAAGGATTGGTACAGACGTTTGATCGAGCAGGAGGAGATCCTCTCGTTCATGATTTGGATGCATTTTATTTTGGTGCTGTTTCTTTATGCGCTTTATTTTCTGCAAACCCAGTCGGCGATAAAACTGATGCGTGGTGACGAGAGTGTTCGTGATGAACATCGCAATCAGGGCAAAGGGATTTTGATTGCGCGAGGCCTGGTGATTTTGTCTGCCGCCATGTTGATAGAACCTGTTGATCAGGGTTAGAGTGTTATAAGATTTACTGAAAGTGTGACTTTAAAATGCAATTGACCCTATACACCGATTATTCACTACGTGTGCTGATTTACCTTGGTATTCGCCCAAGCAAACAGGCGACCATTACGGAGATTGCCAAGAGCTATGGTATCTCGCGAAATCACTTGGTTAAGGTGGTGCACAACCTGTCAAATATGGGCTACATCAATACCAGTCGCGGTCGTGGTGGCGGTATGTTGTTGGCACATCACCCAAAGGATATTAATGTCGGTGAAGTGGTGCAAAAGACCGAAGCCAACTTTGATCTGGTGGAGTGTTTTGATAAGGAAAACAATACCTGTCCAATTTCACCCGGTTGTGCCTTGATCAAGGCGCTTAAAGTTGCCAGATCCAGTTTTCTTGATGTGCTTAACCAATACACCCTGGCGGATGTGGTTGCCAATGCCGAGCAATTGGCGCCGCTGCTGGATATAGATATAAGTTCTATTGAAAAGGGTTAGTCTGAATTTGCTCCTGTAGGGACGCAAGTATTGCCAGGTAGTTGTCGTAGCGGCGTTGATCTATTTCGCCATCTTTAATCGCTTGTTTGACGGCACATTGAGGCTCAGCCTTGTGGATGCAATTATTGAATTTGCATTGGCTGGTATATTGCCTGAATTCAATGAAGTTAAAGGCCAGCATCGCCGGCTCTATTTTACTTAAGCCAAATTCTCTTACGCCTGGCGAGTCGATCAGGTTGCCGCCACTGCTAAGGTGATAAAGCGTTGTCGATGTGGTGGTGTGTTTTCCCTTGCCCGAACTAGCCGATACTTCTCCGACACGAATCTCTTGGCCGGATAACAGACTCCTGATAATGGATGACTTGCCTACGCCTGATTCACCAACAAAGACGCTGGTTTGATCTTGTAGTTGTTGTGTCAGTTGCTCCAGACCACGCTCTTGTTTGGTGCTGGTGTAAATCAGTGTATAGCCAATGTTTCGGTATGGTTGCATGTCCTGATTGAGTTTGTTGAGTTCATTTTCTGACAACAGGTCGTATTTGTTAAGCACGATGACCGGGGTGATGTTAAGGCTTTCTGCTGCGACGATATAACGATCAATTAGGTTGTGATGCAGGTGATAGTTTTCGTCTACCAGGGCCTTTACAGTGCAAACGATAGTTATTCGACTGATATTGGCGGCAATGGGTTTGTCTCGACCGATATCATCCGGCCGTGCCAGCAGAGTAGTACGGGGCAATACCTCGGCGATAATACCTTCATTGTCATGAGTTGGCTGCCATGTCACCTGATCGCCACAGACAACAGCACCAAATTTTCGTCTTGAGCTGCAACGGATTATCTTGCCATTTTCATCTTCCACATCCTGTTTGGCGCCGTAGCTAACGACAACTAAGCCAGTTCTGATGACGGCAGAGTCGGAGAGTTCTTTTTGCTGTACTTGTTTTTGACGGTGAGGAGGGCGTTTACGTGACATATGTTTTAAGTTTCGCCGTTAAGGCTTGGGAAATTTGTAATAGGTATCGTTGAGATACTCGATCACCTGATTGATTTGGGCATCGGCCCAGTGAGCTTTGCTGGCATTTTCACAAAATTCCACTCTAGCCTGCAGTTCGGGATACGACTGAAGAATGCTATTACTGCGACTGTACATGCCGTTGTCATGACACTGTTGGCAGGCCTGATCAACCAGGGCCTTGCCGGCAACGTTGTCGGCATAAGCAGGTAGGCTGGTAGCAGCAGAGATAATAAACAGAACGCTGAACAGCTTTTTCATGGAGACTCCTCCGGTGTGTGTAAGTTTATTCATTCTAGCTTATTTGTGATTGTGATCACAGCGACACAGCAGTCGTCAGTCAGGCCAAGTATTGCTAGAATCATAGGCAGTAACAATTGCCCACGAGGATTCTATGACACAAAATCAAAACAACCTGATCTGGATAGATCTTGAAATGACCGGGCTTGACCCAGATACCGACCGGATCATTGAGATTGCCACTATCGTTACCGATGCAAACCTGAACACTCTGGCCGAGGGACCAGTGCTCGCTGTGCATCAGTCTGATGAATTATTGGATGGTATGGATGAGTGGTGTACGCGTCAGCACGGTCAATCTGGTTTGACTGAACGAGTTAAAAACAGCACCGTCACCGATCGTGATGCCGAGCTGCAAACCATCGAGTTTCTACGTCAATATGTGCCGGCCAGCAGCTCGCCGATGTGTGGCAACAGTATTTGTCAGGATAGACGCTTCCTGTATCGTTATATGCCTGAGCTGGAGAAGTTTTTTCATTATCGCAATCTTGATGTCAGTACCTTGAAAGAGCTGGCAAATCGTTGGGATCCAAAGGTCGCGGGTGGTTTTAATAAAAACTCATCTCACCTGGCGATGGATGATATTCGTGATTCGATTGCTGAGATGCAGTATTACCGTGAACACTTTATTAAACTGCCGGAATAAATAGTTTTGATGCGGCTAAGGTTGGTCTAAGGCCCACTGCACGTGTTCTTTGACTATTTCTGATGGGTGATCGAGCCTGTGTTTTAGTGTCTCGATTACCTGTTTGTTTTTGGGGCCATTGCCCAGGGCGACGGCAATATTGCGTAACCATCGCTCATGTCCAATGCGACGGATGGGTGAGCCTTGCAGTTTGAGATTGAATGCTTCTTCGTTCCACATAAACAGATCTAACAACATAGGTGTGTCGAGTTGGTGACGCGGTAGAAAGTCATCTTCCTGTGACAGCTTGGCAAAGCGGTTCCAGGGGCAGACCAGCTGGCAGTCATCACAACCGTAGATGCGATTGCCCATCTGGCTTCGAAATTCAACCGGAATGCTGCCATGCAGTTCTATGGTTAGATACGAGATACAACGGCGGGCATCGACCTGATACGGGGCGACAATAGCCTGGGTTGGACAGATATCAATACAGGCGCTGCAATCGCCACAGTGCTGGCTCACCGGCTTATCTACAGGCAACGGCAGGCTGGTATAGATCTCACCAAGAAAAAACCATGATCCAGCGTCACGATTGAGCAGGTTACTGTGTTTGCCTATCCAGCCCAGCCCGGCCTTTTCTGCCAGGGCCTTTTCCAGTACCGGGGCACTATCAACAAAGACGCGGTAGCTATGTTCGCCAACCAGCTCTTCAATCTGGCTGGCTAGCTGCTGCAGGCGTTTTCGCATGAGCTTGTGGTAGTCGCGTCCCAAGGCATAACGGGAGACAAAACCAAGTTCAGGATTGGCCATCACCGCTTCAGCATCGCTGCTATTGGTCAGGTAATCCATACGTACGCTGATCGCCCGTATGGTGCCTGTTTGTAGCTGAGCAGGATCATCACGCAGTTCTATATTGCGTTGCATGTACGACATCTCGCCATGAAAATTTGCCGCTAGCCAATTGCGTAAATGGGCCGACGCCTGGCTCAGTTCAATATCAGTAATGCCGACTTGCTGAAAGCCAAGTGCCTGGCCTCGTTGCTTGATTTCGTCGGCCAGTTCGGCGTAGTCGACATCCGCTTCAGGCTGCGTTAATTTGTCATTTTCCAACATAGCTTAATGATACCCGCCATGAGTCAATTGCCCTATACACTTTATCGCGCCAGCGAGGTCAGGCAGCTGGATAGCATTGCCATAAATGAGTTTGCAATTCCTGGCATTGAGTTGATGAACCGTGCAGGTAGTGCGGTCTTTGATGAGTTATGTTGCTCTTGGCCAGATGCGCGCAATATTGTTGTTGTTTGTGGAGCTGGGAATAATGCGGGTGATGGTTATGTGGTGGCGCGTCTGGCCCATGAAAAGGGCTATTCGGTCAGGCTGGTTGCGCTGACTAATCCTAATGAATTGCATGGCGATGCAGCGACCGCCTGGGGTGCCGCAAGGGCAGCAGGCCTTACCGCTGAAGAGTTTGATG
>Ga0316204_10008586_pt1 | contig 14075 bp, 13 predicted proteins | sample 6monrhotite_MG_2_FD_205661 | JGI IMG/M metagenome (GOLD analysis project Ga0316204, IMG submission 205661) | Microbial mat bacterial communities from mineral coupon in-situ incubated in ocean water Damariscotta River, Maine, United States -... | ecosystem: Environmental > Aquatic > Marine >... | reverse complement strand
ATTACATTATTGGGTATTACAACCAGGTTAGGCCTCATCGTCACAATGGTGGTTTGGCACCAAATATAGTTGAGATGAATTACTGGATTGAATACAAAACTGTGGCCAAAATTACTTGACCACTACACAATGCGCTTCATCATGCCTATCAAGGGGATATGAAGATCGAACATAACGAACGCAGTGGTCAGATTCGGGTGTATTGGCAGCGTTAATTGATCAAGGCAACCAGGGATGAAGAGGAATGGCACTTACTTAACGCCATTGAAAATATCGAACTCAATCTGAATAGTAAAAATGTACATAACTGTGGTTGTACCTGAGAACCCAGTGATTGTACTCACTGACGTTACGGCAGAGAAAACATCTGGGCCTGGCCTGTGAGGGTGGGGTGTTTTTTGTGGCACAAGTACAGTAAGCGTGCTTATCGGCATGTTACTTTTTGCATGCGAACTGTTTCATCATCAAAACATAATGCCACACTCAATGTGCATTGGGGGTTCTTGAGTTATCGTGGCTGTATATTGCATCATTTACTTGTTTTGACGAGAAATTATGCTTTAATGTTTCGATGTTTAAACCGCTAGAAATTTTTATAGGGCTGCGCTATACGCGTGCCAAACGCCGAAATCACTTTATCTCTTTTATCTCGCTGATCTCAATGCTGGGGATTGCACTTGGGGTTACGGTCTTGATTACTGTTATCTCTGTGATGAATGGCTTTGAAAAGGAGCTGCGTGAGCGCATTCTGGGTGTGGTTTCTCACGCCACGGTTCAAGCGGTTGGTAAACCGCTACAGAATTGGGCCGAGGTGGGCGAATCACTGCGCGATTATGAGGGCGTAACGGGCATTGCACCCTATATTCAGGCTGAAGGAATGTTGAGTCAGGGTGCCGTTGTTAACGGCACATTGATTCGAGGGGTGCTGCCATCGCAGGAAGGCGAGGTCTCTAAGCTAGGTGAAAAAATGCTGACTGGAAAGCTCGATAATCTCCAGCCAGGTGAATTTGGCATTATTCTGGGTAAGGATCTTGCGCTAGCCATGCGTGTTGGAATGGGGGATAAGGTCACCTTAATTACGCCGCAGGCAAGTGTGACTGCCGTTGGAATTTTGCCACGCCTTAAGCGTTTTACGGTGGTGGGTGTCTTTGAAATTGGCATGTATGAATACGACAGTGCTTTGGCATTGCTTCATCTGGAAGATGCTTCACGCCTGTTTCGCCTTGAGGGTGGGGTGACGGGTATTCGCATCAAGATGGACGACATGTTTGCGGCACCCCAATTATCGCGCCAACTGATCAACGAGCTACCTCTCGGCTACAGTGCGAGCGACTGGACGCGTCAACATGCTAATTTTTTTCGAGCCGTGCAAATGGAAAAAACAGTGATGTTTGTGATCCTGTTTCTAATCGTCGCGGTAGCCGCATTTAACATTGTCTCAACGTTGGTGATGATGGTGACCGACAAAGAGAGTGATATCGCGATTCTTCGCACCCTCGGTACGAGTCCTGCTTCAATCATGGGGATATTTATTGTTCAGGGGACATTGATTGGTGTGATTGGCACGCTGCTCGGAACTGTTGGTGGTGTGGCGCTGGCGCTTAATGTGGAGACGCTGGTACCGGCTATTGAGCAACTATTTAGCATTCAATTCCTCGCCGCTGACGTCTACTATATTAGTGACCTGCCATCTGATATGCGTGTCGCTGATGTGATCAAGATCAGCTCGGCTTCATTAGTGATCTCATTAATCGCGACGCTCTATCCGGCGTGGCGCGCGTCCCGTACTCAACCTGCCGAGGCGCTGCGTTATGAATGATCCAATAGAACAGGCAGCACCAGTACTGCAGTGCATCAACCTGCAGAAACGTTTTACTGAAGGCGGAATGAATGTCGACGTACTGCGCGGCATCAACTTTGAAGTGGCCGCTGGTGAACGCATTGCGATCATTGGTAGCTCAGGGCAGGGTAAAAGTACATTGCTGCATCTACTGGGCGGGCTTGATAGTGCGTCTGGTGGAGAGGTGCAAGTGCAAGGCAAAGATATGATGCAGTTAAGTGAGCGTCAGCGAAGCAAATTAAGAAACAGTACACTTGGTTTCGTTTATCAGTTCCATCATCTGCTTGCTGAATTTTCGGCTTTAGAGAATGTGGCGATGCCGCTATTAATCCGTGGTTTATCGCCTGCGATTGCAAGCGAGCGTGCAGCGAGTTTGCTCGATAAGGTTGGGCTGAGTAGTCGTTGTCACCACAAGCCCGGCGAGATGTCGGGTGGCGAGCGCCAACGCGCAGCGGTTGCGCGGGCATTGGTGACAGAGCCTAAGTGTGTGTTGGCAGATGAACCGACGGGCAATCTAGATCGTAAAAATGCAGACCACATCTACGGCTTAATGCTGGAGCTAAATCAGGCGTTGAATACCAGTTTTGTTGTCGTGACCCATGAGGCGGCACTTGCTCAGCGGATGGATCGGATTTTAGTGCTCGAAGATGGCGTGTTAAAAGATCAGAGAGCAGATTGATTTTCTGACTAAGGGTTTTGGCGGCTTTCTTTGCGGCGTTTACGGCGCTCTTGCCATCCTTTTAGGACCAGTGATCGCCAAAGCATACGAATAACCAGGTTGCCGGTCAACGCAGCTAAGGCACCAACGAGAAAGCAGCCGAGTAGGAAAGGGGCCCAAATATCGCCCAGTTGGGTCATTAACCATTCGATGGTGAGTTCAAACTCGATGTTTTGTAGTGGGGTACCTAGCACCCATGCGCCGAGTTTGTAGCAGCCATAAAATATGGGCGGCATCGTCAAAGGATTAGATATCCAGACTAGCGCTGCGGATATTGGCAGGTTGACACGCAAAGGAATCGCAGCGGCTGCGGCCAGCACCATCTGAAATGGAACCGGCACAAATGCCATAAACAGTCCGACAGAGAATGCGCCGGAGACCGAACGGCGATTAAGATGCCATAGATTAGGGTCGTGAATCAGCTTCCCAAAAACTTGTAGGTGTTTGTGTTCTCTAATCTTATTGTGATCGGGAAGAAACCTTTTTATTATTTTTTTCGGCATCCCATAACAATAGCCTAAGCTAGCAGTTGCTGTCTATATTTGGCATTCTACTAATCAGGGAATTTACAGCATAACCAGGGACGGATATGCGTTTTTCAGCGGTCGCATTTTTATGTGGTATTTTACTGTTTCAGCAGCTAGCTGAATTGCCACAGGCTTCATTCACCCAGGCAGTCCTTTGGACTGTGCTGTTACTACTGCTCGTCTCAGTCACGCTGTTTTTTCATCGCATTAAACCTTTGCTGTTTTTAATTCTCGGCTTTCATTGGGCGTGGTTACAGGCGGCATGGATACTTTCAGAGCCGTTACCACAAACCTTAGAAAAACAGGATGTGGTGATCGAGGGGACAATCGCATCACTCCCGCAACAAGCGGGGCATAAATGGCGATTTTTATTTGATATTGATCGACTGCAGCATGAAGGCGTAACGATTAAAAATGCCCCGAGCCGCGTACGCCTCAACTGGTATAAAAGTGTACCTGAGCTTTCTGTGGGGGACCGGTGGCAGTTAACGGTACGCATGAAGCGACCGCATGGTTTCATGAATCCCGGCGGGTTTGATTATGAAGGATGGCTTTTTCAGCAGCGCATTCAGGTGACTGGTTATATTCGACACGCGGAAGAAAATCGTTTGCTAGCAAGTGATGTGATGCACTACCCATTACAAAGAATACGGCAAGGGCTCGCCAGCGAAATTGGTGCGCAACTCAAAGATCCCTCTTTCAAAGGCATTATCACTGCGCTGGCAATTGGCGAGCGCGAGGCGATTACGCAGTCTCAGTGGGAGGTGTTAAGGACTACGGGGACGATCCACCTTGTTGCAATCTCGGGGTTACATATCGGCCTGGTTGCTGGAATGGCATTTTTCATGGTGCAATTCCTCTGGCCGCGCATCGGGAATGCTTCGGTATATTGGCCAGCACCACGTGTCGCCGCGATAGCGGGGCTATTAGCTGCTGCATTTTATGCGGCATTAGCTGGCTTTACTATTCCCACGCAGCGCGCTTTAGTGATGGTGGCCGTGGTGATGTTGATGCTGTTTTTACAACGCCAACGTCGGTTCAGTGATACGTTGGCGCTCGCTTTGTTGGTTGTGCTACTGATCGATCCGTTTGTGGTGATGTCAGCCGGTTTCTGGCTCTCATTCGGGGCTGTTGCCGCTATTATCTTCGCTATGAGTGGGCGTCTTGCGCGGCGCGATTTCTGGTGGCGCTGGGGCAGAGTGCATGTGGTGGTAGCGGTTGCGCTGTTACCGCTACTGTTAATCACTTTTCAACAGCTACCACTCCTGTCGCCTGTGGCTAACTTTGTTGCCGTGCCGTGGGTTAGCTTTATTGTTGTCCCGTTGGTGCTATTGGGTACCTCATTCGCACTGCTGTTGCCTGAGGTTGGCACGCTGTTGCTAAACATGGCATCTAGCGCATTATCATTTTTATGGCCGCTGCTTGAATTAATCGCAATGCAGGAAGGGGGCTTGTGGCAGCAACATCCACCCGCTAAATGGACATTATTACCCGCACTGGTCGGTGTTTTATTGCTGTTAGCACCGCGCGGCTTACCGGGGCGCTGGCTTGGTGTTTTCTGGCTTTTGCCACTTTTTCTGGTGACACCTGCACGCCCCGCAGATGGTGAATGGTGGTTTACATTGCTTGATGTCGGTCAGGGGCTAGCGGCTGTTGTGCAGACGCAGAACCACACGCTGGTCTATGATACTGGCCCGCGTTTTAGTGATAGCTTTGATACGGGTAGTGCGGTGGTTATCCCGTTCTTGAACAGTGCAGGGGTTAAACGTGTCGATATGTTGGTGATTGGTCATGGTGACAATGATCATATGGGTGGGGCACGTTCGGTCACGTCGCAGATAGCCGTAGCGCGTGTGGTCACCAGTGTGCCAGAGCAAGTGACATGGCAAGCTGAAAAGCAGCGCTGCATGAAAGGGCAGCAGTGGCAGTGGGACAATGTATTGTTTGAAATACTGCACCCGCCGCCACAGGGCTTTGATGGCAACGATGCCTCATGCGTGCTTCGTGTCAGCAGTGTTGGCGATGTGAGTCGCTCGAGGAGTTCACTGCTACTCACTGGTGATATTGAACAGCGTGCGGAGCGTGCACTGCTGCATGAACAGCGCGATCAGTTGACGACACGCGTTGTGGTTGCGCCACACCACGGCAGTGATAGTTCATCCAGTCCCGCTTTTGTTGCGGCAACGGCGGCCGACTATGTGCTGTTTCCGGCGGGTTATTTAAATCGCTATGGTTTTCCCCATTCGGTAGTGATGGCGCGTTACCAGCAGCAAGCGGTTGAAACGGCAATAACTGCGCTAGATGGGGCAATTACCTTTCATTTTGACAGTGGTGGAGATGTGCTATCTGTTGAGCGCTTTCGACATGAAAACAGGCGTTACTGGCATTCAGATCTATTCCACTGAATTCTAATCTAGAATGTGAAAAAAGCGCATTATTCCGGTATGATGTTCGCTGTTATTATTCATTAAACAAGGGATTAAACGCGCGTGTTTGAACTTGTACAATCTGGTGGCTGGTTGATGGTGCCCATCCTGCTCTGTTCGATGATCGCCTTCGCGATTATTGTTGAACGTTCCTGGTCACTGCAAACACGAAAGATCTGTCCCAATGATCTGGTCGCCACTATCTGGAAGCTGGAAAAGCAAAAGAAATTGAATCCGAGCGAAATCGCACGCCTGCGTGAAGAGTCGCCGCTAGGAAAAATATTGGCAGCTGGCTTAGTTAATATACGTCATGAACGCGAGGTGATGAAAGAGAGCATTGAAGATACTGGTCGTCAGGTGGTCAATGAACTCGAGCGCTATCTCAATACGCTTGGCACGATCGCCTCGATTACGCCGCTGCTGGGTTTACTGGGGACAGTGATCGGTATGATCAAGGTCTTCGCGGCTATCACGACCGCTGGCGTGGGTGACCCTGCTGTTCTGGCGGGTGGTATCTCTGAGGCGTTAATCACCACGGCGACGGGTTTATCGATTGCGATCCCTAGTCTGATTTTTTATCGTCATTTTCGCGGCAAGGTCGAAAGCCTGGTCTGCATCATGGAAGCGGAGTCGATCAAGATGGTCGAAGTGCTGCATGGCGCACGTGAAAATGATCAGCGGATCTAGCGCGCGAGTTTAACCAGTGAACCTGCGCCAATTCACCAAGCAAGACCCAGAGGTCAATCTGACCTCGTTGATCGATGTGGTTTTTCTGCTGCTGATCTTTTTTATGGTGTCGACCACTTTTACCAAAGAGGCGGAGATAACCGTTGACCTGCCTGAGGCCAATGCAGAACCTGCTGAGGCTGCACTTGCCCCGATTGATTTAACGATTGATGTGAAAGGGCGGTTTTACATCAACCAGCAGAAGGTGGTGAATCGGCAGATTACTACCTTGAAAAAAGCGATTCAACTTGCCGTCGATGGCCGTGAAGATGTGCCGCTTGTGATCAGTGCGGATGCCAATACGCCACATCAAGCGGTCATTACTGCGATGGATGCTGCTCGGCAACTTGGCATCGTGAAACTTTCGATCGCCACAACACAGCCAAAAGAATAATTTTGAGCCGTCTTAAAAACGAAAACCCTGAAGAAATCACGGATGGTGCAGCGATATATCGGCGTCTGCTTCGTTATGTGATCCCTTATAAATTGGCCTTTGGTCTGGCAGTATTCGGCATGGTCTGTGCGGCTGCAACTGATGCTGGATTGGCAGCCATGCTTAAGCCAATTCTTGATGGCGGTTTTGTTGATAAAGACCCCGAGTGGATTCAGCTGTTACCGATACTCTTTATTGGTGTTGCCCTGTTGCGTGGCGCCGGTACTTTTATCTCGTCATTTCTGATGGCGTGGATTGGTCGAAATATTGTGAAGACGTTACGCCGCGAGATGTTTACGCATGTACTGTCGTTGCCAACCAGTTTTTATGATGCAAGCTCATCTGGCACGTTGATTTCCAAGTTCACCTTTGATGTTGAGCAGGTGGCATCCGCTGCGACCGACGCCATTACGATTGTCATTAGAGATGTCTTAACGATTATATTTTTACTGGCATTAATGTTTTATACCAGCTGGCAGCTTTCGCTGGTGATGTTTGTATTGGGCCCGATCATTATTGTATTAGTCAGTTTTGTGAATAAACGGTTTCGCCGCATTAGTACGCGGATTCAGGCATCGATGGGTAATGTGACGCAGGTCTCTGAAGAAGCGATAGAAGGCCATCGCGTGATTAAAACCTTTGGTGGTCAGGATTATGAAGCGACTCATTTTGAAACGGTGAATGAGGGCAACCGCCGTCAATTTATGAAACTGATTGCAACAAGTGTCTCGAGCGTGCAAATCATTCAATTTATTTCTGCATGTGCCCTGGCTGCGATTATATATCTGGCGACCTCGGGGCCGATGCTCGATTCCATCACGCCTGGAACGTTCATGTCATTTCTTGCTGCAATGATGATGATGCTGACGCCGGTTAAACGGTTGACGACAGTGAATGTCATTATTCAACGGGGTATTGCTGCTGCTAAAAGTATCTTTGACCTGCTAGATGCGAAAGTGGAAGTGGATAATGGCTCCATTCGCCTTGAGAAGATCAGTGGCGCGGTTGAGTTTAACGATGTCTGTTTTAGTTACGAGCAGAGCAAAGGAGTCGTCCTTAATAATATTTCATTTAGGGCGGAAGCAGGACAGAGCATCGCCTTTGTTGGGAAATCTGGCAGTGGTAAAACAACATTGGCTAGTCTGTTACCGCGCTTTTATGACTACAGTAGTGGCAGCATCACGATTGATGGACATGACATCTGTGAGCTCACGCTCGAGAGCTTACGTCAGCAGATCGCGCTGGTCGGGCAGGATGTGATGCTGTTTAATGACACTATCGGGCGTAATATTGCCTATGGCAGTTTGAAGGATTGTTCTGAAGAAGAGATTATTCAGGCAGCAACAGCCGCACATGCGATGGAGTTTATTGAAACGCTGCCTGACGGGCTTGATACGATGGTCGGTGACAATGGTGTGCTGCTCTCCGGTGGGCAACGTCAGCGCCTTGCGATTGCGCGCGCACTATTAAAAAATGCGCCAATCCTTATTTTAGATGAGGCGACCTCAGCACTTGATACAGAATCAGAGCGGTTTATTCAGGCTGCACTTGATGTGCTAATGAAAGATAGAACGACCTTTGTTATCGCGCATCGTTTATCGACGATCGAGAAGGCTGATACTATTATTGTCATGAGCGAAGGGAAAATTGTTGAGCATGGTAAACATGCTCAACTGCTCGCAATGAAGGGTTACTACGCCAATCTCTATCATCTTCAATATGAACCAGCGGCGGCCTCAATCAAAGAAGCGATTGTCGATTGATGTTCATCGATAAGATCTAGATGATGATAAATGAGTAAGATCGAGCGTATTTGGTATCACGGTGGTATTGGGATGATTCCACTACTACCTCTATCATGGCTGTTTCGATTACTCATAGCGGTGCGATGTTGGCTCTATCAACGTGGCTGGTTAACGGTTAACCGTTTTTCTGCGCCGCTGATCGTCGTGGGTAATATTACGGTGGGTGGCACCGGAAAAACACCTTTTGTTATCTGGTTGACTCATTTTTTACGCGATAAAGGATTCAGGCCCGGGATCGTTTCCCGTGGCTACGGAGGTAGTGCTTCGCAGTGGCCGCAAGTGGTGATGCCTGAGAGTAACCCTGCAGCGGTCGGTGATGAGGCTGTGTTGTTAGCACGTCGCTGTCACTGTCCGATGGTTGTTTCCCCCAATCGTTCTGATGCGGTAAAAATGCTGTTAAAGGATTTCGATTGCGATATTGTGATTGCTGATGATGGTTTGCAACACTACGCCATGGGGCGTGATATAGAAATCGTTATTGTTGATGGTCAGCGACGATTTGGTAATGGGCATGTGTTACCCGCAGGGCCGTTACGTGAGCCGATTACGCGCTTAAAAAGCGTTGACCTATGTGTGATTAATGGTGAGCCGCAGGCCTCAGATGAATACAGAATGACACTGACGCAGAGTTCCCTTTATAATTTGCAAGCACCTGAGAAAATTGATGAGCTGTCAATATTTAAGGGTAAAAGGGTGCATGCTGTGGCTGGGATAGGGCACCCTGAGAAGTTTTTTGACCTGCTCAGGACTGCGGGTATCGAGGTCGTTGCCCATTCATTTCCGGATCATCACGCGTACTGTGCTGATGATCTGAACTTTGGTGATGATACCCCGGTGTTGATGACAGAAAAGGATGCGGTGAAGTGTGTTTCTTTTACAAAGCCAGATTGCTGGGTGGTCGTGATTGAGATGGCCCCTGAATTAAAAGCAGAAGTACGACTAAGTGCATTACTAAAAAATATTGATGGTATTAACAATTAAGAGGACGACGTCGTAATGGATAAGAAACTGCTCGATATCCTTGCATGCCCGTTATGCAAAGGGCCTTTGCACTATAAAGAAGATGGCAATGAACTGGTCTGCAAAGTTGATCGGCTTGCTTATCAAATTCGTGATGAGATCCCTGTGATGCTTGTTGATGATGCGAGAGAGCTACCAGCCGACGAGGAAGTTTAATGGGGTTTTATGTTGTTATCCCGGCGCGCTATGCATCAACGCGATTACCCGGAAAGCCGTTATGTGAGATTGCTGGTAAGACAATGATCCAGCATGTCTATGAACGTGCACTTGAAAGTGATGCTGAAAAAATTATCATCGCAACCGATGATAGACGAATCCAGGCAGTCGCAGAGGGGTTTGGTGCTGAGGTCTGTATGACGCTCGATAGTCACCCTTCAGGTACCGATCGTCTGGCAGAGGTGGTTGAGTTGCTTGGTTGTAGCGATGATCAAATCATCGTTAATTTGCAGGGTGATGAACCCTTGATGCCGGCATCATTAATCAACCAAACCGCGACAAACCTGGCTAACAATAATGGCGCGAGTGTTTCCACGCTGTGTGAGCCAATCATTGACTGCGCTGAACTCTTTGACTGGCACTGCGTTAAAGTGGCAATGGATGAAGCGGGGTATGCGCTTTACTTCAGTCGTTCCGCTATCCCGTGGCCTGGTGCTGAGTACACGCCACAGAGCGATTCGTTACCGACTGATGCTGAATACTTTAGTCATGTTGGGCTTTATGGTTATCGCACAAAATTCATCAAAGAGTATGTGAAGTGGTCGCCATGTCCACATGAGAAGCTGGAATCATTAGAGCAGTTACGCGTGTTATGGCATGGCCATAAAATTCATGTTGGGGTGACTGATCTCTACCCAGGTTTGAGTATTGATACTGAAGAAGAGTTAGCGAAACTGGAACAGATAATGGCTGGTGGGATAAAGGCGAAGTAACGCTGTAACTTAGATCAGCAGTTCAATCCCCATGCCGTCTGAATCAAGGTTCCCATCTGCGGTCATAACTATTGGTAATGTCATCGTCTGAGGTACGCGGCGATGTGCTTCACCATGCTGATCCGGTTGAATCGAAGTGCGCTCTTCGCAGTCCTGTAAAACGAATGATGGGCCATCTTCGAGTATTTCAATAATCTCAAATATCACATTTTGAAAACGTACACGCTTGCCAATCGCACTGCGTAAGTTGTCAATGTTTGATATTAGTGGCGTCATGCCAGAAACCTCTTAAGTGGAATTACTGGGAAATTGTCTGTCAGCACATTACTGATATTCAAGATATATTTTGATTCTATAGTGTAATATTGTAAAACTCCATAAGTAATCATGGTTTCGATTTTCAATTTTATTCTATTAATGAGAGGCAGGTTGATGGTTAAAGTTCTGTTCGTATGCATGGGCAATATTTGTCGTTCGCCGACCGCTCATGGGGTGTTTGAACACCTGGTGCGTGAAGCATCACTAGATAAACGAATTGAAATAGACTCGGCCGGAACGCACGCCTATCATGTTGGCGATCAGCCTGATAAGCGGGCACAAGCCACTGCCTTAAATCGAGGTGTTGACCTTAGCTCACAGCGAGCAAGAAGAGTTAAGGAAGCAGACTTTGAATATTATGATTATGTGATTGCGATGGATAATGACAATCTCACTAATTTACTCGCCATTTGCCCACCAAAACTGTGTGGAAAAATCGTACTTTTCCTTAGCTATTCAAATGACATTGATGAAGAAGAGGTCCCAGACCCCTATTATGGCGGCCCTAAGGGTTTTGAGCGCGTGCTGGATATGGTGGAGTCAGCTGCGGATGGCTTATTAAATGAGGTTAAACAGAAGCACCTCAAATAAAAAAGGCCGCAACCTGTCATTAGGTTGCGGCCTTCTATTATTCCACCTTCTGCGTTAACTAGTCGTTGGAGCTTTCACTAGTAGGTGCAGCTGGCTTGGCGCTCACTGTTTGTGGCGCGGTCCTTTTAGTTTCTATCTGAACCAGCGCAGGTTTTGAATTGCCTGCTGTACTGCTTGGTTGAACAGGGACTGGCTTCGGAGTAGGCGGAGCACTTTGAGCGGGCGCGGGTGTTGGCTTGCTAACAGGCGTCGCTTTTTTCTCTTCCTGTTTTACTTGTGGTGCCGGTGCAGCTACAGGTGTGGGTTTATCAGAAACCTTTTTTTCTGTTGGCTTTGATGCCCACCGTTCCGTTGGAGCCTTTGGTGCTTGAGCTGGCTTTTTCGGCGTAACATTCTGCGTGCTGCCAGGAGCCGCATCAGAAGAAGGGCCTGAAGGTTTAGCTGCTTCTGTTTTATTTGCATCAACAGGTTTCGCTTTTACGTCATTGGTCTGAGCCTTTGGCGCTTCTTTTGCCGGTGCACTCTGTTGTGGTTTCGATGTTGCTGCTGCTTCAGTCGAGGGTGCTTTAGCAGTAGGCTTATCGGTATTTGTCTGTTGAGCTGTATTACTGCTTGCAGATGAGGCCGCTGCTGAATCAGCAGTAGGCGCAGAAGCGTTATCAGCGGTTGTTACACTATCGTTATTCTGTCTATTGTTATCACGATTGCGATTACGGCGACCACCACGACGACGACGCGGACGAGTGCTCTTAGGGGTTTCAGCACCGTTATCATCTGCCGGTTTATTGGGTGCTACAGAGGTATCTGCAGGTGCCGCTGTTGCTGCTGCGCTATTTTGTTCTGCAGGCGCTTCAGCATTCCCTTTATCCTGATTATTACGACGTCTTCCACCGCGCCTAGAGCTGTTTTCACGTGAGGAGGATGTTGATTTTTCACCTCGCTGTGGACGCCCTCGACCACCTGAATTTGAGCGCGCAGGTCGATTTTGTGGCGGTGTTCGAGTGATCTTGATTTCTGTGGTTGTCTCTTCTTTGTCACCGCTAAAGAGCGTGCTCCAGAGTCGCTTAATAAAACCATCTTCATTGGGAGCCTCTGGGGTACTACGGGTCGGTGCAGGAGAGCTTGGAACAACACCTTTTACGGCTGGCTGTTCTGCTGCAGCCTGAGGAGCAGCCGACATCATAGGCTCTTTCTTCTCTTCGACTTCAGTAGCCAGTTCATAGCTATTTTTTGCGCCGCTTGACAGCTCATCTGCACGCTGGCGTTGAACGGTGTAGTTTGGAATTTCCAGCGATGAATTTGCGATCAGCAGTATGCGCACATTCTGGCGTTTCTCGATGGCAGAGACAATTTCACGTTTCTCATTCAGCAAGTATGTCGCCACATCAACGGGCAATTGCGCGATGATTTGCGCGGTCTGCTCCTTCATCGCATCTTCTTCAATGATGCGTAAAATAGAGAGTGACAGTGATTCGACACTACGAATCGAACCTAAACCGCTACAACGAGGGCAGGTGTGCTGGCTTGATTCGCCCAGTGATGGTCGCAGGCGTTGGCGTGACATTTCAAGCAGGCCAAAACGCGAGATGCGTCCGACCTGAATCCGTGCTCGATCTTTCTTTAGCGCTTCACGAATGCGATTTTCAACTTCGCGCTGATTGCGGCTTGGGGTCATATCGATGAAATCGATGACAACCAGACCGCCCATGTCACGTAGACGTAGTTGGCGTGCAATCTCGTCTGCCGCTTCAAGGTTAGTTGTGAGAGCGGTCTCTTCAATGTCGCTGCCTTTAGTGGCGCGACTTGAGTTGATATCGATTGAGACAAGTGCCTCGGTCGGGTCAATTACAATTGAGCCGCCTGAAGGTAGCCGTAATTCGTGCTGGAATGCTGCCTCGATCTGGCTTTCAATCTGATAGCGGGTAAACAGCGGAACAGCATCTTCGTAACGCTTAATTTTATTCAAATTATGCGGCATTACCTGCTGCATAAATTCGCGCGCATTGTTATAGACATCCTCATCATCGATTAAAATTTCGCCAATATCAGGGCGCAGGTAGTCGCGAATAGCGCGAATGATGATGTTGCTTTCCTGGTAAATCAGGAAGGGGGCTGCCTTTTCAGGCGCGGCAGATTCGATCGCCTCCCATACGCGGGCCAGGTAATCCATGTCCCACTGTAGCTCTTCGTCACTCTTGCCTACGCCTGCGGTACGGACGATCATACCCATGCCATCTGGAATGGTGAGTGAGTCGAGTACGGCGCGTAGCTCGGAGCGGTCATCACCTTCGATGCGTCGAGAGATGCCACCGGCACGCGGGTTATTTGGCATCAGTACCAGGTAGCGGCCAGCGAGACTGATAAAAGTCGTTAACGCCGCACCCTTGGTGCCTCGCTCTTCTTTTGCAATCTGTATCAGGATTTCTTGTCCTTCTTTCAGGACATCTTTGATTTCAAGGCGTTTGCCTTCTGGCGGTTGCTTACAAAATACAGATGGGGCAACTTCTTTCAGCGGTAGGAAACCGTGTCGGTCAGCGCCGTAATCGACAAATGCAGCTTCAAGGCTAGGCTCGACGCGGGTGATTTTTCCTTTGTAAATATTAGACTTTTTTTGTTCTCTTGATGGTGTTTCGATATCAAGATCATATAGACGTTGACCGTCTACGAGGGCGACACGCAACTCTTCAGGCTGAGTCGCGTTAATCAACATTCTTTTCATTTTTTAACAATCCCTATGGCGCC
>Ga0316204_10008584_pt1 | contig 14077 bp, 9 predicted proteins | sample 6monrhotite_MG_2_FD_205661 | JGI IMG/M metagenome (GOLD analysis project Ga0316204, IMG submission 205661) | Microbial mat bacterial communities from mineral coupon in-situ incubated in ocean water Damariscotta River, Maine, United States -... | ecosystem: Environmental > Aquatic > Marine >... | reverse complement strand
GCTGGGAGGTTAAAACGATCTGCACACCGCGTTTACGTCCCTCGCGAACATCACGAATAACTTGATTGCGGACAGAGGGGGATTTGCTGGTTCTGTGAAATTCATCATAGCATAGGCGTTTTGGAGATTCTGAAAGCTCCTGCAGGCGCAGTTCATGATATTCCTTATACTGTTTTGGAACATACTGCACAGCCTCGACGCTCATCCACCAGCTTCGTACCAATGCATGACGGGCCAGCATATACATGATGGCGGTCTGGCGATCAGCAGCTTCGTCTCCTTGTGGAGCGACATCCATCAAATCAAGAGAACATACGCGGGAATCGGCAATATCAAACTGGGTAACCGAAGACAGGATAGGATACTCGCGAATAGCTGACGTAACCATACGCTCGAACGCACCAATCACTGTTTCTGCACTGAACCCAACTGATGTCTCTTCTAAAAGAGAGCGGATCTGGGGGCGGCGTGAAGCGGTAATGGAGTCGTTTAAGGTTGGGACTGCGTGGCGCTGGGCAAGGTTGGCAATATGATATTGGCCAAGCTCGAACATTTTATCAACGATGTCCCACCAATACGGATCGGTCGGCAAATGGACATTAAATTTATGAATAGCTTCATCAACTTCGGATTCAAGGCGCGGTAAATAAGGGCGAGGCTCCGCATTGGCTTCACTGTCATTGCGCCAACGGAACATTTCATCAACAACCATACCGGCAAGCTGTTGCATACCGTCATACGGCTTATCATAGCCGGGCGGCGTACATAAAAGAGTTAATAACTCAGCCAGATAACTGCGCTCATCAGGCAGCGGTGCACGGCAACCTAATTGTGTGTCAAAGGGGTTGATCGCAAATTGGTGGCTCATTTGAAGACGGTAATAAGCGGCCTCATGTTGTCTGTTGAGGGGCAATGCTTCGCGAACCAAAGAAATCAATCCGGACGAAGAAGGCCCAATATCAATAACCGCCACAAAAGGAAGCTTACTCATCCCCGGAGACAAACATGTTCCAAGATTGAGCGTGTTGAGCAAAACGGATTTACCGGCGCCGGGTTGCGCAAAAATCAAATCAAACCATGTCGTCGTCAGGTTTGTACCTGTTTGATAGGGCCAGACTTTCCCATCCGGTGTCCGGAAAAGCATTGAACCGCCTTCCGTAAACGGACTGGATGGACGCTGCCAGGGCAAAAGTTTCATAATCTCGAACATCGGGGCAATACCCGTTGGCGCAGTCCCGCCGCAGTGAATACCCATCGCAGAAGACATGATACAATCCAGCGGATCACCGGAAAATTCACTGACTTGCGCGTACCCCCAACTCTCAATAGCCTGTAAGAGAATTGAAAGCCGGTCCAAGATTTCATCTTTCTCATCAATCGTACACCATGTCGCGAAAGAAACACGCATACGCACAACCGGTTCGTTGCGGGCCATAGCCTGAAGGCCTTCGAGAGAATATTTAATCTGTTTATTGGCCGCATTGGTCGGCCCCATAATCGTGGCCATAAATGTTCGCAGCTGCGTGGCATAAACACCGCCACCTTCAATCAGGAATGAAATACGAAACGGAATATCGGCTTCGACTAATCTGTTGAGCAGACTAGGGAACGCGGTTGCATCCATAGGCCCAAGCGTCATGTCGCCGCCGGCCCAAAACATATTACCGATACGGGCAACGGTTTTACCTAAAACCCGTGCGTCACCGGCAACAAGCTGATTTGGAATACTGGGCCATAAAATATCGGACATATCGATATTGCTGGTTGGCGCGCGCGGAGGAATAGGGTCACCGGGCAGACATGGTCTCCAATTTTCATTTGCACGATCGGGAAAGAGATTAGAGCGCACAGCATTCAGCGCTTTATGCACTTCCATCAAATCACCACTGATTCCCATTTCATCGAGCGCACCAACAATAGACGAAACAAAGCTTTTATGGCGGGTTCTAAGAGGCTCCAAAGCTGCAAAGGGATACTGAGACCCCGGCGCGTTGACCCACTCTTTGGCTTCTTCACGCGATTCTTTACTTGCGCGCTCAACTTCGCTTTTGGTCAAAACACTTGGGCGTGTCCAAAGTACAAAATAAGCTTCTTCATGGCTAAGGAAGCGTTGAAGATGCTGTACACGCTCCTCAATCAAATCGTCTAGCTCCAATCCGATATTGTCAGCAGACATTTGAACAGGACGCACCAGGCTTCTCAAAACTTTGTCAATCCGGCCCGGGTCACGAACATAATAGACCTGCATTGCGTGGCCTTGGCGGTCAAAACGGGTCCCCATTTTGATGGTCGCAGCTTCAACGATGTTATTATATTCTTCATCACCAATGATCTGCTTACTGCCTTCAATCTTAATATAAGAGACAAGAGAGCCATCGGTCGAAACCAGAGTTGTCTCACTGTCTGCTGTTTCTAAATTAATAAAAGAAGAAAGCGATTGCCGCATTGCTTTTTGAAACGGGGCTAGAATTTTATGCAGATAGTTCATAAAGAATGTTCACGCGTTTGTTATCGTTTACAATAAGGCGACGAGCTTAAAAAAAGCCACCTGTAAATATAGCTAAGATCTTCGCTCTATCATAGGGTTTTAGACACAAACGCGTTTTTTTATATCTGAATAAAAAGAATTTTAGGCTGCTTTGATCAATTCTTGGTAAATTGAAATCCACTGTGGAGGCGTTTTGCCGCCAAACGGCCCATCTTTTGAACGCCAATATGCGAGGATTTGCGGAAATTGATTAAATTCAAGCTCGGCCTCTTGAATAATACGTCTATCCAGAGGGAACAAGCGGACACCATCGAGTTTTTGAACGCGACCAGTATAATGTTTCGGGCCTAAATAGTCCCTCATCACCGTCGCAAGAATATAAGGATCATCCGTATGAATGCGCTTTTTGACCTCTTCGCGCCGTGCCATAATGATATCAAGGGATTTGCGGGCTGCTTCTGCCACCGGCCCTTGTGAAATCCGGGCAACATAAATTGCACGCGCTATATGGTGAAGCGTCGCCTGTTCAATTTCGGGAAGCCAGATCAAAACACCGGATCTCATATTACTCACGGTTTCAAGAGTGAAACATTGCTGACAGAAAATACAAACAGTTAGCAGATTGTCTTCTGACTGATCTTGGATAATTGAATTTTTGTGAAGAATTTCTTGATATTTTTTTGATTTAAAGCGGCAACACTGACATGTGAAATCATCACGCTCGAAGATTTTTTGTTTTAAATCTTTCGGTATTTTTGTGTTCATAGCAGAAGAGGAGCCGGATGTTCCGGCTCCGCTCTGTTTCTTTGGACCACCCGTTGTCGGTCGGGCGATACCCAATGTAACTGGGTATTGTTCCATAAATTGTTATGATGCGTTGAACTGAAGCTTTTTCAGTTTGGCATTCGTAACAGTCTGACCGGAACCACCTGCATCGATTGTTTCTGACATTGCTTCAAACAAGATCGGAAGTGCGAATAATGCACCGCCCGAAGCCAGCCTGATTGCGCCATCTTTCAATGGTGTCTGCGTTGGGTTTTCAACATGGTCCTTGATTTTCATCACACCAAGAACACCCAGCAAAATACCAAAGAGATATGCCAGAGCCGATAACAGACCCGGAATGGATTCTGTTGATGTGCTGATATTTTGCGCAATATTGCTGAAATTATTACCAGCATTTGCTTCACCGGTTCGCATAGCAATTATACCTGCGAACGCCATTACACCCATTTTACTGTAAGTTTTCTTAAACATAGTTTTCTCCTCTACCAAAAGGTTTGCTCACTAAAATTTACACTCTCACGGACCACCCGTTTTACGAGAATGCAATACCAAATCCCCCTATACCCAATGTGGTTTGCACCGCATTGAGTAGGGGTCCCAAATTCACAGCCAGCGCCCCACCAACAACGTGGGTGATACCGGCCATGATCGAGGCCTGTTGGTTGCCCTCTGCTACGCCCCGTATAATGAATATACCACGAACAAAGCTTATGAGGCCAACGACAATCACAAATTGTAAAATTGCAGTAATAGTAGCATGCGCAGAGTCAACTTCTGCCGCTGTCATGCCTGTTGTGTATTGAAGCTTGGCAAATGTACGCGAAACGGGAGAGCCCATCAATGTGGTCGAAAATGCCCGAACCAGTTCATTGTAGGAAATTAAAGCGCCACCTGCCACAAAGGTCATAATTGTTCCAATGCCGCCAGGTCCGCGGGCGCCATCTTGCGCACCCTTAATCAGGCGGGATATACCAATCATCAATAAAATCATACCGGCGACAAAAGCAAAGAAGTTCAGCACAACATGCAATGGTCCCATAATATCGTTCATCAAGCAGACCAGCATACCATCCAGACCAAGAGGTCCACCGCCGCCACCGCAACCGCCACCGCCTAAGAGACCTCCAAGAAGTGTCGCTAAAAACCCGCCGCCGCCATTGTTGTAACCTGTCACAGGTATCAATGCAGCACCGGAAAGCACGGTTGTTCCGCCCAGTGATGAGCGTGAAACTTCAACAACAATTGGCAAGGCAAAGAAAAACCCGCCGGCAATAAGACGGGAAACCCCTTCTGAAATACCTGTTTGTTGTGGATTTAAAACATGGTCACGAATTTTAAAAATGCCCCAAATGCCCATAATCAGACCGATCAAATAACTTATTGCGGTCAGAAAGGCCGGAAATGCGCCGGCATGCAGCAAGACGCCACAAAGTGTTTGGCCCATGGAGGCGGTTCCAAGCAAACCACCAATACCGCCAGTAATAGGGTTACAAGCTGTCTGTGCGTAACCTGAGAAAACAAAACCAACACCACCAAGAAGACTGGTCAGGTTTCCAATAATCCCCAGTCCGTTGCCGCCAACGGCGTCAAACATCGCGTTATAAATAGAGGGCAAGGCAAACAGTGCGCCGCCAACAAGAAACCTGATAATGCTTTCTTTAAGGGGCGTTTGATCAGGGTTTTCAACGTGATCCTTACCTTTTAAAATCGCCTGCACAATAATCACGAGGCCAATCAAGTAAGCTGCTGCTGAAATAAGCCCCGGAATTTCATCAATTGAATCCCGAATATTCTCCAAAATACCATTAATATTTATGCCCACAACGCCCGTGAGGGACCCCAGCAATCCTGAAATATCATTCGCGATTGCGCCATTATCAAAAGATTGACCGTTCGTGCCGATTGAAACAAAGGCCGCTTCATAAATAATTGGAAGGGAAAAGAGCGCGCCTCCGGCGAGTAAACGAACAAGACCAACGCGGAGCGGCACTGCTTGGGCGCTTCCTGCATATTCAACATGATCCTTGAGCTTGAGGACGCCTAAAACGCCCAGCAAAAGTCCAAGTAAGTAACTGAATGCGGAAACAAGCGCAGGAAGTTCTGCTGTGGCTGCGACCATGTTTCCAGCAATATCATTGACTTCTGTCTGCGCGAAGGCGAAAGAGCTGTGTAAGAGTGTAAAAAAGACAGCAAAAAGCGAGAACACTCCAAGTCTCTTTAGTTGTGCGCTCATACCGCCCCTACCATATTGATTTTTATGAAATACCGCCATATACCCATTACATCATATTTTATATAAATCCCGCAAATTCCCCCAAATCCCTCCAGGAGCGCGCAATTTTGCTCACTTCAAAATGATATCATAAAAAGTACAAAGAAATGGTTAGCAAAGCTTTTCTTTTTATTTCAAAGACTTATTGAGAAACTTTGTCAATGCTGCCCCGGATAACCCAGCGCCCATTCTCGATTTGTATCGATTTTATCTTGCCGATTCCGGGTACTGTATCGCCTGTTTCTACTTGTCTGAAATCACGACTATCTTTAGGAGAAATGGTCGCAAAGCCAGGGCGTGCTGATCTCATAACCCATTGAGCCATAGGCTGTTTCTTTGGTTTTACGGTTTCCGAAGCGTTAGCTTTCGGCGTACTGGCCACGTCTTTTGTCGTTTTGTTTTCTAAAGAGCTTTTCAAAGACTGAATTTGGCTCTCAAGCGCCGAAACTGTGTTTTGAAGCGCTTGAATTTGCGTATTCGCCGTGCTCAATTCTGCGGACATCTTGGTTTCGTTCATGGTGGCTTCTTCTAAAGCCTTATCCTTCTTTGAAAGATTTGCCTGAAGCTCTTCGACAACGCCAGATAGATCATTATTAACCGGCTCTGGTTCCTGTGTAGCGGGTGCAACTATGTCTAAAGATGGTAATTCCTCAATGATTTCAAGAGGTTCATTAAGGCTAATACCATCGGCGTTTTGCACAGATAGATCGGCAAGTTCGGGTGTGACCGTCTCAATATCTTCGATAATGGTCGGTGTCGACTCTTCCAAAGGTAAATCAAGAGGATTATCGCTGAGTACAGGCAGATCTGATACTGCAAGATCCATATTGCTATCGGAGCTGGCATCAAGGTCCGCAAGTGGTTGTAAGTTTGATGCTTCGGATAAATCAGGGAGTGGCGTCAGACTATCCGACAAATCCGTAACATTATCGGCAATAATGGCCTGATCGCTTGCAACACTTCCTATCGGAGCGGGCATAGGCGGAAAGTCAGAACTTAACTCTTCTATAGGAGTCGGCGTATCAATAGGGGCATTCTGCGCGGCAATATCCTGATCAAATGCGGGCGCGGGAGCCGATGTTAAGGCACTGCCGAATTTTAAATAGGTGAAAGTTCCGCCGCCTAAAAGAGCAATAGCAATAACGATGAGGTTAAAATTTTTCTGAATAAAGCTTTTTTTCTGAGGTACGGCAGCCGCGCTTTCAGCAGGGGCGCCCTCCAGATCCGGAGTAACGAGATCTGGCGCGTCCTCCGGCTCATCGAAATCATCCCAGGATTCATCACCAAAATCATCCTCTGTATCCAGATCGTCAAAATCCAGATCGTCGAAATCATCTACATCTGTGTCGTCGATTTTATCTGTCTTATCCTGCATGTGACTCGTCTTTTCTAATCATAAAAGAATGCATTCTATAGAGGATAGCGAAGACAGTCTAGATGTCTTCGTCTGTTGTTACAGGTTCAAGGAACAAAATACCCATTGGCGTACCGGCTTCTATACGAACAAGAATTTCAACATCGGCGGCCATATCATCCAGAATTTCACGCAGCTCCTCACCGACCTCTTCAATACCGGAGGCCACTTCCTGCTCGTCAGATGTTTCTTCTTCGGATTCGGCAACGGTCTCACCCTGAATGGTAATCGTTGTGCGCCCTGATTCTGCAATGGCAGTGGCCATCCCTTCGATAAAGGCCGAAGCGGCGGGCAGAATAATACGTTTGAGATAACGGTGATCAACCTCGGTCGCCATCCCGGCAAGTGTTGTATTCGGGTCAAGGGCAACGGCGTCAATACTCAGGCTTTGCTCCTCATAAACAATTGTATCAAAATTGAGCGTTAGAAGCTCATTTTGCTCCTCGAATGTGCCGAGGATACGGCTACCTTTCAACGGCCCTGACATGATTTCGGCCAGAACAGGACCCGGTGCATCTGTATTTGCTTCTGTTAAAAGCTGGGCATAAAGAATTTCACCGGCAGGCAATAAAACTTCCCCGGTGATTTCCTCACTAAGCGCGTCATCTTCAAGAAATTCTTCTCCGTCAAGCTCTTCCATTTCCTTTTCTTTGAGTTTTTCCAGGAAATCAGGATCAGTGAATTTCATTGTAGAGACAGAGACTTCCGACTGTGTTTCCAATATAGAAGACATTTGCTCAGCCATTGTTTCAGATAAAAGCCGGATAGCTTCCTGTCTTTCGACATCATCTACACCCTCATCGGGGATAATGGCTTCTTTTTGCTTTATTTCCCGCTCAAGGCGTTCCTCCTGTAGCCGCCTCCAACGTTGAAGAGGATCTTCTACTTCCTCCTCTTCTTCCGCAAGGCTCACAATACCAACGGGAGGCTCGATCGGTACGGGCAGAGAGCTGTCTCCGGTTTCAAAAGCGTCCTCAATGGCTCTTTCGTTTAATTCTTCAATGGCCTGCACATAAGCAGGGGAGGCACCGTCATCACCCGGAGTGGATGAAATATCAGGCGCAGCCCCGATATAGGATGGATCTATTTTTTCGTCACCACCACTGAACATTGAGATAACAACAAAAATAAGGATTGCCGCAGCCGCGATCGCGCCGATTTTAAAAAGAGGATTATCACGCCACATATCGCCAAGCGTATTCTCCTTTTTTTCGAAATCGTCAAAAGAATCATCAAGGCTTAAATCATCGTCCAGATCATCACTCATCCAGAATATCCTCTAAAATTTGAACACGATCAGTCAATTTTGCCCGCACCATCCGTCCGCGATCCGAGAGCAATAAGACAGGCGCATCATTGATTTCATAAACACGGGTCCCATCGGCAGAAGAAGCAGAACTGTTCCACCCAGGTGATAATAAAGTAAGAGGCGTTCTGACATAGACAACGTCATTATGGCGATAGGCGGACGTTCTGCTATCTGTTCCTGAAACGCTCAACCGTTCAGCATCATGGGGCATAATACCTTCCAGAACAGAAGAAAGCTCCTCACTCCCAGCCGATGTTGTAATGCCGGCTTCAATTAAGGGAGCCTCGGCCAGTGGGCCATAATCCGGAATAACAGCATCAAAACGGTAATGCACAAGGTCTCTGTTCGTCTCAAGAGTGATAATAACAGGCGTTCTTAATGCAGTAAGGGTAATGGACATGTTGCCATACGCAAACTCTGATTGAGGGGAGATGCGGAACATATGAGTAAAACGTTCCGGGTCCTGATCAGTTTGAATAATCTCGAAATTTCCAGCCCAGCTTATATCTTGAACAGGCCACGGCGCACCGCTTGAATCAAGAAAGTTAACCGTTGTGACATGCCCGTATGCAAGCTTAATCACAGCAGGGGCCGCGCCGGGATCAAGGCTGATATTTTGAACAACCACTTCCGGCTTTGGGTTCGGGTATACAGGCGTTTCTACAGATTCCTGCGTGCGGTCAAAGCGCTCGAGCAAAACACGAATCTCTTCGGGACGTAATGGCAAAAGACCTTCCAGAGCAGCATCAAAAGCCTGTTGCCTGGCGTGTTCTTTCTTTTCTTCCGGGCTTTCATCAAACCCGAGATCATTGGCGCCACTATCAAAGTCAAAGCCTTGATTGGGCCCAGCAGGCAAAGAATTGCTGTTTAGCGATGGAGGAGGCGCTTCACCCGGCAAAGGCGGCAATTGTGCAAATCCTTGTGTAGGAAGTAAGGACGCGGCAAGCACACACACGCTCAGCGTAATGCTTTGAAAAAAGTTAGATGTATATTTTAAATTACGCATTGAAAGGATGCTTGATCATTCTGTTGATACCACATGCATAAGAATAGACAGATAAAAAAACACTGTCACCACTCAAATGTACAAAAATCAGAAAAACACACAGGCTTCGTGGATATATATGTGGATAGCTGCTGTGTAACTTTTAATCGGATGGAAAATTAATTCGGCACAGCAACCCATTGCTCAATCCCTACACCATTCGGGCTTTCGAGTCGGGGTACACGCACAACAACAATGGTTACAAGGAGTTTGTCATTCCTTATGCGGGCACCGGATTGATATGTCAGAACAAGCGGAAGCTGTATTTCCCACTGATAGCGCCCGGCAACCAGGCCTTCCGAAACAACGATAGGTGCGCCTTGCGGCGTAGCGGTAACAACCTGCTGGTTGGCTTCCACCATTTCAATAATACGCGAACGTTGCAGCGCTCCGGTAAAACTCTCCCAGCCACGGCGAGTAAAGTTACGCGAAGACTCCTGTAAACGCCTGCGATAGTCGTTAAACCCAAAAGTCATAACTTCTGTTGAGGCCTGGGCAACCCATGACATAAGCGCCGGCGTACTGAGATTAGGCTCGTTCAATGGCACCATAGGGACCAGGCGGCCATCTTCTGTCGTGGCAAAATAACGATTTTCAGGCTGATGAACCTGAATAACGAAATACATCGCGCCCAAAAGGCCAAGAACAATCAAGCCAAGCAGAAGGCATAAACGTAAGAGGCTGCGGTAACCATCACGATAAAATTCATTGCGAACAACAACCTTGCCCAGTCCGCTGGCTTCTTCGGAAACGGCCTTCACAGGCGCATTTGCTTGCGTACCGTCTGTTTTTTCAGATGTTTTATTTTGTTTGGCAGCCATGATTTCGAATACTTAATTAATGATCGGATATTTTATATATTTGAAAACATACTGAACGAAAACACGAAAAGACACAAGCCGCACAAACTTGGTATATGAATTTTTTCACATTTTGAAACGTGCCTTTTTATAAAAGCTTGTGATACAATGAAGTGATGTGAGCAATTTTTCTACCTGTTCATTATGACGGCAGGATAAATTACGGTGGTATAAGCGATTGAATACGGGGCCCTTAAAAACGGTATGAGAGTAGCCTTTTTCTTGAAAAATCAGAAGAGAAACAAACATGCATTGCGCATGACGTTGTTTATGGCCTTGTTTGGTTTATTTTTGATAAACCCGGGTTTAAGCCCCGCGTACGCGCAGGTTTTGGGTGGATCCCCCACTGTTGCAAGCTATCCTGACCCCGTCACCGATGCGGGCCGAGACCACAGACCGGGCCGCGCCACCATAAGAGCATGGATAACACAGCAATTCAGTCTTCACCGGGATTGGCTTGTTACAACCTTCGCCCAGGAAAGGGTCATTCCCGCATTACAGCTTTTTACCGAACAAATGTCAGCTGTCGCCATGCAGCAAACAATGATTATCGGCACATTCCTTGACGCAAAACATCAATTGGAAACGCAGCGCCTGTTTCAGGAGCTTCAGGTGCAAGCCCATAAAGATTATCAACCCAGCACCGGCTTTTGTGCCTTCGGAACAAATGTTCGTTCTCTGGCACATTCGGAAAGTGTTGGCCGGTATAATGCTCTTTTCATGAGCCAACGCCAGTTAAAACGCCATTTAGGGCAGCATAATACGGCCGGCGCAAAAATTCCTCTCAATGATAAGAAAGCGAGATGGGAGCAATTTGTCAGCCATTATTGTGATCCTCAGGATAATAACTGGATCAACGGTGAGCCCGATTCAGGCTTGGCAAGTGTCTGTCGATCGTCCAATTCAAACCGGGTCAATATTGATATTGATTACACAAGAGCAATCGAAAATAAAAGAACGATCGATGTGTCCAGACCGTTTGATATTGCATCGGATGATGAGCTGGATACGCTTGCACTTGCCAACAATATCTTTGGTCATGAAGTTTTATTTCGTGATGTAAATCGGAGCAACATCCTGGAGCCTAATAAGGCAAAGCTTTATATGGCCCTTCGCTCCATTGCGGCTAAACGCAATGTCGCGGAAAATTCCTTTAACGCGATTGTTGGTATGAAGACATTAGGGAGTTCTGCAGGACTTTTAGATCCCGCGCCCGGAACGACGCAAACATACAAATTTTTAGGGGCTGTGTTAACAGAGCTTGGCATTCCTGAGGATGAAATAGACGAGTATACAGGGATGCCTGACAGCAGTACTTATGTATCTGGATTCTCTGCCAATGGGCATTTCAGCTATTATGCACAGCTCGAAATTCTGGCGAAAAAGATTTATCAGAATCCTGATTTTTACGCCAACTTATATGACAAGCCTGCAAACGTAAAACGTATCAGCACGGCACTTAAGGCGATCGAACTGATGGTTGACCGCGCGATATATGAAAGCCAGATCCGCCAGGAAATGTCGATGTCTGTCTTGCTGTCTTCGCGTTTACGTATGAATTTCGATGATATCGATAAAAACCTGACGAAGTCTGATTAATGATGAATAAAAAGAAAAAATCATTCTGGTTATCGAGCAGATCTCTAAAAAAAGGAGTGATAGTTTTTGCGCTCACGATTGCCCTTTTCTTCACAACGTCTGGTTTTGTAAATAAAGGCGCAGAGGCACATTGTTGTAGTCAGTGGAGTCAATTAAGAGCCTCTGTTGTTCGGGAGTGGCGAATAACAGATAGAGATATAAAAACATTTGTTCAGCAAGAGTTCAGCGACCATCGCCAGTGGATTACATCCGTTCTATGGGAAGATCATTTGCTGCCGGCTATGATGATGATGGCAGATCAGCTTTCTGCGGTTTCAATGCAGCAAACGCAAATTATTGGATCATTTATTGATGCAAAACATCAAATGGAAACGCAGCGCGTTCTTCAAACTGTTCGTGCGCGGGCGCATAAAGACTACCACCCCAGTACCGGTATGTGTGAGTTCGGCAGCAGCGTAAAAAGTCTGGCTGCGTCTGAGCGCAGGTCCGAGCTTAATGCGCATGTCATGAGCCAGCGTTCACAGGATCGTCAGCTTGGTAATGCCAATTCTGCCGCGGCGGGCGGTCCGGATTCTGACGTTAAAAATCGCTTGAACCAGTTCAAGGAAAAATTCTGTGATACCAGTGATAACGATAAGGGATTAGATCTTTTATGTACGCATGCCGGCGGGATTGGCGCAATAGACCCCGAGCGTGTGAATAAAGATATCGATTACACACGAACCGTTCAAAGCCCATGGACCTTGAATATTGATTTTACCGACGCAACCCCGACACATGAAGAAGAAGAAGTGATGGCACTCGCAAGTAATCTATATGGCCAGAATGTGTTTGAAAGAATAAAGGAACCTGTTTTAAGCAAGAATTCGAGTGATAATCCCCGTGCTTTTACAGCAACGCGTGGAAATTATATGGATGCCAGAGCATTATTGGCAAAACAAAGCGTAGCCGAAAATTCCTTTAACGCCATTACATCGATGAAATCTGCGGGCACATCTGGTTCCAGAGAATTTTTGGAATCCATTTTGACAGAACTTGGTGTAGATGGAACAAGCGGGCCTCCGGATGATATTTTACGCATGCTGGGTATGGATGATTCAAACGCGGAAATAGGGCCCAGCTATCACGCGCAAATGGAAGTTTTGACCAAAAAGATTTATCAAAACCCTGATTTTTACACGAATTTGTACGACAAGCCTGTCAATGTTGATCGTAAGAAAGTCGCAATGCAAGCCATTGGCCTGATGCAAAAATTCGATCTTTTCAAAAGCTATTTACGCAATGAAGCAAACATAGCGGTGTTGCTTGAACTCGCTGTTATTGACCTGCAAGGCCATGTTGAGAATGAGTTGAGCGAATAGGCTGATGAAGTCTGTTGAGCGAAAAAAGAGAGTTTAATGAGAGCTGCAATCAAAACATATATACAAAAAACCCCGTGTTTTATGGTGGCTCTTGTGCTGGGCTTTTATACGCTGTTATTTATATTTCCGGCCTTGAGGCAGGAAGCGCAGGCGTCTTTTTTTGAAAAAAAATCATCCAATCATGCTGTGACACTGTCCGGGTTTGAGCCTGGTGCAAAGGTGCAGTACAAAATTTTATCAGGTCAATCTGAAACGATTTACGAAAAAACGGAAATAGACCAAAAAGGTGATTTGAACATTCAGCTTCCTGAAACCTATAGTGATGAACAATCTCATATCGCGTATGATTTTGCGATCGATGAGAGCAGCCGCGAGCTTTATCTTCTTTTACGTTTAAACAGTGAAACCGGCGCTGTTTCTATAAAAGGCCAAAGTACGGACACGTTTTCCGATGTTAAAATCACCGCGCCAGGTCAGAATATTCAAACGCGCACCGACTGGGCTGGCTTATTCGAAGAAACAGGCATCAGAATTCCGAACGATAATGCAGAACCAGCGCCCGTTCAGGTTGCTTTTTATTCCGGCAATATCGCCAGCGATGCTCAGCATCATCAAAGCCCTGCCTTGGTTCGTGTGCAACTCGCCGGCGGCGGTGGTAGTCCGGCAAATATTATCGCGAACTATATTAATCCTATGCAGCTTATGGCAGAACATATGTCCGCTGTTGCGATGCAGCAGACACAAATTATAGGCTCGTTTTTCGATGCCAAGCTTCAGTTGGAAAATCAAAGAACACACCAAAAATTAAAAGCCGAGGCGGTAAAAGATTATCACCCGAGCGAGCAAATGTGCCGCGTCGGCTCGTATGTCCGTAGTCTGGCCTCGGCACAATCAAAAATGGAGCACGATCTTCTTTCCATCAATAAAACGCTCATTCAAACTT
>Ga0316204_10008583_pt1 | contig 14077 bp, 11 predicted proteins | sample 6monrhotite_MG_2_FD_205661 | JGI IMG/M metagenome (GOLD analysis project Ga0316204, IMG submission 205661) | Microbial mat bacterial communities from mineral coupon in-situ incubated in ocean water Damariscotta River, Maine, United States -... | ecosystem: Environmental > Aquatic > Marine >... | reverse complement strand
ATTTATTTTATTGTGGAGCTAAAAAGTGCCCTTTTTTTTACTCCTAAAGTTTTGCACAATGCCGAAGAATATTAACGGGATGGTGGTCAACTGAAAAAAAAATCACATTTTTGCAGAAAGCCGTGCAACTTTATGTGTTGCATTGCCGTTTGTGAATTGTATAATATATATCATTAAACACATGAAGAAAATAACAATGATAGCTGTATTGCTTTTAGGGACTGCGTTTGCAGCCAATGCTCAAAGCGATAAAAAGAAGCCCGAAAGAATTAAGCTTGTTCCTTCAACTCACGCAACCACAAAAGTTGAAGTGTCAAAAGAAGAACAAATTAAACAATGTGAAGATCAAATTGAAGCTTTGAATGCCAAGGAAGCAATTATATTAGAAGATGCTGAGCAAACAAAAGTTGCTAAGGAATCTAAATGGTTTGAAAATGCTGACAAACAGAGAGCAGAATTAAAAGCCAAGATTGTTGAATTAAAGAAATAATAAGACATGTTGAATACTATTAGAAAAACGGCAGCCGTTGTTGGTATGTCGTTAATGTCGTCTTTAGCTTTTGCTCAGGCGAATCAAAATTGTGCAGACATGGAACCTATCTGTACTGACGTAGGTGTAAGTTTTACTGCTAATACAGGAGTAACTGCGGCTTCAGTTCAAGATCCAGGTAATAACTATAACTGCTTATCTACATCTCCAAATCCTACTTGGTATTATTTTGAGATTGAAACTGCTGGAAATATTGACATGAGCTTAACAGCTCCTCAAGATATCGATTTCATTATTTGGGGACCGTTTACAGATTTGGGTACTGCCCAAGGTGAATGTGGTAACTTAGGTAATGGTGGAACTGGTGGAAATGTAATTGATTGTTCATACTCTGCCACAAACATGGAGACGCCTTCTATTACAGGTGCTGTTGTTGGTGAAGTTTATGTAATGCTTATTACAAACTACGCAAATTCAGTTCAAGATTTATCTTTAACTCAAACTGGCGGAACTGGTGCAACTGATTGTGATATCATTGTTCCTGATCCATGTGTTTCTGATCCTGGTACTTTCGTAACTCAAAAAGATCCGGCAGGACCAGCTCCTAATGCATTTACTGTTGCTCCTATCTACCTTTGTCAAGGAGATGCTTGGTCTGCAACTTCAAATGATGATTACATTTTACCAAATGATACAATCGCTCAACCAACTGGTGATGGTGGATACACTGCTCAGTTAATGTGGTTAGTTTATGACGCGGCACCAATTTCAGGAGACCCAGGTGCAGATCCAGGATTCTTAAACTTTATTATTCCTTCAGAAGATTTGATGGATATAAATGACGGAACTTCTCCTATTATTAACAACTTCGGTTGCGGAACTTATTGGTTCGTGCCTGTTGCTGGTGATGACGGAGTAGGAGGAAACGGAAATGTTGCCAACGGAACGAATGATAATGGTGGATTAGATTGGGATAAAAACGGAAATGATTGTTTCTTACTTGGAGCACCTATTGAAGTGACTTATGCTTGTGAAATTACACCAACTTCATCTTTAAATTGTAATCCTCCTGCAGTAGTTAACGGAGTTGATATCGATATTACAGGTGGATCTGGAGATTATACAATTGTTAATACTGGCGAAGGTGTTTTAGATAATACATCTGTTCCTAATCCTGGTACTGCTTTAGTTTCTAACTTAGGAAACAATGATGCTTGGTCAATTGACATTATAGATGATGAAGGATGTGTAGCAAGCGCAAGTGGAGTATTCTCTGCACCTGTTATTACTGATGTTACTATCGTACCTGCTCCTGACTGTCCTACTTTAGGAACAGGGGATGTTGATGTTACTGTTTCAGGAACTTCAGGTCAAGGCGCTCCTTACACAATTATTATGGCAGGAGATCCTCCAACTGTGGGAACTACTGATAGCTATTCTGATTTTGCAGGAACAATTGTACCAATCATAGTTTCAGATGCTGCAGGATGTATTTCAGATTCAACAGTAACAATCACTTCTGCTGGACACTTTATTGATGTTCAAATTACAGCTTTACAAGGCGAGCTTTGTTTTGGAGATGGACAAGGAGCTGCTACAATTTCTGCAGTACCGACTCCAACTGGAAATGTTGTATCTATCGTATGGACTGATCCTTTAGGGGGAACCTTTCCTGGAAACGCAACTAATACAACTCAAAACTCAATGATGCCAGGAATCTGGACTGTATGTGTAACGGATGATGTTGGAGCAGGTTGTGAAGTATGTATTCCAGTTGAGATTACAGCTCCATCTGAATTAGATATTTTTGTTGAGAATTCAAATGAGCCAGTTTGTTATGCTTTCTCTGATGGATCAATTGATGTAGGAATCATTGGTGGAACTTCTCCGCACGTTTTCGCATGGTCTCACGATAATACGATTACCGGAGATGTTGCTAACACAATTGGAGCTGGTAATTACTGGGCTTACGTTACTGATGATAACGGATGTCAAGATTCTATTGAAATTGATTTAGGTCAACCAGACTCTTTATACGGAGTATTTACAATTAAGAACATTAATTGTTTTGGTGACTCAACGGGTGGAATTATTACTGATGAAGTGTTCAACAACCAAGGTAACTATACATACAACTGGAACCTTCAAGGTGTTGTACCAAACCCTCCAAATACAAACAATTCAGCTGGTGGTTTACCAGCAGGAACGTATGTAATGACTTTATTAGATGAGAATGGATGTAACAATGAATACCAGTGGACTCTTACTCAGAACCCTGAAATTGAGTTGATTGATGTTGAAGCACAATCTGCTTACTGTAGACTATTCAATTACCAATCAGGTAATGGTGTAGTTTCTGGTTCAGCAATTGGTGGTGTACCTGATTATGATTATATCTGGACTAATTTAATGACTGGAGATTCAGTAACGAATACAACTTGGGGTGGATTAAACCCAGGTACTTACGAATTCACTGCAATTGATGACTTAGGATGTGTTAAGAGACAACAAATTGTGCTTGATTCTGTAAGTCCTATTGCTTCATTCAATGTACTGTCTGCTGAGTTAGATGCGAATTGTGAAGGTACTGCTCCTGTAACTGTTCAGTTCCAGAACCAATCACAATACTACGCTAACCCGAACAATCCGAATGCTGATACAACATTCTTCTGGAACTTAAATCATGGATACTTCCCAACAGATTGGTGGATTTCACATGATGTTAATCAGACTGCAGATACAGTTTATACAGGAGAAGAGATCTACGAAGCTTGTTTAGTTGCAATCAATAAGAATGGCTGTACTGATACAATGTGCAAAGAAATCATAGTTCACGAACAACCTAAGATTACTCCTCCTAATGTATTTACACCTGGAGATGCGACATCTGCTAATGAATTCTTCCAATTCCTAGACAAATCTCAGGCGGTAGAAACGTTCTCGGCTGTTATTGTTAACAGATGGGGTAATACAGTATATGAATTCAACGCAATAACTGATCAATGGGATGGAAACAATCCGAACGGGTCACCTTGTAAAGACGGAGTATATTTCTATAACTATCAACTAGTTTATACAAATGGTACTACCGGTGAAGGACAGGGAACCGTCACCTTGATAAGGCATTAAATAAATTGAAAATAAAAAGCCCTCTTGTTAATTCAAGAGGGCTTTTTTTTGTTTATATCCCTTATCTTTGCCGCCGAACTAAATTTTATCTCATGGCATTAAAGTGTGGAATTGTAGGATTACCGAATGTTGGTAAATCAACTTTGTTTAATTGTTTGTCAAATGCGAAAGCGCAATCTGCGAATTTTCCTTTTTGTACAATCGAACCAAATGTTGGGATCATTACTGTACCAGATAATCGTTTAGCTCAATTAGAGGAGATTGTTTCACCCGAGAAAGTAATACCAACTACAATTGAGATTGTAGATATTGCTGGATTAGTAAAAGGTGCATCAAAAGGTGAGGGATTAGGAAATCAATTCCTTGCCAATATTAGAGAGACTGACGCAATTATTCATGTTCTGAGATGCTTTGATGATGACAATATCGTTCACGTAGATGGTTCGGTAGATCCAGTGAGAGACAAAGAGGTGATTGATTTCGAATTGCAACTGAAAGATTTAGAGACGGTTGAAACTAAGTTGAACTCTTTAAAGAGGGCTGTAAAGTCAGGAGATAAGGATGTTGTTAAAGGATATGAGTTTTGTGAGAAGTTGAAAGAGGCCTTAGAGGCTGGTAATCCGGCAAGAACAGTTGAACCTTCAGGTGAGGCTCAAGAAATGGTATTAAGAGATCTTCAATTGCTCACAGCAAAACCTGTGTTGTATTTATGTAATGTAGATGAAGCTTCAGTAAAAACTGGAAACGACTATGTTGAGAAGGTAAAAAGAATTGCTGAGGCCGAAGGAGCTGAATTACTAGTAATCGGAACAAAAATTGAGTCTGATATTGCTGAGTTCGAATCTTATGAAGAAAGAGAAATGTTTCTTGATGAATTAGGATTAGAAGAAGCAGGAGTTAATAGACTAATCAGATCTGCTTATAAATTACTTGATTTACAAACTTACTTCACGGCTGGAGAAAAAGAGGTTAGAGCTTGGACAGTGCCTGTTGGAGCAACTGCTCCACAAGCTGCTGGTGTCATTCACACTGATTTTGAGAAAGGATTCATTAGAGCTGAAGTTATGAAGTACAATGATTTCGTGAAGTTGAAGTCTGAAGCTGCTTGTAAAGATGCAGGTAAGCTTAATGTTGAAGGTAAAACATATGTTGTTGAAGACGGAGATATTATGCACTTCAGATTTAACGTTTAACCATTCATCCTGAATTTTCCTCTTTATTGTTTTTTTACTTCCAATAAAAACAAATCGCGTCATTTTCATTTGATTGATTCGTAAATTAGAATCATGGAAAGAAAAGTACTCTTTTATTGGCTCGCACAATTCTTCGGATGGGGCGCTTATTTTGTACTTTCAGTTCTTCTTCTTTTTAACACTGAGCAGCTTAATTTGACATTGAATTTGTTTTTGTACATTTCTTCGTCAATTTTATTCTCAATTTTTGTTTCTCATCTTATCAGATATATAATTCTGAGAAAAGATTTGGTGTCGGGTAAAATCATGAACTTGATTTTTTGGGTTTTAGCCCTATCTCTGGGATCGGCAGTCATACTAGAGTTGTTTCAAGAATTCTTCGCTACGCAATTAATAGCGGTCGATTTTATTCAGGGTTTTGAACCAGATCCGGTTTATTCTTTCAATGTCGGAGAATTCATATTTGCATCTTTTAGATCAATGCTTTTATTCTTGATGTGGACTGGTTTCTACATGGCATTCATGTTTATTGAAAAGGCAAGAAAACAAGAGATACTTAATTTGAAATGGGATGCTTCTAAAAACGAAATTGAACTTAAAAACCTTAGAGCACAATTGAATCCTCATTTCCTGTTTAATTCACTCAATTCTATCAGAGCCTTAGTAGGCTTAGATCCTGAACAAGCGAAAACGGCAATCACAGGCCTTTCAACCCTTCTGCGATCTTCGATTAATTTAGGAAAGCAAAAGTTAGTGAAGCTTTCTGACGAAATGGATTTGGTTAAGAACTACTTGGAGCTTGAGCAAATCAGATTTGAAGAAAGGTTAAGAATAGATTATAAAATAGCAGAGAACTCCCTTAAATGTGAGATTCCACCGCTGATGGTCCAAACTATTGTAGAGAACTCAATTAAACATGGTATTTCTCAAATAATTGATGGAGGTGTGATTGTCCTTGAAAGTGTATTTGATGGCCGTCAATTGACAATTGCTGTGACAAATCCAGGCAAACTTGACAGAAGTGAGGTAGAAAGTGGAATAGGAATTGCAAATACAAAGAAAAGACTTGAAATTCTTTATGGTGGACATGCTAGTTTCAGCATTAACCAAAAGGGAGATTTAGTTGAAGCAAAAATTAAAATTACGTACGCATGAGAACGATTATTGTAGATGATGAAAGATTAGCAAGAGAAGAATTAAAAAGTCTTCTTTCTAATTATGGTGAAATTGAAGTTATTGGTGAATACAAGAACACAATTGAAGCCAAAGAGGCGATTGAGAAAGACAGCCCTGATCTTGTTTTTATGGATATTCAAATGCCAGGTGAGACAGGTTTAGAGCTTTTAGAAAAGATGTCTAATCCTCCCCGAACAGTGTTTGTTACTGCTTATGATGAGCATGCGATTAAGGCGTTTGAGTTAAACGCCTTTGATTACCTGATGAAACCTATTGACCCAGAAAGATTGTCAGAGGTTTATAGAAGATTAGCTGAGGAGAACAAAACTCCTGATGCTGTTCAAAACTCTGATGTGTTAAGACAAGGAGATAAGGTTTTAATAAAAGACGGAGACAAAGTTTGGTTCATTAACGTAAATGATATTCGATACTTTGAATCAGAAGGAAATTACGTTAAAGTAAAGTTCGAAAACTTTAGACCATTAATTCTAAGGTCATTAAATAGTTTAGAAGAGCGAATGGATGAAAAGCTATTCTTTAGAGCAAACCGTAAGTTTTTGATCAACTTAAATCACATTGTGAATATTGAAAGTTGGTTCAATGGAGGCTTACAAATCGAGTTGAGTTGCGGAACTAAAATTGAAATTTCAAGAAGACAAACAATTAAGTTCAAAGATAGATTTAGTCTTTAGTCGATTCTTTCTATATCTCCAGCCCAGTAGTTTGTACCAATAGCATATTGGTCAATTACATCTTGATTGAAGATCGAATAACCTGTTTGATCGGCATCAAAAATTTCCATTTTGTAAGTAGCTCCAACTTTAAAGAAGTTTTCTCCTTTTAAATCAGGACATTCTACGACGATTGGAATGTTAGTTTGATCATATCCATCAATACTAGTCATAACCACTTCAAATTGATAAGCCTGTGCTACAGCCAATGTTCCACAATCAGCCTGTGAAGTAGGGGTTGCAATTAATTTTCCGGTAAACATGTAGCGGTTTCCTTCCATTTGAGAGAAAGAAGAGAATCCGATTAATAAGAAAGTTACTGCTGCTAAAATTGATTTCATTGTTTTTATTTTATTGGGAAAATTAATCTACTATCGTTAAACACTTTGTGTTTAGACGCCTTAAAGTCTGACTTGGTTGCCTCATACACATTGTCTATATAATTTTGAGGGTTCACTCCAAAAAGTGGGAACATTGAACTTTGTATTTGCACCATAATTTTATGGTCTTTTTTGAAAGTATAGTGTACTTCTAACAAGGGAACCTTAACTTCAGTTTTCACATTTGGAGTAAAGGGTTTTGGATCTGAAAATGAATCTCTAAATCTTCCTCTAATATAACCTTGTCTCACCATTTGTTGGTAGCCTTGAAAATCAATTCCCTCTGCGTCATTTTCTTCTGCCTCTCTGTCATCAGGATATACATCCATCAATTTTACATATAGATCTGCATCTTCTAATTCAGTCGAAAAGTTAATGATTGCCTCAATGTTCCCAGACATGGTTAAATCTTCTGTTAGAACATCTGACGTGTAGGTTAACACATCTGTTCGGTCTGATAAAAACCTTTGATCGGCTGTCATGTATGATTTGGGAGCCATTCGTGCGAATTCATTTGATTCAAGATAAGGTACCGGATTGAAAGGGTCAGAAACATATTCTCTCCAACCTTCTTGGTGTTCTCGTGTTTCACTCAGGCTACCATCCACTTGCAAATACATAGTTTTCTTAGTTTCAGATGTTATCGGAAAATCTTCTAATTCATTCCAGGTTTTGAGTCCCATGTCAAACATTCTGATTTTGAAATCAGGCGCTTCACCTCTGTTTTTTAAGTGGTATTCAAAATATTCGTATTCAATCGTTTCTTGGAAAATTTTTGAAAGATCTTCTCCATAATAGATGTCTCCTAAGTAATATAGGCTATCTCTCTTCTTATTATGGCCATGTGACCAAGGCCCAACAACCAGTTGAGCGTTCGGGTTTTTCTTACTGATTGATTTGTAAGAATTCAAAATACCATAGAGGTTTTGTTCATCATTCCATCCACCAACAACCATCACTTGAGCGGTCATTTCAGCATCCATATGATCTACCCAGTTTCTTTTTTGATGATATTCATCATAGTTTGGATGTGCCTTTATGTTCTTCCAAAAATAATTGTCACCCAAAATATCTTCAAATTCTGTGAGAGCAAGTCGCTCTTGAAAGAACTCATAATAAGGATGTCCGACTTTATTTTCAATGTCAGTATAAAATATAGAATCTTTCATATCATACCAACTCTCCGTCGTAGGTTCAGACTTGTCAGTTCCGAAGGCGTTTAAGACCGGAATGTAGTTGGCTGCAAAAATTCCATACCTAGAAAAATCTTCAAAGTAAAAGCTTGTGACTGGGGCCATAGCCATGACAGCCTTTAAGTTTGGGTGATTTGCTCTAGCCCCAATCAATGTCTGCATTCCGGGATAAGAATTACCGAACTGACCAATGTTGCCATTGAAGTTTTCTAGATTCTGACTAAGCCATTCAAAGGTGTCATATGAATCTGTGATTTCATCAGTGGCTGTCGAATCCCAAAAAGAGTAGGGAGGCTTTGTATTTTCAAAATGTCCTTCTGAATTCCATCTTCCTCTAACATCTTGAAAAACAAAAATATAACCTGATTCAACAAATTTAGGATTGTGACTTAATGATGCAGGGATGGTGTCTGGTCCATAAGGAGAACAACTATAAGGAGATCTTCTAATAATTACAGGGTATTCTTGTGCCTTGTCAGATGGTGAATATATTGAGGTGTGCAAAAGTGCTCCATCTCTCATTTCAATATTAATTTCTTGTTTCTCATAATCAGAAATCTCAAAATGATTGATGACATCTTCATTACTAATTTCGGTAGCTTCAGAACCGCAAGAAGAGAATATGATGAAGCCAATAAGGCTAATTAGGAGAGTGGTTGGTTTAATTCTTTGCATGTACTTCAAAACTACTAATTCTCTCTAAGAGAGGAATGTTTTTTTATCCTTAAATTTGCCGCCAATTGAAATCACAAAGAGTGAAAAGAGGAGACATCATAGAAGTTGAAATTACTGGATACGCTTTTGGCGGTAAAGGAATTTCAAAAATGGATACCGAAAACGGCCAGTATGTTATTTTCGTTAATAATACTTATCCAGGCCAATTAGTTCAAGCAAGAATTGCTAAAAAGCGTAAGAAACATGCTGAGTGCAAACTTTTGAAGGTAATCAGAGATTCTCAAGATGCTGTTGATTTAGGGTATCAACCAATTTCGGGTGCACCTTATATTCACTTACCCATTGAAAGACAAAGAGAGTTGAAACAAACTTCGACTCTTGATCAGTACAAAAGAATAGGTGATATTAGAAATGTGGATGATCTTTTTGATGAATTCATCCAATCTCCGATAGATTTCAATTACAGAAATAAAATGGAGTATTCGTTTTCAACTATTCGACAAGATTTGGAAACGGGAGAAGAGCTAGATGATCAATTCGCCTTAGGTTTCAAAACGAGAGGGACGTGGTGGAAAGTAGAGAATTTGGATGGACCAGACGGATTGTTTGACGAAGACTTAGAAACTAAATTGAAGTCAATTAGGGAGTACTTGGAGTCAACTGGCTTAGCAGCTTGGCATCCACCTAAAAAGCATGGCTTCTTCAGACATTTAGTGGTGAGAAAATCATTTGATCAAGATCAGTTATTGATTAACCTGGTAACATCTTCACAAGGGTTTGACAACTTCGATCGTGAAGCTTTCAAAAACTTTATGGTCGATACCTTAGGGAATCGACTAGCTGGCTTGCAGCATACCATTAATGATGATGTATCTGATAGAGCGAAAATTGAGAATGGAAATAACCAATTGTTATATGGTGAACCAATAATTCTTGAGAAATTACTGGGATTACAATTCGAAATCAGCATGGAGAGTTTCTTTCAAACTAACCCGAAAAGTGCTGAGCGCTTATATTCTAAAGCGATTTCATACGCTACTGAGAAGCGTGATTTAAAGAATCAGGTTTTGATGGATTTGTTTTGCGGAACAGGAACTATTGGTCAAATTATGGCTTCTCAAATTGAGGGTGTCAAGGTGATTGGAGTAGATATAGTTGCTGAAGCAATTGAAGATGCTGGTCGAAATGCCACGAGAAATGGTGTTGAGAATATTGAGTTCTATGCAGCTGATGTCGGGAAATTCTTGCTAGAGTATCCAAACTTCACGAATAAGATTGATACTATTATTCTAGATCCTCCAAGAGCAGGAATAGCTCCGAAAACTTTGAAGAAAGTAATGGCTCTGGGAGCAAAACAAATCGTTTATATTTCATGTAATCCATCTACTCAGGCTCGTGACGCCAAAGAGTTGGCTGCTGAAGGATACGAAATGACTAAGATTGCATTGGTTGATCAATTTCCACATACTGCTCACATTGAGGCCGTAGCGAGATTTGAGAAAGTCTAAAAAGTTGCCTTTATAATTGCAAGCGTTCGATTATCAAAATAATAATCAATGGTGATCTTTTTGCCCTTAACCTGAATGTGCTCTGGCCATGCAATTCCATCATAAACCATAAACGTTCCCTGGATATCATCTACTGACATGCCAACAGAAACCCCATTAGGCATTACAATCGAACCGTGTGTGATATAGGCTTCAATTAGTCTTGCATCTTCTTCTGCTGAGTCAAAAAGAAAGTTAGAATTTCCCTTGGTTGCCACTAAAGTTCTGAAATGGTATTCGTCACCTCCAGCTGTAATCTTAGTTTCATGCGATTCTTTGAGTTCTACCGATTTTTTAGCTGATTTCACCCAAGCTTGCACTTGCTTTTGAGTGTATGATGCTGCGAATTTCTCGTCTAGATTATCATCTGTCATAAACATTTCACCCAAGTCTTCAAAGTCTTTGTTGTCCTTAAGAAACTCCTGATATTCCTTGTCGTTATTGAACATGGGATAATCTTCAGAAACAAATAATTTTCGCATTTTTTCTATTTGCTTTTCTGCCTTATCCCAATCATTATGAACCCCATCATAGTTTACTCTAGGTAATTCATTTTCACTCCAAAAGGCGATCTTATCACATTCAAAACATGCCGTAAAAGCGGCTACCGGCTTTCCATTTTTATCATAATAAATAATTCCGTGCCTTGGCATGTAGCACTTGCCTAATCCCATCCTAAGTTCGTTAACGCCTCGGGCCATTGAACTGTGAAGCTTATTTAAGAATGAATCGTCAAGGTCATAACCACTCCCAATTTTTGAAGTTGCGTAAACGCCATCTTGAAATACGTGCCAATCAAAATGATTTGGTTGCTCTAATTCTAAATTGAGTAAGTATAGCTTTGCATAAGAATATTGAACGTTGGGCCATCTGAATCCTCCTGAAAAAGAAGAGATTGAGGATAATAGTAATAAAGAAAGAAAGAGGTTTTTCATATTAAAGAGGGTATTTGACTAATTTAGCTATTTACAAGATGAATGCCAAAATGGAGAAAGAATTCTGGGAAAAAAAATGGGTGGATAAAGAAACTGGCTGGGATATAGGCTATGCTTCACCTGCGATTAAATTTCAATTTCAAACGACTTCAAACCATGAAGTAAAAATATTAATTCCTGGTTGCGGAAATGCTCATGAGGCCGAAGAGATTTATGCATTGGGATTTAAGAATGTTTATGTGATTGATATATCTGAAACTGCAGTTGCATCATTCAAAAAAAGATGTCCTCATTTTCCTGAAGATCAGATTATTTGTGGTGATTTTTTCACTTCAAATAAATTGACAGAATTCGGCCCGTTTGACTTCATTGTTGAGCAAACATTCTTTTGTGCCATAAATCCTGAAAGAAGAGAAGAGTATTGTGAACGAATGGCTGAAATTCTTGCAGATTCGGGATCGGTAGTTGGCTTAATGTTCAATTTTCCTTTAGAAACAGGTCCGCCATTTGGTGGGAGCAGGGAAGAGTATGTAGAGCGTTTTAATAAATATTTCGATTCAGTTGAAATCACTGACTGTAAAACATCAATTGAGCCTAGGCAAGATAGAGAGTTCTGGATAAAACTGTCTGATCCGAAGAAGTGAAAGCATCTTTTTTATTCATATCACTTCTAATTTCATTGAACCTTTTTGCAAAGGTTGAGATAAGTGTGTTAACAACCACACCTGGTGAAGAGGCTCATACTTTATTTGGTCATACTGCATTCAGGGTTTATGATGAAGGAAATGAAATTGATAAAGTCTTTAATTACGGACTATTCAATTTCAACACACCAAATTTTCTTTTCAGAGTAATAAAAGGAGATTTAGATTATTGGCTTGGTGTTCAGAGTATGGAGACGTTCATTGATCTCAATAATCGTGAGAAAAGATATATTCAAGAACAAAAGCTCAATTTAACCGATAGACAATCTCTTGCTTTTTTTACTGCATTGGTTGAAAATGCGAAATCTGAAAATAAGTTTTATCGATACTCTTTTACGAAGAAAAACTGTGCAACTGAAGCTGCTCAAATGCTAATTGATTTTGGATACATTGGAGGTTCTGAACCAAGAGGTGAAACCTATCGACAATTATTGAACAGATACATGGATGCGCAGCCATGGTTTCGTTTTGGTATAAACTTGATTCTGGGTACTGAAGTTGAAAAACAAATGAGTTGGGAAGATGGCTTGTTTCTGCCCGATCACGTGAAAACTGCGGTCGAGCTCTCTCCTGATTTGGTTTTCGAGAACAAAATATTGAATGATTTCGAACCGGCAAAGTCATCTGCCTTTATCGGATTTATTACTCATCCAATTTTCATTTTTTCAATCATTGCATTAATTAGTTTTTTCTACAGGGCGAGATGGTTTAAAATCCTCATATTCTTTTCGGTTGGAGCCATTGGATGTTTTATCTCTTATAATACATTAACCACTTACCATGTTGAATTGCAGACGAATTTGAATGTTTTATGGTGTAATCCTTTATACATGCTATTAGTCTTTGCTCTTCTGTTCAAAAAAGGGGAGAAGTTATTAGTTTTAACGGTTCTTGCTTGTTTAGGTGTGGCTTCTCTTGTTTACCTATTTGGTATTCAGTCTTATGATTACCAAGTGTTTCCGCTCATAGCAGCATTGTTGATTTTGAATTTAGACCATTTAAAGAAATTAAAGGCTGTTTAATGCCATGAATGGTCTACAGAACTGAAATGTTCTTTACCACAACATTTTTTGAATTTATCTCCGCTTTTGCACGGGCATGGATCGTTTCTTCCAGTTCTATCTCGTCTTACTTGAGTGACTCTATCAATCATTTTTTGATTAAACATCTTTGATAAATATGAATAAAGAACGGGGTGTTTCTTTTCTAATAGCTTTGGGCGTTCAAAAAAGTATTCACAAGCGACGGCAAAGAATTCTGTTCTAGACTCTCCACCGTAAGGACGAATGTCTGACTTTCCTTTATTGATTTCTGTAATCTTTTTGTCCATCAATGCTAACCAAGGGATAATGTAGTCTTTCTCAATCAGAACCATTGGTAAACCATCAATTCTACCGTCAAGTTTATCAACTAAGTGCGCCATCTCATGAACGGCAGTATTTTTTTTATCTGATTCATTCTTGAAACCATGGTGTAAGGCTTTCTGTGAGATTGCCATTTTCCCATTCAAGAAACCGAAGCCAACCATTCCCAGTATGTTTCGGCCAGGACCCTCAGTTTCGAATTGGTAATTAAAGGTATCGGCATAAACCAAAACTTCATTGAGGTTATGGTATTTCCAATCTTCAAATTCAAATATTGGAATGATAGCACTAGAGGCCACCAGTAATCTGTCTTTCATTTCGATTTCAACTTCAATTCCTGTGATGCGAGTGATCCTCAAGAATTCGAGAATTCTTACTTCAAAGTGTTTTTGCTCAAAAGGTGAGAGGCTTTGATAGAATAAAATTTCCTCTTTTAAAATCAGACGCCATGACTCTTTGAAGTTGATTTGATTTCTTCTTATTTGATCTTTTTTTGCCCAACGAACTATTAGAACGATAGCGGTAAGGCAAATAATTAAAACGAGTATTGGTCCAAGCAC
>Ga0316204_10008582_pt1 | contig 14078 bp, 11 predicted proteins | sample 6monrhotite_MG_2_FD_205661 | JGI IMG/M metagenome (GOLD analysis project Ga0316204, IMG submission 205661) | Microbial mat bacterial communities from mineral coupon in-situ incubated in ocean water Damariscotta River, Maine, United States -... | ecosystem: Environmental > Aquatic > Marine >... | reverse complement strand
GTATATTCTTGCCTTTATCTAAAAGGCGAATTTTCTGAGTTGCCGTATAACCATCCATCACCGGCATCTGGCAATCCATAAGAATCAAATCATAATCATTCTGAATAAACTCCTGCAAAGCAGACTCGCCATCGTCAGCAACACAAACATCCAGACCCATGTTTTTAAGCATAGCACTGGCAACTTTCTGGTTAACATGATTATCCTCTACCAGTAAGACTTTACCTTCAAAGATTAGATTTTCTACTGTCTCTATACTCTCAACCAGCCTGTCTTCAGTGGTTAAATCCAGAGGGATTTTTAGTGTAAAAACTGAACCCTTACCCGGGGTTGAATCAACCGAAATATCTCCCTTCATTAAACTTGCCAGTTGTTTAGAAATAGACAGGCCTAAACCGCTGCCTCCATATTTTCGTGTTGTGCTGGCATCCGCCTGTGTAAATGACTCGAAAAGATGAAGCTGTTGATCTCGATCTATACCTATACCGCTATCAACAACCTTAAATAGAAACTCACTAACATCATCCGCGTACTGAACGTTTAAATTAATATGACCACTGGATGTAAATTTTATAGCATTACCAACAAGATTTAATAAAATCTGCTGTATTCTATGTTTATCACCAAGCACAATCTCAGGCACAGAGTCAGGGTACAATAATTCTATATTTAAGCTTTTTTCCTCTGCTCTGTTTTTCATTAGCTGAATAACTTCACTACAGCATCTTTGCAAATCAAACGCATTAATTTCTATTTCCAGCTTACCTGCCTCTATTCTTGAAAAATCGAGAATATCATTAATTTGATTCAACAATGACTGACCTGATTGAATAAGCGTATCAATGTAGTCTTTTTGCACAACATCTAATTTCGTATCTGAGAGTAACTGCGCCATACCTAACATACCATTCATAGGGGTTCTGATTTCATGACTCATGGTTGCTAGAAAAGTACTTTTTGCATGAGAGGCTTGTTCAGCGTTATTTCTTTCAGTGATAATTTCAGCTTCATATTTCTTACGCTCACTGATATCACGAAAAACAACCACTGCACCGATTATTTTTTGCTCATCATCTATCATAGGTGTTGCTGTATATTCTACAGGAATAGCGCTTCCGCTTTTATGCCAGAACACTTCGTTATCTGCTGTTGTCTTTATACCTTTTGTAAAAGCCGTGTTAATACCGCATTCTTCGTCTGGAAAATCACGGCCATCAGGATAATGATGATGAATCAAACTGTGCTGGTGGCTGTATAAGAACTCACCTTCGTTGTAACCTGTTATTTCTAGTGCTGCGCTATTAACAAAAGTCGTTCGCCCATGCACATCGAGCCCACAAATCCCCTCACCGGTATTATCCAGAACTTGTTGTATCTCAGTTTTTACACTCTCAAGCTCCTGCGTTCTTTCTTTTATAAGTTGTTCTACAACAGATCTTCGCCGACTATTACCCATAATATAAGCCGCAATAAAAGTCGTAAACAGAAAACCAACAAGAAAAACCAGAACACTTTCAAAATTTAAAAGTGAATGATTAGAGCTTTTCAGGTTAAAACTAAACAACCATCGCCTGCCCGCAATCTTTATAGTTTCATCATAAGTATTATTTTTTTCTAATTTAGATCTATGCTTGCCCGAACTTGATAAACCAGGTGTATTAGAAAAAGAAGAGAACAGACTAATGGGTGAATTAGTATCCGTCACATCCCTGATAGATACGCTCAGATCAGGATCTCGAATCTTTTCTGCTGAATTTTTAAATATGTCACTTATACGATATACCGCTAGAACAAAACCTTTCAGATTATCCCGTCTCTGCTGAATATCTATAAAATTGTCCACTCTATCATATACCGCAAGAAAAATTAGAAAACCTGACTGATGACTTTCCTGCACCAGCTTAACTGACTCTGTTGCAACAGGCCAGCCGCTGTCCCTTGACGCCTCCATCGCCTGTCGACGAGAAGTATTTGAAGCAAAATCAAAACCCAGGACTTTTTCATTAGCACTTAAGGGATTAACATAAAGCACGGGGTAATAAGCCGGTCTTACATCAGCCCTTTGCATTATGCCTGCAACGGTTTTTTCTTTTATTTCATATGTGTTGAGAATATTATTTCGAGCATAACTCTCATGCTCAGCTCTATTGTTACCTGGAACCTGAGGTATCCACTCCAAAGCCTGTATTTCATCATGAGCTTTAAGTACGGAATTGGTGAATATAACAAATTCACCTGCATCTACTGATTCACTCGAGTTAAACAATCCCTGAATGTTGTACAGCATATCCAGATTAGATTTTAAGGCATTATTAACATGAGAAAGATAAACATAGGCGTGATTTTCCAGCTCAAGCTGCCGAGTTTTAATCTGGCTCTGCGACACAAAATATGCAGTAGTCGAAGATATAAAGGCACCCAGGATTAATACAATCACCAAACTAATACGATCTGCTGGCGTCATATTAAAATTAAAACGTTCCTTCCAGAATCGTCTTGCCAGATCAGGACTCATATTAAGGCTCAAATACAATGGGTAGAATAAAGGTTACTATAAGAGCATAGATTAAGATGGCTGTGCATCAAGCCGAAATCGGATATATTTTTGATTTTTAAAAAAATTACAGGAAAATAATGTTTATATCAGTGACCGATAAAAAGCAGATTTTGTATGAGATTCGCAGAGCCACAAGTTTTTAGCATATAAAAACTTGTTATCTCAGCGTCTTAGCGACTTTGTTTCTGTCTTTTGATTATTATCGTTGAGCTAACGAATAATCCCACGCTCAGACTTCTCAATGAAGTCAGCCATGAGTTTAACTTCAGGGTAGGTATTAATTAATTCTGCAGCTTCTTGCATAACCTGTTGACGAGGTTTTTTAGAACGTATCATTAACTTATAAGCATTAACAATTGCACGAATCACTTCATCGCTATAACCACGCCTTTTCAGACCCACTTTATTTATACCACTGGCCTTACCATAACTGCTAGCTACTATAATATAGGGAGGCACATCCTGATTAATAACTGCACCCATACTGGTAAAGCAATGAGACCCTATCTTTGTAAACTGATGTACAAGTGTAAAACCACCAAGAATTACATGATCATCAACTTCAACATGCCCGGCACACGAAGCAGAATTAGCAAAAATAATATGGTTACCAATCTGGCAATCATGTGCAATATGCACGTATGCCATCATCAAATTATCATTACCAATACGTGTTACATCACAGCCGTCCGCAGTACCGCGGGAAATGGTGACATACTCACGTATTGTATTATTGTCACCAATTTCTAAAAAAGATTTTTCACCTGCAAACTTAAGATCCTGAGGATCTCCGCCCAACGAAGCAAACTGGTAAATCTTATTATTTTTACCAATTTTAGTAGGCCCGTTTATAACAACATGTGGCCCGACCCAGGTTCCAGAATCTATTTTAACATCCGCACCAATAATACTATAAGCACCTATCGTTACATCGTCTGCAATAGTTGCCGTTTCATCTACAATGGCTGTTTGGTGAATCACTGATAGTACTCCGCTTAAGCCGCACTAAACTTGTTGTACTATTAATTTAGCACGGTTTATCTAATTTATTCTGGCTTATTTGTTGCAGCACACATGATTGTTGCACTGGCGGCCAACTCTCCATCGACAAGCGCTTTACAGTCAAACTTCCATATTGCACGAGATCGCTTTAACAGTTCCACCTGTAAAGTTAACACATCGCCGGGCACAACCTGGCGCTTAAAACGCGCACCATCAATACCAACAAATAAATATAGCGTATCTTCTGCGGGGCTCTCTTCCATGGTTTTAAAACCAAGTAAGCCCGTGGCCTGAGCGAGCGCTTCCATAATTAACACACCAGGCATAACAGGGTAATCTGGAAAATGCCCCTGAAAAAACGGCTCATTTATAGTGACATTTTTAACTGCTGTAAGCTGCTTACCAGCCTGATAATCCAGGACTTTATCAACCAGCAAAAAAGGGTAACGATGCGCTAAAAGCTTCTTTATTTCCCCTATGTTCATTGTATTCACAATAACACCTCAATCATTCTCTTTTATTTGTTTTTCAAGTTGACGGATTTTACGTGCCATCTCATCCAGTTGCCTGAATCTTGCACTGTTTTTACGCCAACTACGTGTATCATCAATTGGTGTGTTTGATGAATATGATCCCGGTTCAGTTAATGACTTTGATACCATCGACATTGCTGTCACGGTTACATTATCAGTCACTTCAATATTATCCTTAACCCCTGTCATACCTGCAAAGATACAGTTCTTACCGATACGCGTACTACCAGCAATGCCGACACCACGCGACATAATAGTGTGCTCTCCAACATGAACACCATGTGCAATCTGAACGTGATTATCCAGTTTTACGCCGTCTTCTATTACTGTGTTATTTAAAGCTCCGCGATCAACCGCTGAGCATGCACCGATTTCTACCTTGTTACCGATAATTACTCCACCTACCTGAGGAATCTTTAACCACTCACCCTGGTCAAATTCAAAACCAAAGCCATCAGCACCAATAACCGTCGAGGAGTGAAGTATACAATATTCTCCGATCTCACACCCATGATAGACAGTTACATTAGAATATAAATGACTTGCCTTACCAATACGGCTATTGCGACCAATCACGCATCCTGCGTCGATACGTGCATCTTCAGCAATAACCACATTCTCCTCGATTACCACATTAGCACCAATGTATGCCGAATCGGCAATTTCAGCGCTCGCATCAATCACCGCAGACTGAGCAATACCTGGCTGAGGAATTAGCTCAGGATATAACAACCTTACTGCCTCTGCATAAGCAGCACGGGGATTAGTCACAATAAGTGCTGCTACCGGAGAATCTGCAAGCATTTCCTCCCTGATAATAACCGCTGCAGCAGATGTCTCCTTCAATTTATCGATATATTTAGCGCTACCAACAAAACAAATATCACCTGGCCCCGCCTCATCAAGAGCAGCCGCTTTATTTATCTCTATCTCAGCATTGCCTTCAAGTTTAGCGCCGAGGTGCTCTGCGAGTTGTTTTAGGTTATAGCCCATGGAAACTTGCTCTGTCTGTGTTACTTCTTGTACTTATCTAATCGATCCCAAATATCACTTGAGACATTTACACTATCAGCCACATAAACAACACCAGACTCTAAAATAATGTCATAACCTTTCTCTTTTCCGTACTCTGTGATGATTTCTGATATTATTTTTCTTACTTTACCTGTTTCAACTCTCTGCACTTTCTGAACTTCTTTATTGAAAGCCGCTTCCTTGTTACGCATCTCAAGATACATTTCCTGTAACTTTTTCTTTGAATCCTGTAGCTTGCTTTCAGTCATTAAAAGTGAATTTGTTTTAATCTCTTTTTCCAGAGCCTGAAACTTCACACCCATATCTTCAAGTTCTTTTTGCTGCCCTGAAAACTGTTCCTGAATTTTCTTGGATATACCATTTTTCTGATCATATTTTAGAAAAATATTATTAACCATAACGAAACCAATTTTCTGTGCAAAGCTTGTCACAGGCATAATCATGATGGATATTAACATTGCAATAGATACTATTTTTTTCATCTTTAATTCTCCTAAAAAAACGAACCAATACTAAACTGGAAGGCTTGTGTGTCATCACCAGCCGCTTCACTAAGGGGTTTTGCCCAACTAAACCTGAGCGGGCCAATTGGTGCCAACCAGACAAACGAAACACCTACTGAACTTCTTAATTCATCTGCCTGAAAACCACCAGTGTAATTGTTTTCTATAACATCATCCTTCAAAAACACGTTTCCAATGTCATAAAACGCACTGAAGCGCACCGAGCTAGGCGGTTTCTCAACAAAAGGCACAGGAAAAATAAATTCAACACTGGCAATTGTTCTAATATCACCACCAATTGGATCATTAAGTGGATTACCTGCTGTGTCGACAATTGCCGGATCAGTTCTAGGGCCTAGAGAATTTGAATCAAAACCTCGAACAGTCCTTAAACCACCTGCAAAAAAGCGCTCATAAAACGGATATTTATTCGTATCACCATATCCATCACCATAAGCGATATCGGTTCTTACCAGAGTTGTCAGGGTATCAGTCACAGGAAAGTAAAATTTATTGCGATACGTTAGCTTGTAAAACTGTAAGTCACTATTAGGTGTTGTTAAATCTAAAATAACAGACTGTGAATTACCACGGGTCGCAAAAACCGTTCTATTTCTTGTGTCATGCGTATAACTGGCAAGCATGGTAAATGCACCAATTTGAGCTTCTAGAAAATCTCCATTAACATCAACAACTCCACTGCCATTTTCTGCCAGAAATTCCAGAACATCTGGTGTTACAGTACTTGTACCACGAATAATTTCACTCACCTCGTAACCAATACCCAGGCGTACACGATCAAATTCAGTCAGAGGTATACCGTAGTAAACATTAGCTCCATAGGAGTTTTGCAGGTAATTAACAATATCTTCTTCCGCAGTATCACGTTGACGATAAGATAAAGAAAAGCTACGACTTATGCCATCTATGGTGTGATAAGGATCAGTATATGACATGCTATAAACCTGGTTAGCACTATCATTATTAAAATTAAGCGCAAGCTTTTCACCTGATCCATTCAGGTTATCCATGGTCAGGCCCAGGTTAAATACAAAGCCCTGATTCTGTGAAAAACCCGCGCCAATATTAAAGCTCCCGGAAAGCCTTTCTTTTACACTTATATTCACATCAACAAGATCATCAGTGCCTGGCACCGGATCTTTCTGCACGGTTACTTCTTCAATATATGGTAAACGTTGCAAGCGAATTTTAGATCGCTGCAACCGTGTATTTGAAAGTTCTCCACCTTCCATCAGGCGCATTTCGCGGCGTAACACCTCTCCATTGGTTTTATAGTTACCAATAAAGTTAATTCGGCGTACATAAACTTTTTTACCCGGTTTAATAAAATACGCCAAATCAACCTGACGCGTTTCATCATCAATTTGCGGAATTACATTTACATTTGCAAATGCAAAACCTTCATTACCAAGACGTTTATTAAGCAGATCTTTGCCTTCAATCATTCCACTTCGTGAAAAAACATCACCACTTTTCACAGAAACAAGCGCACGTAACTCTTTTTCATCAACCGGCAAATCTCCCGCCAGCGTTACCTCTTTAACACTATATTTCTCACCCTCGGTGACATTCATTGTAATATAAATATCTTTCTTGTCCGGCGTGATTGTTACTTGCGTAGAGACAACTTCAAACCTGACATACCCTCTGTTGTGGTAATAAGATTTAAGTGTTTCCTCGTCAGCTGCAAGTTTAGGTTTTGCATACTCGTCCATGCTACCAAACCAGTCCCAGAACCCGGGAATACCAAGCTGTAACTCAGAGAGCAACGTATCGTCATCAAAGATTGAGTTACCAACGATATTAACCTGTTTTATTTTAGCCACAACGCCTTCAGATATTTCTATATTTATATCTACACGATTACGCTCAAGCTCTTTTACTTCAGTTTTAATACGTACTGCATACTTACCACGACTATAGTAGGCCTGCTGCTTTAAGCCCTGCTCAATTTTATCAAGTGCAGAAGGGTTGAAGACACGGCCTTTAACAATCCCAATATCATCGAGTATTTCCTGTAGCTGCTCATCTTCTATATCGCTATTACCAGACCAGCTAACCGTTGATATAGCAGGACGTTCCACAACACTAACAACCAGAGCCTTACCGTCTTTTAATAACTTGATATCTTTAAAGAAACCGGTTTTATAAAGCTCCTGTATAACAAATGCTGATTGAGAAAGATCAAATACATCACCCACTTTTACAGGCAAATAGTTTAACAGCGTACCATCAGGAATACGCTCGAGACCTTGCAGTTTAATATCATCAACCACAAAACCTTCACTAGCATGTAATGAATGTTGTACAAATAAAAGTAAAAATAAAAATATAAGCCTGCGCAATGTTATAGCCAGTGTAAGTAAATTTAGTTAATTAAACGCTGTATGTCATTAAAAATAGCCAGACTCATTAACATCAGTAATAAAGTCAAACCAACTTGCTGACCCAGCTCTTCGAATTTCTGTGATACAGGAGAACCTTTAACTATTTCAATCAGGTAGTACATCAAATGACCACCATCGAGCATAGGTACGGGCAGTAAATTGAGCACCCCAAGGCTCACAGAAATCATCGCTAGAAATTTAATATAAGTGAGTATCCCAATACTCGCTGTTATACCCGCATATTGAGCAATAGTAATTGGGCCTGAAATATTTTCTAAAGCGGCTTGTCCAACCAGCATTTTTCCCAGCACCTTCAGTGTTAAAACTGAAAAAGTCCATGTTTCACTAATCGCTCTGGACATCGCCTCTAACGCAGAGTACTCAATTGTAGTTTTGGTCTTGTTTATAAGCGCTTCAGGAACGCTTGGGTATGCTCCCATAAAACCAACCATTATATCGCCACGTTTTTTCTCAGCGGGTGTTAACTGTAAGCTGGTTTCCTGGCCATCCCTTAGCAATAAAAACTCAAGCGGCTTAGCAGCATTTGACTGAACTATTTCCACCAGTTCATCCCAGTTTGCTATTGCCTGCTGATTAATTGCAAGAACATGGTCGCCTTCCAGTAACCCCGCTTTAGCTGCTGCACCCTCAGCTGTTGTTCCACCGATAACAGCTGGCACCTCAGGACGCCACAACTTAAAGCCCAGCAATTTTGTTACGTCATCTTTTTCATTGAGTATATGCAGATCACCAATTTCAATGCGGCGCTCTGTTTCATACAAATCAACAGTTCTGACCTTAACCGGGATGACACCACCATCAATGCCACTATCTATTAACGCTATTCTGAAGTCTTGCCAGGTTTGAACTTCACTACCTGCTACAGATTTAATTTCATCCTGATTTTCAAAACCCGCCAGTGCAGCAGGCGATTCTATAATCGGTGTAGATATAACAGGTTTAATACCTTCTTCACCGTTGATGAAGAAAATAAAATAAAAGAATACCGCAAGTATAAAGTTAAATATGGGCCCTGCTGAAACTATCGCAAATCGCGTGGCTACAGTTTGATTATTAAAGGCGCGATGTTTTAGCTTTTCCTCCACCGGACCTTCTCTTTCATCCAGCATTTTCACATAACCGCCAAGAGGAATAGCAGCTATCACGAACTCAATTAAATCGTCACCTTTTTGCTTTTTCCAGGAAATTAATGGCTTACCAAAACCAATGGAAAAACGTAACACCTTCACTTTGAGCAGACGCGCAACCCAATAATGCCCAAACTCGTGAAAAGCGACAAGTATGCCAATCGCCAGAATAAAAAACAAAACATTATGAAGCAGACCACCTGAACTCATTTTGTAAACTCCAGTTCTTTTACCCAGCTCAAGGCATGTTGCCTGGCATCTGAATCCGCAGTCAACACAGCTTGCAAGTTATTCGCGATGGTGCTTGTTGTATTTTCCAGGGTTTTTTCAATGACATTAGAGATGTTCGTAAAACTCAGTTGTTTGTTTAAAAAAGCTTCGACCGCAATTTCATTCGCTGCGTTCAATATAGTTGATGCTGTACCACCCATTTTCAATGATTCATATGCCATAAACAGACATGGGAAACGCTTGAAGTCGGGTTTTTCAAACTCCAGTTTTGCGACCTCGAAAATATCTAATGGTTCAACTCCAGAATGCATTCTTTCTGGCCAGCCCATTGCATGTGCAATAGGTGTACGCATATCAGGGTTCCCCATTTGAGCGAGTACTGAGCCATCGTTATAACTCACCATTGAGTGAATTACACTTTGTGGGTGAATCACCACCTGCACCATTGACGGTTTGGTATTAAATAACCAGCAAGCCTCAATAACTTCCAGGCCTTTATTCATCATGGTTGCAGAATCAACCGAAATTTTTTGACCCATCACCCAGTTAGGGTGTGCAACCGCCTCTTCTGGAGTGACATTATGCAAAGACTCAATGCTACGTGTTCTAAATGGTCCACCACTGGCTGTGAGTAATATTTTATTGACACCCACCTTTTCAAGACCGTTTTCAAATTGCGCCGGCATACACTGGAATATTGCGTTGTGCTCTGAGTCTATGGGTAAAAGTTCTGCATTATGTTTTTTAACTTCCGCAATGAACAGGTCTCCAGACATGACCAGTGCTTCTTTATTTGCAAGTAAAATACGTTTACCTGCTCTGGCTGCTGCAAGGCTTGGTAATAGGCCGGCTGCACCAACAATGGCGGCCATGACCTGATCTACTTCTTCAAGGCTTGCAACTTTTTCAAGTGACTCTGCTCCATGTAAAACCTGAGTTGGAACATCTGCGGCAGTTATTTTTTTCTGTAAACGCTCAGCAGCATCTGCATCTAATAACGCAGCATATTTCGGTTTAAATTCCAGGCACTGCTCATATAACTTTTCATCTGATTGATAAGCGGTAAGTGCGATGACTTTGTATTTTTCCGGATGACGCTTAATTACATCCAGCGTGTTTACGCCAATAGTGCCCGTTGAACCTAATACGCACACACCCTGCTTAGCCATTAAATATCACCAGGCCTAAAAACAAAGCAAAAAACGGTGCGGAAGAAAGCACACTATCTATACGATCAAGAATACCACCATGACCAGGCAATATATTTCCGGTATCTTTTAGGCCTTTTTCGCGTTTTAATAAACTAATAAACAAGTCACCCGCCACTGACACATAGGTAGCTAAAACGGTAATAATAAGCAGCATCAATATTTGCAAAATTTGCAATTCAAAAAAAGCAAAACCCATAACAAAACTGTATGCCGCAGTAGCAAAAACGGCTCCATACAAACCTTCTTTGGTTTTGCCCGGGCTTAGTTGTGGTGCCAGTTTATTTTTACCAAAACGTTTACCAGAAAAATAGGCGCCGATATCTGCAATCCAGACAATACTCAGACAGTAAAACAGCCACCAAACACCCTCATCTCTGATATAAACCAGTGCGAGCACTGGCGAAACCAGAGCAATCACACCTATCAAAAATTTTGTGATGGAGATTTTTTGTGCTGCAGCCTGTGGCCCTTTTGTAAACATATGAAATATTGCAAAAAACCAGCCCAGTACCGTAAGCCCCAACACCAGATTCAACCATTGAGGGTTACTTTCAATAAATTTCTGTGAGAGATAAACCAGAGCAACAATTAAAACACCATAAACCAGACGATAAATTTTATTCAGGGTACCGGTATTTTGAACACCACTGAGCCCAGCCCATTCCCAGCCAGAAATAAAAATGACAAGTAATAAAGCATAAAATATTACATCTACGGGCTGTGTTAATATACCCCAGATAACTAATACGGCCAGAGGAATTGCCGTTAAGATTCTTTGTTTTAACATTCGCTTTTAACCGAGCTGAGTTTTTTCAATCTGTTCACCGGTTTGTCCAAATCGTCTCTGACGCCCAGCATACCAGCTAAGTGCATCTGCAAAAGCTTCTGAATTAAAATCAGGCCAAAGCACGTCTGTAAAATACAGTTCAGTGTATGCCAGTTGCCAGATTAAAAAATTACTAATACGTTGCTCACCACCTGTGCGTATAAACAGGTCGGGTTCTGGCAATTCACGCAGGCTTATATATTCATTAATCAACTCAGCATCAACGTCACTTATTTGTAACTCGCCTAACTGAATTTTTTTAATAATGGTTTTACAGGCTTCTGCTATATCCCAGCGGCCGCCATAATTTACTGCAATATTAAGCTGTAAGCCTGTATTTTTTTTGGTTAGTTCTTTTGCTGCTTCAATTTTCTGCTGGAGCTTTTCCGAGAACGCACTGCATTCACCAATAAAACGCACACGTACATTTTGCTTATGCAAAGACTCGACTTCTGTTTGTAAGGTTGATACAAACAGCTCCATTAAACTACTAACTTCCTGTTCCGGCCGCTTCCAGTTCTCACTGCTAAAAGCAAACAGTGTGAGTGCCTCTATGCCTTCTTTTACACACTCTTCAACAACGTTACGAGTAGACTTTACCCCGGCATGATGACCCGCTGTACGTGGCATCAAACGTTTTTTTGCCCAACGACCGTTACCATCCATAACCACAACAATGTGTTGTGGCTTTTCAAGCGAATCGGATTCGTTTTTATTTACCAATGTTACCGTCATTATGCAAACTCATAGCGAATTTCACGCTATATTTCCATCATTTCTTTTTCTTTTGCTTCCAGCACTTTATCAATTTCAGCAACGTATTTATCAGTCAGTTTTTGAATACCGTCTTCTGCTTTACGGCATTCATCTTCTGAAATTTCTTTTTCTTTTAGCAGATCTTTAAAATCACCATTTGCATCACGGCGAATATTTCTAACAGCCACTTTCGCAGATTCTCCCTCTGCTTTAACAACTTTAACCAGGTCACGACGACGCTCTTCTGTTAATGCCGGCATAGGCACACGAATAACCGTACCCGCAGTAGCTGGATTTAACCCCAGATCCGCCACCATAATGGCTTTTTCAATGGCCTGTACCATGGGTTTTTCCCAGGGTGTAACCGCTAATGTTCTGGAGTCTTCAGCAACCACATTAGCAACCTGTTTTATCGGCGTTGGCGTACCGTAATAGTCAACCATTACCTGATCAAGCAAACTTGGATGTGCACGACCTGTACGAATTTTTGTCAGGTCTGTTTTCAGAGATTCCACGCTCTTTGCCATGCGAGAACCTGCATCCTCAGTAATCTCATCAATCATCTAATTCTCCAACACTGTTTTAATTACCTGACTTTATTCGGCAGGTATAACCGATGTTCCAATTTCTGCATCCAGTACGGTACGTACCAGATCACCGGGTTTATTTAAATTAAAAATACGCAGCGGCATATTCTGTTCTTTACATAATACAATCGCGGTTGCATCCATCACGGCGAGATTTTTAACCAGCACTTCATCATAAGATAAAGAACTATAACGCCTGGCATCCGGATTTTTCATCGGATCTGAGTCGTAAACACCATCAACTTTAGTGGCTTTCATTAATACATCTGCATTAATTTCAATGGCACGTAAACTGCCAGCACTGTCGGTCGTAAAAAACGGGTTACCCGTCCCGGCACCAAAGATAACCACTCGACCCTTCTCAAGGTGACGAATTGCTCTACGACGCACATAGTCTTCACACACCTGGTGTATGCTCAGCGCAGACATTACACGGCAGCTAAGACCATGCCTTTCAGCGGCATCCTGAAGCGCCAGGCAGTTCATAACCGTTGCCAGCATGCCCATATGATCACCTGTAACACGGTCCATACCCGCCTCTGAGAGGCCTTTACCACGGAATATATTACCCGCGCCTATGACCACACCGACTTCTACGCCCAGATCAACAATTTCTTTAATTTCTGCAGCAACGCGGCTAATAATATCAGGGTCAATACCAGACTCCTGTGACCCCATTAAAGCTTCGCCACTTAATTTCAATAAAACACGTTCATAAATTGGTTTAGATTCACCCATGTTGCTGCCACCACCCCTTATTTTCATGTCTTATTATGACCCTGACACTACCACAAGGCAGCCTCAGAGCTTATATTATTTAGTTCGTATATTAAAAACAACGATTGTTATTCTTAAATACTGTGCGTCCCGTACATACTTTGATGTGCTCCTGCCCGCTTTCACAAACAGCTGCAAAATACCGTGCGTCCTGCACATATATGAAAATTGCTCCTGCATTTTCAAAATACTGTACATCCTGTACATAAAAAACCGGGAATCAAATCCCGGTCTTTTAATATACCAATAACCCATAAAGATCGGGTCACGGTTCAGGTTGCCCCTGAATGCCGCCAGATCAAGGCGAAAAATGTGAGCGTACAAACCGGTACGTGTCCATTTTTCAACGCAGAGCTGGCGGCATTCAGGGGTAAGCCGAGCCGTGACAACTTCTAGCTGTTGATTTGGGCCATTACTTCTTCTGCGAAATTCTCGACTTTCTTCTCAATACCCTCACCCACTTCAAAACGGTTGAAGCTCTTCACTTCGGCACCTTTAGATTTC
>Ga0316204_10008581_pt1 | contig 14079 bp, 10 predicted proteins | sample 6monrhotite_MG_2_FD_205661 | JGI IMG/M metagenome (GOLD analysis project Ga0316204, IMG submission 205661) | Microbial mat bacterial communities from mineral coupon in-situ incubated in ocean water Damariscotta River, Maine, United States -... | ecosystem: Environmental > Aquatic > Marine >... | reverse complement strand
GTAAAACCGGCCAGGTTTCGCAATGGATGCAAACCCAAGTGGGCTTGCCAGACGACCCGAGAGTCAGAGCACAGGGGGGGAATTTCGACGACGAGGAACGAGGAGACTTGAAAGGGGGGGAAGCGCAGGTTCCCCCCAGCCAGCAACGCTGGTTGGCAGCGGCGAATCCGTCAAAGTGGCCAAAATCCCGCACTAACCGCCACGATCCATGCGGCAGCCGGACTCACGCTGACCGTCACGATCCATGCGGTAGCTCCGACCCGTGCCCTCCAGCCCCGGAGAGACGAGCGCTCCCGAAGATACGAACGTTCCGCCCAAGGGGGTGAGCCCCGGTGAGTAGAGCCCGGCTGAACCCGGCACGGCTGGGTTGAACTCAGGTGGGTTGGGGCTGCCGCATGGATCGTGAGAGTCAGCGTGAGTCCGGCTGCCGCATGGATCGTGGCCGTTAGTGCGGGTCCTCCAGACCGGGCTTCGGCCACTTTGACGGATTCGCCGCTGCCAACCAGCGTTGTCTCCAGAGGGGAACCTGCGCTTCCCCTCTCAGGCAAGTCTCCTCGTTCCTCGTCGTCGCCTTTCCTCCCGGTCGGAGCCGCTCGGAGCCGCTCTGGAAGAGGAGGACCCCTGTGCAGTGACTCTCGAGTCGTCTGGCATGCCCACCTGGGTTTGCATCCATTGCGAAACCTGACCGGTTTTACTGGATTCGTCCGGAACAACAACCGCTGGTCTCCGTCGAAAACCGCCCACGTGTTCGCAAGGTCTTGCCTCCTGATGTCGCCTTACGGCGAGGCATCTGACGTCGCAACACCCTCTTGCGTGAGGCGCTGGGATGTTGCGTTCCTCACAGGTACCCCTTCGCAGTTGGCGCGCGCCGTGCGGCGCGGTTGGAGCCGCTCTGGAAGAGAAAGATGGGGCTCAGAGACGAGACATCACGTTTCGCAGCGGGGGCTCTTCGCAGTTGGCGCGCCGTGCGGCGTGGGAAAGTCGCCTGGTGCCGATCTGAAGCCACTTTGGGGGAGCGGAGAGTCGGCTGGGAGCGGCGTCTCCTGTACCAAGGCCGCCGCCGCCGCTCCTCCCTCCAATCACCGAACCCATTTCACGCGAACCCGGCACTGCATAGAATCCCCCTGTATCCACCGAGCCCCGACGTGAACCTCCTCGCCATCACCCTCCTCCTCGCCGCGACGCCGAAGTGGGAGTCCCCCCGCGTCCCCGCCGACGCCCCCGCCCCCGCTGGCCTCGGCGGCATGAAAGCCTCCGACTGCGGCGCCTGCCACCAGGAGATCTACGCCGAGTGGCAGACCTCCACCCACGCCCACGCCTGGGTCGACGCCCAATTCCAGCGCGAGATCGCCAAAGATCCCGAGGTCGCCTGGGTCTGCATCAACTGCCACACCCCGGCCGGCGATCAGCAAGTGGAGATCACCGTCTCCACCGGGGAGATCCGCGCCCCCGAGCGCACCCCCAACCCCAACTTCGACCCCGTCTGGCAACAGGAGGGCATCAGCTGCGCCACCTGCCACATCCGCGACGGCGCCGTGCTGGGCCCCTACGGCGACACCAACGCCCCGCACCCGGTCACCCACGACCCGGAGATGCGGTCGAGCGCCCTCTGCCTCGGCTGCCACCAGGCGGTCGCCCGGGTGGAGGCCACTCTGGTCTGCAGCTTCAACACCGGGATGGAGGCCCAGGAGGCCGGCGAGACCCGCTCCTGTCAGAGCTGCCACATGCCCGAGGTGACCCGCCCGCTGCTCCCCGGCGGCGAGGCCCGCCCCTCCAGAAAGCACCTCTGGCAGGGCAGCGGCATCCCCAAGACCGCCGAGCAGGCGAAGATGGACCTGTGGAACCCCGCGCCGCCGCCGGGCATGGCCGCCGAGATGACGCCCCCCGAGGACGCCGCGCCGGGGGAGACCGTCGAGGTCGGGATCACCCTGAAGACCCTGGACATCGGGCACATGGTCCCGTCCGGTGATCCGGAGCGCTACTACATCGCCGAGGCCGTCGTCCGCGCCCCCGACGGCGCCCAGGTGGGCCGCGTCATCTACCGGGTGGGGCAGATCTGGAAGTGGTGGCCCGAGGCCGAGCGGCTGGAGGACAACCGGCTGGTTCCCGGCGAGACCCGCCAGATCGCCCTGAGCTTCGTTCAGCCGCCTGGAGGGGCCACGGTGACCCTGGAGCTGACCCATTACCGCATCTCGCCGGAGAACGCGGGCTACCACGGCTTGGAGGGCTACCCGACGCATCGGGTGGTGTCTCGGGAGGAGGCGGAGGTGCGGGCGGTCGACAGTGACCCCGCTGGCGGGTAAACCGTCGGAGTTTCAACGAGGTCATCAAGTCCATGGGCGATCGCATCTTCGTTACCGGCGGCAGCGGCCGCATCGGGCGCCACCTCATCCGCGCGCTGGTCTCCAGCGGACACGACGTGGTCGCGCTGGCGCGCAGCGCCGAGGCCGAGCGCATCGTGCAGGAAGCCGGCGCTTCGGTGGTCAAGGGCAACCTGGGCGACGCTGAGGCCCTGCGCCGCGGCGTCGAGGGCGCCGAGCACATCTTTCACCTCGCCGGCGGCGTGCGCGGCGCTGGCAACATCACCGCCGACGTACTCAACAACGAGGGCACCGCCAACGTGGTGTCCGCCGCCGAGAGCCGCTCCAGCGAGCTGAAGAGCTTCGTGTTCGCCTCGACCTGCGCGGTCTACGGCGATCGCTCCAGCTTGTGGATTGAGGAGGACTTCGTCCCCTCGCCCAACACCCTCTACGGCGCCTCCAAGGTCAAGGCCGAGAAGCACGTCATGGACGCGTTCGAGCGCAGCGGCCTGCCCGCGCGCATCGCCCGCATCGGCGCGGTGTACGGCGAGGGCTTCACCTTCGATATGGCCGAGCGCATGAAGCGCGGCGTGGCCTGGCTGCCCGGTGAGGGCCACAACCTCGTCCCCACCATCGTCGTAGGCGAGTGCGTGCGCGCCCTGATCAAGATCGCCGAGGACGGCGGAGACGGAGAAATCTACCACGTCGCCGATCAGAGCACGCCGACCCTGAAGGAGTTCTACGACGAGGTCCATCGACTCGCCGGCGGCACCCCGGTGCGCTTCTGGAGCACCTGGATTCCCTCCTATGTTCAGAACTCCGGCGCGCGCTTCAATGAAGACCTTAAAGCCCGCATGGGGCGCCGTCCGCGCTTCACGCCGGACAACCTCTCCCTCTACACCAACTCGATCCGACTGAAGGTCGATAAGCTCACGGACGAGCTGGGTTTTGAGTGGGAGTACCCCGACTATAAGTCCGGTATCGCCTCAGCCTTTGGCGGCTGATCCAAGCAATCCGGCTTGACCTGTTCACAGCGCTTCCCTTATATGGCAGAGTCTCCGCCACCCAACCGCGGACCCCAGGTGTGTCCTATGAATATCCTCGTCCTGCTCATGATCGGCTGCACCCCCCAGGACGCCGAACTGACTGACGCGACCTACCACGTCTGGCTCGCCGAGAACTCGTCGGGCACCATCGATGAGGGGGAGCTCAGCCTCAAGAGCGCTGACTACCTCGACTGTTCTCCCAAAGAGGACAGCGGCCTCGTTGAGGGAGTGGACTACCTCTGCCCCGAGGAGGTCGATGACACCATCGAGCCTCTGGACCAGGCAGGCCCCAACTACTGGCTGGACGACGACGCCTACTACGTGATGCAGGGCAAGTACGAGCCCTGGCGTTCCGAGGCGCTGATGAACTCCGAGGGCGACTTCCAGCTCACGGTGCACCACGACCTGGGTGACGGGCAGGACTTCCGGTTCGCCTTCGCGATCGACCCGGTGTTCCAGCCGTCGATCTGCATCCAGGAGAACCAGACCTGCTACAACGACGGCGTCGACGACGACGGCGACGGGCTGGCGGACTTCGATGACCCCGACTGCCTGTACGGCGGCTGGGAGGTCGGCTTCGACCGCCTGCACTGCAACGACGGCGTTGACAACGACGGCGACGGGGCGATCGACCTCGACGACAGCGGCTGTGACCACGCCTTCGACGCCGCCGAGGAGACCGTCTCCGCGACCTGCAGCGACGACTCGGACAACGACTCCGATGGCTGGATCGACGACGACGACCCGGACTGCGCCGAGCTCGGCCAGGACGAGGACGGCCGCATCTTCGGTGACTCCGCCTGCAACGACGGCATCGACAACGACGGCGACGGCTTCACCGACGCCGACGACGCCATCACCGACACCGACGGCGGCTGCATCACGGCCATGGACAACGACGAGGCCGGCTTCGTCTCCTACGACGCCTGCGCCGACCGCGTGGACAACGACGGCGACGGCTGGACCGACGCCGCTGACTCCGACTGCACCCGCTACCTCAACGAGGTGGGATGGCAGCCCTACGCCTGCAACGACGGCGTGGACAACGACAGCGACGGCGACATCGACGCGGATGACGTCGACTGTCTGGACGTCTACGACAACAACGAAGACACCAACGACACCACCTGCGACGACGGCGCGGACAACGACGGCGACGGCTGGGCCGACGCGGACGATCCCGACTGCATCATCGGCACCATCGAAGACAACACCTACAGCTACCCCTGCGCGGGCGGCGGCGAGGCGGACTGCGAGAGCGGCTTCGACGTGCTGGTCGGTGACGCCGCCGGTGACTGCACCGATGGCGGCGACGAGGACGGCGACGGCTGGTTCAACACCGACGACCCGGACTGCTCCTACTTCCTGCGCGGCTTCGAGTACGGCTACAGCCAGTTCGCCTGCAACGACGGCGTGGACAACGACATCGACGGCTTCGTGGACGCGGAGGACGGCGACTGCCTGAGCCCCATCCAGAACACCGAGGACGCCATCGACGCGAACTGCCTCGATGAGTCCGACAACGACGGCGACGGCTGGATCGACTTCGACGACGCCGACTGCATGTTCGGCGTGGCCGAGGACGGCTCCACCAACGACGAGATCGAGTGCGCCGACGGCATCGACAACGACGGCAACGGCGCTATCGACGCCGAGGACTCGGACAACTGCAGCAGCGGCCTCGACAGCTACGAGAACTCGACGTGGTCCTGTGAGGACGGCATCGACAACGACGGCGACGGCTACGTCGATAACGCTGAGGATCCGGACTGCGCCGAGCGCGCCTACGAGTTCGGCCACAGCGTCGGCCAGTGCACCGACGGCGCCGACAACGACGGCGACGGCGACATCGACGGCGCTGACTCCGACTGCGTGAGCCCCCTGGTCGCCTGGGAAGAGCCCGACCAGTGCTCCGACGGCGCTGACAACGACGGCGACGGCTGGACCGACAACAACGATCCCGGCTGCCTCGCCTTCAACAGCCCCCTCGAGGATGACGGCTTCGTCGCCGCCTACGCCTGCAACGACGGCAACGACAACGACGGCAACGGCCTCACCGACCACGAGGATCCCAACTGCGAGTACCCCTGGGACAACATCGAGGCGGAAGAGGACGGCGGCGCGCCGATTCCCTTCGTGCTCAACTACGGTGAGGTCCTGGAGGAGTGGTCCACCGACGAGGATGGCTACACCATCTACTACCTCAACGCTGGCGCCTATCAGGTCGAGCCCTCCTCCGAGGGTGGCTCCATCTGGTCGCTCCCCCAGGAGTGGCGCGCGGGCTACGGCCACGCCAAGTTCGCGGCTGAGGAGTTCGACAGCCTGCCGACCCTGTTCGGCGACGCCGTCATCGACGCCGACGACTACCAGAGCTCCTACGTGGGCACCCCCTACGACGATCCCAGCGACGCGAGCTTCGAGCGCAAGCTGGAGCAGTGGGTCGAGACCGCGGGCCTCTGGTCCCAGGAGCTCGTCTCGCACGGCATGATCAACGAGGAGTTCTCGGTCAAGCTCGAGGACAACGCCTGGCGCCCCGTGGACATCCCCACCGCCGGCCTGGACAACTGGATCGAGCTGAACACCTCCTGGGTCCGCATCAAGGATGGCGCGGACTTCGCGGTCGATGGTCAGGTCGAGGGCGACTACCAGATCTACTTCCTGGGTCGTGAGTCCAGCTCCAGCCTCGTGGTTCGCGGCTCCTTCAAGACCACGAACATCCGCGAGGACAGGTGGGGCTACTCCAACCTCGAGGATGACAAGTTTGAGGAGAACGGAAACGAGGCCTGTGAATTCTGAGCCGTTTTACAAGCGGTGAAAGAAAAAAAGTAAGCGAAAAACCTACAGGTCTTGGTTGACGCTCCGAAAAGGGTTCAGTAGATTAGAGACATCAGAGAGAGTTGAAAAAGACTCCTTGCCATCTTTGGCCGGGACCTCCTCAATGCAGTGCCGAGTGCGTCCCCCCCCCCCACATTCGGCATCGGAGGAGGCCCGGCCATTCTTTTCTCCGGCGATTATGATCGCCTCAAGAGAGAAGAGAATGGCCGCCTGAGTGAAGCCCGTTCGGCTTCAACGATAGCGCCGGCTCAGTCCTCGACGTAGACGTTGTCGAAGCTGACCCTGGGTGGATCGACGTCGCCGTCGAACACCAGGAAGGCCGGGTAGCCCTTGGAGAGGTCGTCGCCGGCCTCGACGTCGTAGATCCGCTCGCCGTTGATGTAGAACGCCAGCCGGTCCGCGGCCTGGGTGATCCGCAGGCGGTTGGGGAGCTCGACGCCGGGCACGATGAAGGAGCGGAACTCGCCGGTGACGACGGGGGCCGCGACCTCCCCGGTCAGCCGGCCGATCTCGTAGCGGACGCGGCTGTCCTGGAAGAGCACCAGGTAGTAGCCGTCCTGGGTGCCTGAGGTGTCCCGAGACAGGTAGATGCCGATCGGGTGGGTGCCGGCCCCGGCGAGGCGGGTGACGTCCGCCTCGTAGAGCCAGGGCACCGTCATGAACAGCGACTCGTAGACGAGCGAGCGCCACTGGCCCGCGCCGACGCCCGTGAAGGCGAGCTGGGGGATGGGGGACTCCTCGTGGGTCCAGAGCACCCCGTCGACGTCCCAGCCGTAGTCGCTGCCGGTGAAGTCGAGGCCGCCGGGCAGGGTCTGGGCGCAGAGGGCGCCGAAGTCCTCGTCGACGCCGCCGTCGCAGTCGTTGTCCAGCCCGTCACAGGCCTCGTCCGTCACCGTGCTGACGTTGGGCAGCCCGTCGTTGCAGTCCACGAGGCAGTTGGTGGCGTCGCCGTCCCGATCGCCCACGTCCGTGCCGTCGCAGTCGCGGTCGACGCCGTCGCAGAACTCGGGCAGATCCGGGTGCACCTGGGCGTCCACGTCGTCGCAGTCGGTGCCGCCGCACTCGATATCCAGGTCGTTGTCCCGGTCGAGGTCCGCGTTGTCGATCTCGCCGTTGCAGTCGTTGTCCACGCCGTCGCCGCACAGCTCGTCGCCGCCCGAGAGGGTGGTGGCTGACTCGTCGTCGCAGTCCGCGCCGCCGCAGGCCTCGGCGAGCTGGCCGTCGCCGTCCGCGTCCTGGAAGTCGTACAGCCCGTCGCAGTCGTTGTCGATCCCGTCCGTGCAGTCGTCGACCGCCCCGGGGTTGACGGTCGGATCGTCGCCGTCGCAGTCGTCACCGCCGCAGGTGTCGTCGGTGTAGCCGTCGCCGTCCGCGTCGAGGTCGTTGGTCTCGCCGTCGCAGTCCCAGTCGATGTCGTCGCAGAGCTCGGGCGCGTCGGGGCTGATAGCGGGGTTCGCGTCGTCGCAGTCGAGGGGGCCGTCGGCCGGATCGCCGCAGGTGGCGACGATGAAGCCGTCGCCGTCAGCGTCCTCGGCGTCCACGCTGCCGTCGCAGTCGTTGTCGAGCCCGTCGTCGCAGTCCTCGTCGGCCAGCGGGTTCACTGTCGCGAAGTTGTCGTCGCAGTCCGAGCCGCCGCAGGCGATGGGCTCGAAGCCGTCCAGGTCCGCGTCGAGATCGTCGATCGCCCCGTTGCAGTCGTTGTCCGCGGCGTCGCAGAGCTCGACGCCGCCGGGAAAGGTGAGGGGGTCCGCGTCGTCGCAGTCCGTCCCGCCGGGGCAGCCCAGCGCGTAGTGGCCGTCACCGTCCGCGTCGATGACCTCCTCGTCGTACGCGCCGTCGCAGTCGTTGTCGATCCCGTCGCAGAGCTCCGGCGCTCCGGGGTAGACGAGGTCGTCGAGATCGTCGCAGTCGGTGCCGGTGGCGCAGGACGCCAGGGAGAGGAACCCGTCGCCGTCGAGATCCACGCCGCACCTGGCGTCGGATCCGCAGCCGGGAAGTAGTAGGAACAAGAGCGGAAGCATCACCCGAATTTAGCGCAAGGGTTAGAACAACGAGATGTATCCCCTCGAACTTGATGGTCAGTCACTGACGCTGAAGGCGCTCGTAGAGGTCGCGCGATGCGGCCGGAGCGCCTCATTGAGCGAAGACGCGCGCGCGCTCATGGCGCAGTCGCGCGCCTGGGTGGAGGACGCGTCGGAGGGTCGGTTACCCGGTGGAGAGCGCGCTATCTACGGCGTGAACACCGGCTTCGGCTCGCTCTCGCAGATCCGCATCCAGGCCGATCAGATGCGCCAGCTCTCGCGAAACCTCATCCGCTCACACGCGGCGGCGGTGGGTCCGTACGTGGCCCCCGAGATCTCGCGCGCGACGGTGTTGCTGCGGGCCAACGCGCTGTCGCGCGGCGCGTCGGGCTGTCGGCCGGTGCTGGTGGAGGCGCTGCTGGCGCTGCTGCGGGAGGGGATCACCCCCGCGCTGCCGTCCCAGGGGAGCTGCGGCTCGTCCGGCGACCTCGCGCCCCTCTCCCACCTGGGGCTGCTCATCGCCCACGACCCCTCGGACCCCCACTCCGAGACAGGCTCCGCCTGGGTGAACGGCAAGCTGGTGAGCGGAAAGGACGCGCTGGCCTTGAAGGGGCTGAAGCCCGTCGTCCTGGGGGCCAAGGAGGGCCTCGCCATCAACAACGGCGCCCAGGTCACCACCGCCATCGCCGCGCTCGCCTGCTACGACGCCCACCAGCTCGTGCTGCTGGCTGAGATCGCCGCCGCCATGGCGGTGGAGGCGCTCAAGGGCGTGCGCCGCGCCTTCCACCCGGCGGTCCACGCCCTGAGGCCCTACGTCGGCGCGCGGGCCTGCGCCGCCAACCTCCTGATCCTGCTGGAGGGCAGCGAGCTGGTGGACTCGGTGCCGGGCCGGGTGCAGGACGCCTACTCCCTGCGCTGCAGCCCCCAGGTGCTCGGGGCGTCTCGCGACGCCATCGCCCACGTGACGGCTCAGGTCGAGGTGGAGCTGAACGCGGTGACGGACAACCCGGTCATCCTCCCCGAGGACAACGGCGAGGGCGATGACTACGGCGCCTTCTCCGCCGGCCTCTTCCACGGTGAGCCCGTCGGCATGGCCGCGGACTACCTGAAGATCGCGGTCGCCGAGATCGCGAGCATCTCCGAGCGCCGGCTGTTCCGGCTCATCACCGGGAACCTCTCCGGGCGGCTGCCCGCCCAGCTCGTGGGCAAGGACCGCCCCGGCGTCGGCCTGTTCGGTCTCCAGACGAGCGCCGCGGCGCTGGTGAGCGAGAACAAGGCGCTCGCCTGGCCCGCCAGCGTGGACTCCATCCCCACCTGTGAGGACCAGGAGGATCACGTCGCGATGTCCACCACCGCCGCCCGCCGCGCGTCCGAGGTGGTGACCAACGCCCGCCGGGTCATCGCCATCGAGCTCTTCGCCGCCGCCAGGGCGCTGCGCTACCGCCGAACCCTGGAGCCCACCGTCTCGCTCGGGAAGGGAACAGGGGCCGCCCTGGAGGCCTTGGAGGCCATCCTGGAGGGCTCGGACGGGGAGTCTCCCTCCGAGCTGATCGAGCGCGTGGAGGGGGCGATGGCCGGTGAAACCATTGAGACCGCTGTTCAGGACGCCTGCGGCGCTCTGTTCGCGGTGGGGGAGGCCCCGTGAAGGCGCTCGGAACAGTCGCGCTGGCGCCGGTGACCCTCACCGGCGAGACGCTCACCCCCGCGGAGGTCTCCCGGGTCGCCGCCGGCGCGCCGGTGCGGCTCGGCGACGAGGCCCGCGCCGCCATGAAGGCCAACCGGGCGGAGTGGGAGTTCTCCGGACACATGGACGTCCTGGCCCACAAGGTCGCCTGGCTGGTGGGCCCCGGGGCGCGCGAGGCCTCCGAGGCCGATCGGCTCGCCGCCTTCGTGGTGGGCCACTGCGCTGGCGTGGGGCCGCCGCTGTCGGTGCCCTACGTGCGCGCCATGATGCTCTGCCGCGCCAACGCGATCGCCTGCGGCCTCTCCGGCTGCCGGCCCATCGTGGTGGACACCCTGCTGGCCATGCTCAACATGGGCGTGCACCCCGTCGTGCCCTCCCAGGGCTCCGTGGGCGCCGCCGGGGATCTGGCGCCGCTGGCGCACGTCGCGCGCGTCGCCTGCCGCCTCGGCGGTAAGGCCGATGTGGACGGACGGATTGTGCCGGCCGCCGAGGCCATGGCCGACCTGCCGCGCTTCCGGCCCACCCCCAAGGAGGCCCTGTCCCTCATCAACGGCGCGACGCTCAGCGTGGCGCTCGCGGGGATGGCCTGCCACCGGTCGCGCAAGCTGCTCCAGGTCGCCGAGCGGGCGCTGGCCATGACCATGGAGGTGGTGCTGGCCAACCCGGGCTGCCTGTCGGACGCGCTGCTGAAGGCCCGCCGACATCCCGGCGCGGTGCTCAGCGCCGAGCGGGTGCGGGCGCTGCTGAAGGGCTCGACTCTGGTCAGCGACGACCGCCGCCCCGACGACTTCTCCATCCGCTGCGCTCCGGCGGTGCTGGGCGCCGCCTGGGACGCCCTGGAGTACATCGAGACGACGGTGCTGCGGGAGCTGAACGGCGCCTGTGACAACCCGCTGGTGCTCGGCGGCGCGGTGGTCGAGGGCGGCAACTTCCACGGCGCGCCGATCGGCATGGCCATGGATCACCTGAAGATCGTGCTCACACAGGTCGCGAGCATCGCCGAGCGGCGGCTGTACCGCATGACCTACGGCAAGCACAACGACCTGCCGAGCTTCCTGATCGAGTCCACCGGCCTGAACTCGGGCTTCATGCTCGCCCAGTACACCGCCGCCAGCCTGGTGAGCGAGTGCAAGGGCCTCTCCCACCCGGCGAGCGTGGACTCCATCCCCACGGGACAGCACCACGAGGACCACGTCTCCATGGCCCCCATCGCCGCCCGCGGCGCGCTTCAGGTGATCGAGAACCTCGCGGAGGTGCTCACCGCCGAGGTGCTGGTGGCCGCGCAGGGCCTGGAGTTCCGCCGGGACGGGGTGACGCTGAGCCCGGACGGCGAGCGCATCGACGGAGACGACGTCGCGCTGGCCCCCGAGGTCGAGGCGATGAGGGTGATGGTGAGGCAGGTGGTGCCGCGCTGGGAGGACGATCGGGTGCTGCACCTGGATCAGACCGCCGTGGCGCGGCTGGTGCGCTCGGGCGCGCTCATCGGCGCCGAGTCGCCCTGGTAGTGGCTGGCTCCTCCGAGCTGGTGGTCCGTGAGGTCACCGTGCGTGCTGGGGAGCTGACCATCCTGAGCGGGGTGGACTTCGCGCTGCACCCCGGCGAGATGTGCGGCTTGATCGGCCCCTCGGGCGCCGGAAAGACCACCCTCATCAAGGTGCTGCTGGGCCTGAAGCGGGCAGCGAGCGGCGAGGTGACCCTCGGCGGCGGGCCGACGACCTCGCGGGGGCCGGTGGGCTACGTGCCCCAGGACGACGCCCTGCACCGGAGCCTGACGGTGCGGCAGACCCTCGACTACGCCGCCCGGCTCCGCCTCATCGGGCTGGATGAGGCGGGCCGCGCCGCGCGCATCGACGAGGTCTGCCAGCAGGTGGACCTCGCGCACCGGCTGGACGTGCGCGTGCGGCGCCTCTCCGGCGGCCAGCGCAAGCGCCTCGCCGTGGCGGTGGAGCTGCTGAGCGCGCCGGGGCTGCTCATCCTGGACGAGCCCACCAGCGGGCTGGACCCGGGGCTCGAGGCCAAGATGATGACGCGCTTCCAGCAGGTCGCCCGAGGCGGCTGCACGGTGATCGTCGCCACCCACGCCATGCAGAGCCTGGACCGCTGCGACGCGCTGCTGGTGATGGTCGCGGGGAACATCGCCTGGTTCGGCGCCCCCGCCGACGCCCTGGCGTGGTTCAAGGCCGACTCCCTGGCCGGGATCTTCAACCGCATCCCGCTGCGAAAGCCCGAAGCCTGGGATCGCGTGTGGCGGGCCAGCGGCGAGCGCGCGCAGTTCGCCGCCCGCCCCGCGCCGCTGATCACACCGAGCAAGCCGTTGATCACACCGAGCAAGCCGGCGCGAACGCACGAAGCGCCGGCCCGTCCGCCAGCAGCGCCGCGACCCACACCCACCGCACCGACGACATCGCCCGAAGCGCCAGCCCCCCGCGCCAAGACCCCAGAGGAGCAGCTCGCGGAGCTCAAGGCCCGGCTGAAGAAGTAGGCTGGAGGCAATCAACCCGCGGTCGAGGGAGTACAGCCACCTGTGAGCGAGCCCATCACAAGCCTCCCAGCGCGCCAGCAGGCCGGTATCCTGACGTCGCGCTACGCGGCGTGCATGCGCGGGGACTGGGCGACCGTGGCGCTGCTGGTGGGCCAGGCGCCGTTCATCGGCTGGCTCTGCACCGTGGTCTGGGGCTCCATCGAGACGGACACGCCCTCGCTCTACTTCGTGATGTGCCTGTCCGCGGTCTGGTTCGGCTGCATCAGCGCCTGCCGCGAGGTGGTGAAGGAGCGCGCCATCCTGGAGCGGGAGCGCTTCTTCGGCCTCTCGCTGCCCGCCTACATCGCCTCCAAGCTGGCGGTGCTCGCCGGGATCGGCCTGGTCCAGGTGGTCTTGCTCCAGGGCGCGGTCGAGTGGGAGCTGGCGCTCAAGGGCCCATACCTGCTGCAGACCCTCGCGCTGTGGGGCGCCTCGATGTGCGGAGTGGGCCTCGGGCTCGTGGTGTCCGGCCTCTCCAAGGCCCAGGAGCGAGCGGTGGGCGCGGTCCCCCTGCTGCTGCTCCCACAGATCCTCTTCTCGGAGTTCGCCATCCCCGTCGATCAGTTCGGCGACGCCATGGCGCTGGTCGAGAAGTTCATGCCGGTGCGGTGGGCCTTCCAGGTGTTCAAGGAGGGCGCGGCCCTCGAACCCGACTGGCTCGCCGTGGCGATGAACCTGTGCGTGCTCGCTGTCTACACACTGGGACTCGCCGCGCTGGCCAACCTGACGCTCATCCCCCGGAGGGACATGTGAAGCGACTGCTCATACCGCTGGCGGTTCTGCTGGCCCTGGTGGGCGGCTACGCCGCCGCCGTCCACTTCTCGGGCGGCGCCTTCTACGACTTCGGCGTACCCCTCGGCGGCGACCTCGGCGAGCTGCGCCGAACGACCACCTCGTTCCTGGAGGATCTGCAGTTCAAGGACTTCGAGAACGCCGCCCGCTACCACTCCCCGGACATGCAGGACTCGGTCGACATCCCGTATCTGCTGGAGCGTCTCTTCATGGTGAAGCCTGAGGCGCTGGACATCATGGAGTACTCGATCATCCTCGCGGAGGTTGACTCTTCGGGGTTGCGGGCGCGGATCAAGAGTCGGGTGAAGTTCAAGGAGCTGATCAAGGGGAACATCAAGGAGACGGAGCTCATGCTCTATTACCATCGGGATAATACTGATTCTCCCTGGTATATGAAGCTTGAGAGTAGTCTCCATCAGTTGGAGGGGGAGGAAGGTAAGAAGCACTGATTTTGGTTTTTCGGTTCGGCGGTTCGGTTGTCGGTTCGGCGGTTTGGTTGTCGGTTCGGCGGTTCGGTTGTCGGTTCGGCGGGTTCGGCTTTGTTTGACGGAGGTCGATGGGACTGGCGAGATCGGTTTCGGCAGTCGCGGGCTCGTTGTTTGAGCGTCACGTCGAGGCGCCGTCGTTCTGCCTGTTGTGTTGTTGGACTTCCCGACCGTTTTTGGTGGCGCGGTGCCCCTGGGTAGATTCGACGTGTGCTCGCTGCGCTAACGAATCCCCGGACGAGTCGTCAGTATCAAGTCGACAAGGTCTGGTGGCCGGTGCCGTGCAGCTTGCGTCACACACGCCCGAATCTCCCTGGTCGGGGCACTTCGCCTCAACGGTCCCAGTGCGCCCTCAGCTCGCAGGCAGACGACTGAGCGCTTGTAGCCCTCTAGAA
>Ga0316204_10008580_pt1 | contig 14080 bp, 1 predicted proteins | sample 6monrhotite_MG_2_FD_205661 | JGI IMG/M metagenome (GOLD analysis project Ga0316204, IMG submission 205661) | Microbial mat bacterial communities from mineral coupon in-situ incubated in ocean water Damariscotta River, Maine, United States -... | ecosystem: Environmental > Aquatic > Marine >... | reverse complement strand
TTGGAGGATACAGACCTGGATGGTGCAGGGCTGGCGTTATAAATTATGATTCCTGTGTATTGACTCCGGTGGATCACCCTAGTTATTCTGAAGAATGTGCTGCACTTGTTGAGGATTTAGATGGTTTTTATGAGCCAATACCTTTATCTGCTGCTCTCCCTAGTGTTTATTATAGAAACCCCGCTATCTATGATGAATCTGTTGATGAGGAAGAGTATAATTATCTTGATTTAGCTGGCGTTGGTTATTGGAAGGGGGCGGCTGGTGATGCTGGTGTGTTTGAGGTTCCGCCAGATGATTTGTGGAAGGTTCCTCCTGCATCTGACTTTCCTATTGATTTTGATAAACATGGGATGATAGTAAAATATGGAGATTTAAATAAAAGTTTCTCAGCTATTCATAGTCCAGTGGATGAGCCATCGTTTCTTTCTAGGGTTAATTTAATTAGGGCTTTGATAAACGGAATTACTGGCGATGAAGACGGCGATGGTAGCAATCTCACCAAAACGGTTACTTGGATTGATGAGATGGGTGCTGAATTTACCTATGATGATATCTCTGAAATGCCTCCATTTAGAAATATGCAAGAATTTTGGACAGACCAAAGGATTCACACTGATATATGGCCTAGTATAACTGGTGTTTATATGCCAGAAGAGAGATTCTCTTATTCGTTTGGTAATCACCATACGCAAAAAGACCCTGATCTTCTTGGGCGCCCTAGAGATGATGTTCTGATGCTTGATAAGCATTGCATAGAGAAGGAGGATTTAGTTTTAGGTAAAGTGACTGAGGCTCAGGTTCCATACTTGGTTAATTGTATGACTGATGATTATATGGATAATTTGGGTAATTTCTGCCAATATTACCATAATGCTCCAGACATTCATATAGACTTAAAAAAATATTTGAAATATTCTTGGAAGACGTCGATAGACCCTTCTGATGGTAGTTCCTGTTGGGTTCGTGATTATAGTAATGTTGCGCCGAACTTTTTTGCTGTAGAGAATTGGTTGCCATTAGCTTATAAAATTGACGATAATATCGTGCACGGCCTTACAGAATATTCGATGAAAAATGCTGATTTAGGAGAATATGGTTTTGCTGCTCCTGGTGATGGTAATTTGCGTAAATATTTTAGACCTGCATCGGATTTTCCTCAGGGTTGGGATAGTGAAAATATATATAAAGTGTCTCCTTCTCCAACTTCCAGTGAAATAAATAGCGCGATTCTAATGGGGCGTAAATTTAAAATGCAGCAATGTTTGAAGCTCTATGTTGAAGAGTGGGCACATCGAGGCGATTGTGGTGAGATAGTTCTGATGGGCGCTCGCCCAGATATAGGTGAAAGTCATTGTCAGTGGGTTGCTAAGTCAACTCAGACTACGCGTATGGGTTTAATTAATGGTATGCTCGATTTTATTGATCCAGCTCTTAGTTTGGATTCTCTTAAAACGGCTCTTTTTTCAGCAGGTGACGCTGCTGTAGAGGATTATAGGAAAAATCGCCCTATGTGGAGTGAGGCTTATGATTTCTATAATTTTGAGAATAGTAGTTGGGTTTATGTCGATACGGAACCGGATATAACTGACTCTGATAATAAAGGTGCTTGTAAGCGCCCTGTTATCAAAGGGAGAGGAAATGGTTTTGATAATAGTAAAGATTATGGTCTAGGTGGAGAATTCCCTAAAGGTGATCAGTATGAGGGATATGATTTCTCAAAACGCGGTTGTCCAACTGTAGAAGGTGGGTCGGACAATTGGCCAAAGGAACTTAATGAATGCAAGGTTTCTTTAGGTGCGGAGCGTATAAATACCCTTGACCTAACTTATGCGTTAGTTATTCCGCCGGGAATTAAAATTGATACTGTTATAATAAAAACTATAGCGGACCCTATTATAGAGGCAATTAATGATACAATTGGTCGTCCACCTTTGTCTGGTTGGTTAACTACTTCTCCAGATAGTTGGTTGTCTATTTTTATGCCTAATTTAGGCAGTGTAATGCCTACTATTATACTAGGGATTCCTCCATCGATTTATGTAGGTCCTGCTCAAGATAAGCCAACTCAGTTAGAGTTGGAGCTGAGTTATCTTAAGTATGCTGAGAATATGAATGTATTTAAGGAGCATATGGATAAACTCAAGGGTATTATAGGTACTGATCTTAAGATGGAAGAGCTTTTGAAGGGTGAGCCTGATCCTGGTGGAGATCCAGATGCTGACTTGGGGGCTTTAGATCCTGAGGGAGAAAAATATTTGAAAGAAGCTTGGCCTTTGGAAACTGGTGGAGCTCCAATTTTTCCTCAGTTTAGATTTAGAGATGGTTCAATTGAGTTGGAGTTTGGTGGAATACTAAATTATCAATATGCTATTTTGGAAGCCCTGGGGATTGATTTAACTGATATGTCTAGTTTATCTCCTGGAGATATGTTTGATAATTTAACGTCGGAAATAAATGCAAAAGGTTTAGATATACTTAAGCAGGGTGATTGGGTTGATTATTTTTGGCCAGCCGCAGATTGTTTTGGTGGAGTGCCTCCTATTTTTAGAGATAATTGGGAGCAAACAAGTGAATTTGATGATGGCATTTTCTCTGATATATCCGATTCTATAAAGAATATTCTTGATGGTGAATTAAGTGGAATAGCTAAAACAGGTGGGTTTAAGTTTAAGGGTAGTACAGAGATTTATAGCTTTACACCTAATTTTATCGCATTCTTTCAAGGTGCGCTTCATTGCGAATTTGATTTACCATATAATCCTTATGAAGAAGATGCATTAAAATCCGCTATATTGGTTAGAATTCCTGAGTTCCTTAATGGTGGATTGATAAATAAACCTGTATATAGACGTAAAGATGCTTCTGATGTTCCGTTTGATCCATCTCTTTATGGAAATAGTCGTGCTGAAGATGATAGAGAGATAAATAATGAATATAATAGGAATATGATTCTTAAAGGCTTTATGATTGAGAGAATTAGAAATGGTTGTGGCGCCTTTTCTCATAGAGGTACTTGGCAGCAAGACCCTAACGGTACATTGGCTGAATTCATGACAGGTAAAAAGTCTCGTTGTGAAGAGTGGAAAGGATTTTATGGTAAAAAATATGCCGATCCTAAAATGGTTTCGTGGAGATTGCCAAGGTTTGATTATGAGTTTTTAAGGTCTTTCATAGAATGTACTGGGCCATTTAGAGCTCCTAAAGAGCCGTGCAAGAATCTTTGTGACGAGAGTTATTATGCCGATAAAATAACCGCTGCATATACTAGTGGGGATCCTTACTCTGCGACAATTGATATAATGCTAAAAGGTGAAGATTGTGTTCTTCCTTCGCATCTATTTTGGGCGGAACAAGATACAGATACTCATTTAGCAGAAGAGGAGCCGTTTGGATTCTGGTGTACTTGTCCTTCGGATAAAACTAAAACCACTCAATGTAATGAAAATTATTGCACCTGTAGCCAGCATGTAGTTGTGTCAGGGGCATTTGTTCCGCCAATGGAGCCATTAACAATTTGTAAAGATTATGGCCCATTCAGAAGGTGGTTGAAGTGTTTCTATCAGGCAAGAGCTAAGGCTTGCCCTGTAGTTACGAGGGATATTTCTGCATCTCCTATAAATGAATTGGCAGCTATAGAAAAATTCCAAAGAATGCCAGATTATGTCGAACCAGAAGGGCGAATATGTGGTTTGACAAGGGTTGAAGCTTGGGCAGATGATGTTGACTATAATGTTGACGATATTAGAACTACTCCGATAAGGTGGACAACTGAGGAGCCAAATATTTTAGCTCGTTTGCCGGTTAAGTTTGAGTCAGGGGCATTTGGCTATAAGCATCATGACCTTGTTTTTCAATCTCAGGTTCATGATATTGGTCCCCCATATATAGAGCCAATGATTCCGTTCCCATTAGAAACTTTAGATCGCGACCCTGGTGATAACGTGGTTGTTAGTGGATTATCTATTAATAAAGATGTAGATGCTATGGGTGGTGTTCTTGAAATAATAGATGATGATATTGGAAATATAGAAATTAAATTAGGGCGTGTATATAAAGAGATGAGTTTGAGTACTCCTCAAACTCAGGGTATTTTAGAAGTTGCCGCTACAGAAGATGTTGTTAGGTCTTATAGAGATAAATACTTCAAAGGACTTAGGGCAGCTAGCCATGCATTTAACTTAGTTAATACATCATACTATACCGAACCAGATCCAAGTTCTCCAACTGCCCTTCCTTCGAAATATATTAATCCTAGGGCACAAGAGGCTATAGTTGGACCTAGAGGTTGTGATATTGGTGGTTGGTATGAAATGATGTTGTATCAAGCTCGTTGTATAAAAATGTTCAGTCTTAATTGCATTTGCGATTATGAAAAAACTTTCTTAGAAGGTTCGGCAGAAGCTTATGTCCTTAAGCGTGGCGGGACAATGTTTAGGGCAGCAAAACCTTACATTACCTATACTGGCGGTGAAAATAAACATAATCATCCAGCAACATTAATTGACGACAAGCATGGTTGGGATACACGAATTGAAGAAGTTAGTTGGCCGCTTATGTGGCGTGGATATGTAGGTCCTGATTATCCTAAAAATGCTACATCTGGTTCGAAATTATGGGATAAGGATAATGATGGTAAACTTGATGGGGTTAATGCTGTAGGGCATCTAATTGATCCATATGATAAAGATGCTTATGTAACATTAAAGCTTGGAGAGCTTAGTTGGGACGTAAATGATAATAGACGATTTGATGTTGCCGCTCCAGCTAGTGAAGGTATTCCACCTAGATATTATGGATTGAGCGAGGCGCAATTTGGTGACTTTATGATATTGGACGAGACTCTGAATGATAGTTTAGGGAGGGATGCTAGATATAGAAGGCATGTTGCATTTGTTGAGGCTACAAACGGCATTGATAGGGTTGTAGTATCTGAGTGGAATTATGGTAAAAATCAAGATTCTTGTGGTGTTACCGATAGATGGAAACACAAGAAATATAGAGCAATATTCCGCGATGAAGATGATCTTAAGATTTTGGAGAAGGCAAAAGTCCCTCTTGTACCTCTTTGTGATAACCCAGATATGGCGCAATGTTATGAACCGAATTGGTTCAGAGTAAAATTATACAGACCTTCATTGGATACAGAATCTTTAGAGCGCCCTATTTGTAGAATGTATAATTATGGTGGTATTCCAGGATATGGTGATTACATTTATGAAGGTGGTGATCCAGTAGCTGCTGGATATTATGTTCCGCCAGTAATAACTAATAAATATCTTGATCAAAAAGGTTATTTAACTGTTCCTGAGGTAAGGAAAAAAATTGAAGATGTTAATTGGACCTCTCACCATATTATTGTTGATAATGTTTTGGAGACTGTGGATCCAGCAGCCCACATGATGTTGAGAAATAAGCCGCCATGGAAAAGATATAGATTAGGTTATCATGTTTATGAAGAAGTTGCGGATTTCCACTTAAATAAATCTTGGAAGTGTGAACCTCCCTTGGAATTAAGGGAATCTAAGATGAGAGGTAGAGCTAGTATACATAAGATAGAGTAGTTTTTGGAGGTTATGGTTATGTTTTCTAAGGTTAATAAATTAATAGCATCATTTTTGATGATATTACTGTGTTTAACATTTTTTTCTTATTCCGATTTGGGAGCAAGAAAGATGGTTAGAGGTCTAACTCCGAGTGCTGCGGAGGCTACTTGTTATGGTTGCCCTCCTGGTCAATGTCCGTGTGGTGATGAGTCTAGTTCTAGCGCAGGTCCGGGTGCTGCGGGATATACTCAAGACCCAGCTTTTGGTGTTAGAATAGGTATTGATGCTGCTGCTTTATGTAGAGCTCTTGGTGGTGAGAGGCGTATGTGCCAAGCTCTTGGCGATTGTATTAATATGGATAATATTACGTCAATTGAAATTGACGAGGATTGTCCTGTACTTAAATGTCTAAATAGCTTTGGCTTGGCTGGAGATGATATGGACGATGAGGGTATGGTTGAAACATGTTCTGAATTATGTAAATATTCTCCAGACAATAGAATTTGCTTAGCAATATCGTGCATGAAAGATCCTAGTTCAGACTGTTGTAAGTCTATAATCGGTCCTGATATTTACGAGACAGGTGCTGATGGAATGCCAATTATTGATGATGAAGGATTACCAACATTACAAGCTGGAGTTCCCAGTGTTTGTTTATATCTAGATATTTGTCCAGCGATTTTCACAGGAATATTGAATTTTGATTTATCGCCATCTTCAAATGTTGATAATATTAATGAAGCAATAAAAACTCAGAGTGAGTTTGGAACGGCAGATAGTATTCCAATGTGTTGTAGTGTCCTTCCTTCGGAGATTTTTAGTTCAATTCTCGATTTAGGTTTTGATTATAGTTTCTGTGAGCCAAATGAAGATAATTGTTTCTCAATCTTTGTTGCTGCGAATAATATTCCTGAAGATAGTATAACATTTAGTGGTCTGCCAGCATTATCTAAAAGTCTGTATGACCGTATCATTGCTCCTACTGGTGAGTTGGTGCCTGTAATGATTGAGGATGCGGATGGTAAATTGATTCCACAAATGAAAGCAGATGGAATAACCCCTGTTCTAGAAGAAAAAATGTCTTATAATAGGCTAGACTCAATAGTAATTAAAGATGGTTGCTGTGAGCTTTTGCCGCAAGGTTTTGCTGATGCTTTAATCAGTGCTAAAATTGCGGAGCTTTTAGCGGGTGATGGAACTAACCCTCTACTCATTCATTTGTCTAAAGTTGCCAAAACTGATGTCGGTAGGGAAGAGGCGATTAATTTCCTTGATTCTGTTCCTGGATTTAAGACTGTATATGACAAGATCTTAGAAGAAGTTGGAATGGTTATGGACCCTGTCTGTACGGCTTATGAATGCGCGCAATTTTATAGTGTTCAGAAGGATGATGAAGGCGTTCCATCACCAATGATTTCTCCAAAATGTTGTGAGTTTGTTGATTCGTTTGATATGCTGCCAGAGGGGTTGGTGACGGCCTGCCTTTTGGCAACAAAATGTATGAACCAGATGAATTCAGCAATGAATGATGCAGGTTGCTGCCCTGGTGAAACGATAGAATGTCCTAAAGTGATACCAGGAACAAGAATTCTTTGTAACCAAGGTAGCAGACCCTGTGCGCCTTTCTATAATATGCATGAAGTAGATAAACACTGCTCTAGTATGACTATAATGGTAAGGGATCAGGGGCATTATTATCCGGGACATACTGGGGGAACAACTGGACCATTTGACACGTTCAATTCTGCTGGTGAGTTTATTGGGAAAATGGATTATACTAGAAGTTATGGTGGAGGTCGCCCTTTGTGTTATGGTTATTTCACTCCTTATACTCAAGACCCGAACTGTTTAGAAATTAACTGTCAGGATTTTGATAAACCGGAATGTACTAATACTGGTAAGGAAGAATTATTATGGACAAGCATTGACCCTGCATGTTGTGAAGCTGTTGAATTAATAGCAGAATTTGCGAATGATGCATTATCTGGTGCGGTTGACGGAACATTCCTTAATGAGCTTATAGATAGTGTATGTAATATGATTAGCTCTGGTCCGAAATGTATCTATAATTATGAAGAAAATGGAACGATAGACCCATCTTGCTGTACCTTCTTACAAAGCTCTGGCGATCTCTTAAAAACATTTGGCGTTAGTGAGGGTGATGAAATATTTGATGCGATGAAAACGGCATGTGAATTTGGAGCGGGCTGTTTTAATGAACTCTATGTAGAATGGGATGATGGTATGATACCAGACCCTTTTGGAGCTCCTGGTTCTCCAGAAGTACCTTTAGTTACAGATATCACCGACCCCGATTTTAATGCAATAATTCCTCAATCATGCTGTAATGCTATATATGCTATTCCGGGTGATGCTATTCCTGAGTCCACAAAAGAGACATTTAAGGATATTTGTTCTAGTGCCACTGGTTGTATATTTGGATATTTAAAGTCTGTTGATGCTGGTGATGATACTCCAACGATATCTTCTGAATGTTGTGATACTATTTTATCACTGGCTGATACTGTTTCGGGTGGAATTTCTCCTGAAGATAAAGCTTTGGCGATAAATATATGCTCAGGAATTACGGCTTGTTATAATAATTTGAAAAAATTACCTCTTCCGGATATGGCGGTTAGTACGATTGATCCAAATGATCCAGAAACATATAGATGGGGTGGTGCATCACATCAATGCTGCCAATTATTAGAAACAATAGCAACCGCTGCGTTTAATGACAACCTACCCGGTGTAACCATAGATATGGATATGATAAGTGAAGCTTGTGTTAGTGGGACTGCGTGTTATGACCAATATCAAGTTTCAGGTAAAATGACCACCGAATGTTGTGCTGCGGCTAGTTTATTCCCGGAAATTCCACCTGAGGCGATTAGTATATGTAAAAGTGCAGTTGGTTGTTATGACAATTATAAAGCTTTAATTGCGGCAGATAATGCTGCCAGCAAAAGCATAACAGGGGAATGTTGTGATGTTTTAGGTGATTTAGCAGGTGCAGCACTTGGTTCTGATCCAGAAACTAATGAAGTGATAGCTGGCTTGGATGCGGACAAGCTTTCAGCAATGTGTTCAAATGGTTTGGCGTGTTATAATGCATTTGATATAACGACTAAGTCCTTTGCTCCAGATATGTCATATTGCTGCGATATTATAGAATATATTCCTGACATGGCTCCAGAATTTAAAGAAAATGTTGAAACATTTTGTAAAACTCTTATTGGCTTAGGTTTGAAATGCTTAAACGATATTATAGACGGCAAGATGATAGACATAGATTGCTGTGGAGCAATCGAGGAAATAGAGGAGTCTGCGCTTCTTGAAGGTAAGGAATTTAGCTCATATGATTTGGCAAAAACCTGTGAAGTTGGACTAGATGCCTATGCTTGCTTGGGAGAATATAATAAAACAGGTATGATTGCGGCGTCATGTTGTAAATTACTTGCATATGAAGAATCTATACCAGCAGCGGTAAAAAAACAATGTGCGTTAGCAGCATCTTGTTATAGTCAGTATGAGAAAGATGGCACATTATATACTGAATGTTGCACGTTATTTGTAGAAGATAGAATTGATCAAGTAGAAGCTAAAGAGAAATGTGATGAGGGAGAAAGTATTTATCATTGTTATAATAACTCTTCATTCGGAACTCAGCAAATGTCAAAAGAGTGCTGTGAGTTAGCACCAGAAGCGCATATAGAAACTTGCGCTAAATTACTAGGTTGTTCTGGTAGGGATATTGAACCAAGTGGTTATCATCCATCACATTGCTGCGATATGCTTCCTACGGAGTTTAACGGAGAGAAAGTTGTAACTTGCGAAGTTACTCCATGTAGCGGTTTAACTGAATATCTAAATAAAGATGTTACTCCTCATATATGCGTGGCTTGTCCAGATGGTGAGCGAGCAAAACCGACTAGAGATGGTTGCGAGCCTCTCCCCCCTTGTTCTGGAGAGTTAGAATTTTATGATGGCACAGCGTGTATTGCTTGTCCTGGTGGAAAAATGGCAAATCCTGAGAATAATGCTTGTATTGATATGCCTGACTGTGGAGGTAGCGATGAATTCTTAAATGGAATTGAATGTGAAAAATGTCCTGCAGGTAAAATCGCAAACCCATTAAATAGTGGTTGTCAGGCTGTTCCAATATGTCCTGGTGCCGATAGATTTTTGGATGTGGATTATAGTTGCACTACATGTCCTCCAGGTGAGATGGCTAATGGAGCAAATAATGGTTGTGTTCCATTACCCACATGCCCTGGAACTCACGAATATTTGAATGGTACCTCATGTGCGACATGTCCTGCTGGTGAGATGGCTGATGGTACAAATAGTGGTTGTATAAGTGAACCGGATTGTGGAACATTTGGTTATTACACTAGTGGCTCTTGCGCGGATTGCCCTATGGGAACTATGGGGAATGCAGCAAATAATGGCTGCGTTGCATTGCCACGATGTTCTGGGCTTTATGAGATACTCAGCATTGATGAATGTACGGATTGTCCAGCGGGGCAAATGGCTGGTCCATCTAATACGACATGTTTGATGATACCAGATTGTGGTCCATTGCAGCATTTAAGTGGTGCAATGTGCTCTGATTGCCCTCCTGGTCAAGTCGGTTCAGGAAGTACATGTATTCCTTTGCCAGCATGCAGCGGTGATAAAGAGTATTTAGATGGATTTGAGTGCGCTATTTGCCCAGATGGTGAAATTGCAAATATTGAGAATAATGGCTGTTTTGTCCTGCCAGTTTGTGATGGTGATTATGAATATCTTGATGGTGCAATATGTACTACATGTCCATTTGGATTTATGGCAAATGATGCAAAAGATGGATGTATTCCATTGCCAGATTGTGATGGAAATGATGAAATCCGTGAAGGAATTGAATGTGTTACTTGCCCGACTGATTTAGTTGCTAACCGAGAAAATAATGCTTGTATTGATAGACCATTATGCGGAATGTGGAATGAATATCTTTACGGAACTGTTTGTGTTGCATGTCCTGATGGTCAAACTGCAAATGCATTAAATGACGGTTGTGAACCATTCCCAGATTGCTTTGACCCATTGGAATATTTGAGTGATGGAAGTTGTGTTGCGTGCCTTGCCGATGAAGTAGCAAATATGTTTAATAATGCTTGCGTGTCAACATGCCCTGATCAATTTGAGTATTTCTTTGAGGATAATTGTATAACATGCCCTGATGGTGAAATGTCTAATGTGGTTAATGATGGTTGTGTCCCTCTTCCAGAGTGTGCTCATGTGTTGGAATATTTGAATGTTACAGAATGTGAGCCATGCCCTGATGGTCAAATGGCTAACCCAACTAATGATGGTTGTGTTCCGCTGCCAGACTGTGGTGCTACTGGGTATTTTGATTTGATAACAAGGAGTTGTGATGAATGTGGCGGAAATGAGGAAACTGATAGTAGTGGTTTTGGTTGTCAGTGTTTAACTGGTTACACTAGAACAGCATCAAGTGAGTGCACCCTTGATTGTAGTAGTGGAAGTGTAATATCTGATGAATGGTCTCTTACTGGCTGTTCGGTTAGTGGCGGAAAGTTGTCTTGTAGTTCTGCACACAGGCAGCCATGGAGTTATTATGAAGGGTGGTATGGAGACGGAGATGATGAACATCGTAGAATGTGCGGTGGAGGTGTTTATAGCGGTGCAGCTGGAGGTATCCAAGGTCCATATGTTAGGAATACTTATATAGATGGAACTGCCAGAAGAATTGCTTGGTATGCTCGAGGGCATATAGGATCTGGTTGGAGACGGAGATGGTCTGGAATTCAGAGGCTTATTAGATTTGAGAGTGACAATCCTATATGTGAAGAACCTGATAATATTATAGGTGGAAACCATTGTGCGATTGGTTCGTATCCTTAAAAGAAAGCCCTTCAGTTTTTAATACTTTAAGGGCTTTTTTTGCTTAAAATTCAACTTAAAAAATTAGTCATAAAAACTAAATAAAGAAAAGACTTAACAAAAGACCATATGTTTGTTTATACTGGGTGGTTGCTAAATTAGATGGGTTAAGTATGGAAGAGTTTATTAGTGTTCGTGGTGCGAAGGAACATAATCTTAAAAATGTCAGTATAGACATACCTCGTGATAAGTTTGTTGTTATAACTGGTTTAAGTGGGTCGGGCAAATCATCGCTTGCTTTTGACACTATATATGCCGAAGGACAGAGGAGATATGTAGAAAGTCTATCGGCTTATGCTCGTCAATTTTTGGAGATGCAAAATAAGCCAGATGTAGAATCCATTACGGGGCTTTCTCCTGCAATTGCTATTGAGCAAAAAACAACCTCTAAAAATCCACGCTCAACAGTTGCGACCATAACAGAGATTTATGACTATCTAAGGCTACTTTATGCCAGAATCGGCGTTCCTTATTCTCCATCAACTGGTCGCCCAATCGAAAAACAAAGCGTTTCTCAGATGGTAGATCGCGTAAAACAAATTCCTGAAGGTGCAAAATTATATCTTCTTGCGCCAATTGTTCGCGGTGGGAAGGGCGAGCATCGCAAAGAAATGATTGATCTGAAAAAAGCAGGATATACAAGAATTAAAATTGATGGCTCAGTTTATGCTATTGATAATCTGCCAGAAATTGAAAAAAATAAAAAACATAATATTGAAGTAGTTATCGATAGAATTGTTATGTCTGATGATTTGGGCAATCGCCTTGCTGGGAGTATAGAAACTGCTCTTAGAGTTAGTAATGGCTTGCTTTATGTTGAGGTAGTTACTTTACCTGATGATGCAAAATGTAGGGATAAAAAGGGTGATGTGATTATCCTTTCGGAGAAATTTGCTTGTCCTGATTCGGGATTTCAATTAGCTGAAATTGAGCCAAGAATGTTTTCGTTCAATAGTCCTTATGGAGCTTGTACGGCTTGTGATGGGCTCGGTACTGAAATGTTTTTTGACCCCGACACAATTATTCCTGATCAATTTTTGACGTTAAACGAGGGTGCGATTAAGCCTTGGCAGAATCGTCAGTCAAAATATTATGATCAAACCTTGAGAGGTCTTGCCGCTCATTTTGACTTTTCTTTAGATGAAGCATTTAAAGAGCTACCTCATGATATAAAGGATCTGTTGCTTTATGGTTGCGAAGAAAATGTTTCGATAGAATATGAAGATGGATTTAGAACTTATAAGGTAAATAAACCTTTTGAAGGCATTATCCCTAGTATGGAGCGTAAATGGAAAGAAACAGATAGCGCAAGATCTAGAGATGAATATGAAAGATTTCAGAATGTAACAAACTGTCGCTCATGTGGTGGGCACAGGCTTTTGCCAGAAGTTTTATGCGTTAAAATAAACGAAAAGCATATCGGCGAAGTGTCTGCTATGACAATTGAAGATTCTGCGAAATGGGTTAAAGACCTACCAAATCACTTGAGTAAAACTCATAAGAAGATTTCAGAAAGAGTTTTAAAAGAGCTACATCGCAGGCTTGGTTTTTTGAATAATGTTGGTCTTGATTATTTAACATTATCTCGTAAATCAGGCACTTTATCAGGTGGAGAAAGCCAGCGTATCCGCCTTGCTTCGCAAATCGGAGCTGGTTTAAGTGGCGTTCTTTATGTTCTTGATGAACCTTCAATTGGTTTACATCAATGTGATAATGATAAATTGATTTCTACCTTAAAAGGGCTAAAAGACCTCGGAAATACAGTTATTGTGGTTGAGCATGATGAAGATACTGTGCGTGAGGCTGATTATGTCGTGGATATTGGTCCTGCGGCGGGTGTCCATGGTGGAGAGATTATTGCGGAAGGAACTCCTGATGAAATTCGTAAAAATAAGAAATCTCTCACAGGGCAATATCTAAGTGGCGAGAGATTTATTCCAGTTCCAGTTCGCAGAAAGGTAAATAAAAAACGTGTTATCAAAGTTGTTGGTGCGAAATCGAATAATTTAAGAGATGTTACTGTCGATATTCCTTTAAAAACATTTTGTAGTGTAACTGGCGTTTCGGGTGGAGGTAAATCTAGCCTTGTAATTCAAACTCTATATAAAGCTCTGGCAAAACAGCTTAACGGCTCGAAAAAAATCCCAGGTGCTCACGACAGAATCGAAGGTACTGAATATATTGACAAAGTTATTCAAATTGACCAATCCGCAATCGGAAGGACTCCTCGCTCTAATCCTGCTACATATACAGGTGCATTTTCACCAATTCGCGATTGGTTTGTTGGCTTGCCAGAGGCAAAAGAACGTGGATATAAATCGGGTAGATTCTCGTTTAACGTTAAAGGTGGACGTTGTGAAACTTGTCAGGGTGATGGCTTAATAAAAATTGAGATGCATTTTTTGCCAGATGTTTATGTGAAATGTGATGCCTGTCAGGGCGCGCGTTATAATCGCGAAACATTGGAAATAAAATATAAAGGTAAGTCGATTTCTGATGTTTTGGAAATGACGGTTGATGAGGGGTGCAAGTTTTTTAAAAAACAGCCTCTTATTTTTGAGAAAATAAATGCTTTACAGGAGGTTGGG